>Ga0209067_10000017_pt1 | contig 129887 bp, 118 predicted proteins | sample ColStrG_CSR_2013_FD_187199 | JGI IMG/M metagenome (GOLD analysis project Ga0209067, IMG submission 187199) | Freshwater sediment microbial communities in response to fracking from Pennsylvania, USA - Cold Stream Run_MetaG_CSR_2013 (SPAdes)... | ecosystem: Environmental > Aquatic > Freshwater...
CTATGGTATTGGGAAATGAGATATAGACCATCCATTTCCCATTCGGAGAGATATGGGGGAACCAATTATTATTATCATCGAAGGTAAGTTGCTCTCGTTCGGTGCCATCAGGTTTCATTCTCCAAACTTGCATGGTTCCGGAAGCATTGGCATTATAATAAATGTATTTTCCATCGGGAGAATATTCGGATCCATCCACATGTCCCCTGGTATTTTTGGTCAGATTTATTTCCGAACCATCTTTTAAGGAAACTTTATAAATATTATAAATCTTGGAACTATTTCGTTGGGCAATGACCACTAAATCTTTTCCATTTGGATTCCAACCGTGTAAATAGGAAGGGGTTTCCTGCGTGATTAACCTTGGTTCACCCCCTTTTAGGGGTAAAACATAAACCGTAGAGCCATAACCGGGTAAATTGGGCCTATGATTACTTATCCCTAGATATTTCCCATCGAAAGATAGGGTATGGTCATTATTATTTCGATTGGCCGAACCGGTATTTACCTGAAGGGTATCCTTTCCATCGATAGACATGGTATAGATATGGCCTCCGGAATTATACAATAATCTCTTTCCATCCGGTAACCAGTTGGGGGCTTCAAATTTGGTCTGGCTTTCATAAACCACCTTCCGCATACCATCTTTAATATCGAGAATTTCCATTCGGCAGCCAAGCCCGCTTCCCTCTGCCTGATTTTTAGCATAAGGACTGGAATTGAATTCATCCCCATTAATGGGATAATCGATGCGTACGTTCCAAACCTTGGCTTCGGTTGCCTGGGTAGAATCATGAGAGCATATATAAATTCCAGCCAATACCTCATCTTTCATTTCATTCATAGTATGGGTCGCCACCACCTGAAGGGGCTCTCCCAGATGAGCAATCCGCATGATAATCGTTTTTCCAATTCTTTCCAATTGAACCACATTGGGTCCTGCTTTAGGTGCAAAAATCTCGTCTTCCGGATCCCGCATAAAAGCACCCCGTAACCCCCTCCATTGCATCACTGTTAACCCATCAAAGTGTACGCAGGCATTAATATTGGCGGCATATTCATCGTTCGATTCCCGTATCATCCATCCCATTTTTCGATGGTTGGAACCTTTTTCCTGGTTATCGGTAAATTCAAAATTGGCCGTCAGAATAAAATCTCCTTTTATCTTTTTATAAGCATACTGGAATTCATCCCGGTTAAACCAGATATTATAACCAGCTCCTTTTAACGAATAGGTTTGCGTACTGGCTTCATAGGTAGTATTTCCCGCCAGCTTTGGATGACCAATATCTTCGTGATTATCAAAAATTCCAACTGGATTCTGGGCCAACAAGGAACCTAAAGGGATTATTAAAATGAATACTAGGAAATTAATTCTCAGAAAACAGGTTTTTAAACCTATCCCTTTAGCTGTATTTATATTCATGAGAGTTGGATTTATCGATTTAGTAAACCCAATTTCCACAATAAAATTTAGAATAGGAAAAGTAAATGCTGCTACTAGCTTCTGTATTTATACAGGTACCTTAGAAGTTCCGCACTATGGGGTCGGATTGCTTTACATAGGTTTGGGAGAATCGATCATGCCAGCCAATGCCATTGGGAATAAAGCTAATGGCTTCCAGGGGAATGATGCGGCAAATGGTTCTTAAGGCAATCTCCGCCCAGGTCGGTTTTTCTCCATATCGGTTTACCACCTCGGTTCTGGTGATCATTTTTCCTATGGTACGGGCGGTTAACCCTTCTAGTATAAAATAATACAATAGGGTTATTCCTATGATTATCCCATATCCAAGCCAATTAATATCCCGGGGCAGGATTTGATTCTTAATAAAAATATAGGGCTGTGGGATGGTATAACCGAATAAATGAGATAGGTTTTGGGTTAGGGAAAGGATTAAGGAAAGAACGATCTGGTCCAATACATTATTAGCTAAGCGAACCCACATACTAACGGTATGGATTTCTCCCTCGGGTTCACCTAAATAAATCTCTTCGGGATTAGTATCCATAGCTATTTTTTCCTATTTGCTTTTTAATCTTGCGAGTTTGTATAATCGAATAGCCAAGGTAAGAATGATTCCCAGCAGTACCAATCCCAATACACCCCAAATCCAACTTAAGCTATTTTTTACTACCACAAGGAATACAATCGCCACCAAAAGAAGAGTAGCCCCTTCGTTCCACATACGCAATTGATTGGAGGTCCAGGTAAACTTGTCCTGTTTTAATTGATGATAAATTCTGTAGGTATAGTAATGGTAAACCAATAAAACGACCACTAAACTGAGCTTGATATGCATCCAGCCCTGGGTCAACCATCCCGGATTGATAATTAATAAGCTGGTTCCGGTTATAAGGGTCAGAATCATGGCCGGGGTAGTAATAATGGTCCATAATTTTTTCTCCATGATCTTGAACTGACTGGAGAAGGCTTTGGCCAATTCCGCCTCCTTTTCCTGGGACTCGGTATGGTAAATAAATAACCTGGGCATATAGAATAAGCCGGCAAACCAGCTTACCACGAATATGATATGAACGGCCTTAATATAGAGATACATTACCAGGAATATTCTTTCATGAGATCGACGGCAAATTTGACATTTTCAAAGGGAATATCGGGCATGATGCCATGTCCGAGGTTAAAGATATAACCTCCCTGGTCTTTCATGGAATCGAATAGCCCTAGGATTCTCTCTTTAATTACTTTTTTATCGGCATAAAGAATAGAGGGATCTAGATTTCCCTGAAAGGCTATATTTTTTGGAATGGAATTTCGTAACAACCGCAGGTCTGCATTCCAGTCTACCGAAATCACATCCGGATGGGCCTCGGCCATAAGAGGGGCAAATACCGAGCTTCCTTTACAAAAGGAAATTACCGGTACTTTTTTATTAAGGGCTTTAATAATTCTGGAGATATACTGGTGACTAAAGTTCTTATAATCCCCCCAAGATAGGGCCATGGCCCAGCTATCAAAAATCTGTACCGCATCCACTCCGGCCTCCACCTGAAGAAGTAAATACTCGATGGTAATCTGAGTTATTTTCTCCAAAAGGTTATGAGCCAGTTCGGGCTGGTTGAAAAGGAATAATTTGGTTTGCTTGAATTCTTTGGTCGAACCACCCTCTACCAAATAACTTAATACCGTGAAAGGGGCACCGGCAAAGCCGATTAAAGGGGTCTTATCCCCAAGCCTCTGCTTTACAATCTTAATCATATCGGTTACATAGGAAAGTTTTTTGGCCGTATCGGGGACTTGAAGCTTCTCCACATCCTTCGCATTTCGTACCGGGTTGGTGAATTGGGGGCCAATGCCCTGATGAAAGTCCAGCTCCCCGCCCAAGGCTTCGGCCGTTACCAGGATATCGGAAAACATGATAGCGGCATCCACACCTAAAAGATGAATGGGAAGCATGGTCACATCGGCCGCAATTTCCGGTGTTTTTACCATTTCCATGAAATTATACTTCTCTTTTATGGCCCAGTATTCTTTCATAAACCGTCCCGCCTGACGCATCATCCAAAACGGGGGGCGAGAGGTCTTCTCGGACCGGGCTGCTTTTAAAAACAAGGAATCGTGCAATGCATTCATGGGTTAGGGTGGTTAGTATATTTATAGCCAATACCCCGAATGGATTGGAAGTATTGGGGCTCTTTGGGATTCGGTTCAAAATATTTACGGAAAGAGGAGATAAAATTATCGATGGTTCGGGTGGAGGGGTAAACATCATAATTCCAGACGCGGTCCAGGATCATCTCCCTGGAAACCACTTCTCCTTCTCGTTCCACCAATAATTTCAACAACATGACTTCCTTTTTTGTAAGGGTATGGGTCTTTCCATCTTCGTCCTCATATTCATAGCGGTTAAAATCGAGGGTCTTGTTTCCGATTTTCAAACGGGAATGAAGCGGACTACTAGGCATGGGTCTATGCCCTCTCCGTACCAGTATACCTACACGCAATAGGAGTTCTTCCAAATTGAAGGGTTTTGCCAGATAATCATCGGCCCCTCGCTTTAAACCTTGAATTCGGTCTTCGGACGTATTTTTTGCCGTTAGAAATAAAATAGGGACTTCTGAATTCTCCAGCCGGATAATTTCACAAACCTGGAAACCATCCATTTCCGGCAGCATCACATCCAGAATGACCAGGCTAAACCTGCCCTCTTTGAAAATAGTAACGGCTTTTGTTCCATTTATGGCAGTGACCACCTGGTAACCTTCTATTTCAAGGTTTAATTTAATGGCTTCCAATAAATGCTCCTCATCCTCCACCAGAAGGACCCTATGCTGCACCGTATCCTTCATCCAAATACCACTTCAAATACACTCCCCTTAGGGGTATTATCCTTAACAAAAATCTCGGCCTTGTGGTTATCCAATACCTGCTTAACGATAAATAAACCCAATCCGGTTCCCTTGGTGGCCCGGGTCTCTTCATTACAGGCCCTATAAAACTTCTGGAATATTTTCTTCTTCTCGTTATCCTCGATCCCAATGCCCTGGTCGGCCACCTGTAAATGCACCCGATTCCCGGTTTTTTCCAGTTTAATCTCAATAGGATTTCCCTTGGCAGAGTATTTTATGGCGTTTTCAATTAAATTCGTAACGGCAGTATTCAGGGATAATTTATCACCTAAAATCTCCAAATGGGGTTCAATATGGATTTGGAAGCGGTATTTATCCTGATAAATCCGGATTATATGATCCAAAATCTTCTCTATTTCTACCGATAAGTCGAATTTTTCCTTGGGGAAGGAATAGGATTTATTTTCGAATTTGGTGGCCATAAGCATATTGCCTACCAATTCATCCAGGCGATCTATATCCTGGAGAGAATTTCGCAGGAAGGATTGTTGTTGCTCCCTATCCAATTCCCTTTTCTGAAGGGTTTGAAGGTATAGTTTAATAGAAGCCAAAGGGGACTTTAATTCATGGGTAACCGATAATAAGAAGTTTTTTTGCTGCTTATTTAGATTGGATTCTTCCCGTATGGCTTTTCGTAGCCGGGTCATTCCTAAAATAAGCAGGAAAAAAAATACAGAAAACTCCCCTACCACCATGCCTATTTTTTCTGGGGAATGTTCTACAATTAAATACCCCCACCAGGCTAATTGCAGGAATATATATCCTAAAATTAAATTAAATAAGGCTAATGGGCGGTTCACCATAGTAAAGCGATACTTAGTTTAAGAATACCAGATCCAGGGACTCAAAAATGGCTCTTTTAGCAATTTCCAGGTCTGTTTTGGAATGAGCGGCCGAAATAAAGCCCACCTCGTACCCGGATGGTCCGAAATAAACACCCCGATTCAACATTTCCTTATGCATTCGCTTAAAATAATCCATGCTTCCAGGCTCAATTTCGTCAGCACAGGATATTTTTTCTCTATCGGTAAAAGCAAACCAGAAAATTGATCCAATCTGGAATACCTTGAAGGTATAGTTTTTGGCCGAGGCATATCGTTGTATGGATTCGGCAAATTCCTTTGCCTTAGCATTCAGATCCCGGTAAAAGCCCATTTTCAGAAGTTCATTTAATTGGGCCTGCCCGGCAGCCATGGCAATGGGATTCCCTGATAGGGTTCCTGCCTGGTAAACATCCCCTTCGGGAGCTACTCTTGCCATGATTTCGGCCTTACCTCCATAACATCCAACGGGTAATCCTCCCCCAATGATTTTTCCAAAAGTGACCAGATCAGGTCCTACCATATAATGGCCTGCGGCACCTTCAAATCCAATGCGAAACCCGGAAATTACCTCATCAAATATGAGTAAGGAACCAAATTGATTACAAATAGCCCGTAAGCCTTCCAGGTATTCCTTTTCCAAAAGAATTAATCCATTATTAGCGGGAATAGGTTCGATAATAATGGCGGCAATATCTTTCCCATGGGTTTCAAATACCTGTTTCACCGCGTCCAGATCACTTAGGGGTAGAACCAAGGTTTCGGCAGCAAAGCTGGGAGGCACCCCGGCCGAACTACCCTGACCCAAGGTAACGAGTCCGGAACCGGCCTTTACCATAAGGGAATCGACCGCTCCATGGTAACATCCTTCAAATTTTACCAGTTTATTCCTTCCCGTAAAGCCTCTGGCTAAACGGATCGCCGACATCACCGCTTCGGTGCCAGAGCTGGTAAACCGAAGCTTATCCAGGTATTTATGATTTTTAAGAATTAACTCGGCGAGGTCATTTTCGGCCGCAGTGGGCGCACCGAAAGTAAGTCCGTTCAGCATGGCGGCATTTACCTTTTCCCGAATCCTGGTATTATTATGACCTAAAATGAGGGGACCCCAGGAACAGCAGAAATCAATAAACTTATTGCCATCAGCATCCCAAATATGGGGGCCATCCCCTTTTTGAATAAAGAGAGGCGTTCCGCCCACGGAACGAAAAGCCCGGACAGGGGAATTTACTCCTCCGGGGAAGTATTGTTTTGCCTTATCAAATAATTCATGGGAGCGCTCTCTTTTAATATCTTGCTTTCCGTTCAGAGGAATTGGATTCTCCAAATCATCTAAGCGACCAAATAAATTCTTAATTAAACTCATCTCTTTAGGTTCTTAACCATTTATTTTCAAGAATCTCCTTAGCATGGTAGGATATAATAATATTTGCCCCAGCTCTGGACAGGGCATACATATTTTCCATGACCATTTTTTCCTCATCGACCAATCCGGCAGCGGCAGCGGCTTTTACCATCGCAAATTCTCCGGAAACATTATAGGCTGCAATGGGTAAATGGGTTGATAAGGATAATTCCTTTATAATATCCAAATAGGCCATGGCTGGCTTTACCATAAGAATATCGGCACCTTCCTCTTCATCCAGTACGGCTTCCTTCATTGCTTCCTTTCCATTTCGGTAATCCATTTGGTACGTTTTTCTATCCCCGAATTCCGGGGCCGAACCAGCGGCTTCCCGGAAAGGTCCATAATAGGCCGAAGCAAATTTAATGGAATAGGCCATGATGCCTACCTGATTAAATCCTTCCTGGTCCAAAGCCTTACGAATAGCCCCTACCCGCCCGTCCATCATATCGGAAGGGGCTACAAAATCGGCACCCGCACGGGCATGGGCCAGGGCCATTTTCTCTAAAACTTCCAGGGTCAGATCATTATCGACATCCCCATTCTGAATAATTCCGCAATGCCCATGGGTAGTATAGGAACAGGTACAAACATCGGTCATGATGAGTACCTCCTTGCCAAATTTTGCTCTAATGGCCTTAATGGCTTCCAGGACAACGGAATAAGGATAATAAGCTGAACGGGCATCCTCAAACTTCGGCTCTCCGGAACCAAATAAAAGGAACTTATTCAGGCCAAGGCCCAGACATTCTTCCATTTCCTCCAATAATTTATCGGGCGAGAAATGAAACTGGCCTTTCAGGGATTCAATGGGGTTCTTTATTTTCTTCCCGGGTACTAAGAAAAACGGGTATAGAAACATATCCCTCGATAAACGGGTTTCTGCCACCATTTCCCTGATTTGAGCACTTTTTCGTAGTCTCCTGGGTCTTATCGACAACATAGTTAGGTATTATTTAAAGCATTCCAAATATAGCCTCTGCCAATCCCATCTCATCGGGTGTATAAGGAATCGCATTCGGCTCAATCTGGTATTCCCGTAATTGAGCGGCGGTGGATTTCCCTATAGCAATCACTTTTTGTCCGGACTCTATCAGGTTTTCTTCCAAAAAAGATACCACATTGGACGGACTGGTAAAAATGATCAGATCTGAATAAAATATTTCCACATTCTTCTCTGATTCGGTTTCATATAGGGGAAGATCGATGGATTTCGTCAATTCTGGATTTAATCCATTCTGGATGGTCCGTAGGGAATCTTTCGATTGAGGAAATAAAACCACCTTACCTTCTACCAGTTTGGAAAATTTTCTTGCCACACGGGTGGTATCGGAAGTTTCCCCTACGAAATCTGCCTCCCTGCCAAATTCCCGTAAGGCCATTTCTGAACCCCTACCTATAACCCCAATTTTCATATCCGGTTTTAAAACCGGATGTAAAGCAAAGAAATATTCCACCCCATTTTTACTATTGAAGAATATCCAATCAATGTTTTGGAAAATGGAAGAGTCCATTTTATGAATAATGGGAAAGGTACGGATCAGGGATTTTCCTTCCAGCTTTATTTTTTTATGGTTCAGGTAATTCTGCAAATAGCCACCTGGGTTTAATTCCCGGGTAATAAATACCGAATTTATTCGCTGAGTGGTTTGGGTATATTTCTCATATACCTTCTGGCTTAATTCTTCGATGGTTTCTTCCGCCAGATAAAATCGATCGGGAAAGGTTTCCAAATTATCTGCCTTACAGGCCCATACCATGTATTTCCCCGATTCCTTTTTACAATAAACTCCTAAAGGCATATGACAACCGCCTTCAAAACGGGATAAAATACCTCTTTCCACGCCAACCAGCTCCTCTACTTCCGGATGGTGAATGCGTTTTAATTTTTCTTCCAGCTGAATATCCCCCTCCCGAATTTGAAGGGCTAATACCCCCTGTCCCGGTGCAGGAATTAATTCAACCGGAGATAATTCTTCTACATGGATTCCGGTTAGATCCAGTCCCAGCCTTTTTACTCCTGCTTTCGCTAATAAGATTGCATCATAATCGCCATCCCGAAGCTTTTGGATACGGGTAGGGACATTGCCTCTTAATTCTTCGATTTCCAGATCGGGCCTATGCGATAAAAGTTGGGAAGCTCTTCTTGGAGAAGACGTTCCTACACTGGCCCTCGCGGTAAGAGAAAAAACCTCATGAATATTGACCGATTCAGGATGAATTAATAATAATTCAGAAGGATCTTCCCGGTCCGAAAGGGCCGATATTTGCAAACCCGGATTGCTTTGGGTGGGAAGGTCTTTCAGAGAATGAACGGCTAAATCAATGCTTCCATCCAATAAACAATCTTCTAATTCTTTGGTAAAGAAACCTTTTCCTTCTAACCGGGAAAAACTTCTACTAAAAAAATTATCCCCCTGGGTTTTTATAATCTTGATTTCCGATTCAACGTCCAACCCGGAAAGTTGATCCTGTATATTTTTAGCTTGCCATAAGGCCAAATCACTTCCTCTGGAACCAATTATTATTTTTCTCATATAGATTTTCCTAATCAGGCTTTGACCAAAATCTCCTTGGCTAGAACCATAGGAATGCTGATATATTTCTTTTCCATATAATTCAGCACCTTTTCCAGGGTCTCCTTGGAAGACGCATCCAGACGGTCAATATCTTTCGCAAAGATAGTACTTAATGCCATGTCCTTAATTTCCTTAATTAGCTTCGGAACTTCTTTCATAGCCAATTCCACTTTCCTGGTTTTCAAAAGCAAATTAAAGTCTTCCAGGTTTTCTTCAATAATTTTTTCTGCAAAAAACAATTCCTTATATCGCTCGTCCATATTCCTTGAAGCCAGTTCCTGCAAACTCTTTATATCAATAAAATGATTGGGATAATTTTGAAGGATTTCCGGTTCAATATTGGAGGGCAGGGAAAGATCGATCAGGACTTTTTTCTCTTTGGGATTTTTAGAATGAGATACGAGTCTGGTATATAATTTTTGATCGATCAGGGGTTTATCTGCATCGGCACAAACCACCAATAAGGAAAATTCCCCCTTAAATTGAGGAAGGTCCTGAAGTGTATAGGCATGGCCCCCAATTTCCCTGGCTAAAATTTTGGCATTGGAAAGGGTTCTGTTAAAAATATGGAAATTTTTAAACCCATGTTTTACCAGGTATTTGGAAAAAAGCGTATTGGTTTTACCGGAACCTACCAGAATAATTCCTGAATCAGGATCCAGGTTCAAACTTTCTAGTTTCCGAAAGGCGATCGATACTACCGATATGGGTCTCTCGGAAATCTTGGTATGGGTATAAACTTCCTTGGCCGCCTTCACCACCCGGTCCATTACCAGTCTTAAAACTTCCTGTGTATACCCTTTTTCCCTAGCATTTTCATAGGCCAGACGCAATTGGGCTAATATTTCTTTCTCTCCTACCACCATGGAATCCAGCGAACAAGATACCCGTAAAAGATGCCGCATGGCCTCCACTCCCTGGTATTTCCGAGCGCCTTCCAATAATCGTAAAAAGCATTCTTCTGAAATTTCGGCGTTTAAAACACGTATAAAGTTGGACAGGTCAAATTCCCTTTCATCATTACTCATGGGGAGGAATATAAATTCCACCCGATTGCAGGTAGACAAAAGAAAAAATTCTTCCAGCCGGAATTCTTCTTTAATGAAAGGAGAAATTTCTTCGATCTTTTCCGGAGGAAGGCTTAAACAACCTATATCCTTTAAATCCAGCGTTTTGTGTGTAAAGGCTATTATGGTAAAGTCGGATATCAAGGCTTAAATTTTCACAAAAATGAAAATTATACGATGAATGAATGTCATTTGGTTGTCATGGCTTAGGGGTCAGCTTTATTTAGAATAATTCCAAATAAATCAGGAAAGGGTTTCTACCCAATTTCCATCCTTTTCTATAATGCCAATGAGTTCGTCGACAGCCTTATCGGCATCCACATTTTTCTTTACAACCTCCTTCCCCCGATACAGGGTTATTTTTCCAGGTCCGGAACCGACATAGCCATAATCCGCATCGGCCATCTCACCCGGACCATTGACTATACAACCCATGATCCCAATTTTTACTCCCTTTAAATGGCCAGTTTTAGATCGTATCATCTGGGTAACTTCCATCAGGTCGAACAGGGTTCTTCCGCATGAAGGACAGGAAATATACTCCGTGCGGGAAGTTCGGGTACGACAGGCCTGTAGAATCCCGAAGGAAAGGGATAAATTCTCCAGCCAGATCCCATCACCAAAACCATCTACAAAAAGACTACCAAAATCGGTCGATGCCCGCAATAAAACTTCATCATATTCTATACCTGGATATTCTTTCCGGAAAATAACCGGGCAAAGAATTTCCTTCTCTAGAAGGGAGAAATAAACCTGGCGGAAGGGAATCAAAACCTCCTCATCCCTGGAATGAAGTACCAATACCAAACCGGGACAATTTTTTATTTTATCGAGGAAATCCTTATCCATTTCATGGGGAAATACCTGAACAAAAAATTTACGGGATTTATCCGCCTGGTTGTTTAAATAAAACCCATTAAATTCTTCCTTTAGCATTAATGGATAAAAACGTTCCTTTTCTTGATGCTTTGCCCAGGCCGTAAAATCGAGAATTAAATCCAGGTTCCCAGGAGGTTCGAAAGAGGGTAAATTTGTTCCAAGGTAAGCCATATCGGAAGCCATATCCTGGAAAGAATATTTATCCGTAATAGCATTATAGGTATACCCTATTGCTTTGAGGCAGTCCGGGTTGCGTAAATTTAGCTGGGAAATATCGGAAATTACCCTGGGTACCTGGTGTCCTCCCAGGCTACCTATTTCCAGGGTCTTTCTTCTTTCATAATCGAAAGGATTTATTCTATAATGGGTGAAACGAGTTAGGGTCCCCATTTCCGGACTAATCCCGTGCTTTTCCCGAATAGCATACCGGCTTACCAGGGCCTTTGCCACAGGTATTTCTTCTTCCGGTGCTTCAGTTAAGGAAACCCGAATAGTATCTCCCAATCCATCTTCTAAAAGGGTTCCAATTCCGGCCGAAGATTTTATTCTTCCATCTTCCCCATCACCGGCTTCGGTAACTCCCAGATGAAGCGGATAGTTCATATTTTCCTTCATCATGGAATGAACCAAAAGCCGATAGGCTTCTATCATGACCTTTGGATTGCTGGCCTTCATGGAAATGACCAATTCATGATAATTTTCGGCCTCACAAAAGCGGATAAATTCCATGGCAGATTCCACCATCCCCCGCGGTGTATCCCCATAATAACTCATAATTCTATCGGAAAGGGAACCATGGTTGGTTCCAATCCGCATAGCCGTTCCATATTCTTTACATACCTTAATAAGCGGGGAAAATCGTTCCCGAATTCTTTCCAGTTCTGCCTCGTACTCCTTTTGACTATACGTTAATTGCTGAAATTTCTTTTTATCGGCATAATTTCCTGGATTGATCCGTACTTTCTCGACTATCCTGGCCGCCAATTCGGCTGCATTCGGGGTAAAATGAATATCGGCAATTAAAGGAGTGGTATAACCCATGCGACGGAGTTCCTTTTTTATTTCTGCCAGGTTTTCTGCCTCCTTTAAACTAGGTGCGGTAATCCGAACATATTCCGATCCCGCTTCTATCATCCGGATAGATTGCTCGACCGTTTTCAAGGTATCCATGGTATCGGTAGTTGTCATGGACTGAACCCGGATAGGATTATTTCCTCCTAGAGCGATATCCCCTATTTTAACTTCCCGGGTTTTAAACCGTTTATATTCCAAAATGGACTCCGAAAATTCAAAATCATGCATTTCGGAGAAAGTATTTACTTCCATGGTATCTATTCTAGTACCTCCTTACCTGGATTTGAGAAATTCCACCAGAGAAATTGATTTCAATTTTACGGTCGGTTCCCTCATAATCAGAAGTTTTATAGGTACGATCATCTATTTTAACAAAGCCTTCAAAGTTTTGCTGGTTTAATCCCCCATCGGAATGAATTTTACAACCGGACGATTTTGGAATTTCCATATCAAATTTAGCCAGTCCAGCATCCACATTGACTTCTGTTTGCGGGCTTAAACGACCTAGTTTTATATGCACATCGGACAAACCGGTATTTAGGACTAGTTTATCCATTTTATAGCCTGAAAAATCATAATCTACTTTTCCTGCACCGACATTCAGATCCAAATTCCATAAAAAATCGGGGTTTAAACGAATATTTACCTTGTTTTCTGGTTTATTATCATCGAAATGAAGATTTCCGTTTTGCGAATCGGAAATAAGTTTAATGTTTTCATGATCTCCATTTGTGGAATTCTCCATTCGGTAAGGAGAGGCCCCAATTAATTTCGTGGAAACTGAAAAAATATCCGAATGAGTAACATCTGAGGTAAAAAAGGCGGCTCCTCCATTTAGGCTTAGGCTGGCCGATTTTATATTCCTGTCTAAAGGAATTTTAAACGTTTGTTCGGTTTTCCTACCTTCGAAACTATGTTCGGTTGAGTCTGAACCATCCTCCGCATCATTTTTATCAGAATCTTCCTTATCCTCTTTATCGAAATTTCGGAAGGGAAAATGGAAACCCTTTTCTTCCTCTCCACTGTATTCATGTTTCAATCGAATGCCTTCAAAAACCGAATAAGCAAAGACCCCAAATAAGGTTAGGATCAATAAAATTCCTACAGCCTTATTCTCCCTGGGAAGCAATAAGCGAATGCCTGCAAGGACTATAAAGACAGGCCAGATTCGTCTCCAGATCAACCAATCAATATGGAAAAATAAAATCCCGGACTGCTTTAGAAAGAAAAATATTCCTCCTAAAATGAGTACGGTTCCCCAGAAAACTCTTCTTGAATTCATATGCTTTTCGGTTTGGATTTATTTGCCCCTATCATGACCAAGACACCAATTAGGATAAGGCCTATGGGCCAGTAATCATCTAAAAAGTTAAAGTCCCAATCCCAGGGAATGTTTTGCTGAATTAAAAATAATGCCCCCAGAACAATCAAAATGATTCCCCCAATTCGGTTTCTTTCCTCATGGGTTTTAAAGGCATCCGGCATTGGGGCGGTGGCTTGGTTGGTGGAACCCGTACCTGAAGAAGAAAAGTCCTCCACTTTATAATTCGCTTCGAATTCATCCGGATTTCCCGAAGGAGGCATAGTGAAACCTTGCGCGCTGGTACCAGTTACCAAGTTCTTTTTATCCGGTAAAATTATCCATAAGAGAATATATACCACCAGAGCTATATGCCCAAAATAATGGTGCATAAACCCCGCTAAAAGAAATAAAATACGAACCATGGTAATATCTATATGCCAATAATCGGAAAGTCCCGCAGCCACCCCGCCCAGAAATTTACGACTGGAATCACGATATAATGTTTTATTCATAGGATAGAATTTATGTTGCTCTAAACAAAGATCAAAAAGAATTATGGTAATTAAGAAAGCATTATAGGGGTCTTATTTCCATTTCCTCCATATTTGCACCCGGACTAAGTCGAAGACAATTCGAAACCGCATAGGCTATATCCTTGGCACTTATTAAGGTACCAGGATCAATTTTCACCCCATCCCAGGAACCTGTTAAGGTGGCACCGGGCAATAAAGCACTTACCTTTACACCAAAAGGCTTTAGTTCTGCCCGTAAATTGCGACTGAGCCCTAATAAGGCAAATTTTGAAATGGAATAGGCCCCTGCTCCCAATACAGGCTCCTTACCGGCAATGGATACAATCGTGATGATATGTCCTTCTTTTTTATCGGCCATCCTTTTTCCAAAAAACTTGCATAAATAATAGGCCGGGAAAAAGTTTACCTCCATAAGATTTTGTAAAAAATCATCATTTTCGCTTAATAAGGGACTTTCCTGGTATTGACCCACATTATTGATTAGCACATGCACCTGTCCAAACTCCTCCTGGGTCTTTTCGGAAAAGGCTAATACCTCCTCTTTTTTTGACAAATCGGCTTTAAAGGCCAGTACCCGTATATTGGGAAAAGCAAGAAGCATATCTTCCCGAAAGGCCTCCAATTTTTTTTCATCCCGGGCAGATAGGGATAAATTAAAGCCTAAACTGGCCAATTCCTGGGCAATGGCTTTGCCCATACCATTACTGGCACCGGTGACAATGGCCACTTTACCTTTACCAAATTCGTTTATAATTTCCATCATTCCGGCTTTAAATAAGGATTCCCAATTTAAACTAAAAGGGCAAGCCAATTTACTTGAGTAATTTATTTAATTTGCGCGAAGGGTAAACTTTTTTAGAGATTCTAAACATTAAATGATTCTGGAACATTTTGGACGTTATTGCCTCCTAATTCATTCTCTTTTTCTCAAGCCGGAAAAATTTAGCGTTTACTGGAAGGAAATTCTCAGGGAAATGGTGTCGATAGGCATTGGATCCCTTGGTATCGTGGTCATCATTTCTTTGTTTTTTGGAATGGTAACCGCTGTACAAACCGCAGCCCAATTAATTGATAGTATTTTCATTTCAAAATCGGTTATTGGAACCATTACCCGTGATTCTTCTATTTTGGAATTAAGCCCAACCATAGGCTGCCTGGTCCTGGCCGGGAGGGTTGGTTCCAATATTGCCTCACAAATAGGCACCATGCGAGTAACCGAACAAATAGACGCCCTGGAAATTATGGGAATCAATTCCAGTGGCTATTTAATATTACCCAAAATCATAGCCTGCATTACCATGATTCCTATGTTAATTATCTTGTCTATGGCCTTAAGTATTTTTGGAGGACTCATAGCCGGGGGCTTAGCCGGGATCGTTAGCCGTCAGGAATATATTGCTGGGATTACCGGCGGATTTCAGACTCGTTACCTGGTAATCGGCTTGATAAAATCTTTTATTTATGGTTTTATTATTAGTTCTATAGCGGCTTATCAGGGATTCTACACCAAAGGTGGGGCTTTGGATGTAGGTAAGTCCAGCACCAGGGCCGTAGTTTTTAGTTCTGTGGCTATTTTATTATTTGATTATATAGTAGCCCAGTTGTTTCTATGATAGAGGTAGTCAATGTTTATAAATCCTTCGGGAGCCATGAGGTGCTTAAAAATATATCGGCCCAGTTTAAACCCGGTTCTACCAATCTCATTATTGGAGCCAGTGGATCGGGAAAAACCACCCTCATGAAATGTATGGTGGGCCTTCATGAAGTAAGTTCAGGGGAAGTGTATTATAATGGCAGGGATTTCACCAAACTGGATTTTAAGTCCAGGATTCCTATTCGAAAAGAAATCGGTATGCTCTTTCAGGGAGTGGCTTTATTTGATTCCATGACCGTACAGGAAAATATCATGTTCCCCCTTAATATGTTTTCGGACCAATCCCATGAGGAAAAATTGGAGCGTGTAAATTTTTGTTTAAAAAGGGTGGACCTGGATGGGGTAAATAAATTATTGCCCAGTGAATTAAGTGGGGGGATGAAAAAAAGAGTAGGAATTGCCCGGGCCATAGCCATGAAACCCGAGTATTTATACTGCGATGAACCAAATTCGGGATTGGACCCTAAAACCTCCATCCTGATTGATCAGCTTATTCAGGAAATTACCCATGAATATGAAATGACCACTATTGTAGTGACCCATGATATGAACTCGGTAATGGAAATTGGGGAGCATATTATTTTTATTTATGACGGGGAATTAAAATGGGAAGGGAATAACCAGGATATTCTTCATTCCGATAGCCCCGACCTGGATAATTTCATATTTGCCAGCAAGTTTATGCAGGCCTTAAAAAAGAACAAATAAATTTCATGATTCATTTATTTTCCCCCGAAAACTGGACAGATTACGAGTTGATTGATTGCGGGGGCTATGAGAAATTGGAACGATTTGGAAAATGGATTCTTATTCGTCCGGAACCTCAGGCCGTATGGAATAAGGTCCTTCCAGAATCCGATTGGACCAAATTATACCATATTCGATTTAAAGGCCGTTCGGCCACTTCCGGAGACTGGGTTAAAAAAACGATGGATATTCCCGACCGATGGAATGTTCGGTACAACCGGGAAGGATTGGATATTTCTTTACGTTTGGGGCTTACTTCCTTTAAACATTTAGGCGTTTTTCCAGAGCAGTCTGTGAATTGGGATTATATTTATAAGACCTTAAAATCCTATAAAAACCCGGCACCAAAAAATAAAGCCCAAATTAAGGAGGGCAAAGAAATGGTTGAATTTTCGGGCCAGGGCCCTGAACAAGGCCTTCCCAAATTTCTAAACTTATTTGCCTATACCGGAGGCGCCTCTTTGGCTGCTAAGGCTGCAGGAGCCGATGTAACTCATTTAGATTCTATTAAACAGGTTTTGAACTGGGCGGCTGAAAACCAGGAATTATCCGGACTAAAAGATATCCGTTGGGTTTTGGAAGATGCCCTGAAATTTGTAAAAAGGGAGGTAAAAAGAGGAAAACTTTATAACGGGATTATCCTCGATCCCCCTGCCTATGGGAACGGACCCAACGGAGAAAAATGGAAATTGGAGGACCAAATCCAGGAGATCGTTACCGAGGTGGTTCAATTGCTGGAGCCCCAAAAACATTTTCTCATATTGAATACCTATTCGCTTGGATTTTCCTCCCTTATTGTAGAAAACCTATTAAAAACGAGCTATAAACTTAAGGGGAAAATTGAAGTAGGTGAACTGTTTTTAAATTCTACTTCCGGAATCAAATTACCCTTAGGGGTTTTGGGTAAAATAGAAAGTGTATAGCTTTCCCCAACCTTCAAAAAACCCATCATTTTTGAAATCTTTTCCTAAATAGGTCTGATAGATCCAGGAATATAGACGGACGAATTGTTTTAAAATTCTATTACATCCAGGGACAAAAAACCAAATTAAAATTTTATTATTTGAAGTTTCTTCTGTAAATTCAACAAGCTCCCGGGAAAGAATCCACTTTTAATTTTCCATTCTATACCCTTGTTTTTTAGGCCTTTATGCCAATTTAAATACCCGTTCTTAGATTTCTAATATTGAATAGGGAGTACATCTTATCCTTTTAACCTTTTACCTAAATAATTGTTATGGGGAAGTTATCCTATTACCAAAAACATCCTGGACTCTATCTTAAGAAAATCGTTTTAGGATTGATTTTATTAGTATGCAATCTGGAAGCCCGCTCGCAAAATTCTACCCATACCTATATTAGTTTTGGGAATAATGCTCAGGTTCCACCGAAGCCTTGGAACCGAACCGGATATAATATCCAGGCGGGACAATCTTTCCCCCTTTTGGATGAACAGGGTCAATTGGCAGGTACTATGAAATTAGTAAGTTCCTGGTCAAGCGCTCCCGATTTAGGGGTAAATACAGGAAATAATTTAGGCCTCTATCCGGATCAGGTAATGCAATCCGGCTTTGCTTATTGGGGTCCTGGATCCTCTGTGATTGAGTTCAGCGGCTTGGATACTTCCAACTATTATGATTTTTCTTTTTTTGCCTCCTGGGCCCATGCCTGGGAACCAGATCTTCAGGTCTATCAGATTTACGTAAACGATTTTTCCATGGGTTCTGCCCAGGTCGAACCGAATAACGATTCTACCAAAGCGGGTATTGTTTCGAAAGTTAAACCAGATCGGAATGGAAAAATATTGGTAAAGATGCATAATGCAGCCAGTGATAATTATATCACGCTGATCAGTGCCATCGTTTGGACCGCTTATCCTTCAAAAATTCCTGTAACGGCTCCCACTAATATTTCTGCCCAGAATATTAGTCCGCGAGATGGGACCAATATGGTACTTGTTCGTTGGGATACGGTTTCAGGAGCGTCTAAATACCTCGTGTACAGGTCCAATAATCTAAATGGCCCCTTCCTACTTTTCGATTCGGTAAAATCGGGAGAAAAGAATTCCAGACAGATATCCTATACTACTACTTTCCCCAATAGTCCATCAGCCGGTATATATTATGATGCAGGAGTCTATTATAAAGTAAAAGCCATTTCCACCTCCAATACTCCCTCGCCTTTTAGCCAAGCTGCAAACGTATATAATTATGGGCCTTATGATCCAGTAAACCTATATTTTGGATCTACCTTTTTTCCTCAAAGCTTCAACCTGAATTGGACCCTATTCCTAAGCCCTTTTCCGGGGGACTCCATCCGATTTTATAGATCCCTCACAGGCCTACCAAATACTTTTAGCCTAATCGGGGAAATAGATGCCAATTTACAGGGGAATGTTTATGTATTTTCTGACAGGAATATTTTACCAAATACGACCTATTATTATTATGCCACTTTTATTCGAAACGGTAAGGAATCTTTTCCCAGTGATATTATTTCTGGAGGTACTCCTTGCGGACAAGTTAAGGATCTGGCCGTGGAAGCCCTAAGTCCGTATTCGATTGACTTAAAATGGTCCAATATTAATTGTGCAGATGCTTACCAAATTTTCCGCTCAACCCAAAAATCCGGCCCTTATCAGGCGTATACTATTGGCTACCAAAATTATTTTATTGACAGCAATCTACAGGCAGGTACAACCTATTACTATTACGTTAAACCCCATTATTCGAACGGTAATATACAGGTCGTTTTGGATACCTTAGCCGTCACCACGCCTATGGCCGATCAAACCCTGGTTAATTTTGGAGACAATAATTCCCTGGCACCAAGTCCATGGAATAATACAGGATATTCTCTGAATAAGGGTCAGTCTTTTATCTTAAAAGACCAGAATGGAAAAGTCTTTGGTAAAATGAATCTTTTAAGTTCATGGACCAGTGCGCCTAGCCTTGGTATAAATACCATGAACAATTCAGGTATTTATCCGGACAAGGTTATTAGTACCGATTTTGCCTATTATGGCTCAGGAAAGGAGCAGATTCAATTTAGTGGTTTGGATACCAGTAAAGCCTACGATTTTACCTTTTTTGCCTCCTGGGCCAATCCTTGGTCTTCGGCCTTAATGAATTATCAAATTGGGTCGAACCAGGTTATTCTGGATATATCCAATAATACCAATAAAACCGTAAGCCTAAACAACAATAAGCCAGATAATCAGGGGAATATCGTAGTAACCTTGAATAATGCGAAAACAGGCCTCAATAATACTCTTCTGGGAGCGATTATTCTGAATTCCCATAAACCCATGAATGGCGGTATCCCTGCCCCAGGGAATATTTCCGCTTATAATGTGGATAATTCTTCTTTTATTTTACAATGGGATTCTGTTCCAGGTGCATTTAAATACTTTATATACCAATCTAAAAGTGTAAATGGTTCCTATATCCTTTTAGACTCTAACCCGTATATAAGGAAAGTTGGAAGCCAACTCCTATATCAAAATAATCTACCCAGTAATTCGGATTCTGGGGCCTTTTTCAAAGTTCGGGCAATATCCAAGGCACAAGTAATTTCTCCTTTCAGCTTACCAGCAGGATTTTATACCTATGGCCCTTTATCGCCTTTGCAAATTGGCTATGGCGACCAGTTCTATCCTTCTAGCTTCGTCATCTTTTGGAAAGAGAATTTTAATCCCATGATTGGGGATAAAATTCATTTTTACCGTTCAGAAACCAGCCTTCCGAATTCCTTTAAGGAAATCGCAGTAATTGATGGAACCAAAATGGGAACCGGATTTCCAATTGGAGGTTTTACGGATACCAGCCTATTAACCAATACCCGGTATTATTATTATGCGGTTTTGGAAAGAAATGGAATAAATTACCAACCAAGTAATTTGCTAAGTTATAGCACTCCCTGCGGAGCTGTAAAGGACCTTTCTGGTCAGGCTATTTCCGGAAATTCTATAAATCTAAAATGGTCTCCAGTTTCCTGCATTTATGAATATCGAATATTTCGTTCCACCCAAAAATCAGGTCCCTACAAAGAATTCGATTTAGGAGATGAAAACTTCTTTATAGATACAGGCCTTGTAGCGAATACCACCTATTATTATTATGTCAATCCATATTATGACAATGATAATATACAATATGCAAATGATACCATTTCCATTACGACCAAGCCACTAAACCAAACCTTCATAAATTTTGGAAATAATGCCTCCCTGGCGCCAAGCCCTTGGAATAATACAGGTTATAATCTGAGCAAAGGACAATCCTTCCAATTATTAGATCAAAATGGAAAACCTTCCGGAAAAATGACCTTCCTAACCTCCTGGTCTAATGCCCCTTCCCAAGGAGTAAATACCAATAATAATTCCGGGATCTATCCGGATAAGGTTATTAACTCGGATTTTGCTTATAATGGAAACGGGAAAGCCATGATCCTATTTTCTGGGCTCGATCTGTCCAAGGCCTATGATTTTACCTTTTTTTCTTCCTGGTCCAATCCCTGGTCTGCTTCTCAAATGATTTACCAGATTGACACCGCCAAAGCAAGTCTCGATTCAAAAAATAATTCATCGAATACCGTTACCATTAAATCTGCCCGACCCGATTCAAATGGAAATATCCAGGTATTAATAGGCAATAGAGCAGGCGATGGGTATACCTCCCTCATCGGAGCAATTTTGTTTAATGGATATCCCCGCCCAGATACGATACCCCCGGCACCTACCAATTTAACGGGCATAGTCCTAACCGATAATAGTATTCCAAAAGATTCTATCCAATTAAGTTGGGATAAGGTTCCTGGAATTTCCAAATATTATATTTACACCTTTACCTATGAAAATGGATATATAAAATATGATTCCATAAATATTGACAAAAATTCGGGGAGCCGTGTTTTTTATATTGATCGTAAAACTCCCTTTGGAGGTTCTCATAACTATTCCATTGCATCCGTATCCTCCAAAAACCTTTTTTCCACTTTCAGTAATCAGGTCAGTATTGTCGTTCCGAATCCCGTCTCCCCCTTTACCTTAAACCTGGGATCAGAAAACATGGGAGGGGCAATAAATCTAAATTGGACCTATACCTCCTTAAATCCTAAGGTGGGGGATGTTATAGAAATTTTAAGAAGCCCTATAAATGGATACAATTTTTTCACTGGAATTGGAAGTATCCCCATAAGCTCTGTCCAAGGCCAAACAAATTCTTTTACGTTTACAGATAAATCTATTTTACCAAATACATATTATCAGTATTATCTGCAATTAATACGTGGAGGTATTGGCTATTCTCCCAGCAATACCGTTTCTTTTACCTCTAATAATTGTTCTCTCATATATGGATTAACCGCTGAACCAACTTCACCGAATACGGTATTATTAGACTGGGCAGATCAGGGGGAATGCGCCAGTCTTTTTACTATTTATAGGTCATATACTAGAAATTCGGGTTATACCAAGGTAGGAAGTACCTTGAATACGAATTATACTGATAAAGTAAATCCTGCTTCTACCTATTATTATTATGTTCAACCTATATATCCAGACGGTAGTTTTCCATCCGCATTGGATACCACGATTGTGAGCACTTCCGCATTAAACTCCGGTCTTGCATTTACAAAGGGGCAAACCGCATCGTTTTTTAATCCGGATTCCGTTCGTAATTCAGGATTGATGGTCTATCCGGTTCCTATTCAGGGACCCATTCATTTTTCCTTTTATTCCAATCAAATGGGGAATTATACTCTTTCTCTATATAGCTTAGAAGGGAAGCTTCTTTATCAATTACCTAATCAAGTAGTAGTTCAGGGTTTAAATACAGGTATAATAGGATCTGATTTGGCAGGTTTAAAATCAGGTTTGTATATAATACGGGTTGAATCACCATTGTTTTTACCTAAAGTTCTGACTATTAATAAATTATAAACAATCAGAAGGAAATTACTCCATCATTTATACTTCATCGGCCTTTTATTTCCACGGATTTAAAAGGCCGATTGGTTTTATTGGACTGGTATTGCCTGAAATTAGGGATCATATTAAGCCAATGTATCCCCAATATTATCTTTCTCCCCGGCTAAACTATTCCCTAAGGGTGGGGTTGAATGAATATAAACAAACTCAAAAAATTCAAATTATGGCCAATTTAGTAGAAGTTGCCGTGGGCAATGAAAATTTCACCACCTTAGTCGCTGCCGTTACTGCAGCAGGTTTAGTAGACACTTTAGCCGGAGAAGGTCCTTTTACAGTTTTTGCCCCCGTTAACTCTGCTTTTCAGGCCTTACCGGAAGGAACAGTTGATAACTTGGTAAAACCAGAAAACAAGGAAGCCTTAACAGGAATTCTTACCTATCATGTGGTTGCCGGTTTAGTTCATGCTGCCGACTTAACGGATGGTCAAATTGTAACGACCGTAAATGGTCAAACCTTAACCGTTTCTATTCAGGATGGGGTTGTAAAAATCAATGATGCAACGGTTATTATTCCGGATGTAGAAGCTACCAATGGCGTGGTACATGCTATTGACATGGTTTTAATGCCTGCTTAATTTCGTTTTTCAACATCAAAAAAAGCCTGCCCCTTTTTCGGGCAGGCTTTTTCTTTTAAAACAAATCGAGTTGCCCTCCCTTTAAATCAATATCGTCTGGGTTGGTAATTTCCAGGTCTATTTGGGGTCTGCTTTTTTCTTCCTTATTTTCTGCCACGGGATCCTGTTCCAATTCTTCCTCAATTGGGTTTTCTTCGGAAGCATTTTCGATGGGCTCGGGTTGCAGTAAATTTATTTTTACCAGGGTGTGTTGGCTGATACGATTACCAAGGGCCTTAATTCCTTTTACATCGATCAATTCATTCAGAAATAATCGCAGGGTTTCGGGCACCTTTGCTTTTCCTTTCGTTATTTCCATTTCTACCTCCGGTTCGGCCATATCGGTTACCAGAATAATTTTAGATTTGGGGTGGTCGGTTAATAAAAGGACCGGTTTGACAGGTGCCGGAGATTCTACCTTAAACCGCTTCAAATAGTAATTTTCCGTATTTCCATCCCAATGAACCAAAGAAAAAACCGATTCCGGGTTCCATTTTTTTAATACTAAAAAGCTCTCATCAAAATGCTGGCTTAAATCGGTAGGTCGGATTTCCAGATTTCCATTCGATCGAATCCCCACCAGTTTATCTTCCCCCTGGAAACTACCCAAATATTCCCCTCTTCCATCCGTATTTAAACGAAAAAGAATGGTATCATACCAAAGTTTTCTTCCCCCGAGGGTAGAAATACCCTTACTTTTCTGGATAATTTTTTTTAAAGGAAATTTGGATACAATATTCCCCTGGGATCCCCTGCCTTTTACTTCCAGGTCTCCAAAATCCAAGTCCCAGTTGAGTTTCCGAATTCGGGTTTGGGGTTTTAGACTTACCGATATAATTTCCGATTCTCCATTTGGATTGGCCGAAAAGTACCAAACCTTCGATCCTTTGGTTCCCTTGGTTAAATCATAATCCTTATCGCGGGTGATACCGGTTATGGCAAATCGCTTTATATAGCTGGTTCCAAAGGGTCCGTCGGAATAAATGAGATGGTAAATCGTTCTTTCATCGTTTCTCCGGAAAATGGCGATATAAATAATATCCTTTCCTACAAAGGTTTTATCCGCCACTTTATGAACCGAGAAATGTCCATCTCTTTTAAAGCAAATTATTTCGTCCAGGTCGGAACAGTCAAAAACATACTCATCCTTTTTCAGTCCTGTCCCAAAGAACCCATCATCCCGGTTCACATAAAGTTTTGTATTGGCCAGGGCCACTTCCGTAGCTGTTATAATATCGAAGGTTTTGATCTCCGTTCGTCTTTCCTTTCCCTTACCATATTTGGTAATCAGGCGTGCGAAATAATCAATAGCGTACTGGTTTATATTCTTTAAGTTATTTTGGGTAATCCCAATTTCTTTTTCCAGGGATAATAGGGCTTCGTCGGCTTTGAATGCATCGTATTTCGATATGCGCTTAATCTTGATTTCGGTTAGCCGGAGAATATCGTCGCGGGTAATATCCCTTCGTAAATTCTTTATAAAAGGCTGCAAACCAGCATCAATCGTATCCAATACCGATTCGAAGGTGGTACATTCTTCAATATCCCGGTAAATCCGATTCTCAATAAAGATTTTCTCGAGGGAGGAATAATGCCATTTTTCATTTAACTGACCCAGGTAAATTTCCAGCTCCTTTTTTAATAAATCACGGGTATGCCAGGTGGATTCTTTAAGGATATCCCTAACCGACATAAAATGCGGTTTATCATCCTTAATCACGCAAGTATTGGGAGATATGGAAACTTCACATTCGGTAAAGGCAAACAAGGCATCCATGGTGATATCAGGCGAAGTCCCGGGCACCAGATGTACCAATATTTCCACTTTATCGGCCGTATTATCTTCTATTTTACGAACCTTTATCTTCCCCTTATCATTGGCCCCCACAATACTTTCAATAAGACTGGTCGTCGTGGTAGAATAGGGAACTTCGGTTATAATCAGGGTCTTTTTATCCTTTTCCTGGATTTTTGCCCTTACCCGTACCTTTCCTCCCCTTCTCCCTTCATTGTATTTAGAGAAATCGGCGACTCCCCCGGTAAGGAAATCCGGGAAAATTTCCGGATCATTTCCTTTCAGGATTTCTATAGAGGCCTCTAATAGTTCAATGAAATTATGGGGAAGAATTTTTGTGGCAAGACCAACGGCAATTCCATCGGCCCCCTGGGATAATACCAGTGGAAATTTTACCGGTAAAATAAGGGGTTCCCGGTTACGACCATCATAGGATGCCACCCATTCGGTTGTTTCCGGGTTAAAAACCACCTCCTGGGCAAATTTAGTTAATCGACCTTCTATATACCGGGAAGCGGCCGCCGAATCACCCGTAATAGGATTACCCCAGTTCCCCTGCTTATCGATCAATAAATCCTTTTGTCCAATCTGAACCATGGCATCCCCAATCGATACATCTCCATGAGGATGGTATTTCATGGTATTACCAATGACATTGGCTACCTTATTAAACCGACCATCGTCCATTTCCCGCATAGAATGGAGAATTCGTCTCTGAACGGGCTTTAACCCGTCATAAATATGGGGAACGGCACGGTCCAATATGACATAAGAGGCATAATCCAGGAACCAATTCTCATATAAGCCATTTATGGAGGTTGCCGAATGCAAACCCTCCTCGTCCGGATTTTCTGTCGGTAATTTCTTTTCTTCGTCCATCTTATTCTACGATCTCCACCAGGGTTTCCTCCTCTTCAAAGAGGCTATCCTTTTCAATTTTCAAATTATCAATAATAAAACCTTGTCGTTCAGGGGTATTTTTTCCCATAAAATAATCGAGCAATTGGCGTATGCTTTGTTCTTTCCCCAGAATAACCGGGTCTAATTTCATGTCCTGCCCGATAAATAAACCAAATTCGGAAGGAGAAATTTCTCCCAATCCTTTAAACCGGGTGATTTCCGGTTTCGGGGAAAGCTTCGCTATGGCATTTAATTTTTCGGATTCCGAATAACAGTAAATCGTTTCTTTTTTGTTCCGTACCCGGAACAATGGGGTTTGAAGAATATAAACATGACCTGCCTTCACCAAATCCGGAAAAAACTGAAGGAAAAAAGTCATAATAAGCAAACGAATATGCATCCCATCCACATCGGCATCGGTAGCGATGACAATTTGATTATACCGCAACCCGTCCAGTCCATCCTCAATATTCATGGCATGTTGAAGAAGATTAAATTCTTCGTTTTCATAGACGATCTTTTTGGTTAAGCCGAAACAGTTTAAAGGCTTCCCCCGCAAACTAAATACGGCCTGGGTATCCACGTTTCGGCTTTGGGTAATGGACCCGGAAGCCGAATTTCCTTCCGTAATAAATAAGGTGCTTTTAAATCGTTCCTCGCTGGTATGATCAAAATGAATTTTGCAATCCCTTAGCTTCTTATTATGAAGATTCGCTTTTTTGGCCATTTCATTGGCCTTTTTCTTAATCCCGGCAATTTCTTCCCTTTCCCTTTTCGATTGGAGGATTTTTTTCTCTATGGCCTGGGCCGTTTCAGGATGCTGGTGTAAATAATTATCCAGACTTTGTTTAAGAAAATCATGGATCCATCCCTTAATGGTAGGGCCTTCTGGTCCCGCCATACTGGAACCTAATTTGGTCTTGGTCTGAGATTCAAATACCGGTTCCTGTACCTTAATGGCAAGAGCCGCTATCAGGGAGGTTCGGATATCAGAAGCCTCGTATTCCTTTTTATAAAATTCCCTTAAGGTTTTCACTACGGCTTCTTTAAATGCTGCCTGGTGGGTTCCTCCCTGGGTGGTATGTTGCCCGTTCACGAAGGTAAAATACTCTTCCCCATACGCGGGACCATGCACCATAGCCAATTCAATATCCGGACCTTTTAAATGTATGATGGGGTATAATAATCCTTCGGCATCGGTTTCCCGGGTAAGCAGATCGTAAAGACCTCGTTCCGAATGGTATTTCTGTCCATTAAAAACTATGGTTAGGCCGGAATTCAGGAAAACATAATTCCAGATTTGTTTTTCAATAAAATCCGGTAAATACCTATAATTCCTGAATATACTTTCGTCCGGAATAAAGGTCGTTAAGGTACCTGAACGCTGGCTGGATTCTTTTTCCGGCTCATCCACCACCAATTCCCCTTTCTGGAATTCCGCCTTTTTTGTTTTATTATCCCGAAAGGATTGAACAATAAAGGAACTGGACAAAGCATTGACCGCCTTGGTTCCTACCCCATTTAATCCTACCGATTTTTGAAAGGCATTGGAATCGTATTTACCCCCGGTATTTATTTTAGAAACACAATCAATTACCTTACCTAAGGGAATGCCCCTGCCATAATCCCGAACAATTACCTTATGGTCGGAAATGGCAACCTCAATGGTCTTACCGGCCCCCATTACATATTCATCGATAGAATTATCGATAATTTCCTTAATTAATACGTAAACCCCATCGTCGGCCGCAGAACCATCGCCTAATTTTCCTATATACATGCCCGGACGTAACCGGATATGTTCCTTCCAATCGAGTGATCGGATATCGTCTTCATTATATGATGCCATTTCGCCTAATCTACAATTGCAAATCTATTCAGGATGGTCTATCCATTTCCGAATAGATTTCCACAAATTCACCATATATTAATTTACAGGAAGCGAAAACTTTTAGTAATCTTATGCAAGAAAATCCTGAAACTATAGAACTAATGAATAATCCCAAAACCATTACCATTGCACAAAATTCTCCTCATCCCTTAACCGTAAATCGTTTTGGATATGGCACCATGCGCCTAACCGGAGAAGGCATTTATGGAGAACCGGCCAATAGACCGGAAGCTTTGGAAATTGTAAAGGCGGCTATTGCTGCCGGAGTAAATTTCCTGGACACGGCCGATTATTACGGGGATGATGTAACGAATAGAATTATCCAGGAATCCATTTATCCCTATCCGGAGAACCTGGTTATTTGTACGAAAGTAGGCGCTACCCGTAAACCCGATAAAAGCTGGATTCCATTTCATACCCCTGAAAATCTAAGAACCGCGATTGATAGGAATATAAAGACCCTTAAAATTGACCAGGTTACCTTGGTTCATTTTCGGGTGATGCCCGGTTCAAAAATTCCTTTTGAAGAATCCATGGAAGCCATGTTTCAAATGCAAAAGGAAGGTAAAATTTTACATATTGGGGTGAGCAATGTAACACCCGAAGAATTGGAAACGGCCATGAAAATGGGACCCATTGCCACCGTGGAAAACATGTATAGCCATTCTCAAAGAACGACCATGAAAAATCATTATGGAGAAAACCGGGGAGGAGAAGAGGTATTGGCGATTTGTGAAAAGAACGGAATACCCTTAATTCCTTATTGGACTCTGGTAAACGGACTGTCTAATAAGGAGAATAAAATTGGGGAAATAGCCCATAAATATGGGGCCACCGAGGCACAAATTCATTTGGCCTGGTTATTACACCGCTCTCCCTGGATATTACCCATACCCGGAACCTCCCAACTAAAACATTTCCATGAAAACATGGGGGCTAAGGATATAAGCCTAAGCCAGGAGGATATGGATTATCTTGGATAGTATATCCGTGCATATAGCCGGCAAAAGGATAGGTTTCTATTCATGCCAAAAAAAAATTAGATTCAGAAATCCATTAGGCATAGGAAAATGGGGCCGCCAGGATCTTGTGGAAACCTAATTCCCTTTCAAAGTACCCTTATTTATTTTTAATAGACTAAAAACCTCTCTTTTTTTAGCCTCATGATTATATACGGTTATAAAAGCAAAGAACTTTTCAATGCGCCTACCTTTGAAAAATGCCCAAACTGTGGAACGAACAATAGCCTCCGCATCCATGTATTTCAAAAGTATGCGCATATTTTCTGGATTCCTTTCTTTCCTATAGGTAAAACTAGCTTAAGTCAATGTGAAAATTGTAAACAAATATTGAAACACAAGGCCATGCCAGAGGCCCTGAAAGCTGATTTTGAAAGCATTAAAGGGAAGGAGAGAGCCCCTATTTGGATGTTTTCCGGATTAGGACTAGCAGCATTAATCACCATTTGGGTGTTAATAGAGGGGCAAAAAAACAAAGAAAGAAATTCGAAAATAATCCTGGAACCAAGAATCGGCGATGTATTTGAGATAAAGGAAAAGGAAGATCAATTCACCCTCTATAAAGTTTACCAAACGAATAAAGATTCGGTTTTCATCCATCCCAATAATTTCAATACGAATCAGGAATCGGGAATCTATAAGTTAAAGGATGAAGCCTTTACCGATTCGGTTTATATTGCCTATTCCAAAACTGATCTTAAGAAAATGTTGGAAGTGGGTAAAATCATCAATATTGACCGGAATTAAAGGGATCCATTCAGAAAATTTCCAGGAAAATAGGATAAGGAAAATTGGTCCAACTAAAAAGGGAAAGCGATTTTGCTTGCCTGAGGGCTGGTCTCCCCGTTTCCCGAAGTTATCTGCGTTATTTTACTTCCATCCAGGCTGGATGAGAAAATATGAGATGGAATACCTGGTTTGGTAGGGTCGTAAACGGAAAAATAAAATAAAGTTCCCGAAGGATCCCAAGAAGGCTCATGGGCGAGGCTGGTCGAGCTTAAATTCGTTATTTGCTTAGGATTCGATCCATCAATGCCAGAAATTCCAATTGCCCCGGCGGTCCTTGTGGGGTTTATAAATAACGAGAAGGCCAGGGATTTCCCATCCGGTGATACCGAAGGTTCCGCTTCTCCATAAGGAGTTTTCGTAATTTGATTAGGTGTACCTCCAGCCAAGGGAACAGAATATATATGGGGAATTTGAGTGGAATCGGTATAATCAAAATACAGGGTCGAACCATCTAAAGACCAGGAAGAATGACCAATTCGCCCGCTGGCAAAATTCGTGAGACCCACCAAAATGCCTTTATTAAAATAATAAACATAAAGCCTATTAGGAAGCTTAGAATAGACCTTATTGACTCCCGTATCCACTACCGCGGTATCCCGTACAAAAGCCAGTATATTATTGAAATTGGAATAGGATGGAAATTGATCCTTATAAGAGCCTGAATCTAACTTTTTTATGCTGACCGGATTTTCTACATACCGGTATAATAGGGTGGTTTGAGGTATTTGGGAAATACTATCGGAGGTGAATACCAGGGAATTATAACCCGTAAAAATAGAATTATGGTTGAACCGGTTGCTGATATTATTCGCATTCGTAATTTGAAGGATATTGGAACCATTTACTTCCATCTGAAAAATTTCAGTAGCCTGGGAGTTTGAAGAAATTTGGGCAGTATAGGTCAAAAAACTAGCTGCGGTGGGAATAGTAAGGGAATCCTGTTCAATAATATTCTTTTTGCAGGAACCGAGGAAAATGAGGAAGGGGATTACCTGAATAAAGACTAGGGTATAGAACCATTTTTTCATAAATATAAAATTACCGCATTATAAGGAACACCAATAGTCTTTCATCTTAAAATCAGACATTTAATATTCAAAAAGTATATTTAATAGAAACGCATTGCTTTTACGGGTTCATGCCCTTCTTTGTTTTAAGACGTTCGGAGCCTTTGGGTTTTTATGGCTAAAAATTCCCCACTTATTCCTAAAGCTTCCCTGTTTCTTTAACTCAAATTTTTATGGGGAATTATCCTATAGAAAAAAAAGCATTTCTCAATTCCAAACGACCAAACTACCATTCCTGATTGGAATAAAATTATTGAGATCATCCAGCAATCAAAATTATTAGGCTAATTTTATCGTTTTTCCAATTTATATTATGTCCGATCCAAATACCCATATTATCCGAACCCAAATACCTCAAACTCCCTTTAGGGAACATAGTGCCCCTATTTACCTCACTTCAAGCTTCACTTTTGACGATGCTGAACAAGGCAGAGCCTTATTTGCCGATGAAATGGAGGGAAATATTTACTCCCGGTATTCAAATCCAAATACCAGTGAATTAATTGAAAAGGTTTGTTTAATGGAGAAGGCCGAGGATGGCTTTGCTTTTGCGAGCGGAATGGCTGCGGTATTTGCCTCCATGGGAGCTTTTGTTAAATCGGGCGATCATATTCTTTCGTCCCGTTCTATTTTTGGTTCCACGCATCAATTATTAACCAAGGTTTTCCCAAAATGGGGGGTTACCAGTTCCTATTTTGAAGCCAGTGAGCCTCAGCACTGGGAATCTATGATTCGTCCGGAAACCCGATTGGTGTATATAGAAACCCCATCCAACCCGGGTCTGGAATTAATTGACCTGGAGAGGCTCCATGCCCTTCGTAAAAAATACCATTTCATATTAGTGGTAGATAATTGCTTTGCTACCCCTGTTTTACAAACGCCTATCGATTTTGGAGCAGATTTAATAGTGCATTCGGCAACCAAATACTTTGATGGACAAGGAAGGGTTTTAGGGGGTATTGTGGTTGGGGAAAAAAAGTTAATAGGTGAAATACGATATTTCGCCCGCCATACCGGGGGTGCCTTATCCCCATTTAATGCCTGGATTTTATCCAAGAGCCTGGAAACCTTATCCCTTAGAATGGAAAGGCATGTTTCCAATGCCCTTACACTGGCTTCCTTGCTGGAATCACACCCGGAAGTAGAGAAGGTGAAATACCCTTTCCTACCCTCTCATCCTCAATATGCCTTAGCCAAAAAACAAATGAAAGGAGGGGGTGGAATCGTTACCTTCCAGGTAAAAGGGGGTTATGAAGCGGCTTTCAAATTTATTAATCGAGTTAAAATGATTAGTATAAGCCCTAATTTGGGGGATACAAGAAGCATTATAACCCATCCAAGTTCGACCACACATTCCAAATTAACGGAAGCAGAACGAGAGAAAGTCTTTATATATCCGGGTTTAATCCGGATCTCTGTGGGCTTGGAAAATGTGGAAGATATTTACCAGGACCTGGATCAAGCCCTGAGAGGGTAAAAAAATCCCGGTTTTTAGGAACCGGGATCTATTTTTAAAATCTAAAATTATTTTTCGGCTGGGAAATCAAATATTTTGGAGTCCACATCGGTATTAATTTTATAAGAGGTAATGGTAACGGTCACAAAGCTCTGCCCATCAATTTTGGTCTCCTGGGTATGGGGTACCAACATGCCCTGTTCGTCTTTATAATCACTAAAAAAAGTTTCAGCCGTTTTCCCTGCCGCCTGTCCTGTGGTTGGCGTTTTTCTAACAACACTCAATAAAGAGGTTCCGGAATCAAATAAATAATAATCTTTATCGCCTTCTGGATGGGTAACTTCAATTTTATCATAGGTAACCCCATTTAAGGTTTCTTTTCCTAATAAATTCGCTTTTAGACCACTGGCATCCAAATTCATTATGACAGGTACGATCTGGGAGTTTTCGGCAAAAGCCTTTCCTACTTCGGCACTCATGGCCTCTGGCTTTCCTGAACCTTGGAAGGGATTAATGGTCCAGGCAGTTTTTCCATCATAAGCCTGCACCAAGGTCTGCCCCATGACTACCACATCCACACGGTTTAAATTTGGCGCCTTCTCACTTCTGGTAAAGGTAAAGACCTGGCCCATGGCCGAGGAATTGCCTAGAGAGACAATAGTTTTAACACTTTTCCATTTATCAATGCCCCCTGATTTATTAATATATTTCTGAATAATGTCCTTAGCAGTTTGGGCCTGAACCGTAAATCCGGCCATACTTATAAGTATAACAAGGACTAAACTTTTAAAATTTCTTTTCATGTTGGTTGTTTAATTTAAAGTGAAAATAAACATATTGTCGATACCAGTTCCAAATCCTTCGAAAATAAACAGGGAGAAATACACCCTTTCGCAATAAGAATGAACCAGGCAAACGAGAGGCATCCTATCAACATTTCCTAATTCCTTCAATTTTTTAAAAAATACAAGGGCTTATTCCATCATTTCCTATATTTATTTTATAAGATATTTAACTATACGATCATGTATCTTCCTAGGATAAGTTCGCTAACCTCTGTTTTTACAGGATTACTATCTCCTTCCAAAAGGCCAAACTTCAGGACTAATAATCCATATTTGGAAACCCTCATCAAACAAATACCTACCACCATATGAATAAAAAAATACTACTAGGCGAAACAGAATTTTTTCCCGGCATAGGCCAGATTCAATACGAAGGACCTGAATCTAAAAATCCTTTGGCATATCGTTTTTATGACCCCGAAAAAATGATTGGAAATAAGTCCATGAAAGATCATCTACGATTTGCTATGGCTTATTGGCATAGTCTGGTAGGAAATGGAGCCGATCCTTTTGGGGAACCTAGCCTGATTTATCCATGGAATAGGAAATCGGATCCTATCGAAAGAGCGATGGAAAAGATGGATGCGGGTTTTGAATTTATGACAAAATTAGGATTGGAATATTATTGTTTTCATGATGTGGATATGGTCGATTTCACGAATGATATCCATGAGAATGAATACCGTTTAAATAAGTTGGTTGGCTATGCCGAAAGGAAACAAAAAGAAAGCGGGATTCAGCTTTTATGGGGTACTTCCAATTTATTTTCGAGCAGGAAATATATGAACGGGGCTGCCACGAATCCCGATTTCCTGGTATTAGCCCATGCTGGAGCCCAGGTAAAAGCGGCCATCGATGCCACTATTACTTTAGGTGGACAAAATTATGTTTTCTGGGGAGGAAGAGAAGGCTATTTGAGCTTACTCAATACCCAAATGAAACGAGAAAAGGATCATTTAGCCAAGTTCCTGCATACCGCGAAGGATTATGCCAGGAAACAAGGATTCAAAGGGAATTTCTTTATAGAACCTAAGCCCTGCGAGCCCACCAAGCACCAATATGATTATGACGCAGAAACCGTGATTGGTTTTTTACGGGAATATGATTTATTAAGGGATTTTAAATTGAATATCGAGGTAAACCATGCCACCCTGGCCGGTCATACCTTTGAACATGAATTACAGGTAGCGGCCGATGCCGGTGTTTTGGGCTCCATCGACGCGAACAGGGGCGATTACCAAAATGGCTGGGATACTGACCAATTTCCAAATAATGCCCTGGAACTTACAGAAGCTATGCTGGTGATTCTGGAAAACGGGGGGCTTGAAGGAGGAGGAATCAATTTTGACGCAAAAAGAAGAAGAAATTCTACCGATCCGGATGATTTATTCCATGCCCATATTGGTGGCATGGACACCTTTGCCCGGGCATTATTATCGGCGCATGCCATTCTGGAGCATTCCGATTTTAGAAAATTTAGGAAAGACCGATATGCAAGTTTTGATTCCGCGGAAGGTAAGGATTTTGAAGAAGGAAAGATGAACCTGGAATCGCTTAGGGAATATGCCTTAAAAATGGGCGATCCTAAGACCCTTTCCGGAAAACAGGAATATCTGGAAAATCTGATTAACCGCTTTCAATAAACCGATTTGATTTATCTGTTTTTATGGAATTTGCCAATTAATTAAATGGATTAATTGAAAAAAAGGATAATTTCAACGACATTTAGTATCATCTAATCAATTCTATCTGAATGAAAACATTACAAGTACTGGATTATGTAGTCTTTTTTATATACTTCTTAATGGTCTCGGGATACGGGCTTTGGGTGTATAATCAAAAAAAATCGAAGGTTTCCGGCTCTCAGGATTATTTCCTTGCCGAAGGTTCTTTAACCTGGTGGGCCATTGGAGCCTCCCTAATTGCGTCCAATATCTCCGCCGAGCAATTTATTGGGGTGTCCGGATCCGGATTCAAAATGGGATTGGCCATTGCTTCTTACGAATGGATGGCGGCGGCAACCCTATTAATTGTCGCTGCGGTGTTTATACCGGTGTATTTAAAGAATAAAATCTTTACTATGCCTCAATTCCTGAACCAGCGATATAATAGCACCGTTTCTAGTATTATGGCCGTTTTTTGGTTATTACTATATGTGGTAGTAAACCTAACCTCTATTTTGTTTTTAGGCGCTTTGGCCATTAGTACCATTTCAGGATTACCCATTTTATTATGTATTGTAGGTTTAGCCATTTTTGCCTTGATTATCACCTTAGGAGGGATGAAGGTAATTGGTTATACCGACGTTATGCAGGTATTCTTTTTAACCCTGGGCGGATTGGTAACTACCTATATTGCTTTAAACCTGGTGGCCACCCAATTCGGTTCATCGGGGGTTATTAATGGTTTCCGATTAATGCAGGAGCATGCGGCCGACCATTTTCATATGATTTTAAAAAGGAATAACCCCAGCTATTCGGATTTACCCGGTTTAACCGTATTAATTGGGGGAATGTGGATTGCCAATTTAAACTATTGGGGTTGCAACCAATATATAACCCAACGAGCACTAGGCGCCGATTTACCTACCGCCCGTGGGGGTATTTTATTTGCTGCCTTCCTGAAATTATTAATGCCGGTTATTGTGGTATTACCCGGTATTGCAGCTTATGTTCTTTATCAAAAAGGCTATTTCCATTTGGAAATGTTTAGCAAAGGGGAATTAAATCCAGATAGAGCCTACCCGGTTTTATTAAACTTATTGCCAACCGGATTTAAAGGACTTTCCTTTGCGGCCTTAACTGCGGCGGTAGTAGCATCCCTGGCTGGTAAAGCCAATTCTATTTCCACCATTTTCACCTTGGATATTTACCGAAAGGTATTTAATAAGGAATCCACCGAAGAGAACCTGGTTTTAGTGGGAAGAATTGCTGTTTTCGTAGCTCTTTTAATTGGTGTGGTACTTTGTCAGAATCTGGGCATAGATAAAAAAGGAGGATTCCAGTTTATCCAGGAATATACGGGATTTGTTTCCCCTGGTATTTTTGCCATGTTTATTTTAGGATTTTTCTGGAAGAAAACAACTTCTAACGCGGCACTTTTTGCCACCATTGGAGGCTTTTTACTATCTGTGTTTTTCAAGAAATTACCTGAACTCACTAATTTGTCGTTCCTGGCAAATTCTGGATATTCCGTGGCCAATGATAAAGGAGTTTATGAAATACCTTTCCTGGATAGAATGGGAATAGTATTCGTGATATGTGTTATTGGTATGTGGATTATTTCTACCATAGAAAATAATATGGGAGTCAAGCCAAAGGGACTTGAAATAGATACCAAGATGTTTAAGTTAAATACCGGTTTTGCCGTAGGAGGACTGATTGTTATTGGGTTCCTGGTAGCCCTTTACACCATTTACTGGTAATCTCCCACATATTTGGATAATTGGACATCCAGCACGTATTTTTGCAGACTCAAAAATTGCATATGAAAAAAATACTGGCTGGATGTCTTTTTTTTGCTCTGTTTTCTGTTTCCGGAAAGACCATAGCTTCTTCTTTATTGCCCATCCCTTTGCATAACCTAATAAAGGGAATTCAGGATACCTCAGGCTATACCATCGACAATTTTAATGATTACATTTCCCTGCCTTCCAATTTAGGAGGTGGTTCCTTGAAAGGAAGAGCCTCTTTACAAATCTTATTGGATAAGGATGGAAAACTGGATGATGTATATATTATTCAATTGAATCTTAAAAAAGGGATAACCCCATTTTTAAGTTTTGAAAGAGATCGTTCTACCACCATTGAAGATATAACCTATCCCAAAAAAGTGAGGAAGTATTATCCTTTCTTTTTTAACTATGTCCAGAAGAACTTTAAGTTTATTAAGGTGGGTAATACGACGGAAAAGGTAAACATGATTTATATCCCGATTCGCCTGTACTAAACCTTTTTCCTCTCTATTTCTTAGAAACGGAATCCTTCATATATTTTTCACGGATTGCCTTAAATTCGGAACCGGATTTCCATTTTGGAATGGTATTGGACTGGGCCAAATTAAATCCTACCCGGAAAAATAATTGGGCATTTTGTGCCATTCCCAAGGCATTCATGCCTGGGCTATACTCATCGGAGGGTTGATGATAATGATGATCATTATACTCTTCCAACATTTTCTTACCCCAGATAGATCCGTTCGTGACACTTTCAATCCCATCGCCCAAATCTAATGCCGGTACCCCAACCTTGGCAAAGCTAAAATGATCGGATCGGAAATATCCACCGGCGCCAGGGTTTGCATCGCCTACCACATAACGACCTACTTTGGCGGCTTCTACTTTAACAAAGTCTTCCAATTCATTTTGCCCAAAACCCACCAGGGATATATCCTTGGTAGGGCCAAAAGAATAGGAATCAATATTCAAATCGGCTATGGTACCATTTATAGGGAATATGGGATGCAGGGCATAGAATTCGGACCCCAGCAATCCCTGCTCCTCTCCGGTTACAATGAGGAAAATTATGGAACGATGCAATTTGGCTTTTAAACTGGTAAAGGCCTTGGCTATCGATAATACGGAAGCTACACCGGATCCATCATCAATAGCTCCATTATAAATGGAATCCCCATTTACCACCGGCCCTATTCCTAAATGATCCCAATGAGCGGTATAAACGATATTCCCTGCGGGTAGGGTACCCGCTGGAAGTACGGCAATCACATTATGGGAATTGGAATAAACCATTTTATTCTGCAAATCCAAGGAAACGGTTAATCCTAGAGGAATGCCTTTGAATCCTCTTTTTCCTGCTTTTTCGGTAATCTGATTGACATCCATCCCTAAACCTGCAGCCACGAATAAGTGATTGGCCGCCGATTCCGTAATCCAACCCTCAAATTTGCAACGGGAATGATGTTTATCGGCATCCTGTAAATACAATTTATTCCCTGTAAAGCTATTGGCTACCACGTCCCAACCATAACTGGCAGGTTTGGTTTGATGAACAATTAAAACCCCGGCCGCTCCCTGACGGGCGGCCTCTTCATACTTATAGGTCCATCTTCCATAATAGGTCATGGTATCCCCTTTGAAGAAATGAGGGTCATTATCGGCATTTCCTGGATCATTTACCAATACGACCACGGTTTTCCCATGGACATCCAATCCGGCATAATCATTCCAATGATATTCAGGCGCTACCACACCAAAGCCAACAAATACCAGGGGAGAGTTTGCAATATGAATGCTATCCTGTTCCCTTAGGGTACCGGCAATGAAATCCTTTTTATAATCCAGATTGAACTCGGTATTTTTTCCGCTTATATGCATAGGTGCCGCCGGAGTACTGGAAATCTGAACCATAGGAACATTCTGAAAATAAGATCCTTTATTCCCGGGTTCCAATCCCAGGGCTTTAAACTGCCCTTCCAGGTAGCGCAACGTTTTTTCCTCTCCTGTGGTAAAGGGTTTCCTGCCGGTTAAACTATCGGCCGCCAGAATTTTTATATGGGATTTTATTAAGGTATCGGTAATAAGTCCGGATGCTTTGTTTAAGGCTGAATCGGTAACCAGGGTGTAGGGGGATCCCGTTGCCGTTGGGGTATGGGTATCACAGGACCAAAAGCTAAAGAAGCCAAGGCATAATAAACCAAATGGAATATATTTTTTACGATTCATATCAAGGAGCATTAGGATTTCCTCTTCCAATTTAGGGAATAAAATCAGGTTTAACCGGATATTTTAATTGTATGGGTATCCACGTATTCTTATATTTATTTAATAAACCTATAAAATCATGAAGTTCAATTTTTTCGTATTTATTTTTCTCCTTGTTTGGGGAATCAATACCCAGGCACAGACGGTAGCAAAACCGGAAGACACCGAAATTTGGGAACCTGCTCCAAAAGTAGTGAGTCCCGGAAAGGTCCTTGGAGATGCTCCCTCAGATGCTATTATTCTTTTTGATGGAAAATCCCTGAATAAATGGGTTTCCGCCCAAAACCGTTCCCAACCCGCTGCCTGGACCCTAGGGCAAGGTTTTTTCACCGTAAAAAAAGGGACCGGCAATATTGAAACAGAACAAAAATTTTCCAACTACCAATTGCACCTGGAATGGAAAATCCCTTCCAATATTACCGGTTCCGGTCAGGCTAGAGGAAATAGCGGGGTATTTTTGGCCTCTACGGGTCCTGGCGATGGTGGTTATGAATTACAGGTATTGGATGCCTATGAAAACAAAACCTATGTAAACGGTATGGCAGGAAGTATTTATAAGCAATTTATACCCTTGGCAAACCCTGCCAGAAAGCCTGGCGAATGGCAATCCTACGATATTATCTGGACAGCCCCTGTATTCAATGCCGATAGTTCTTTGGCTTCTCCGGCCAGGGCTACGGTATTCTTTAATGGGGTATTGGTAGAAAACAATGTTTCGCTTAAAGGAGAAACCCGTTATATTGGTCAACCCTTTTATAAAATGCATGGTCCCTGTCCCATTAAGCTTCAGGCCCATGGTGATAAGAGCGAACCGATTAGTTACAGGAATATCTGGATTCGAGAACTATAAATCCCAGTCCATATATATAAAAAGGCTCAATGAACATTGGGCCTTTTTTATTCAAATACTACCGTCTTATTTTTGAAAACAAATACCCTATCCTCAAAAACCAATTGCAGGGCTTTTGCCAAAACAGCCGTTTCAATTTCTCTCCCTGCCTTAACCATATCCCTGGAAGAAAGGCTATGATTTACCGGTATGGTTTGTTGGGTAATAATCGGTCCCTCATCCAAATCATTGGTTACAAAATGGGCTGTAGCCCCAATTAATTTTACTCCCCGATCGAAGGCTTGTTTATAGGGGCTGGCACCAATAAAGGCTGGTAAAAAGGAGTGATGAATATTGACTATTTGAAGGGGAAATTTCTCAATAAATTCCGGCGATAAAATTCGCATGAACTTGGCAAGAACTATATAATCAGGAGAAAAATCAAGAATATGTTCTTCAATCCTGTCCTCAAATTCCTTTTTGGAAATATTTTCGTGACTTACCCAAAAGAAAGGGATATCAAAACGCAGGCATATATCCCGGAGTTCATAATGGTTCCCTATTACAGCCTGTACCTCCGCACCAAGATTTCCAAAATAATTACGAACCAGGATATCCGATAAACAATGATATTCCTTGGTCACCAGGATCACAATCTTTTTTTTGGGTTTTGGATTTATTCTGACCAGGGCGGGTTGGGGTAATACGGCATGCAATAAGGTTTCTAAATGAGAACCCGCATTGCTTCCTCCTTCCAGCTCCAAACGGATAAAAAATAAATTCTCGTCCTTATCGGCATATTCCCTTAAAGAAATAATATTGAATTGTAAATTGGCCAAGGTGCCAGTTATACCGGCGGTAAGACCCACCTGGTCCCGGCATTGGATAACGATGATCATGGTAGAATTTCTGGGGACAAAATCCGATTATTGCTTCGCCAAAGGATATGATTTGGCAATCCAATCGGTTTTTAAATTGGTCGTGAGATTTAAAAGTTTTGCATTCGTAAACCCCATCGATTTAACCAGGGAGAAAGCTGGACGAATATTTGGACATTTTTCAAAGGGGCAGCATCCACAATAGTAGACAAAAGAGGCGTCCTTGGGCAAGGAAGACAATTCCTTTTTAAAAGCTTCCAGGTTGGCTGCTTCACTGGCCGCACCAAAACTTTTAGCGCCTTTTATATTTCCAACCACTCCGATATTAAATATTAAAGGTTTTTTTCCCAAAACCTTGTTTAGCTGAGTAGCTAAATCGGAGGGTTGGATTAAATCCTTTTCCGACCAGGGATATTGGGCGGCAAGACTGGGAAACTTCAGGGCTGAACTTTGCGACCAGGCTTTACCTAAGGGATTTAGTCCAAGAATCAAAACCAAAACAATTTGCAAAAAAGGGTTGGAGGTTCTCATAGCCATTAGATTTTAGAACGAATATATTTATTAAAGACCATTCATCCCGTTTTGTTTATCCCCAATTTTAATAAAATATGGAAGGTCCCCCTTCATCTTAAAAATGTACTCCATCATCCAAGAACCGTTTTTCCTATGGTGAAATTGCGTTTGAATACCCTGGTAATTTGGAACAAAGCTTATTTATTTTCGTATTATATAATAAAGATTATCCTTTTGAAAAATTTTATTCCTTAGCCTATGTATCCTACCCTACTCCCCTTTGTCCATAAAAGGCCCCCTTTCGTTTTGCATAATGGATTGATAGCCAAAACAAACCTCCGAAAACGAATCGCTGCATCCTTTCTGGATTTTAGCTTTATGGTCATTTTTTTCCTGTTAAGCCTATTGGTTCTCCAAAAAAGTAAGGATGTAGGCACCCTGAACCTTAGCCCCAACCTATTAATTCCCCTGGTCGTTTATTGGTTCCTTTACTTTGTGGGCCTCGAATCCATATTTGGTGCAACCCCTGGTCATAAACTTCTGAAATTAGAAGTAGTTAGCCTTGAAAACAGAAAGATTCATTGGATCCAGGCGCTGAAAAGACATTTATTGGATATAGTCGATTATTATCTTTTCTGCGTACCTTCTCTGATTGCCATTTATAATTCAGAAAAACATCAGCGAATTGGTGATATGTGGGCAGGAACCTTGGTCATTGATCAAAGTGAGGAAACTCAGGACCTGAAAAACTGAGGGATTTATCCGGAATAATTTTCTGAAATACTTAGGGAAAATATCCTCACATTTTTTTGTAAATTTTAATGTTAAATTGAATTAAAATTACAGAGATTGCCCTTCGAAATTTAGCATATTCCCCTTATGAAAGAGAAATCCGGAACCGGCAAAACGCCCAAGGACAAGGCAGATAAAAAAGACCAGGATTTACCAGGATATCCTATTTATCCAGCGAATGAGGATATTTTTAACAAGGACGAAGAAACCGATCTGGATCCTGAGAATACCACTAAATCCAAAAAATCAGATCCAAAAGCGAAAGAGTCTAAAACGAAAGATTTAGACCTGGACGACGAAGATATGGTTGGAGACGATCTGGATATGCCCGATATGGATGAAGAGGATGATATTGCCCTTGAAGATGAAGAGAATGGGTATTTCAGCTTGGGAGGAGATGATCATAATGATCTGGATGAAGATATAGAAGACGATTTTGATCACATGGATTTCTAAGCCTCTTTAAATCCCAACTATACTGAGTTCATTATTCTTGAAGGCACTGGATTTTAAATCCTTTACTACAATGCTTTTTATTAAACCGGACAGTGCCAGGATAATATCTCTTTTGGCGTAGGGACGGAAATAGAGAATACTCACCTCTCTTACAGGAAGTGGACTATGGAAAGAACTGGTTTTGATTTTCCTTTCCTCCGACAGGGATTGAAAATAAAGCTCCGGAATGAGGGTAAGGCCTCCGAATTCATCCACCATGTTTAAAAGGGTATCGAATGAATTTGCCTGGAACTGGAAATTTTCTGGGGTAAATTTGCTTTTCTTCAAGGAGCATAAATTAATAAACTGTTCCCTTAGGCAATGCCCCTCTTCCATAAGCCAGACTTTATGATTCCGTATTTCTTCCGGCAAAATATATTGTTTGCTGGTATCGATATCCCCATAAACCAATAAGGATTCATAATATAAAATCTCCTCTTCCATTTCTCCCCCTTCAACCGGGGTAGACAGGATTCCAAAATCTATTACCCCTTCCTTTAGCTTTTCCAATATCCCCGGAGTATTGATTTCAATTACCTCCAATAATAGTTTAGGATAGGTGGTCAAAATAGGTTTTATGATTTTAGGAAGCAGGGAGTTAGCTATCGTTGGAATAATACCAATTCGAATAATGCCTTCTATTTCAAAAAGGTTCTTTTTTGCTTTCTCTTTTAAAATACGACTATGGTCCACAATAACCTGGGCCTCTTTTAATATCTGATTCCCAATATCGGTGGTCAGAATAGAATTTTGTTTACGGTCAAAAAGAACCACCCCCAATTCCTCCTCCAATTTCTTCACCATGGCACTTAGGGTAGCCTGGGTAACATGACAAGAATCGGCGGCTTTTGTAAAACTTTTAAACCGATCAACGGCCAGTATATAATCGAGTTGCTGGATATTCATACCTATAGATAAAATCTATGCTCAAGATAGAAAAAATACAAGGTATCAATATCATAAAAGTTGTCAAATTTGGGAAATAGCTAATTAGATTGAAAAAATGGAAAATAACACATCGTTAAATCATTCGACTCAGGCCATGAATGGAGAGGCTAAATGCCCCTTTCATGGAGGAACCTTGAATCAAGGCGCAGGAAAAGGCACCAGAAATCATGATTGGTGGCCGAATCAATTAAAATTGAATATCCTTCGTCAATTTTCTTCCTTAACCAACCCTATGGGGGAAGAATTTGATTACGCTAAAGAATTTACCAGCCTTGATTTTGCTGCCTTGAAAAAAGATCTGGCAGAATTAATGACCAGTTCACAGGATTGGTGGCCGGCTGATTATGGTCATTATGGTCCTTTCTTTATTCGCATGTCCTGGCATGCTGCCGGAACTTATAGAATTGCCGATGGACGTGGTGGCGCTGGTTTAGGTACACAACGTTTTGCCCCTTTAAATAGCTGGCCCGATAATGCCAACCTGGATAAAGCAAGATTATTATTATGGCCTATTAAACAGAAATATGGCAAGAAAATTTCCTGGGCTGATTTATTGGTATTGACTGGAAATGTGGCTTTGGAAACCATGGGCTTTAAAACCTTTGGTTTCGGTGCTGGCCGTGTGGATGTTTGGGAACCTTCTGAAGATATTTATTGGGGACCAGAAACTACCTGGTTAGGAGACCAACGGTATACCGGTGACCGTGTTCTGGAAAATCCCCTGGGAGCTGTTCAAATGGGATTGATTTATGTCAATCCGGAAGGGCCTAACGGAAACCCGGATCCCCTGGCTTCCGCCAGAGATATCAGGGAGACCTTTGGTCGAATGGCAATGGATGATTATGAAACGGTAGCCCTTATTGCGGGTGGTCATACCTTTGGTAAAACCCATGGGGCCGCCGATCCTTCAAAATATGTAGGTAGAGAACCTGCAGGAGCTCCTATCGAGGAAATGAGCATGGGTTGGAGCAATTCTTTTGGAAAAGGAAATGGGGACGATACCATTACCAGTGGACTGGAAGGTGCATGGACTACTACCCCAACCCAATGGAGCAATAATTATTTTGAAAACTTATTTGGATTTGATTGGGAATTAACCAAAAGCCCCGCTGGAGCACATCAATGGAAACCAAAAAATAATGGAGGAGCCGGTACTGTACCCGATGCCCATGATCCATCTAAAAAACATGCTCCCTTTATGTTAACCACGGATATTGCATTAAAAGCAGATCCCCTTTATGAGCCCATTTCAAGACATTTTTATGAGCACCCGGAAGAATTAGCTGATGCATTTGCTAAGGCCTGGTTTAAATTAACCCATAGGGATATGGGCCCCCGTTCCCGATACCTGGGACCGGAAGTGCCAGCCGAGGAATTGATCTGGCAAGACCCGGTTCCTGCAGCGCATGGAGAAAAATTAAATGATCAGGATATTGAAACCCTGAAGGCCAAGATACAAGCTACCGGAATATCCGTATCTCAATTGGTTTCCACTGCCTGGGCTTCAGCATCTACTTTCCGTGGATCGGATAAAAGAGGTGGTGCCAATGGTGGAAGAATCCGACTAGCTCCTCAAAAAGATTGGGAAGTAAATAATCCTTCCGAATTAGCAGGGGTATTAAGTGCTTTGGAAGGAATTCAACAGGGATTTAATTCGGGAGACAAACAAGTGTCCATAGCGGACTTAATTGTATTGGCTGGAAATGTGGGTATTGAAATGGCGGCAAAAAGTGCCGGTCATGAAATTAAAGTGCCCTTTAGCCCAGGACGTACCGATGCGAGCCAGGAACAAACCGATGTGCATTCCTTTTCCGTACTGGAGCCGGAAGCAGACGGATTCCGTAACTATATAAAAGCAAAACACCGGGCTTCTGCCGAAGAATTATTGATTGACAAGGCACAACTTTTAACCCTTACAGCTCCGGAAATGACCGTTTTAATAGCTGGATTAAGAACCATTAATATCAATTACGATCATTCGCACCTGGGTGTATTTACCAAAACTCCTGGAGCCTTAACCAATGATTATCTAGTGAATTTATTGGATCTAGGTATAAAATGGGGAGCTACTTCTGATTCCCAAACTATTTTTGAAGGAAGAGATCGCAAAACCGGGGAAATAAAATGGACTGGCTCGCGTGTGGATTTGATTTTTGGATCCAATTCCGAATTAAGAGCCCTTGCCGAAGTGTATGCCTCCGAGGATGCGAAAGAGAAATTTGTACATGATTTCGTTTCTGCCTGGGTAAAAGTGATGAACCTGGATCGCTTCGACCTGGTTTAATCCTATATTACCTTTTCCGGTACCCAATAAAAAAGGCTGTCTCTTATAAAGGGACGGCCTTTTTGATTATGGGAAATTCCCGGTTTATGGAATTCTATATAGAAGAAATCCAAAAATATCTTTCCAATAATAGATTTATTATGGGGAAATGTAGAAAAATAGGGCCTCCCGGTCGAAGACTTTGTGAAATTTGGGGAGTATTCCCGAAGTTTACTAGGAAAGTGCCAATTAACCTCTATCTTTTTCTATGAAAACCAGAAAAATTCTCCTCTCTACCCTCCTGATTTCCCTTTATTCTATTTCCAAATTATGGGCCCAGCACCCTTATAGCCTGGATTTTAATCCCAATGCCTATACGATGCAAACCCTTGAATTAAACGGTCAAAAATTTAAGGTAAGAGCCTTTGAGAAAATAGTATATGTTCAAAACCCAGTCGATACCAATTATGAGGTGATGAATATTTATATCCCCGAAAATTATTTTCATGGGGAAACCTTGAATGGGTATTCATCGGCTACTGCCCCTATATTTTTCCCCAATCAAATTGGAGGCTATATGCCGGGAAAACCAGCTTCCACCAAAAATAATGGGCCAATGGGCGGAATGCCCCCATTGAATGGGCAGGTACAGAATGGGGCTATGCCTTCGGGGAATGGTACTATGCCTCAGGGCGCAATGCCCCCAATGATGGGGCCTCCAAGACCGAATACGGTTTTAGTCGCCTTATCCAGGGGCTTTATAGTCGCTTCAGCGGGAGCAAGAGGACGAACTAGCCAGGATAAAAATGGAAGGTATACCGGAAAATCTCCCGCTGCCTTGGTGGACTTAAAAGCAGCCATTCGGTATTTGAAATACAATGATAAAATTATGCCGGGCGATGCGAATAAGATAATTTCCAATGGAACCAGTGCCGGAGGGGCCATGTCTGCTCTTTTAGGGGCTACCGGAAATAATCCGGATTATCTTTCCTATTTGGAGGCCTTAGGAGCAGCAAACACCTCGGATGATATTTTTGCCGTTTCGGCTTATTGTCCTATTATAAATTTAGAGAATGCCGACCAGGCCTATGAATGGCAATTTAATGGGGTCAATTCTTTTGTGCACTGGTCTCCTATGCAGGTTTCCTCAGGAACCACCCCTTCCATTCTTACCGACGAACAGATTGCCCTATCCAAATCCCTGAAAGATCTATTTCCTTCCTATGTCAATAGCCTTGAATTAAAGGATAAAAAAGGGAAAGCCCTGAGTCTGGATTTTAATGGAAATGGAAGTTTTAAGGAATGGGTAAAATCCTTTGTCATGGCTTCTGCTCAAAAAGAATTGGATAATGGAAAAGATTTATCTTCCCTTAAATGGCTTAAAATATCAAAAGGCAAGGTAAAAGACCTCGATTTTGAAGAGTACGTTCGGTATATGCAAAGACAAAAAACCCCTCCTGCTTTCGATGCCCTGGATTTATCTGCCCCGGAAAACCAGGAATTTGGAACGGAAACCATAGATAAACAGCATTTCACCCAATTTTCTACCGACAATGGAAAAAGTAAAGCGACCAAAGCGGATGATAAACTGGTTAAAATGCTAAACCCCATGTCTTATATTGGGAATGCCAAAACCAAAACGGCTAAGCATTGGAGAATCCGACATGGTACTAAGGATAAAGACACCGGATTGGCCATCCCGGTAATCTTAGCCACCTATCTGGAGAATAAAGGCTTTGATGTGAATTTCGCTTTACCCTGGGATAAGCCCCATAACGGAGATTATGATCTGGATGAATTATTTTCCTGGATAAACCTTATCGCCAAATAAAAAAAAATGAGGACACATATCTAAATTAAAAAAGGCATTATCTTATCTGGATAATGCCTTTTTTATTTGGTGGAGAATATCGGAGTCGAACCGACGACCTCTTGCATGCCATGCAAGCGCTCTAGCCAGCTGAGCTAATCCCCCGTTTTATAAAATATTTGGGATTGCGAAGATACGGCTTTCCTTTAAAAGACCAAGAATATGAATTATTTATTCCCCTTTCTTTAGCTTTTGTTATATTTATTTAGTTCAAATTCTAGTCCGGATGAGGTGAAATATATCTTAGTGAACCGCAAAAACCAGATTTTTACGCTCAATCGAAGTCCTTTCAGTTTCTTTTCCAGGGAAGTCCTGATAACCTATTGTAAATTCTTTTTGATATGAAACAGAACGGCCTGTATCCTTACTTTTCCTGTATAATTCTATTGGCTTTACTACTTAGCATTCCCAAATGGTCTAAATCCCAAATTTTCCAATCAAACCCAAATCCTCCTATTGGCGATATGCAGATCAAGGGCCAGAAATTGGGAGCAATTAAGGGAGCCAATGGTGAAAAAATAGATTTTATTGGGTTTAATTATGTTATTAAGGCCCCACAAAATTCAGGTACAGGAAATGTACCGGGAAAGAGAGTCCATAAGCCCTTGATTCTAGTGAAAGAATGGGATGAATCCAGTCCACAATTGTTAGAGGCTATGATTACCGGCGAACCCATGGAAATTATAATGGAATTTAATTCTACAAAAAACGTGACTGGACTAAATATTCTTTACCAGACCATACGTCTGCATAATGCCCGAATTGTAGAAATTTCCAACCAGGGGGGCGCCTATGCCAACGATAAATCCAGTTTACCAGGTAAGGTGCATGAAGAAATTTCACTAACCTTTCAATCTATGGAAATGATAAACCCCTATTCCAAAATACCGGTAATAGATAATTGGGAGTAAGAATTAAATCTTAAAAAAAATTGATCCAAATGAAAAACCAAAAAATCATCCTCATCGCATCCTTTTTAGGTCTATTACTTTTTTCTTATACGGCAAAGGCTCAGATATTCATGACCATTACCGGGAAAAAGCAAGGGGACTTTTTCAAACCAGAAAAAGGCCTTGGATTGGGTATTCCCTTAACTGGTTATTCCTTAGAAGATGAAACCCCCATCGATGCGGCCACCGGTAAGGTAAGCGGAAAAATACATCATAGTGGCATTACGATCACCAAAAGGGTAGATGGTACGAGTCCCAAATTTTTTATTGGTATGAATCTACAGGAATCGTTGGATGTGAAATTGGAGTTTACGAAAAACACAGGGGCAGGTAAAGTTGTGGTATTCCAAACCGTAATCCTAAAGAATGCTTCTATTTCAAAAATAGTCTCTGCTTCCGGAAACCTGATTCCTTCCTATTTTCCCGGATTAACAGGATCTTCTTCTAATGATAATTTTGAAATGATACGGTTTAGCTACGAAGAGATTGAAATTCAAAATACCGAAACCCATTTAATTTATTCTGGATCCTGGATGGGGAATTAGTATTTCCGAATTGATTCCTGTTTCATTAGGGTGATGGTAAGGATTAATTGTCCTAAATGGCGGGAACTATGTTCGGCGGCATGAAAATATAAACCCATCAGGGTGGTAGGTAGCCCTAATCGACCTACCGCCCTGGCTTGGTTCAATTCCTTTTCTGAACAGCTCTTCAATTGGCTTAATGCTAGTTTTACCTGGTTTCTGAATTTTTGAAGTAATTCCTGAGACGAAATTTCCTGGGGTATTTCTTCCTGCCTCAGGAAGTCCATTTGTTCAGGACTTAAAGACTCTTTCCTGGCATAGGTAAATAAACGGTCTACCACCCCGGTTAAATGATTAAGATGAAAACCAACCGAAGCCATTCCAAGAGGCTTTTCCCAAAGCTTATTTTCTGGAAAATCCAGTAACAATTCTTCCAGCTCCGAAATAACCTGATAAAAAACAGCCACTACCGGGTTTAAAAGTAGGGGCACCTCTTCCAAAGGGCCTCTTAACCAATATTCTGGTTCCGGTTTACTTTCCATCTTGATGCATATACGTGAAGATCAATTCTGCAGCCTTAATGGATGCACCAGGTCCACCAACTCTATCCTGTAATACCCTGTATTGATCGAGCATTTTTTCCCTGGCCAATTGCCCGGGCAATATTTTCAGGATCTCTTCTCTTAATCTACTGGGATTACAATCTTTTTGAATAAGCTCCTTTACCACAGGGCTTTCCATAATCAGGTTCACCAGGGATATATAAGGAACCCGGATTACCCATTTCCCAATTTCATAGGATAATCCACTGGTTTTATATAAAACCACCTGGGGTATATGTAATAAGGCTGTTTCCAGGGTTGCGGTACCTGAAGTTACCAAAGCAAGGGACGACTGGGATAATAATAAATAGGTTTGGCCAAAAACCAGTTTTACCCCGTATTGCTCTATATAAGGCTCGTAGTACTCCCTTTTAAAACCAGGTGCTCCGGCCAAAATGAATTCATATTCAGGAAAAACCGGTACCATTTCCAGCATGACCGGGAGTATCTTCTCAATTTCCTGTTTTCTGGAACCAGGAAGCAAGGCGATAAGGGGTTTTTCCTGGGACCCTAATTTCGGGCCCGGTTCCTTTTCTTCCTTTACCTGGAATGGATGAATGGTATCCATAAGGGGATTGCCAACATAATCTACGTCCATCCCCCATTTCTTATAAAAATCCACTTCAAAAGGGAAGATAACCAGCATATGATTTATATCCCGCTTTATTTTTAATACCCTTTTGGAATTCCATGCCCATACTTTGGGAGAAATAAAAAAATAAATGGGAATACCTTTGGGATGAACCTTGGCGGCTATTCGCAAATTAAACCCGGGGAAATCAATGAGGATTAGGGCATCGGGCTTATAAGCAATCACATCAGAACATACTTCTCGTAAGTTTCGAAATATGGCCGGTAGGTTTTTGGCTACCTCCAGAAAGCCCATGAAGGAGAATTTACTGATGGGCCGGAAAGGGGACATCCTTGATTCCTTGATCATTAAATCACCTCCAATGAAACGAAACTCCGCTTTTGGATCCCTTTCTTTAAGGGAACGGATTAATAGGGAGCCATGTAAATCACCGGAAGCTTCCCCGGCAATCAGGTAATAGCGCATCAGGAGGCTATTCTTAATTTATAATAAATGAATAAAAAGGCAAAAACAAAGGATACCAATAAAATACCTACCCCAGTTTTCGAATATCCATGATTCATATCATACCGCATGATAAGGGCATTAAATCCAATTCCCAGGATATACAAAAAGGACTGGGTATGCTCATCCAGCACATATTTATGTGATAAAAAGGAAACCAAAACAAAGAAAATTCCTGGTATAATTAAACCTATAACCAAGCCAATCCAAAGTGAATCTTTTTTTAACATATTGGTATAAAATTTACCAAGGGAATATATGGGTAAAAACTATTTTAAATACATAAAAGATATCCGGAATAGCCATGCTCCTTATTCCTGGAATTTCCAGGTATTTAATTCTGCCATAGCATGATGGGCAGTAAAATCAAACTGAACTGGGACAACTGCCCCAAAATGATGGGTTAGTGCCCAGACATCGGTATCTTCCCCTTCGTCATTCAATTGAAAGACCCCGGTTAACCAATAATATTTGCGGTTGTAGGGATCCCGCCTTTCATCGAATTCCTCTTTCCATTTAGCCTTTGCCTGCCTGGAAACACGAAGGCCCAAAATAGGCTCCTTTGGAAAATTAACGTTTAATAATACCCCTTCCGGAAGACCATGTTCCAATACCTTTCTAATTAATATGCGAACAAATGGCAGGCAGGGTTCAAAATCAGCATCAATACCATGATCGTCGACAGAAAAACCTATGGAGGGAATTCCTTCAATGGCCCCTTCCATAGCAGCCGACATAGTGCCTGAATAAATTACATTAATCGAATTATTCAGGCCATGATTAATTCCAGAAATACATAAATCGGGTTTCCTATGCAATATTTGGTTAACTGCCAATTTCACACAATCTACCGGGGTTCCTGAGCATTGATACATTTCGGTATCCGGGTAGAGGGAAATCTTTTCCAGGCGCAAGGGTTTGGATATGGTTATGGCATGTCCCATACCCGATTGAGGGCTGTCGGGAGCTACCACAACCACCTCGCCAAATTCTTTGGCAACGGTGATTAAAGCCCTGATTCCAGGCGCTGTAATACCATCATCATTCACCACCAGAATTTTTGGTTTACCCATTTCCATGCTTTTATTTGAGAATTTTCCAAATATACCAATCCTCCTAATTGGAAATTCTCTATTTTTTTTTATTTAGAAAATATCTATTGCATGATCGAAAAAAAAACCGATATTTGCAGTCCAATTTTTAGAATAAAAATAAAGGAATAATGTCGAGAGTTTGTGATTTAACCGGAAAATCAGCCATGAATGGGTATCATGTTTCCAATTCGAATGTAAAGACGAAAAGGAAATTCTATCCAAATCTTAAGGTGAAAAGATTTTATTTGCCAGAAGAAGAGCGTTGGATTACCCTGAAAGTATCCACCTCGGCATTGAAAACCATTAACAAAAATGGGATCACAGCAGTGGTGAATAAATTCTTAAAAAAAGGATTTATTTAGTCAAAATAAGGTTTTAAGGATACAGAAATGGCAAAAAAAGGGAATAGAGTTCAGGTAATTTTAGAATGCACCGAACAAAAGGACAGCGGAATATCCGGTATGTCCCGTTATATTACCACAAAAAATAAAAAAAATACCACCGAGCGATTGGAACTTAAAAAATTTAATCCATTTTTAAGGAAAATCACCACGCACAAAGAAATTAAATAGTTAAAACATGGCTAAGAAAGTAGTTGCAACTCTGAATACTGGTAAAGGAAAGGAATATTCCAAAGTAATTACCGCTTCCCGTTCTTCAAAAACCGGAGCATATTCTTTCAAGGAAGTCGTTGTGCACAACGATGGAATTAAGGATATTTTGGCAAAATAAATCCCTTTCTCATTTTAATAAAAGGGATTTCCCTATTTTTATTGAATAACTTTTAAAGTCCTGTTTGCAGGACTTCTTTTTTTATACCCTTTAAAGGATACTTTTAAGCCATGGGTCTTTTCGACATTTTCAAGAGTACCAAGCCTGATACCGCTAAACAGGATAGGGAAAAACTGGAGAAAAGTTTGGAAAAGTCCCGCGAATCCATGCTTTCCAGGTTAACCCGTTCTGTAGTAGGTAAATCTACGGTCGACGAGGATGTTCTGGATGAATTGGAAGAAGTGCTGGTAGAAGCCGACGTAGGGGTTCCTACTACCCTCAAAATTATCCATAGAATTGAAGAAAGGGTTAAACGGGATAAATTTCTGAATACCTCTCAGCTCTATGCTCTTTTAAAAGAAGAGATCGTATCCTTACTGGAAGAGGAGTCAAATATCGATATTTTTAATAACCAGGAGGTTCCCAAGCCTTATGTGATTTTAGTGGTAGGGGTTAACGGAGTTGGAAAAACCACCACCATTGGAAAAATTGCTCATAAATTTGTCCAATCGGGCAAAAAAGTAGTTTTAGGAGCAGGCGATACGTTTCGAGCCGCCGCTGTAGACCAGCTTAAAATTTGGGGAACTCGGGTGGGTGCCCGGGTAGTATCCCAAAAAATGGGATCTGATCCGGCATCTGTAGCGTATGACACCCTGAGTTCGGCTATGGCAGGGGGAGAAGATATTTGCATTATTGATACAGCCGGTCGTTTACATAACAAGGTAAACCTCATGAATGAGCTTACCAAAATTAAAACCACCTTGTCTAAATTAATTCCTGGAGCCCCTCATGAAGTTTTATTGGTCGTGGATGCATCGACCGGCCAAAACGCATTTGAACAGGCTAAACAATTTAGTTCTGCTACTCAGGTTTCTGCCTTGGCTATTACCAAGTTGGATGGAACCGCAAAAGGTGGGGTGGTGATTGGAATTTCCGACCAGTTTAATATTCCGGTAAAATATATTGGGGTTGGGGAAGGGATGGACGATTTACAGTTATTTGACCGAATGGAGTTCGTGAACTCCTTTTTTAATCTGGATAGGTAGTCGATGAGAGCGAGAAGTTTAAAAAAACCAAAAATTAATGTCATTACCTTGGGTTGCTCCAAGAACTGGGTGGATTCCGAAGTGATAATGGGTCAGCTTTCGGCCAATGGATTTGACGTCCAGCATGAAAAAAAGAATACGCACGATGAGGTGGTGATCATCAATACCTGTGGATTTATTGAAAAAGCCAAGGAAGAATCTATCCAAACCATTCTATATTACAATGAATTAAAGGAAAAAGGAAAGGTGGATCAGTTACTCGTTACCGGATGCCTTTCCGAACGCTATAAAAAAGATCTGGAAGTAGAAATACCTGGGGTCGACGCCTATTTCGGTACTACCGATTTACCCCGGCTTTTAAATTTTTTAAAAGCCGATTATAAACATGAGTTATTAGGGGAGCGGTTTCTGAATACCCCCTCGCATTATGCATTTCTGAAAATATCGGAAGGATGCGACCGTCCCTGCTCGTTTTGCGCTATCCCTATCATGCGGGGTAAGCATATCTCCAAACCTATCGAGGAAATTGTCCGGGAAACTGAAATTTTGGTTTCAAAAGGGGTTAAGGAATTAATATTATTGGCCCAGGATTTAACCTTTTATGGCCTGGATATCTATAAGGAAAGAAAACTGGCTAGTCTCCTGGAAGCCCTGGCCCAGGTTAAAGGCTTGGAATGGATTCGCCTTCAATATGCCTATCCCTCTCAATTTCCCATGGATGTATTACCGGTAATGAATCAGTATCCCAATATTTGTAAATATCTGGATATGCCCTTACAACATATTTCTGATTCCATGTTAAAGTCCATGCGAAGAGGTATTACAAAAAAAAGGACCCTTGACCTTATTCAGGAAATTCGGCGGCAGGTTCCGGGAATTGCTTTGAGAACCACTTTAATTGCTGGTTATCCCGGCGAAACCGAGAATGATTTTGAAGAATTGGTGCAATTCGTAAAAGATCAGAAATTTGATCGGTTGGGGGTGTTTACCTATTCCCATGAAGAACAAACCCATGCTTTTACCCTTGAAGACAATATACCCGAGGAAGTCAAACAGGAAAGGGCAGAAATATTAATGGAAGCCCAACAATCTATTGCTTTAGAAAAGAATTTATTAAAAATAGGGCGGGAAATAAAAGTTCTGATAGACCGAAAGGAAGGAGCCTATTGGGTCGGAAGAACAGAATTTGACTCTCCGGAAGTAGATAATGAGGTATTGGTAGAAGCTGAATGGCATTATCTTCAGGTAGGTCAGTTCTATCAAATGAAAATAGAGAGAGCAGAACATTTCGACCTCTTTGCCAGTCCCATAGGAACCAGTCCGGTGATGAAGGAAAAAACTTTCTTCCCGGAAGTGAATTAATATATTGGTAAAGGTATTGGGTGTACAATACCTTTACCAGAACCAAACTATTTAAAGGATTCTGAATGGAGAACCAAAATATTCCCTATAGAAAAACCGGTTTTTTTTCTTCCCTGGTACTGGATTATTTGGAACAGGATCCAAAACTGGACAATTTCTATACCTATAAGCCCCAAATATCTTCTTTCCCGGAAATTATCAGGAATGCTAGGTTAAGGAAAATAAACAGGGAGGTATTGGTAGATGCTCTATTATTAACCTACTCCCATTTGGACCCCTTGAGAAAGGATATTTCTCCGGCTGTGAATAAAAGCGTTTTGGACAATATCCATTCCCTTAAGGATGAAAACACCTTCACCATAAGTTGTGGGCATCAACTTAATCTTTTTACCGGCCCCTTGTTTACCATCTTTAAAATTTTCTCCACCATTCGACTCGCTGAAACGGTTCAAAAGGAGAATCCTGGTGTTAAAATTGTCCCTTTATTCTGGATGGCCACGGAAGATCATGATTTTGAAGAAATTAATCATGTGCAGATAAATGGTAAGAATTTAAAATGGGATGAGGCGGCTTCCGGGGCCACGGGACGTATAGCTACTGCCGGAATTAAGACCCTGGTGTCTCAATTTCTTTCCACCCTAGGGATGAGTGATCAATACGAATCTATCGAATTGCTTTTAAAGTCCTCCTATCTGGATACACCCACCCTGGCCCAAGCCACCCTATGTTTATTCAACCATTTATTTGGGCGCTATGGACTGGTTATATTAAATGCAGATTCTCCGTCCTTGAAAAAGGAATTCAGGGATATAATGCAAAGGGATATCGAAGAAAACCATAGCAATAAACTGGTAACCGAATCCAATATTGCTTTGGAGAAAATGCATTATTCTGCCCAGGTTCATCCCAGGGAAATCAATTTCTTTTATCTGGAAAAATCGATTCGGGAAAGAATAGTCAAGAACCCGAATGGGGGGTTTGAAGTCTTAAATACGAATAAGGTTTTTAGCTCTTCTCAACTAATGGAGCTAATCCAACATCATCCTGATAATTTTAGTCCAAATGTCATCATGCGCCCGGTTTACCAGGAAAAAATTCTTCCAAACCTGGCTTTTATTGGGGGAGGAGGGGAAATTGCCTATTGGTTAAGCTTGAAATCTACCTTTGATTTTTATAGGGTTCCCTTTCCGGCTCTTTTTTTACGAAATTCTGCATTGCTCATTGAGGAGAAATGGGGGAATATGATAAAAAGATTAGGATTCCAGTCAGAAGATTTATTTCAGGATAATCGGGATTTAATAAAACAATATGTTTTACGCTCCACGACCAAAACCCTGGATCTGAATACGCAGAAAGAAAAAATAAAGGAGGTCTTTTTATCCATTTCGGAACAAGCCTCTGCCATAGACCCTACCCTGGTTCAATCGGGCAATGCCCTTTTAACCAGAACCCTGAATCGATTGGCAGATCTTGAAAAGAAAATGCTTCGCAAGGAAAAAAACAATTTTGATATTCAGATTTCTCAGATTCTTACACTAAAGCAGGCCCTATTTCCTAATCATTCCCTTCAGGAAAGAAATGAAAATATCTTTGCCTTTATTAAAGATTATGGCTGGGAATTAATGGATGAACTTTATAATTCCTTAAACCCCCTGGATAAGAATTTTACTTTAATTACCCTTTCTTCCAAGAAATGATTACCCAAAAATTAGTCTCCTCCACCCTTTTGGAGAGTTTTGCCAATCAGATTTTCCTCAAAATGGGGGTTCCGGCCCTGGATGCCGCCCTGGCTGCTTCCGTATTAATTAAGGCCGATTTAAGGGGAATTGATTCCCATGGTATGGCCAGACTTTCGGGATATGTTCGTTTATGGGAGAAGAAAAGGATCAATTCCGATCCAAAATGGAGGATAGAATATGAGTCGCCTAGTACCGCCAGTTTAAATGGAGATGGTGGACTGGGACTGGTCATTGGACCGAAAGCTATGGAAATTGCCATTGAAAAAGCGAAGAACTGTGGTTCCGGTTGGGTGGCAGTGAAAAACTCCAATCATTTCGGCATTGCCGCCTTTCATGCCATGATGGCCCTTCCCTATGATATGATTGGGATTGCCATGACCAATGCATCCCCTTTGGTAGCTCCAGCCCTATCTATAGAAAGAATGTTGGGCACCAATCCAATGTGTTATGTATTTCCTGCAGGGAGTGAAAATCCAGTAGTGGTGGATATGGCAACCTCGGCAGCGGCCAATGGGAAGCTGGAGCTGGCTCAGTACCTGAATAAGCCTATTCCTGATGGATGGGCCCAGGATAAGGAAGGGAATCCCTCCGTGGATCCTTTTGAATTAAAAAAAGGCGGTTCTCTATTACCCCTCGGCGGGGACCGGGATCATGGTAGTCATAAGGGGTATGCTTTGGGTGCTGTGGTCGATATTTTTTCAGGGGTATTATCTGGAGCAAATTTTGGCCCCTGGGTTCCTCCCTTTGTATCCTTTTTGGATCCTGATCCTAATCCGGTAGGATTAGGATTGGGTCATTTTTTTGGGGCCCTCCGTGTAGATGGCTTTCGTCCCGTCGGGGAATTTAAGAAGTCTATGGATACCTGGATAAAACGGTTTAAACAGGCTAAGCCTGCAGGGGGGCAGGAAAAGGTCATCATTCCAGGTGAACCTGAACTTGAAATTGAAAAGCATCGGTCCACCTATGGAATTCCTTTAATGGATTCCATTTTAAATGATCTCAATGCCTTGAGTAAAACTTTTGCGGTTCCAACCCAGTTTTAACATAAACCATATACCTTGCTTATTCCTTCAAGCTACATAATTCGAATTTTCACCAAAGGTTTTGTTTATTCCTATCGTCTGAGTAAAGAAAAAGTATCATGAAAATACCTGCTTTAATAATCAGCATCGTTCTTCCATTCCTAGGTCTTTTCTCCTGTAAAAAGGATATTACCAACACCCAACAAAGCTCTACTGGAACGGTAACAGGAACTACCAATGCGTCCACCCTTCGATACCAGGATAGCGTTTTTTCTTCTACCAATGTTATTTCCAATATCAACTTTGGGTCGGCCAAAACCCTTGCTGGAAATCCTGAAAATCTTCTATTAGATCTTTACGTCCCCAACAATGATACCGCCAGACATCGTCCTTTGGTGATCCTGGTTTTTGGAGGAGGGTTCACTATGGGCGATAAAACTACCTTATCCAATTTAGGCAAACGATTTGCCAGTTATGGGTATGCGGCTGCCTGTACCAGTTATCGTTTATACGACGGTCCCAATCCTATGACCAATACGAACCTGAAAAAGCAAATCCTTTTGGATATTCAGGATATTAAAGCCACCGTTCGTTTTTTTAAAAAAGATGCTTCCCAGTTCGGGACTTATGGAATAGACACCAATAAAATCTTTCTTCTGGGACATTCGGCGGGCTCCATGATCGTTCTTCACGAGGCCTATATGAATTCCCTGAATAAGATTAAACAAATTGATTCGGCCTTCCTGCCTATAGTTCAAGGCAATGGGGGATTGGAGGGGAATTCAGGAAATCCGGGCTATAGCAGTAAGGTGAAAGGGGTAATAAACCTTTCCGGAGCCTTATTATTCAAGAATTATGTCCAGACCGGAGATATCCCTGGATTGCATATTTATGGAACTGAGGATAATATTCTGCCTGCAGGGGATGGAACCTTGGTTTTCCCCGGCATTAATCCGATTTCCCTTTCAGGATCCCTATCCATTAACAACCAATCGGGTGCCGTTGGGGTAAAATCCACTTTATATGGAATACCCAAGGGCGATCATTTCTCGCCATTAACCAATAATACCGCCTTTACGGATATGATCGGCTTTTTATACCAGAATATTTAGGCAAATTCTTAGTTCATTTTGGAAGGCATGCTTAGGGATGCCTGCCTTTCATTTTTATATCTAAGGAAAGATTCCTTAATGACCATTTGAATATCATAATCCGATTTCCCGGAAATAGATTTGAATTTGGGCTCATAATGCTTTATAAAAAAATCCAATTCTTTCCCGCTTAATCCAGTTATGGCATGTACAGAAACAGGATTAAAATAATTTTTTACATAGGTATCCTTTTCCCTTTTCTCCAACACTCTTTTAAAATGTAAATAACGGTCGTTTTCAGCCCTCAAAAAGCGACTATAGAAACCTGACAAACTAAAGGCCAAACCTCCGCTAAATTGGGGGCCCTGGAATCCAAAAACATTGGCTGGATGATTGAGATCGTTTACCACCATAACCGGCAATTGATAGCTTACCAGGGTAGGTCGCTTATAATTAAAAATCCCCTTGAATTCTTCCCTATTTTGAAGGGAATCATCCCGGAAATCCCTTTGAACCGTATAATTCAGATTCTTTAACAAAACGGGGAGAATTTCCAACGAAGCATTTATAGTGTAATGGGTATTCCAACCCCCATGAATAGGGAATTTTTGATCCTTAAACCCTAGAAAGGAAATGATTAAGGTATCTTCTTCGGCCAGTTTTAAACTATATCGTCCCTGGTAATCGGTAAGAACACCGGTTTTCAGAAAATAACTGGATACGGCTACGCCTTCCATAGGATACCCATCTTCATGGCTTATCACAATCCCACTAACAATGGATTGGGCCGAAGACCTGGACACAGGAAAAATCAGGAAATTAAGCCCTAGACTTAGCCATACGATAATTTGGTGGGCTTTCATATTTTTAGGATTAATGGATTCCCATTCCAATCCGATTCCATCGAACCTTATGAAGAAAATCACCAAATGGGTTTACCGACATCCAGACAAATAAGGCTTTCCCAACAATATGATCTTCCGGAACAAATCCCCAATACCGGGAATCCAGGGAATTATGACGGTTATCTCCCATCATGAAATAATAATTCATTTTAAAGGTATAGGAGTCGGTTTCCTTACCATTTATATAAATTCGCCCATTTTGGATTTTCAAGGTATTATGCTCATAAACCGCGATAGCCCTCCGGTAAATTTCTACATTCTGAAGATTCAAACGAATGGTTTGGCCTTTTCCAGGAATAAGAATAGGACCATAATAATCTGCATTCCATTTATGAAGGGTATCACCCGGGAAAATCAGGGGCGCCTGATCCATCACTCCCTGAGAAGCCATAACGGGTTTTATGGATTTTACATTCCCAAAATGACTCAAGTTTTGGGCATTTTCCTTATCCAGATGAAGTAACCAGGTATTAGCGCTATTCTGATGACCATCCTGGATATTCCCATCCTGGTCTTTATCCAAAACAACCCCCATTTCCCCTAACCGCTCATTGTTAAAATCGGACCCATCGGTTTCTACATCATAGGAGGTCTCTCCCATGGGAGGATTCAGAGAGGGTTTATGGTTAATGAAAACCTGAGCGCCCACTACGGAGAGAGTATCCCCGGGAATTCCCTGGCAACGCTTTATATAATTCTCTTTCTTATCGACGGGACGGTACGGTATGGTATCGACAGGCCAATTAAAAACAACCACATCGTATCGCTTAATTTTTTCCAAGCCGGGTAAGCGAAAATAAGGAAGTTGAATTCCATCCCAATAGGCCTGGGTATTAAAAATGGGAAGGGTTTGATGAGCAAAAGGAAAAGCCACAGGCGTAATAGGCAATCTGGGTCCATAATTTATCTTGCTCACAAATAGGAAATCCCCAACCAACAAAGATTTTTCCATGGAAGGAGTGGGAATTTCATAGGCTTCAATGAACAGGGTTCGGATAAGGGTAGCGGCAATAACGGCAAAAACAATAGCATCCACCCATTCCCTCATAATGCTTTTCCTTTTTACATTGCCTTTTTCCTGAACCTTTTTTGGTTTTTCCTTTTCGTTCCTTACCGCCATAGTTTAATATTTATTAGTCTAAAATACCTTATTTAACCCAATTTGGGTCTTAAAAAATTTCAAATACCCTTTTAAAATCCAATGAGGTCTTTCATGGTAAATACCCCTTGTTTTCCCTGAATCCATTCAGAGGCAAATAGGGCCCCTATGGCAAAGCCTTTTCGGTTCTTAGCCGAATGCTTGATAACGATTTCATCTTCATCGGAAGTATAATGTACCTCATGAATACCTGGTACAGGATCCTCTCGAAATGATTCAATGAAAAGGGGGCTGGTGTCTTCCCGGGCATTTACCAGGTCCTGAGCATGAGCCACCCCATCCAGGGTATTGGTCCAACCTTTTTTTCGGGATATATTTTGTAATATAGATTCGGCCAGACTTAGGGCAGTACCGCTTGGAGAATCCTTTTTTTGGCGGTGATGAATTTCGGTCATAGACACCGAATATTCTGGAAATTCATTCATCATTTTGGCCAATACGGTGTTCAATTGGAAGAATAAATTTACCCCCATGCTAAAATTTGAGGCATAAAATAGGGATTGATTGCGACAACGAGCATCTTCCCGAACCTGATTCCAATGTTGTAACCATCCGGTGGTGCCCACAATTACCGGTACATTGGCATCGAAACAATGGTATATATTTTCCAGCACAGAATTTGGATTGGTAAATTCAATAGCCACATCCATGCCCTTTAAAGCCCCTTGGTTTAATAAATAGGCGTTTTTACTATCGATTTTCAATCCTATTTGATGGCCTCTTTTCAGGGCTTCCTCTTCCAGAACCTTACCCATCTTGCCATAACCTAAAAGGGCAATTTGCATATTTATCGAAAATTAAAAGTTAGTTTAATCCCTGGAATATACCCATTCAAACTGGGTTGAGTAATAATAGGGTTTTGTAATAAGGCAGGTCGGATTCGAAGGGATAAATCATTACTCACATCAAAACCTTTTAATTCTGATACCACAAAGGCATCTATAGCCCCCAGGGCCCAAACGCCTACGGCCGCAATAACCCCTAAATCCAGGTTCTTCCTATAATATTGAACATAAACGGTGTTCAATGTGCTTACCTGGGCTATATAATTAGACCCGTATTGGATTGGGGTAACCAAGGCATTATTATTTATAAGCCTGGTTTTATAGGCAGTCAGGGCTTCCTGGTATAAGGTATTATTGAAGTTTATATACAATACAGCCGAAACAAACAATCCATAAAGAATAGGGATCTTGATATAAGAATGGTTATAATATTGACCCAATCCGGGAACTACCAGGGAATATAACCAGGCTTTACGGGAATGAAATTTGCCGTCGGCCTTGTTAAAGGCTGCCGATTTTTTTGGATCGTTTATAAATACGAACTTATGAGCTGGCTTTTTGATTTCAAAATCTGAATCTTCAACTGCTTCCTTGGTAATATTCTTGGATGTTAGGCTATCCGACTTCGATTTTGGAATGGTATCCATGCATAGGTCCCTGGTCTCCGAAATTTTTTCTTTGGAAAATAATTCAAGAAATTCCTTAGGTGAATTTCTATGAATCATCCCCCTATAGGGACTTTCTGCCCTTGAACCGGAAGGACAAAGGGATAAAAGAACTAGAAATAGAAAAATCCTAAAAAAAAAACTAATCATTGAATAATTCCAGAATTCTATTGAGGTCCGGAGTGGAAAGAAATGGGATTTCAATCTTGCCTTTATCCTCTCCGGAAAGTTTCACCACAACCTTGGTACCAAAATGGGAGGATAAGCGGTCCTGAATTTTATTATACTCTCTGGAGGGGGACGGCGGAATATGGGATTGGGGCTTATTTCGATTTTGTACTTCCCTGGCCAGTTCTTCGGTCCTTCTAACGGATAAATCGTTTAACAATATCTGGTTATAAATCCATAATTGCCTCTCAATATGATCCACATTTATCAGGGCTTTGGCATGCCCCATAGTAATTTTATCCTCCTTAATCCCAGCCTGGATTTGAGCAGGCAGTTTTAATAAACGAAGATAATTGGTGATGGTGCTTCTACTTTTGGAAACCCTCTCCCCTAATTCTTCCTGCTTCAACTGACATTCCTCCAACATTCTTTGTAAACCAATAGCGACTTCGAGGGAGTTTAAATTCTCTCTTTGAATATTTTCTATCAATGCCATCTCATGCATGCCCTGATCGGCCGCAGTACGAATATAGGCAGGAATGCTGGTTAAGCCTGCCAATTTAGAAGCTCTCAGCCTTCTTTCCCCGGAAATTAACTGGTAATTTCCATCCGGCATTTGACGAACCGTTATGGGCTGAATAATTCCATGAACCTTAATAGAGTCGGATAATTCTTCCAGGGCCTGAACATTAAATTCCGTTCTTGGCTGATAAGGATTGACCTCTATTTTATCAAGCGATATAGCTTGTACCCCGGCAGTCCCGGATGGGGCTTTGGATGTATTTTGTAGAGATGCTCCGTTTTCTGCACCCTCTACCGTGTCCCTATCATCAAGCAGGGCACTTAATCCTCTCCCTAAAGCATTTCTTTTTAATGAACTCATTTATAATATTTAATACCTGCTTAATTTATGAAGCAATAAATTCTCCCTGCTCAATCCCGTTTTTCTTCAAAATTTCCCGGGCAAGATTTAAATAATTGATAGCTCCCTTGCTGGAGATATCGTGCATGATGACCGATAAGCCAAAGCTGGGGGCCTCACTTAATTTGGTATTCCTTTGGATAATGGTATCAAATACCAGATCCTGGAAATGGGTTTTCACCTCCTCAACCACCTGATTGGAGAGTCGTAATCGAATATCGTACATGGTTAAAAGGATTCCTTCAATTTTCAAATCCTTATTTAAACGGGATTGTACAATTTTTATGGTGTTCAATAATTTTCCCAATCCTTCCAATGCGAAATATTCACATTGTACCGGAATAATAACGGAATCGGCTGCCGTTATGGAATTAATGGTAATTAAGCCCAGAGAAGGAGAACAATCGATCAGTATGAAATCATAATCTCCCTTTACCTTCTCCAGTACTTCCTTCATTTTATATTCTCTGGAGGGAAGGTTAATCATCTCTATTTCTGCACCAACCAAATCGATATGGGCAGGCAGTAAATCAAGAAAAGGGGTACTGGTGGTGAGGATGGCCGATTTTGGATCGGTTCCATTTATAATACACTCATAAATACTCGCCGTAATATTTTTTGGATCCACGCCAATGCCAGAAGTAGAATTCGCTTGCGGATCGGCATCAATCAAAAGCGTCTTGTATTCAAAAACGGCAAGAGCGGCTGCTAGATTTATGGAAGTGGTGGTTTTCCCTACTCCCCCCTTTTGGTTGGCAACGGCAATTATCTTACCCATGAATTCTTATTTAAATTATTAAATGATACAGTCAAAAAAACCCGGGCTATACAAACCAGGGCGGTTTTTTAACTTTTAAAAATTAAAAACTAATGAATCCTAAATATACAACCTTTCCCTTATAACAGAAAGGATAAACCATAAAGGGAGGTTTAAAATGCATGGACCTGTCGTAAAACTTTTACTATATTATTTGTTCCTTATCTTGCACCATAAGACCAAAATAATTCTATGACCACCCTTATCTCCGCAACAAACCGGGAAGGAAGTAATACCTTGAAGCTTACCAAAATTTACCAATCTATTTTGGAGGAAAAGGGCCATGAATCGTCCATTTTAAGTTTACGGGATTTACCGGAAAACATCTTAATATCCGATTTATATGGGAAAAGAAGCCAGGCTTTTGAACCCTTTCAGCATAAAATAAATCAATCAAAAAAATATATTTTCCTGATTCCGGAATACAATGGGAGCTTTCCAGGAGTATTGAAATTATTTATTGATTGCCTGGAATACCCAGGAAGCTTTCATGGAAAAAAAGCGGCACTCGTAGGCTTGTCGACCGGTTCCTATGGAAATATACGGGGGGTAGACCATTTTACAGGAATTTCCCATTATATGGGTTTGGATATTCTTCCTCTTAAAATTCATATTCCCCATATAAAAAAGGAGCTTGATAGTCATGGTACCATCCCGGAAGGACAAACCCTTTCCTTTATTCATCAGCAAATCAATGCCTTTATTTCTTTCTAAAAACAGGAATCGGATTCCCGGTTTATCATTAAAAATTCAGTTTTCGGCTTTTTGGGTTTTATTTCTTTTGCTGGCTTGTACCTCACCAAAAAAAGAAGTCCGAAAAGTTTTCAATATGAACCTGGAAAGTGCCCTGACGTCTCTCGATCCTGCCTTTGCCCGAAACCAATTTACACTTTGGTGCGATAATATGATCTACAATGGGCTAACCCAATTAAATGATTCCCTTACGGTAATGCCTTGTATTGCAAAATCCTGGACCATTAGTCCGGATGGAAAGACCTATATATTTTTCCTTCGAAACGATGTTTTTTTCCATCCATCGCCCTTATTCAGGAACCCGAAAGGAAGAAAAGTGGTGGCTGAAGATTTTATTTATTCCTTTAGCCGGCTAATCGATCCAAAAGTTGCTTCGTCCGGATCCTGGATCTTTACCGATAAAGTAGATGGTAAAAAGTCCTTTATATCCTTGAATGATAGTACTCTTAAAATTGTTTTAAACAAGCCTTTTCCCCCACTTTTAAAACTATTAACTGCCCAATATTGCTCGGTGGTTCCCCATGAGGTGGTGGATCATTATGGGAAGGATTTCCGCAATCACCCTATTGGTACTGGTCCTTTCCGGTTCTCCTATTGGAAAGAAGATGAAATCTTCGTATTATTAAAAAACGATCATTATTTTGAATGGGATCATGGCCATCGCTTACCCTATCTGGATGCCATCAAAATAAGCTTCATACGAGATAAGCAAACGGCATTCCTTGAATTCCTAAAAAAGAATTTAGATTTTTTCAATAATATAGATGGTTCTTATAGGGATGATATTCTTACCAAAACGGGTCATTTACAGGATAAATATAAAGGAAGTTTTATTATGGTAAGTGGCCCAAATCTGGACACAGAATATATTGGGATGCTGGTAGATTCCTCCAAATCCCTGGTAAAAAACAGTCCCCTTCGATTAAAAAAAGTCAGGCAGGCCATAAACTATGCGATAGATCGGAAAAAGATTGTTCGTTACCTTCAGAACAATATGGGAACCCCTGGAAATTCGGGATTTATACCCGCTGGCATGCCCGGATTTAATTCCGGGGCAGTAAAAGGATATACGTACGATCCAAAAAAGACTCAGGAATTATTAACGGAAGCTGGTTTCTCTGCAAGCCATCCCCTACCCGTTTTAAACCTGTACACAAGTACCACTTACCGGGATTTAATTGAATTCGTTCAGGGAGAGCTGGAGGAGGCCGGAATTCATACCCAGGTACAGGTAAGCCAGGCCTCCAGCTTACGGGAACAAATTACTAAAAGTAATATCGGATTTTTCAGAGGCTCGTGGACAGCCGATTATCCGGACGGGGAGAACTATTTATCGGTATTTTATTCCCATAATAAAGTTCCCTTCGGACCCAATTATACAGGGTATAATAATCCTAAATTTGATAAACTATTCGAGGCTTCCTATTACGAAACCCGTGATTCGGTTCGGTACAAACTTTACCAGGATATGGACCGGATGATTATGGAGGATGCCCCTGTCATGGTCTTATATTATGCTAATTTTATAAATCTTAGACAGAACAATATATCAGGAATGGGCATTAATGCGTTAAACCTTTTAAGTTTGAAAAGAACCATCAAGAGATGACCCTAGATCTGAAATTCTATATGCGAAACATAAGCCTGCTCCTATTGATTCTTTGCTTAGGAACCCGATTCGCCTCGGCACAGTTCCTGAATGTTCAGTCCCCCCTATTGGACAAAAAAGACCCCATAGAGAAGTCAAAAATACAATCGGGAAAAAACTTGCTAAAGGATCAACGCTTTGATATTGGTATGTTTCTTTATCTGAATTTCTTTACCGATTTGAATGTGGTTGTATTGGAAAACCCTAAAACCAGGGTTTATAAGCCTGAAATTTCAAAGAAAATTCTATACTATTATTTGGATAATGTGGCAGAATTAAATGAAGCCGTAATTCAGGATTATTTTAACAGGGGATTGGCCCGAATAGATTCCTCCAAATATGAGGAGGCCATGAACGATTTTGACCGGTGCCTGGTTTATGACCCCGAAAATGCGGATGCTTATTTAAACCGCGGGGTATTGTTTATTATTTCCAAACAATATCCAGAAGCCCTGGATGAATTGAATAAAGCACAACAATTTGACCCGGAAAATGCCGCGATTTATTTTAACCGGGGTGTGGTTTATTATAACCAACAATTAAACAAAGAGGCCCTGGATCAACTTGAAATTTGCCTGAAAAAAGACCCGGAATATACCCGAGCCTATTTTGAAAAAGGCGTGGTGCTGGCCGAATTAGGTAATTACCAGGAAGCATTAGGAAGCCTGAGAAAAGCCAGAAACCTGGGTGACCCAGATGCAGGTGCTTATATAGACCTCGTAAAAACAAAAAAAGAATCCAATAATCCCCCTAAGAATTAATATCTAAAATTTAATTCCCATAAACCTTACTTTTCGACATCACCCTATTAATACTGGCCACGCTCATGTATCGTTCCCTGTCCGGTTTTTCTTTAAATGGGAGTGGTTCATTTTTTCCTCTCATTTCCTCAAAACTTTTATGTAAATAATTTACCCAATAAATGAGTTGATATCCTAATCCCCTTTCAATATCCATACTGTCGGTTTTATTCTCGAACCGATCTACAAAATGGGAATTCATATAGGCAGCCGCAAGGCCTACCAAACCTATTCCGGAACGATGACTATAATAGACCACATGGCAAAGTTCATGGCATAAAATCCCAACCTGGCCATTTACAGGACCGTTTATAAAGGAAGGAATTTTTCTATCTGCGCTGGTATCATTGATGAATACAATATACTTCCGGTTCGAATGGCTTTTAAGGACTCCGGAAAATTCCGGTCTGGTGGAAATAATCCCATTATTACTTTTTACAATCCTGAATTCAATTTTACTATCGACTAATTCGGGAAAATAGGATAAAGCAAAAATTATTTGTTTTTCGAGTCTCTTCGGAATGATTTTATTATGCCCATAAATTTTGGATAAACTGTCAAATTCGGTATTCATGGAATAAGTAATATCCAATTGAGGCTTTTTAAAGGGGACAGGAATACTATCCACGATAGGAGTATTTGCCCCAAGTGCTACCAGGGATCCCCCGACAAGAAGGAATACGATTAGGAAATTGACAGCTCTTTTACCAATTCTCAGTTTAATCATGGGAATAATAGTGTTGAATGTAAAACAGTAAAATTTTATTGGAATTATAAGAACCTATTTAGAATTTTTAACGAGCTTTTCAGGCCAGCTTTTTAATGATAAAACTTGCCAGAAAAGCTTCTAATAAACTTAAAGGGATGGCGAAAGGGAGAATCCCAAAAGGCAGGACATTTAAATTTCCGAGGCTTATCCACATAAGAACAAAGGCCACGAACCAGGATAGTATCCAGGTTGCCATTAAACTAAACTTTTTGGCTAAAATAAAAATGACAATAGCAAAAAGCAGGGACCATAATCCCCAAATGGCCCCATTAAGGGGTTCTGAAGGAAATTTCATTCCAAGATTCTGGTAATGATGCGTCCAATACGATACAAGTAAAACTTGATTCCGAAAAAATTCCGAAACACTTATCCAAAGCGTGGCAAGGAAAATAGGTAAACCCGTTTTCTTTAAAAAGCTCATGCGTTTATCGATTAAAATGTTCAACCATATAGGCATCCCAATCCGTGGGGGATAGTTTTATCAAATTCTCCATGACTTTGTTTTTCTTAACCGAAAGGCCCCTTTTATATACATTCATTATGGAGATAATTCCCTCCTTGGAGGCTTTTAACGTATTGGGTTCTGCCTTATTTTCAAGGATACATTTGGAAAAATTAGCCATATAAATAATTAATAGGTCTGGATTCCGTTCGGTTAATTTCACTAGTTCCGGATTAATGAGGATGGATACCTGTGGACTACCGGTGGTCCATTTTACTATGAAATTATTTACCTCTGTTCTTTTTTCTCTTTCTTTATCGAGATCCGCTTTTTCCAGCCAGATCGCAGACTCCTTAACGGTATTTTCATACCGGGCATAATCCTCCTTGGTATGTAGCTGAATATTTTCCGGGAGGGTAAAATTAGATTGAGCTTCCACCCCGAGAAAAAAATGTAAGCCCAATAAAATTAAAATGGCCATACGATTAGGGAAATGGGGAAAGATTTTCATAAGGTTCTCTGGATAAGACCTCTTAAATTACCAAATAATAGGTTAGCTCTGCTAAAATTTTGTATTTGTCTCATCAGGAATTCTTCCTAAATTAAATTAAGAAAACTCTTTAAATGGAAATCTTATCATCAAAACCCTTTATCCCCAGTGGAGAAAATTTTGACCTGGCAAAATCCTTTTTTCTTGCATTAGGGTTTAAAACGGAATGGGAACAAAATGGTCTTATCTCCTTGAAATGGGGAGCCTGCGAATTTATTTTACAAAAATTTGATAATAAGGAATTTGCAGAAAATCTTATGATGAGCATTGGCGTAAGCAACCTTTCCGAGTTTGAAATGGAATTGAAGGAAAAAAAATAGCAGAAAAATTTCCGGTCAAAGTTGGTGGTATTCAGCAGCAACCTTATGGGAAGGAATTAAATATTATTGATGTTGCAGGGGTTTGCTGGCATTTTATTCAATAAATTAAAAAGGAAAAAACCTAAACCATGGAAAAACTAATTCCTGAAAATCACCAGATAATGATGCCTTATCTTATAGTAAATGGGGCTGAAAAATTTATTTCCTTTACAAAAACGGTATTTGGTGCAGAAGAAACCTATAAAAGCATGCGGGATGAAAACAGGATCCAACATGCCGAATTGAATTTTAAAGGATGTACCCTAATGGTTTCCGATGCCACCCAGAATGTTTCATCCAAACCAGGATCCTTTTTTATCTATGTTCCTAATGCGGATGAGACTTTTAAACTAGCCCTTGACCAAGGGGCTACAATAATTAGTCCGGTGGAAAACCAGTCTTATGGAAGAAGTGGGGGTGTGGAAGATCCTTTTGGGAATATTTGGTGGATTACCTCTTTAGCTGGCTGATGAATGGATTTTAGCCATGGCCCTAATGGCAAAGGTTCCTACTCCTTTAAACTTTGGAGGTAAGGCGGTAAAGGTAAAGGGAATTCCTATTGGGATTTCTTTTAATTGGGTCATATGTTCTACAATAGGAATTTCTGCGTGGAGTAAATGGCTATGAACCGGCCTCGTATTTTTACGCGTATCATCGATATTATGGGAATCAATGCCTACCAGTTTTATATTTTCCTCCACTAGAAATAGGGCTGCCTCCTCGGTTAGAAAAGGATAATTTTCATAGTACTTTTCCGTATTCCAGTTTCTATCCCAACCGGTATGTACTAATACGGCTTTCCCTTCCAATTCCAGGCCCTCAAAAAATTCCTTTCCAATAGGGAAATTAGAGTGGTTCTGACATTTTTCTTCCAGCTGGACCAGTACCCCTTCCACATCCACCAGGTTTTCCAATACCATCTCGCTTAAATCCTTCCCATGGGCATATCGATGAAAGGGTACATCGATATAGGTACCTGTATTGGAAACCATTTCAATTTTTGCAATTTGAAATTCGGTTCCTTCGGCATAAACCTTTTTAGAATCCTCCCTGCTTAAATAATCGCAAATAATGGGAGCTGGTAAGCCCTTATAGGTAATCATTCCATTTTCAATGGTATGGCTTAAGTCTATAAATTTTTCCTTGGACATTTTTATGCATTAAACAACCACATTAATGATTCTTCCTTTTACCACTATGATCTTTTTCGGTACTTGACCATTCAGGTATTTTTGAAATTCGGGCAATTCCCGAATGATTTTTTCTATGGTTTCATTATCCAAATCCAGGGAAAGAGTATGATTCATTTTCACCTTTCCATTCAAGGAAATAGGATAATTAAATTCCGATTCCACCAGGTATTCCGGATTGAAGGATGGGAATTTGGCAAAGCTCAGGCTTCCCTTAGGATGCCCCAATAATGACCATAATTCCTCTGAAATATGGGGAGCAAAGGGGGATAAAAGGATGACCAGGGGTTCCAGGATTTCCCGGTTCTGATAGGGTACCTGACTTAATTCATTTACGCATATCATGAACTGACTCACCGAGGTATTGAAGGAGAGTTTCTCCAGATCTTCTTCAATTTTTTTTATGGTTTTATGCAAAATTTTCAAGGCTTCAGGGGAAGCCTTTTCTTCCTTCACCATGAAATTAAAATTCTGGTCATGGAATAATTTCCAGAACTTCTTTAAAAAACGGTAAACCCCTTCTATCCCATGGGTATTCCAAGGTTTGGCCATTTCCAGGGGGCCCAAAAACATTTCATACATGCGGAACGTATCCGCCCCAAATTGCTCAATAACCTGATCGGGGTTCACCACATTGTATTTGGACTTAGACATTTTCTCCACTTCAGACCCGCAATGGTATTTCCCATCGGCTTCCCGAATAAATTCTGCCTTCTCAAAGTCCGAACGGAATTTTCGGAAGCGGGCTTCATCCAGGATATCATTATCCACGATATTTACATCCACATGAATGGCTTGCATACCATAAAGATTGCTTTGATTTTCTTCCTTTTCTTTTGCATCCCGGATACTTTGCATCAGCTCCTTAGCCCTTTCCTGACCAAGACCTCTGCGAAGCAGGTTTTCCATATCCCCTTCTAAAAACTCTTCTTTCTCTTGAAAGGCCTTATAAAATTCATAGGATATAAATACCTGGGTATGATTCAATCGATAAACAAAACTAGACCTACCCTGTATCATGCCCTGGTTTACCAATTTTTTGGCGGGCTCTTCAAAACCGATACGTCCCAGATCTTTTAAAAACTTAGTCCAAAACCGTACATATAATAAATGGCCTGTGGCATGTTCGGAACCTCCTACATAGAGGTCAATCTGGTTCCAATAATCAATAGCCTCCCTGGAAGCGAATTCCTTCTCGTTATGGGGGTCCTCGTACCGGATAAAATACCAGGACGACCCAGCCCAACCCGGCATTGTATTGGTCTCCAAAGGATATTCGCCCTTCTTCCAGTTCTTTGCCCTTCCCAAGGGAGGCTCACCGGTTTCGGTAGGCAGGTATTTATCTACTTCGGGTAATAAAAGGGGGAGTTCCTTTTCGTCCAGGGTATAGGGCATTTCATCCTTATAATAAACCGGGATTGGCTCTCCCCAATATCGCTGACGGCTAAAACCGGCATCCCGAATTCTATATTCTTTTTTCCCCTTGCCTAAATTCCTTTTTTCAATTTCCTGGATAATTCGGGTCATGGCTTCCTTAACCGGTAAACCATTCAGAAAATCCGATTTTACCAGTTTTCCTTCTTTTCCCGGATAACATTCCTGGTCGGTATACCCTTCCATAATTTGTTTTATGGGCAGACCAAAAACCTGAGCAAATCGAAAATCCCGCTCATCCCCACAAGGAACTGCCATGACGGCTCCGGTTCCATATCCAGCCAGCACATAATCGGCAATCCAGACCGGAACCTTATCGCCTGTAAAGGGATGAATCACATAGGCACCGGTAAACTCGCCGGTTACTTTTTTTACTTCCGACATCCGGTCCCTTTCCGAACGGCTTCCGGCCCATTTCACATATTGATGTACCTTTTCCAACTGGGCCGGGGTGGTAATTTTTTGAACTAATTCATGCTCAGGGGCCAAAACCAGGAAAGTAACCCCAAAAACTGTATCGGCCCGGGTGGTAAAAACCTCGATACATTCCTCATGGCCCATTAATTGAAACCGTAAAGAAGAGCCCGTGGAAATACCAATCCAGTTTCGCTGTTGTTCTTTTATGGCTTCCGACCAGTCAATACCCTCTAAACCACTTAATAACCGATCGGCATAGGCCGTTATCCGAAGAAACCATTGCCGCATCTTCTTTCTTTCTACCGGAAAACCACCCCTTTCGGAAAACCCATCTTTTACCTCCTCATTGGCCAGTACGGTACCTAAACCCGGGCACCAGTTTACATAGGAATCGGCCAGAAAAGCTAAACGGTATTCCATCAGGATCTCCTGCTGCTCTTTTTCAGACCAGGCATTCCATTCTAATTCAGTAAAGACCCTTATTTCTCCGGAAGCCGCTTTTACCTCCTTATTGCCCGATTTTTGAAAGGTTTGAATCAAATTTTGAATAGGTTCTGCCTTATTGGTTACCTGGTTATACCAGGAATGGAATAATTGGATAAATATCCATTGAGTCCATTTATAATAGCCGGATTCCGAAGTGCGTACTTCCCGGGACCAATCGAAGGAGAATCCAATCTGATCCAGCTGACTACGGTAACGGGCAATATTATCCCTGGTGGTTAAGTCCGGATGACGCCCCGTTTCTATCGCATATTGTTCGGCAGGAAGCCCAAAGGAATCGTATCCCATAGGATGCAAAACATTAAATCCCTTGAGTCTTTTATAACGGGCTATAATATCGGAGCCAATATAACCAAGGGGGTGTCCCACATGCAATCCAGCCCCGGATGGATAGGGGAACATATCCAATACATAATATTTGGGCTTGGTTTTATCCAGAACAGGCTGAAAAGTTTTGTTTTGGGCCCAAAAGGACTGCCATCCCAACTCGATATCCTTAAAATTATAATCCATAAAAATCTAAAAGTCCAAAGTAAAGAAAATTATAGGGAGGTATATAGCCAGGAATTCCTTCCATAATTTTATTTTAAAACTAAATACTTGGGCAAAAATTGGGTCGTTTCAGGATAAAAGGGATTGAAAGAGTTAAAACCCACTATTCTACTGTAAAAAATCCCTATTTTCGTGCGTCATCCGGAAAACATGTCTGAAAATTTTCAAAACAATAATAAAGGAAGAGGTCAACGAATCTATATAGCCACCCTGTTTAGTAATGCATTGGTATTATTGATCCTGGGACTTATCATGCTATTTGGGCTTTATTCAAGAAACCTTTCTATAAAGGTTCGGGAAGATTTGCCTCTATTGGTCATTATGAATGAAAATGCCCAGGATACCGCCATCACAAAACTTCAGAATATCATCAATACCAAGGCCTTTGTTAAACGATCGGTTTTAGTAACCAAGGATTCTGCTGCAAAAAGTCTTAAAAAAGATTTACAGGGCGAGGATTTTCTACGGTTTTTGGGTTACAATCCTTTAAGCTCTTCCATTGAAATTTATCTGAAGTACCAATACGTGAACCTGGATAGTATCCGGCCAATAAAAACCTTCCTTCTTCAAAATTCTTCCGTAAAGGAAATCTCTTACCAGGATCCACAAATTGAAAGTATAAGCAAGAATATCCGCACCCTGACTATTATCCTTTTTATTTTCCTGGCTATTAATCTGGCGGTAGCGATCTCTCTGATTTATGTAACCATTCGGCTTTCCATATTTTCTCAACGATTTGCCATAAAAACTATGCAATTATTTGGGGCCACAAAAAATTTCATTCAGGGCCCTTTTTTAAAATCGGCCGCATTGGTGGGTGTTGTGGCCGGAATTCTGGCCCCTTTAATCCTTTTGGGCTTGCTTTCCCTTATTGAAAAAGAATTTCCGGAATTAGCCAGTCTTCGTTCTCAAATGGAATTGATAATAATCTTTTTAATTTTATTGCTTACCGGAATCATACTTTCCTTCCTCAGCACCTATTTTGCAGTAAGGATGTACCTGAGAAGAAAAATTGACGAATTGTATTAACCTTTATTATGGCAAAAAATAAAACCCCTAATCGGGTTCCTAACGGAGCAGGAGCGAAAGCCGCTCCGAAAACGACCAGTCCTGTTCAAACCAAAGCGGTTCCCCCTATTACCTTGAAACCGGATGCCCCTAAAACTCCGGCAAAGGGATCCAATGGATTAGGAACCAAAACCTTATTAAAAAAGGAAGCAGACAAACCTAATGTGCCGGTAAATTTTGTTTTTGAAAAACAGAATTTCCAATGGATGTTTATTGGCATTGGGGTTTTGGTATTAGGCTTCTTTTTGATGTCAGGCACCACCGATATTATGAGCCCTACCAAAATTATTTTGGCACCCTTTATCGTTTTAGTGGGATTTGCCATTGAATTTTATGCCATACTATTAAATCCAACCAAAAAAGCATGAATATAATCCAAGCAATTATCCTGGGAATCATTGAAGGGATTACCGAGTTCTTACCTGTTTCTTCAACCGGACATATGATTATTGGATCGGCCTTAATGGGGATCAATAATCAGGAGTTTACCAAAGTATTCACTGTAGTGATTCAATTAGGTGCTATTTTAAGCGTGGTGGTTTTATATTGGAAACGTTTTTTTAAAAGCCTGGACTTTTACTATACCCTCATCATAGCTTTTATCCCCATTGTCCTGGCGGGTCTTCTACTGAAAAAAAAGGTGGATATGCTTTTAGGTGATGTGCGGGTAGTTGCTTTATCCCTGGTCGTAGGAGGAATTGTTTTATTATTTGTCGATAAATGGTTTGCAGCAACCGAGGATAAGGATGGCACCCCAATCAAACCAAAAAATGCATTTATGATTGGGCTTTTCCAAATAATTGCTCTTATGCCCGGGGTCTCCCGATCGGCAGCGACCATCATTGGAGGATTAAGCCAAAAATTAAGTAAAAAAGATGCGGCCGAATTTGCTTTTTTCCTGGCTGTGCCCACCATGGCGGCAGCGACCTTTTTGGAATTATTCCAATCCTTTAAAAAAACACCGGAAATTTTTACCCACCAAAATATTCTCTATTTATTTTTAGGAACAGTGATTGCCTTTATGGTGGCCATGGTAGCTATTCGAAGTTTTATCCAATACCTTTCCAAACATGGATTCAAAGCATTCGGAATTTACCGTATTATTTTGGGTTCTTTAATCCTGTTCCTGATTTATGTATTGAAAATCCCTTTGCTTACTCTATAAACCTGGTTGGAATTTAAAAGATAAATTTATTATCCTTTCATGAAAGGTACACCCTTTTGGTATCCATCTTATTGGAAAACCAGGAAAATGAAAACCTTAACTATTGAAGGTATCTCCGTTTATATGGGTGATTGGATGATAGGACACGGAATGGCCCTACCACCTTTAGGAATTCTTATCGGGCCGGACTATAACCAGGAGCTTATCCGGCATGAATTCGGTCATATTCTTCAATATCAAAAAAAAGGTTTCCTGGGTTTTTATTTCAGCGTGGGAATACCCAGTTTTGTAAATATGATCCTTTTAGGAATAGAAAAGGGAATTACCGGTACGAATAAGATAATACCCAGGCATTCGGAAATTCGGGCAGAAAAGGAGGCAAACGAAATGGTCAGGGAATATTTTAAATCCCAGTTTTAAACTACCGGATGGAAGAAAATAGATTTGATTTTACCACAGGGGAAATCCTTTTGGTCAATAAGCCGCTTCGGTGGACTTCTTTCGATATTGTAGGTAAAATAAGAACCTGTATTGGGGGGAAAAGTATAAAAGTGGGTCATGCAGGGACTCTTGACCCTTTAGCCGATGGGCTTCTCCTAATTTGTACTGGAAAAAAAACCAAGGAGATTGACCGCTTCCAGGCACAGGAAAAGGAATATACCGGGATAATGCGTTTTGGCGCGACCCGGCCAAGCTTTGACCTGGAGACTGAAATTGATGCCCGTTTCCCATTTGAACATATAACCAAAGAAATCCTGGACGAAAAAATCCAGACTTTTAAGGGAAAAATTTGGCAAATATCTCCCTCCTATTCGGCGCGCAGAACCCAGGGTGTTCGGGCCTATGAAAAGGCTCGATTAGGGGAATCGGTCGAGATCGCTCCCAGGGAGGTAGAAATATTTGATTTTGATCTGGTAGATTATTCCCCGCCCGACCTTCAATTCCGAATTCGTTGCAGCAAGGGCACCTATATCCGCTCTTTGGTACGGGATTTAGGCGAAGCCCTTGGTTCAGGAGCCTATTTATCCCAATTAACGCGTACGGCCATTGGGGTGTACAGATTGGAGGATGCCTGGAACCTATCGGAGCTTTGTGAAACTATCTTAAAACAAAGAAACAGGGATTCGGGATCTATTACCATTCATTTAAGTGAAAACCATAGGATCAAAAAACATTTAGAAGATCCCAACTAGGTTATTTATGAAAATATATTATTCTTTGGAGGAATTCTCCGGAGCTAAAAACGCAGTGGTTACCACCGGGACCTTCGATGGTCTTCATTTTGGACATCAGAAAATTCTATCCCGAATGAAGGAATTAGCCAGAACCCTGGATGGTGAAACCCTGATTATTAGTTTTTTCCCTCATCCCAGGATGATTTTGCATCCGGAAGATCAAAACCTGAAATTATTAAATACCAAGGCTGAAAAAATTAGGCTTATGGAGAAATTGGGCATAGACCATTTATTATTAATCCCCTTTTCCCGGGATTTCTCTAATATGAGCTCATCCGAATTTGTTAAAAATGTTTTAGTAGGTGCCCTAAAAACAAGGAAACTGGTAATAGGCTATGACCATAAATTTGGAAAGGACCGGGAAGGTGATTTTGCCAGCCTGGTTAAAATGGGACCTGAGCTGGGCTTTGAGGTAGAGGAAATTCCAGAACAAGATATCAATACGATGGCAGTGAGCTCTACCCAGATACGAAAAGCCCTTGCCCGGGGAGATATTCAAACGGCCAATACCTATTTAGGTTATCCCTATTCCTTGGAAGGCACGGTGATTAAAGGGGATCAGATTGGTCGAACCTTAGGGTACCCTACTGCCAATTTATTTATAGAAGATCCCCATAAATTGATCCCCTCCGATGGTATCTATGCCGTAAAAGTATTTATTGACCCGAAAACCTATCTGGGTATGCTCTATATTGGTAAAAGGCCAGTTTTAAATATGGTAAACCTATCCATTGAAGTCAATATTTTTGATTTCAACGAAATGATATACGGCAAACCTATCCGCCTGGAGCTCTATTGTTTTATTCGAGGGGACCAAAACTTCCCCGGACTTGAACCCCTCATCCAGCAAATGGACCAGGATAAAATAAACACCCTAAAATTCTTTGAAAACCTGGGAACGAATTCTTAAACGAATTCTTCCAGCCGCTTTTTAAGGAAAATTCCGGTTTGAGAACTTTCCGATTTTATCATTTCCTCCGGGGTACCTTCGAAGCATAAATATCCCCCCTCATCACCACCTACCGGACCAATATCAATAACCCAATCGGCCGATTTAATCACATCCAGATTATGCTCAATAACAATAAGGGTATTTCCTTTTGCTAATAAGGCATTAAAGGAGATTAAAAGCTTTCGGATATCATGAAAATGCAGACCGGTGGTAGGTTCATCAAAAATAAATACGGTATGACCTGAATTATTTCCTTTAACCAGGAAGAAGGCGAGCTTGATTCTTTGTGCCTCTCCCCCACTCAAGGTATTGGACGATTGACCTAATTTCACGTAACCTAAACCCACCTCGTTTAATGGGCTTATTTTTTGTAGAATTTTAGGTTCCGATGCGAAGAATTCTATTGATTCTTCCACGCTCATTTCCAACACATCGGCAATATTTTTATCCCTATACGTAATTTCTAATATAGGTTCCTTGAACCGTTTTCCATGACAAACCTCACAAGGCAAATAAATATCGGCCATAAATTGCATTTCAATCTTAACCTCTCCTTCCCCCTGGCAATTATCACAACGTCCTCCTTCCACATTAAAAGAAAAATGAGATGGTTTTAAGCCTGCTGCTTTGGCCTGCGGCTGGGAAGCATATAAATTCCGGATCTCATCATAGGCCTTTACATAGGTTACCGGATTGGAACGGGAAGACCTGCCAATAGGATTCTGATCGACTAATTCCACTTGGGTAATCCCCTGGTAATCGCCTTCCAGGGAATCATAATAACCCGAATGTTCTCCGGTATAATTCCCAATTAATTTCTGTAGGGCTGGGTATAGAATTCGCTTCACCAAACTGGTTTTCCCCGATCCACTCACTCCCGTCACCGCCGTAAGGACATGCAGAGGAAATTTCACATCAAATCCTTTTAAATTATTCTCCCTTGCTCCCCGGATCTCGAGGAAATTATTCCATTTCCTGCGGAACTCCGGGATGGGAATAGATTCTCTTCCACTCAGGTATTTCCCTGTTAAGCTATCCGGGTGAATAAGGATTTCCGGATAAGTTCCGGCAAATACCAGGTTACCCCCATGAATCCCTGCCAAGGGTCCAATATCCAATATATAATCGGCAGCCTCCATAATTTCTTCCTCATGCTCTACCACCAATACGGTATTACCTACTTTTTTTAAAGCCAAAAGAACCTGTATTAACCGTTGGGTATCTTTGGGGTGTAAACCAATACTGGGTTCATCTAATACATAAATAGAACCGACCAAGCTGCTTCCCAAGGAGGTGGCCAGGTTTATTCTCTGGGATTCACCACCGGAAAGGGTAGAAGATAGCCGGTTTAAGGTTAGATACCCCAGACCAACGTCAGTAAGAAAACGGATCCGGTTCTGAATCTCCTCCAAAAGCCTTTTACCTACTTTCTGTTCGAATGCATTCAATTCCAGATTCCTGAAAATGGCACTTGCCTTGTCCAGGGAAAGAAGGACTATATCCATTATAGAATGGCCTGAAATTTTCACATAGGAAGCGTCCTTTCTGAGGCGAGTGCCATGGCAATCCGGACAGGTAGTTTTGCCTCTATACCGCGATAACATTACCCTGTTTTGAATTTTATAGCTCTGTTCTTCCAGATGGGTAAAAAAGGTTCGGATACCTTTCAGGCTTCCTTTTCCTTCCCATAAAAGGGCCTTGTCTTCCTTACTTAATTCGAGATAAGGTTTATGAATGGGGAAATTATATTTTGAGGAATTCGTTATAAACTTATCCAGCCATTCTCGCATTTTTTCCCCCTTCCATGGGGCAACGGCCCCCTCAAATAAGGATTTTCGTTTGTCGGGGATGACCAGATCTTCATCTATGCCTATCACCTTTCCATATCCTTCACAAACTTTACAGGCTCCATACGGATTATTAAAACTGAATAAGGCTGGACTCGGTTCCTCAAATCGAATTCCATCCAGTTCAAACCGATCACTGAATGGATATTCTTTTTCATTATGTCGAATTATGGCATCGCCCTTCCCCTCAAAAAAGGCCGTTTGAACCGAATCGGCCAGGCGATGTAGGGTCTCCTCGTCCGCTTTCTCATTCGACGGGGTTAACACTACCCGATCAATGACAATTAGTAATTCATCTTCCGAAACCAGTATTGAATTTTCCAATAAGGGATCTTCCACCAGCGTTTCAATCCTCTCGCTTTTCCCCTTATAAAAAACGCGTTTAAATCCTTTTTGAAGAAGAATGGATAATTCCTCCTTAATGGATCTTTCTTTATGAGGGGCTACAGGACTTAAAATCTCGACAGGAAATTCTGGGGAGAGTTCCAAAATTTGATTTACCACCGAAGTAACCGAATCCCTTTTTACTTCCAGACCGGAAACGGGTGAATAGGTTTTGCCTATCCGGGCAAATAAAAGCTTTAAATAATCATAAATTTCGGTCGAGGTACCTACGGTCGATCTAGGGTTGGAGGAAATGACCTTTTGCTGAATAGCAATTGCGGGTGCAATCCCTTTAATATAATCCACTTCCGGTTTATTCATACGTCCCATAAACTGGCGGGCGTAAGAAGAAAGACTTTCTACATATCTTCGTTGTCCTTCGGCATATAAGGTATCAAAGGCCAGAGAGGATTTTCCGGATCCGGATAATCCTGTTATAACCACTAATTTATTCTTGGGGATCTCAACATCAATATTCTTTAAATTGTGCATCCTGGCTCCTTTAATCAGGATAAAGGAACTGGGTTTGGTCTCTGATTCTCTTTCTTTCATCGTTTTGGGATTTACGAAATCCGTAATTTACAAGCAATTTGCTCTGCAACATTAGGATAATAGTCCCGTATAAAAAGTAATTTTATAAGATTTTTGTTTGAATTCAAAAAAATCAATTTATTTTAGAGGCAGATAACTAAAACATACCGCATAGAATAACTTCTACTAAATACCATTTTTCTTATTTAGATTATATAGAAGTCCTATGCAGTATCCTTCATTAAGTGATCATGAATTGATCCATCTTTACCTGGATGGAAATGAAAACGCCCTGGAAACCCTAGTGTTTCGTCACAAATCTAAAGTTTATACTTCCATTTTCCTTTTGGTAAAGGATTCCTATCTGGCAGAAGATATTTTCCAGGACACCTTTATTAAGGTAATTAATACCTTACGCGCTGGTAAATACAATGAGGAAGGAAAATTCCTTCCCTGGGTAATTCGTATTGCCCATAATCTGGTTATCGATTATTTCCGGAAGGAAAAAAGAACCCCTATGGTTCATGTTCCGGAAGGCTTTGATATTTTCGATGTGATACATGTTCTGGATGAAAATGTGGAAGATGCCATTATTCGGGAACAAAACCATTCTGAATTAAGAAAGCTGGTGGAAAAGCTACCGGAAGAGCAAAAAGAGGTCCTGATCATGCGTCATTACGGGGACCTGAGCTTTAAGGAAATCGCCGATATTACCGAGGTAAGTATTAATACTGCCTTGGGTAGAATGCGTTATGCCTTGAATAATTTGCGAAAAATGATGCAGCAAAAGGAACAAAGCTTAAGAATCAATTCTTAATTCATTCTTAATCAAGGGATTGCATAAAGGCTTTTTGGGTTTTGTCGATTTAGAAATATTTTGAATTTATCAAAATATTTGTTTTGTGATATCGTTTGATTTGTATAATTCCAATACATTCCTTACTTTAACTTATAAGCCCGTTTTCCTAGCGTATGATGCAAACCTTTACTCAAAATGACCTTGTCAGACATTTATATACGGAAGAAAGCCCTCAGCAGGGGGAAGCCGTAAATGCCTTCATCTCCAGCAGCGAACAAATCGCCCATAATTTCGACGATTTCTGCCTGGTAAAAGCTGCCCTGAACCATATTCATTTGGAACCCTCCTTGGATTCCGTGAACTCAATTCTCTGCTATTCTGAATTAAGCAAGTTTACCCAGAATAAAAAATAAGAAATTCCTAGAATTATGCCTTCCAGAGTTTTGTTTTGGATTGTTGGGCTATTGATGATCTCCTTAATTCCTGCCCTGGGGTTTTCCCAGGGTAAACGAATTCCGGATGTGGTTTATTTAAAAAATAATTGGGTACTAAGGGGTACCATTATTTTAAATACTTCCGACTCGTTAAAAATTCAAACCAATGGAGGTAATGAGTTTGCTTTTTCTAAAGACCAAATAATACTTGTCAAGAAAGAAAAAGAGCCTATTTATTATCAGAATACGAAGAGGGGTTTTTCCAACTATACCGAATTGGGTCCTCTTGCTTCCAGAAACACATCCAATATAAATGTGAATACCTCTGCCTTTTCTTTTCAATCCGTTACCGGATATACGTTCAGTCCCCTACTATTTTTAGGGGTTGGAGCCGGTATAGATTTATATGCCACCCAAACTTTTGTCCCGCTTTTTGGATCGGTGAGGGGGGAAATAAGAACTCAAGGCCCCATTAATCCCTATTATTTTTTAGACATTGGAAATGGGTTTGATATCACCTCCTATACCAATAATACCAATTTCGGTAAGGGAGGATTTCTTTTGGGAATTGGTGGCGGAATTAAAATCAATTTTAATCGAGCAAGTGGTTTCCTGATAAGCTTAGGTTATAGACTACAGAATATTTCTACCACCACAATGAATGTGGATCCCCTTACAAGATATGATCCCATGATTACCCGTTCCCAATATAATCGGATTGCCCTCCGGGCCGGCTTTTACTTTTAATCTCACTCCCTTAATAGTGATATTCATCCCGATAATGGGTAGATTCACGAATACACGCAAATCCATAGGGTATCCAACCCGTTATTGAAGGGTAATTTTAAATCAAACCCAACAAATAACGCTTTATGAAAACAAAAACTTTGAGTAAAATCATGGCTCTTTTTTCAGGCCTTGCTCTGCTATTCAGCTTTTCGGCATGCTTGAAAAACAACAAAATTCAGCCTTCTCCATCCGGGCCCAGCCAAACCATAACCCAGATTGTGGAAACAGGCTCCAACTTTACCTTTTTAAAAGAGGCTTTAATTAAAACTGGTTTGGACAAAACCTTGAATGGAGCGGGACCCTTTACTGTTTTTGCACCTACCGATGCAGCCTTCCAGGCAGCAGGATTTGCCAATATAGGGGCTATTGATGCCGTAAATGTGGACACGCTTAAGTCTATTTTATTATACCATACCTTAAGCCCGGATTACCCGGTATCAAAAATCCCCGCCGGAGCTACTGCCTTACCTTCGGTTAATGGGAAATCGGTTTTCATTTCTAAGAATGGAAATCAGGTCGCCATAAATGGAATTTCGGTTACTTCGGCCGATAACCTGGCGACTAATGGGGTAGTCCATGTCATTGGCTCTGTACTAACCGTCCCTACCAAAAATATTGTAGCCCTTGCCCAGTCCAATTCCGATTTAACGTATCTGGTTGCCGCTGTATTAAGGGCCAGCACCGGAAAAACCAATGTAGCTGCCGTACTTTCTTCCAAAGGCCTATTTACGGTATTTGCACCCACCAATGAGGCTTTTATAGCAGCAGGATTCCCTACTATTGCCTCTATTCAATCTGCCGATCCAAATGCCTTGACCAGTATTTTAACGGCCCATGTAATTTCGGGAGAAATCCTTTCTACCGACTTAACCACAGGACCCACTCCTGCTACTTTAAATGGTGTTAAATTGAATGTAAATATCTCCGGATCCAAACCCACGGTTGCAGCCCCAGGCAATTCTACTCCTGCCAATATTATTGGTGCCAACAATATTGCTTTAAATGGAGTAGTGCACGTGATTGACCAGGTATTAATTCCAGTGGGCAGTATTGCACAGATAGTAGCCAACAGCCCAAATTTTACCCTATTAAAAGAAGCGGTTATTAAATCCGGATTATTATCCACCCTTTCCGGAGCAGGCACTTTTACGGTTTTTGCCCCTACCGATTCGGCTTTTAATGCGGCCGGGTTTAAAACGGTTGCTGATATCGATGCCGTAAATCCGGATACCTTAAAATCCATCATCTTATACCATGCCCTTACTACCACCTATTTTTCAACAGGGATTCCGGCGGCCTCCAACACGCCTCTTGTAGCGGCCAATGGGAAAACCGTTTATGTTACCAAGAATGCTTCGGGCGTATTTGTAAATGGGATAAAAGTTAAAATCGCCGATGTTCCAGCTTCCAATGGGGTCATCCATATTATCGGATCTGTTCTATTGCCTCCAACACAAAACCTTGTTGCCCTGGCCCAGTCCAATCCAAACTTAAGCTATCTGGTAGCCGCGATTGTCCGTGCCAGCTCTGGTGCTACCAATGTTTTAGGAGCTCTTTCCGGAAATGGGCCCTTTACGGTTTTTGCACCTACCAATTCCGCCTTTATAGCGGCAGGTTTTCCAACCATTGCCTCTATACAAGCAGCCGATCCGAATACACTGGCTAAAATTTTAACGCTTCATGTCATCAATGGAAGAATATTTTCTTCCGATTTGTCTACCGGAAATACTCCGGCCACTTTAAATGGGGAAACCTTAGCCGTTAACCTGGTTGGAGGGGCCACCATTAAAGGAAATGGTAATAAAACTGCTGCCAATTTGGTTCAAACCAATATTCTGGCTTTCAATGCGGTAGTACATGTGGTAGATCAAGTTTTAATTCCTTAATCTATATCTTTTTTTAAATTTAAGTCAGATCTCTAACTGGGGTCTGACTTTTTATTTATTCGATTGTGTTCTCAAATCCATACCGATATCTGTTCATTCTTGCCTTAACCTTGTATTCCTATTTTAATACCTGGTTTAGTGGGGTTTTTGACGTTTACCGGGTTTCATTCAGCCAGTTGGATGTCCTTTTGGGTTTATTTTTGATTACTTTCCTAATTTGGGAATGTAATAGAGGGATCCATTTGGTTCTGGGAAAAATCATTATAAAAAAGATGCATCCCCTCCTCGTTCAATTCCTGGTAAGCATTTTCCTTGTAGGGGTAATCTGTTTTTCTGTAGTGGAAATCCTGGGACATTTTATTATTCATACCGACCCTATGCAATTTAACCTGGCAACCCGACTAGCTTTTTTATATGGATATAGAATCAATCTTTTTTTATACAGTATAAACACCATCCTCTTCTTCTTTACCCAATACCGAACCGAGAAAATGGAAGCAGAATTGCTTCGAACGGCCAATGCCCAGGCCGAACTTCAACTGATACGAAGTCAGATTAATCCTCATTTTTTATTTAATAATTTAAATGTATTGTCTTCCCTTGTTTTAACAGGAAATGAAGACGCCAACCAGTTCATTGAGGAATTTGCCGAAGTATATCGATATATACTCAGGTTCCATTCTCAGGATCTGGTGGAGGTTAGGAAAGAATTGGAGTTTGCCAGACACTACCTCTTTCTTCTTGAAAAAAGATTTGCTGAAGGTTTGGAGGTGACCATTAATATACCTGAACAATATTATGATTATTACCTGGTTCCAGTAGCTATGCAAATGCTGATTGAAAATGCCACAAAGCACAATATTATTTCTGAAAAAAAACCTCTAAAAATTGAAATTCATGTTCTTATAAATCCTGTCCGTATGGTTTTAACCAATAACCTTCAAAGGAAATCGATTAGGGAAGAATCTGGAAAAATTGGCTTAAAAAATATTGATGAAAGGTTTCGATTAATTACGGGTAGGGGTTTAATGGTCTTTGAAGGAAATAATAGTTTTACGGTGGAAATTCCCTTAATCGAACTTCATTCAAATGAATTTATTAATCATTGAGGATGAACCTCTTGCGGTTGTCCGCACCGTAACCTTAGTTCGCGAAATTGATCCGGAAATAGAAGTTCTGGGCTCCCTGTCCAGTGTAGAGGAATCGGTTAACTGGCTAAGCAATAATCCCTCGCCGGATTTAATAATTATGGATGTTTCTCTAGCCGACGGGGATTGCTTTGATATCCTTAGCAATCATTCCATTGCATCGCCTGTTATTTTCATAACCGCTTATGATCAATTTGCCATAGAAGCTTTTAAAGTTTTTAGTATAGATTATTTACTAAAACCGGTATCCAAAGCGAATCTTGAAAACGCCATTAAAAAATTAAAAGCCATTTCTAAAAATTACCAAAACGATAATCGGTATGAAAAATTAGTACATCTTATCTCGGATTCTTTAAAAGAATATAAATCCAGGTTTCTTATTCGTGCAGGGAAAAGAATGTTTTTTATTCAGATTAAAGATATCGGATTTTTTCTGGCAGAGGATAAAACCGTTTATCTGATAACGCAGGAAGGCGAAAAATGGGTAGTGGATTATTCCCTGGAAAAATTGGAAGATATTTTAGATCCCAAAATTTTCTTTCGTTTAAATCGAAGAATTATTTGTCGAATTCATTCTATTCTTGAAATAAAAACACATCCCAATAGTCGTTTAAAAATTAGTTTACTAGCTGGAAAGATTAAAGAAGATGCCATTATTAGCCGGGACAGGGTCCAGAAATTTAAATCCTGGGCGGAAAAATAGGAAATATTAAAAAATAGAAATATGCAAATATAATATTGCAAATTCTATAAGCATAGGCCGAATAGGTGTTTTCACCCAATTTCAAATCAGGAAAGTTTATATCAAATTAATTTTCTATTTTCTTTCGAAATGAAAAATTAAAACTGAAATAATCCTGATTTTAATTCTACACCTTTATTTTATGCCCATAAACCTAAAAACCAATAGTTTACTTCTTTTCTTTTCAGTCCTACTTCTTTCCTCATCTCTTAAAGCGCAGGATAAACTGGATATAAAATTTGGTCGAGTAAGCCCTCAGGACTTTAATATTGACCTTTCCAAAGTAGATACCTCTTATGGGGCTGTTATTATTGCGGACCTTGGAAGTTCCAGTTTTCAGGGGAATCAGAAGGGTTGGTTTAGTCTCGTATTCAACCACCAGATTCGAATCAAAATCCTGAATAAAAAAGGATTCGACCTGGGCAATTTTACTATTCCCATATATGTGGGAGACCATGGGGATGAAGAAAAAATTACTTCTTTCAGGGCCTCTACCTATAATTTGGAAGATGGAAAAGTAGTAGAAACAAAATTGGGAAAGGATGCTAAATTTTCAGATCGTGAGGACAAAAATCATATTTTAAAGAAATTCAGTTTCTCAAATGTTAAGAACGGAAGTATTTTAGAATATAATTATACGATTACCTCCGATTTTATTGCGAATCTACAACCCTGGGAATTCCAGGGAATGTATCCGGTATTATGGTCGGAATATGAGGCAGATATACCAGAATTCTTTATCTATAATACACAGGCACAAGGTTATATCCCTTTTGATATTTCGAAAACCAGTAATAGTAATACCGATTATAAGGTAACTTTTAATGGGAATGATAATTTTTCCCATCCTGAAACCTATTCCCTTACTTCCAATAATACGGACCGTAGATGGGTGATTAAGAATGTACCTGCTTTCCGTGAGGAAAAATTTACCAGTTCGGCTCAAAACTATATTTCGAAGATTGATTTTCAATTATCCGGCCAGCAATTTCCCCAAAGTGCGTACCATGATTATTTAGGTACCTGGAACAGTCTTTCGGAGAAGCTCATGCAGGCCGATTATTTTGGGGCCGATTTAAAAAGAAACGCCTGGTTAAACGAAGACTTAAACACCATAAAATCGTCTGGAAAAAATAGTCCAATCGAACTCGCGCAAAAAATTTATGCTTTTGTGCAGGCTAATTATAAATGGAAAGGCAGCAACCAGGTTCTTTTAAGTCAGAGCCTTAGAGAAACCGGGAAGAATAAATCGGGTAATACGGCCGACTTAAATCTTTTATTAACCTCCATGCTTCTGCATGAAAATTTTCAAGCAGATCCTGTAATACTTAGTACCCGGTCCCATGGTTTTGTCAGTGATGTCTATCCATTACTAGACCGTTTTAATTATGTAATATGCCGCTTAACTATTGATTCTAACACCTATTTATTAGACGCCTCTAAACCATACCTAAGCTTTGGGCGTATTCCCTATTTCTGTTATAATGGGAACGCCAAGGTTTTAACCCAAAACCCTTCCACCCTGGTGCTTCTTGCCGATAATATAAAAGAAACTGAGGTTACCAATGTACAACTTCTAAATTCAGGCCCCCTAGGAGGAAACTGGTCTGGGAAATTCAATCAGGGAAAAGGTCAATTTGAATCCGACGAAATGCGATCTGAAATCCAATCCAAAGGATATGATGCGGTTAAAAAAGATATTAAAGACCGATCCAGAACGGATCTTAGTTTAGACTCCATCCGAATCTAGAACGAAAAAGAAAATGATAAGACCTTAAATATTTCCTATAAAATCGCCATTAAGAATGAGGAGGCCGCGAGTATTATCTATTTCAGCCCTATTATTAATGCCGGCTATAAATCAAATCCCTTCAAATCGGCCCAAAGAAAATATCCGATAGAAATGCCTTATTCCCTGGACGAAATTTATGCCCTGCGTCTGGAAATCCCAAAAGGATATAAAGTGGATGAATTACCAAAATCGAACAGGGTAAACCTGGCAGACAATATGGGCTATTTTGAATACTTAACCGGCAATGAGGATGGCATGGTTCAATTGAGAACCCGGATTAAAATAAATAAGGCATTCTTTCAACCTGAAGATTATGAAATGCTTAGGGCATTCTTTGACCTTATCGTAAAAAAACAAACGGAACAAATTGTATTTAAAAAACTTTGAAGTCTTTAATCTCCTACTTGTGAAAAATTATTTAATTGTTGCATTAGTTTTCTTTTTGTTTTCCAATAAGCCGGTTTATGCCCAGGATATTAAGCAAGACCAACCCAATATTACTTTTGGGAAGGTTGAGTCGGAGGATTTTAGTTTAAAGGGCGTTCAGGTAGATACTAGTCTGGGAGCGGTAATTATTGCGGAAGTTGGAAAGACCTACTTCAAAGGGAACAATAAGGGCTTTCTCGATATGATTTATAAGGTTCAAAAAAGAATCCGGATTATAAATAAAAAGGGATTTGCATTAGGCAATGTAACCGTTTCTCTTTATAATTCGACAGACCTAAAGGACAAAGAAAGATTAGCTGATTTTCAGGCAATTACCTATAATCTTGAGGGAGGACAGGTAATTTCTACCGCTTTGGAAAAAAAGGATTTATTTATGGATAAGGTGGATAAGAATCATACAGAACAAAAGTTTTCTATGGCAAAGGTGAAAGATGGGAGTATCTTGGAATATTCCTATACGATCGTTTCTGATTATTATTTTAACCTTCAGCCATGGAGCTTTCAGGGAGAATTTCCAGTAGTCTGGAGTGAGTATACGGTCGACATCCCCTATCTTTTTGAATATGTTTTTATTACTCATGGTTTTAACCCTTTTTATCTGGAAACCCATAAACATCATAACGAGAATTATAGAATTATTGAGACGTCTTCAGGGAGTACTTTAGGGGATGTTACCGGAATTAATCTTCCATCCACCAATAATTTATCTCGTTGGGTAATGGTCAATATTCCTGCTTTAAAACCAGAGCGATATATAAGCTCTATGGAAAATTATAATTCCAGTCTGGAATTCCAACTTTCTGCGACCATTTCGCCCAACCAGGTTAGGGATGAACATTTGGGTACCTGGTCTACCCGTTCCAAGAGACTTTTAGAAAATAAGGATTTTGGTTATGATTTGGTATGGGCACAGGATTACTTAAATGGACCTTTAAAAGAATTACGAGATCAAAACCCCCTCCCCCTGGATCTGGCTAAAGCCATTTTTAGATATGCCCGAACGGTATTCATAGGTAAAGGGATAAGGGGAATATACCTTTCGCAACCCATTTCAACTATTTTCAAAAGCAAAACGGGATATTCGGAAGAAATCAATTTGCTTTTGATTTTAATGCTTAAACATGAGCATTTTAATGTCAACCCATTTATACTTAGCACCCGGAATCATGGCTATGCAAATTCTAATTATCCCTTGATTGATGAATATAATTATGTTCTAGCCGAAGTAGAAATCGATGGAAAAACCTATTTATTGGATGCCTCAGAACCCTATCTTGGATTTAATAAATTACCCGATTATTGTTATAATGGGGATGGGGTGGTTATCAATGAAGCTGACCCCAAACATATTTTACTTTCTCCGGATTCGGTACTGGAAAACAGTTATACTACTTTCTTATTAAACTCTGTGGACGGAAGCTCTCCAAAATGGTCGGGGACACTGAATCGTCAATATGGTGAATTTGGATCTAATAATATCCGGAGTCGAATTCATTTGGATGGGGAAATAAAATGGAAGAAGGATTATAAAGAATCCATAAAATTCCATGGAACCAATTTCCATATGGATATTGATAGTATTAGCTTAATAAATCCATCCGATTTTGAACAAGCTCTGAAATTAAAGTACAATATTTCCTTAAATGGAGAAAAGAGTGCCGATATCATCTATTTTAACCCCATTTGGGATCAGGAATTTAGTAATAACCCATTTAAATCTGAGGAGAGGAAATATCCTGTAGAATTAGGCGAAAAATTGAATTTCCAATATATATTCCAGATGGATATACCAAAAGGGTATAAAGTGGAGGACCTTCCAAAATCTTCTAGATCCCTATTGAATGAAAATGAGGGAGTTTTTGAATATTTAATAAATCAAACCGATAATACCATTCAAATAAGGACAAAGATCAAGATTAACAAAAGCATTTTCACCCCAGATAACTATTCCATCCTCCGGAATTTCTTCAATTCCATTGAGAAAAAATATTCCGAACAAATCGTATTTAAAAAACTTTAAGAATGTATAAAAATTTCTTATTTACTCCTCTTCTTTTTATTTCCCTTTTTACGAAGGCCCAGGGATATAATGTTTCCAGTATTCCCCCAAACCTGTTAAAAAATGCCAATATGGTTGTAAGAATGGATCGACAATCCCTGGAGATCCTGGATTCCGCCAAATTAATTTTTACCCATAAATATGCCTATACCATTTTAAACTCGGCAGGGGAAAAATATGCCACATTTACCGATAGCTACGATAAATTTCAAAACATTCAAAATATTTCTGGTACGTTGTACGACGAAACCGGGAAAAAGATAAAGAGTTTAAAGAAAAGCGATATATCGGATTTGTCGGGCACCGATAGCCAGACCCTAGCCGATGACAGCCGGTACAAACAGCACGATTTTAATTGGAGATTATATCCATATACAGTTGAATATGAGGTTATAGAACAATGGAATGGAATCCTGGTCCTTCCCAACTGGAGGCCCGTATCCCATGAAAGAATTGCTGTGGAGGATGCTAATTTTGAGGTTATTTCCCCTATATCTTATAAACTGGGTTATAAGGCTTTTAACCAATTAAGCCCACCTTCCATTACCGAAACGAATAATAAAAAGAAGTACCTCTGGACTATACAAAATATTCCTGCCATAGAATACGAGAACTTCCAACCGGATCTATATGAGGTTACCCCTTCCCTATTCCTTTCTCCTGGTACCTTCTCTATTCAAAATTATACTGGTCATATGACCAGCTGGAAATCTTTTGGAGAGTTTTATTATAATTTAAATAAAAACAGGGATGAATTACCCGAAAATTTGAAGGCCAAAGTGCATAGCCTAACCGACGGATTACATACCGTTATGGAAAAAGTTGATGCTCTGTATACCTATATGCAGAAAAACACCCGTTATGTCAGCATTCAATTAGGTATTGGGGGCTGGCAAACCCTGGATGCCAATTTTGTGGCCACCAAAGGGTATGGGGATTGCAAGGCCTTAAGTAATTTTATGATGTCTCTATTGAAAGAGGCAGGAATTAAATCAAATTGTTTATTAATCCAGGGGGGAGATTATCCTAAAACCATCATTACCGATTTCACCTGCGACCAGTTCAATCACGTCATTCTTTGCGTTCCCCAGACAAAGGATAGTATTTGGTTGGAATGTACTGCCCAAACCTTACCCACAGGGTATTTAAGTAAATTTACCAGTAACCGGTATGCGGTTTTCATAGATGAAACCAATAGTAAGCTGGTTCATACTCCCGTTTACAAAACCAAGGACAATTTACAATTGAGGCATGTTACTGCCCAAATGGATTCGGACGGAAATTTAAAAGCAAAAATAAAAACCCATTTTTATGCCGAGCAGCAGGATGATTTATCCCAAATCATTAATTATCTCTCTAAGGAAAAAGTAGAAGAAATATTGAAAGAGAATCTGAGTCTCCCCACCTATGATGTTCTTTCCTTTAAATATGAGGAAGTTAAATCCAGCCTACCCATCATAAAGGAAGACCTGGATATTAGCGTTAGTAATTTCGGCATTGTCACCGGAAAGCGTTTATTCATTGCTCCCAATTTATTAAATAGGTCCTCATCCAGAATTCCGGAACCTGAAAACAGGAAATTTGGATTTAAATTTGTTTCTGGATGGATAGATAGGGATACGGTAGAAATTTCCATCCCCAAGGGATATGTTCCTGAAAGTATTCCTGCCGATGTGAAACTGATCGCTCCTTTTGCTTCTTACCAGTCGTCGGTAAGTTTTAAACTGGATAAAATTATATATGTGCGGATTTCTCAAAGAAATCCAGGCGAATACCCTGTTAAAGAGGCTAAGGTGATTGCCGAATATTTCGATAAAATTTATAATGCAGACCGGGAAAGAATTGTATTGGTAAAAAACAGCCTTTAAGAGGAATTCCTGGCTGCTTCTTAAATAATGCCTTCCCTAAAGCGTATTTTTACTTTTGCAGGCTTTGATGAACCATAATTTTGTATGTCAGACCAATTCCTACCCTTAGTCCGGTATATAAAAAAATATATAGAATTATCGGACCAGGAAACCGCGTATTTATGTAGTCTTTTACATTATCGTTTTATAAAAAAGAAGCAAATCATTGTTCAACCAGGTTTTGTTTGTAAGTATCGAACCTATATTGTAAAAGGATCCATGCGGGCGTATTTGATTGACCAGGAAGGGAATGATCATACCCTGGCCCTGGGAATTGAGGATTGGTGGATCTCGGATTATTATAGTTATATCCACCAGGTTCCTGCCGACCTGTTTGTGGAGGCCCTGGAAGATAGTTATGTGATCCAAATGGATTATAATGCCGAACTCATTTTAATGGAAACCTATCCGAAATTTGAGCGCTTTTTCCGAATCCTTTCTCAAAGAGCCCTTGCCTATATGCAAAGGCGAATCCTATCCAATTTATCCAAATCGGCAGGAGAACGCTATGAGGAATTTAGCCAGAAATATCCACTATTAATTCAACGAATACCCCAATATGCTATAGCTTCTTATTTAGGATTTAGCTCGGAATTTCTTTCTAAAATAAAAAAGCAAAGGGTCAAGAAGGTGAACTAGTTTAACGGAATTTCTTAACCTGGTTCATCTTTTCCTGTTTACAATGAGGGCATCTTTGGGTATAAATAAAACCAAACCCATCATGAGCAATTTAAGCCATACCCCAGAATTTACGGTTCCCACCAGGGAAGAAATGAGTCCAGCGAACCAAGGCATTTATGATCATATGCATAAAGCCTTTGGAATGGTTCCTAATTTATATGCCACCTTTACGTATAGCGAAACGGCTTTAGGAGATTACCTGGCTTTACAAAATCGGAAAACCACCCTATCCGGAAAGGAAAAAGAAATTGTAAACCTGGTAGTCAGCCAGGTAAATAATTGCAAATATTGTCAAAGAGCGCATACCGCCGTTGGAAAAATGAATGGATTTACCGATGCGCAAATCCTGGAGATCCGCCGCGGAGATATAGGTTTTGATGATAAATTCAACGCCTTGGTTCATTTCGTGAAGGAAACTACCCTTAACCGCGGCCGCCCTTCCGAAAAAGCAGTGGAAGCTTTATTCGCAGCCGGGTATACCAAAGCGAATTTGGTCGATATAGTTATTTTAATTGGAGATAAAATTATTTCTAATTATTTGCATGGGATCACTCAAATTCCCATTGACTGGCCGGAAGTACCTCAAATCTAAACTTGAGAAACTATGAAATAAGAAATGCCTCCCTTTCCAGGGAGGCATTTCTTATTTCTGACCCTTATCCATATCCTTTCGCATGGTAGGCTCGTCGTCCATATCAGGCCCCTTTTCGATTTTTCTCCAGTCTATCGTTTTATTATACCGGGACATAGCCTTTTGTGGATCAAAGATTCTGGTATCACTCCGAATAAAGCTATATGGGGTAAAATCTGGAATGGGCGTAAAGAAATCGGTTAATAAACTAGCCGAAGCATCATATTGATTTACATAGGGAACTCCCAAAATATTATAAATGGTTTTAAGAATAGAACCAAAATTAGCATGGGTATGACTAATATATCCATGCTTTACATAAGGTCCTGCCATCATTAGGATAGACCTATGGGCGTCAATATGATCCACACCCCCCTGAGGATCATCTTCCGTTATAATGACCAGCATTTTTTTCCAATAAGGCGTGCGGGAAAGAAAGTGAAGAATTCTGCCAATGGCCAAATCATTATCGGCCACATAGGAGGAAACATAAGGATACCCGTCCTTGGGTCTTGGCCCGGCGGTATGGTCATTTGGCACCTGCATGGTAATTAAGGAAGGCATTTTCTCCTTTCCCTTCAACCACATTTTGGTAAATTCGGATTCAAACTGATCCATTCGGAACTGATCCGGAATATTGGTATTAAAGCCAGCATAATTCAAACTGGTTCTTGGAAAAAGAACTTTCTGCATAGGAACCATAACAATATGCCCGGAACCTGTAGCCGTATCGGTCCAAATCTCCCGATTATGCGCCGTTTCATTGGCTTCACCAAAATTATAGAAATTAATATGCTTCCGGCCCATAGCCTCCCACAAGCCCCCTCTTTCGGCATAATCTTCCGGATCCATACTTCCTGTCGACCCTGGGAATCTTCTTCCCGGGGCTTTGGAAAAGAATTTAGCTGATTTTCCCACATCGGAATTGGCTTCCACCCATTCGTTTGGAATAACACCCAACATCCAATGATGGCCATGAATGGAAGCATCGCTATCGCAATAGAAATTATCCGAAAAGGCAAATTGTTCAGCAGCTTTATGGTGGTTAGGGGTTACTTGTAAATTGGGAAATTCATGTCGCAAGGCATCAGGCAAGGTATATTCACAATGAATACCAAACCTGGCAAGGGTACTGTCGCCCAAAATATTCTTTTCCTGACCAAAAACCTCATCAAAACTTCGGTTTTCCTTGGTGATATACACGATGTATTTTATCGGACTGGAAGCGGCATCGGGTACAGTTGGCAAAGGGCTTTTGTTAGGATTGCTGGTAGAATTTTCCAATTGGAAGGTATTGTGTAAAACCGTTTGGGTATACTCAGCCAATTCCCCGGTATTGGGTAATTTTACTTTTTGAAAACTGCCTAATTGGATATCACCAATATAAGTCCCCTGGGGAGGACGAACAAATCCAAAACCTCCGTTAGGCCCTGCACCCAAGCCTCTTGCCGAGGTAATGTATAAATCGGTATTATCGGCCGAAAGTCGAACTCTTGCCGCTCCCCATCCAGATGGAATAAATCCCAGTGTTTTCTGGCTGGGTATATCTATAACAGCGACCGAATTAAACCCTAATAAGGCCACATATAATGTTTTTTCATCCTTGCTCAAACATATCCCAAAGGGAAGATATCCTCGGTATTTATCTAATGGGGTATTGGTTTTAATAGGAAGAGTACCCGCCAGTTTATGATTTTTATAATCTATAATCGAAATATTATCATTACTCCCATTGGTCACATAGGCATAACGGGAACCCACTGCAAGGGAATTTGGACTCGCTCCCCCCACTACTTCTGCCCCCTCAATCATTTGCCCAATTTGATAACCGGTTTTGAACTTATCGCTTACTTTATTGGTCTGAAGATCTACCACAAAAACACTCATGGCCTCTGGAGCGAGGGGACTTCCTACACCCGGGATACTTCTTCCTTCAACCTGGGTTCCATTAATGGACTCCGGGGTATTATTCCCATAAGGATGATGGGAAATCATAATCGAATCCTGGTTTTTTGGCGTTGAGCCATTAATGAGAGGATAGGCATATAAACCCACATTGGCTACCAAAGCCGTTTTATGATCAGGACTAAGGGCCAATCCAAAAGGCTGGCGCCCCACAGGAATGGAGGCTGTCATTTGACGGGTACTCAGATTCAATCGGACCAGTCGGAAATTGCCTCTGTCCAAAATCAATAATTCATTAGCGGATTCATTCAATACTAAATCGGAAGTAAAACTATCCACAAAGGTTTCCCCATTCAGGGTTCCATTCAAACTTAGCGAATCGAGTCGTTGAAATTTTTCGGTATCGTATACAACTATGGATCCATTATCACCCCCACTTAGGTAAAGCGTTTTTGAATCAGGGCCAAAGGCAATTCCCAAAAAAGATCCGGCGGGTAAGGGTGATTGAAATCGATGTCCGTAGGCAGGAATCCGGGTAGCCTTCATACTAGATAATTCAATAATGGTAAAGACTCCATTATGAAGGGTTACGGCTTTGGTTCCATCAGGAGAAATACAAAGTCCAAAGGGATCATGGGTAATCCGGACCATTTCACCTGCTGGTTTCAGGTAGCGTCCACTAGGAAGTACCGAAATTCCATTTTCCACAATCTTGGCGTATTCATTTTTTCCGGGAACTTCCAGAAAATCTCCGGAATTTTGCGCCTTCACCCGACCTAATAAACAGGTTATTACTACGATAACCAGGAACCCTAACTTTTTCATTTATTTATTATCAATAGGAATTCAGCATAAAATTCCCAGGCTAAAATTATTAAAGCGCTTTTAATTTCGATATTATCAAATCATTAAGGATTCCCCCTTGAAATGTTAGGAAAATAATTCCACTGCTCAAAAAAATCCCTTCGAATCCCTTACCTTCGATCTCTTTCAGTCAAAATTTTTTTATTCGAATAGGGCAACGGAAGCGGATCTTTCCATTATGGTAAAAGCGGAGCGATACAGGGAGTTTATTAAATATTTTAGCTTGGAAAGCCCTAATCCGCAAACGGAACTTCATTATTCCAGCCCTTATGAATTATTGGTGGCCGTAATTTTATCGGCACAATGTACCGACAAGCGCATAAATCAGGTAACACCTCATTTCTTTTCGGTTTATCCCAATGCGGAGGCCTTGTCGAAAGCAAGCCAGGACGATGTTTTCGAACTCATTCGTTCGGTAAGTTACCCAAATAATAAAGCCAAGCATTTAGTGGGGATGGGAAAAATGCTTTGGGAAGATTTTAAAAACATAGTGCCCTCCTCGATAGAAGAATTACAGAAATTACCCGGGGTAGGCAGGAAAACAGCCAATGTTATTGCCTCAGTGATTTACGAACTTCCGGCTATGGCGGTGGATACCCATGTTTTCAGGGTATCGCATCGGCTTGGATTAACCCGATCCAAAACGGTTCTGGGTACAGAAAAGGATTTGGTTAAATTTATCCCTTCGGAAAAAATTCGGTTTGCCCATCATTGGCTTATCTTACATGGGCGTTATGTATGTTTGGCCCGCAAGCCGAAATGTGAAGAATGTGCCCTCCATCATTTCTGTCTTTTTTTTGAGAAAAAGATGAAAATTATGGGAGGGGAAAAGAAATAAAAGAGTAAAATTTTTAATATTTAAATTCAAATTCAAGAAAATGAGCGAGCAAAAGGAAAAGCTAAAGGCTTTACAATTAACCCTGGATAAACTGGAGAAATCCTATGGAAAGGGTACCATTATGAAATTGGGAGATAATACGGTAGAACCGATTGAATTTATCTTGACCGGCTCCCTGGGTTTGGATATGGCTTTGGGTATTGGTGGTTTACCCAAAGGAAGAGTGATTGAAATATATGGACCGGAATCGTCGGGTAAAACTACTCTGGCCTTGCACGCCATTGCCGAATCACAGAAAAAAGGCGGAATTGCGGCCATAATTGATGCCGAACATGCCCTCGATAAATTCTACGCACAAAAACTGGGTGTAGATATTGAAAATCTTTTAATATCCCAGCCCGATAATGGGGAGCAGGCATTGGAAATTGCCGATAACCTGATTCGCTCTGGGGCGATCGATATTATAGTTATTGACTCCGTCGCAGCCCTGGTTCCTAAAAGCGAAATTGAGGGAGAAATGGGCGATTCAAAAATGGGATTGCAGGCACGCTTAATGTCCCAGGCCCTTAGGAAACTTACGGGTACCATAAGCAAAACCGGCTGTTGCTGCATTTTCATTAACCAGCTCCGAGAAAAAATTGGGGTTATGTTCGGAAATCCGGAAACTACTACCGGTGGAAACGCCCTTAAATTTTATGCCTCTGTGCGCCTGGATATTCGCAGAACGGGCCAAATTAAAGATAGCGATGAAGTTTCCGGGAACCGGGTGAAAGTGAAGGTGGTTAAAAACAAAGTGGCCCCTCCTTTCCGCATCGCTGAATTTGATATCATGTATGGAGAAGGTATTTCCAAGGTGGGGGAAATAATCGATTTGGGGGTTGCCGCAGAAATCATTAAAAAAGCTGGATCTTGGTTTAGTTATAAGGAAACCAAATTGGGTCAGGGCAGGGATGCCGTAAAACAACTCTTATTGGATAATCCCGAATTGGCCGATGAAATAGAAGCCCGAATTAAGGAATCCTTTACGGCCATTCCGGTCGATAAAGCCTAGTTTATGCGAAGGGTAGCCGAACCATGAAACTCTTTGAAAATGCCCAGATTGGTAAATGGGATGCCTATACAATGGAAAGGGATTCCATTACCAGTCTTGAACTCATGGAAAGGGCCGCAATGGCTATCGTCCGTTATCTACTGGAGAACCATCCTCATCAGGAATATTTTGTATTCTGCGGATCGGGCAATAATGGGGGTGATGGGCTGGCGATTTCCCGCATATTAATTGACCGAGGACTTTCTGTCCATATTATCCGGGTAAAGGTTGGAAAACCAAGTCCGGATAATCTTTTTGAACTCAAGCTTTTGAAAGAAAGGGGAATACCCGTTCACCTAATAGAAGAGGAGTCCGATTGGATGGTACCCGAATCGGGAATTATATTGGATTGTCTATTAGGCACCCGAATACGGTACCCTTTACCCGATCTGGTAAGCTTTATTATAAACCAAATCAACCAAGTTCAACTGCCTATCATTAGCGTGGATATCCCATCGGGTATTCGCCCTGATCTGGAAGAAGGCGTACAAGCCTCTATTCATCCAGCCATACGGGCTACGAAAACCTTATGCCTGGAAATTCCAAAATTATCTGCCCTGGTACCTGGAACCGGAGCCCATTATGGCCAATGGATTTCCCTTAAAATTGATCTTCATGCCGATTTTATCCGGGAAGAAATCACATCATGGTTCCTAACAAGCTTTAAGGAGGCAAAGGATATATTTAAGCCCAGAAAAAATTTTGATTTCAAAGGAGATTATGGCCATAGTCTGGTATTTGCAGGATCTTATGGAAAAGCAGGCGCGGCCGCCTTATGTGCCAAAAGCTGTGTTCGCTCTGGTTCTGGCTTGGTTACCCTATTTTCCCCGGAAATCAATGCAGGTATTTTACAATCGGATGTTGAAGAAGCTATGTTTTTACCCGGTGGAGGAGATAAAATTCTGGAAAGTCTTCCTTTACAGGATTGGGAAAAATACGATGCAATTGGCGTAGGTCCTGGTATAGGAACAGATCCTAAAACCAGGGAAATCGTTTTGCACCTGATCCGTAAAGCCAAAAAACCCTTGGTCATCGATGCAGATGGTCTTAATATACTGGCGGGCCAGAAAGATATGGATGCCATTATACCCCCAGGGACTATTCTAACCCCCCATGTGGGGGAATTCAACCGAATTACACAGGGGGGCTCAAAAGACCCGGTTACCCGTATTCATTTGGGAAAAGACCTTGCCGGAAAAACAAAATCGGTTATCATTTTAAAAGGAGCCTTTACAGCCGTAATTTTCCCTAACCAGGAGGTTCATTTCAATGCCACCGGAAATCCGGGTATGGCCACTGGTGGTTCCGGCGATGTCCTTACCGGAATTCTGACGGCTCTTCGTGCACAGGGCTATACTTCGGAGGAATCAGCCCTATTGGGGGTATATATTCATGGCCGGGCAGGCGATCTTGCAAAAAATGTATTAGGAGAAACGGCCTTAAAAGCTGGAGATATATGCCAATTCCTTGGCGAAGCCTTTTTGGAATTGGAAAAATCTAAAAATTCATTCTAGCCATAGGGACTAGTTCCTGATCGGAGAAATCCCCCATGAGGTATTTAAAATGTCCTGCCATAGCGATCATTGCAGCATTATCTGTACAGTACTGAAAATCAGGAATATAAACTTTCCAATTTTCCTTGTTTGCCATTTCATTCAATGCCTTCCGTAATCCGGAATTGGCTGCAACCCCGCCTGCTAGGGCAATTTCCCGAATACCCTTTTCCCTGGCAGCTAACCTTAAACTCTTCAACAAATAATGAACAATACGATATTGGATGGAGGCCGAAATATCCGGAAGATTTTCTTGAATAAAATCAGGATTCGCCTTCATTTGGTTCTCTATAAAATACAGGAAGGAGGTCTTTAATCCACTAAAACTATAATCAAATCCAGGAACTTTAGGTTCGGGGAAAGGAAATGCTAGAGGATTACCGGCCTGGGCATGCCGGTCAATCCATATTCCCCCCGGATAACCCAAACCAAGAATCTTAGCCGCCTTGTCGAATGCCTCTCCTGCGGCATCATCGGTGGTTCTTCCAAGTATTTCCATGTCAAAATACCCTTTAACCTCCACTATTAGGGTATGGCCACCGGAAACCAGCAAGCATAGGAATGGAAAAGAGGGATGAGGTTCATCAATAAAATGAGAAAGTATATGTCCTTGCAGGTGGTTCACTTCCAAAATAGGTATATTTAGAGCCATTGAGAGGGATTTAGCAAAGGATGTACCCACCATTAAGGCTCCTAATAAACCAGGACCTTTGGTCACAGCAATGGCTTGTAGGTTAGTTAGTTCTACCCCAGCAATTTCCAAGGCTTCTTTGACCACGGGAATTATTTTTTGCTGATGCGCCCTGGATGCTAATTCAGGAACCACTCCCCCATATTTTTTATGAATAGATTGGCTGGCAACAATATTGGATATAATTTTACCGTCCTTGCAAATAGATGCTCCCGTATCATCGCAGGAGGATTCAATCCCCAATATTATAATAGGTTCGGAAGTCATAAGAGGTAATTAGGCATTTTTTTAAAATACAAAAGTATTAAAAGGTTCGTCACAATTTCTTTCCTGGTTTTATTTGGTTTGGCTGCATTGCTTCTGGCGGGTATTGGATTGGTGTACTATGATCCAAGAATACAAACCTTCCTGGCAAAAAAAGGTGCTGAAATCCTATCCAAGGAACTTAAAACCCAAGTTCGAATTAAGTCTATAAAAATTGTAGATCTCCATAGACTTGAAATTTCTGGTCTTTATGTGGAAGACCTAAAAAAAGACACTTTGGTAAGTATTGGGAGGTTAAAAATGGATGCCCTGGATTATTCCCATCTGGATTTCAAAAACCATAAAATTTTAATAAGCGATCTGGATCTGGATTCCACCCAGTTCTTCCTGAAGGAAGGTGTAAAAAACGATTTAAATCTAGATTTTATCCTAAACTACTTTGATTCAGGCAAATCCGGGCCATCTGCCCCATACCTGATAAATATCACCACCCTTAATATCCATCAATTCCATTTCCGTTATAAAAAAGAAGGGACCGGAAAAGCCCAGGCCGGAAAAATAAATTTCGAGGATGTGGATTTGAAACCGCTGGATCTTTCTATCGCAAATCTTTCTTTGGATAAGGGAATGGTAAATGGTGATTTTAAAAGCCTGAGCTTTCAAGAAAAATCAGGATTTATTTTAAAAAATCTGAAGGGCAGGATTTCTATGGGAAGCACTTTCCTAAAAATTAAAAATCTTGAAATCCAAACTCCCGGCTCCCTGGTACGGGATGAAATTAATTTCAACTTTAAAACCTGGAAAGACTTTAGCGATTTTTCCCATAAGGTAAATTTCAAGGCGCATTTTATTAAGTCTCATGTTGAAACGGACGAGCTGGCCTATTTCACCGATGCCTTTGATAAAATCCATGTAAAGACGGCTCTGGAAGGCTTTGTAACTGGAAAACTTCAAAACCTGCATCTAAACAGCATTAAGCTCGAAACGGGCAATACTACAGTAGTTACTGGAAATTACATCATTAATAATATCACCGAGAGCGCTAAAACCTATCTGGAAACCGATAATGCCGATATTATTACCAATAGGACGGATCTGGAAAATTTTTTTAAAAATATTGGAGAAGTTCATTTAATGGAACAAATCCCGAAAGAACTCCATGATCTAACTGCCCTTCATGTGGAAGGAGGATATAAAGGAACTTTTCATCAATTCTCTACGGATATTAAAGTAAAGAGCAATTTAGGAGCAATTCTAGCCAAGGTTCATTTTAATAAGCCATTGAACGGAATTCCCCTGTACAGTGGACTGGTCTCTACCGAAAGGTTTCCGCTAGGCAAAATTCTGGATGATCCCGATTTTGGTGATATTTCTTTCAACAGTAGGATTAGCGGCAGGGGATTTGGTAAGGATATTCATTTAGACACTCTTGAATCCAGTTTTCCCTTCTTACATTATAAAGGCCGCAAAATACAAAACATTTATATCCAGGGAAGCCAGCATAATAAATCCTTTTCAGGTCGGATAAATGTAAATGATCCGAATCTGGTTTTAGGCTTTAGGGGAATTATTGATTTGAATTCGAAGGTCCCGGATTTTAATTTTAAGGCAGAAATACAGAAAGCTGATTTAAGAAAATTGGGAATCGTTTCGGATTCCTTGGTAGTGAAATCCAATTTAAATATTTCCTTTACCGGTAATTCCTTAAGCAATCTAAATGGAAAAATTCTTGCCACCAATACTCATTTAATTCGCGGTCGTAAAGAGTTCACCCTGGATTCCATATTGGTTGGCGCAGAAAAGAACGGCTTAGAGAAAAACCTTTTTGTTCGATCCTGCCTACTGGATGCCGACATCAGAGGTCGATACGATTTAAAAAACCTGCCCATTCAATTTAAGGAATTATTGGGAAAATACCTTCCTTCTACGCATTGGTATTCCGGAAAGAATATAAGCAATCAGGAATTTACCTCCACCATTCTCATTAAAGATCTAAGCCCAATCACCAGTATTTTTTATCCAAGTCTTTTTATTTCACCCGATACCCGATTCTATGGTAATTTCAATAGTAAAACCCAGGTACTTAATTTAAACGGTGTTTTCCCGGAAATTTCCCTGGATAATGTACATTTCCAATCGGTTATTCTGGATGCGGAAAATGTTGAGGAAGGCAGTTTGGATATTAATATATCGACAAATTCTGTTTTACTGGATAATAATATTCTTACCCGAAGCATAAATATTGGAAGCTCGCTTAACCGAGACAGCCTTAAGTTCAATTTTAAGGTAGAGGATGTGAATTCTGTAAACCACTTAGATTTAAATGGATTAATTGCCATAAATAATACAAAAGGAGGGCTCTCCATTTTACCTTCCGTACTGGTATTGGAAAATAAAATATGGAAAATAGAGAATTCCTTCCAAATTGGTTTTGAACCCGGAAAGACGGAAATCAATGGATTTAAAATATCACATGATTCCCAAAATCCGTTCATAAATTCCGAAAGCCTTGAAGTGAATGGAATTATTTCCTCCAGTCCAAAGGATGCGGTGATTACCCGCTTTCATAATTTTGAACTTTCCACCTTAGATCAAATAGTAAAACAGTACGGATTCACCCTCTCAGGAAGGGTTAATGGGGAGGCCCAGTTTTCCTCCGTCTTAGATTCGCTTTCTTTCAATTCCAAAGTAAATATAGACAGTCTGGCCTATAGTGGAAGTCCGCTTGGTGATGCCGATATTCAAACCATTTGGGATGGAGAACATTCCAATCTGGTGTTTAAGGGGTCTGTTAAAAACAAGATCCTAAACATGATCCAATTGGAAGGGAAAATAGGTCTTTCCAAAAAAAATAATATCGTGGAGGCTATTCTGAATATGAATCATGCCAATGCCGCTCTATTGGAACCCTTTACCAAAGGTATTGTATCCCATATCAGGGGAACTCTATCCAGTAAAATAAAAGTGAGCGGGACCAGGGATCACCCTATCATTAATGGCAGCCTGGGTTTTAATTCCACCGAATTAACGGTCGACTATTTAAATACCCATTATTCTATTAATGATAGTATAGAATTTACGAAAAGCAATATTTATCTTAATAAATTAAAGATTCTGGATCCTTACAAGCATATCGCTACGGTAGAGGGAAATATCAATCTTAACCAAATTGATAATCCCATTCTGGCCGATGTCAATGTGCATGCAAACAATTTCCTTACCCTGAACACTGATGATAAACAGGGATATGAATATTATGGAAAGGCTTATAGTACCGGAGATTATTTGTTTAATGGCCCCATTAACCGTATTAATATGGAATTTGATGCGACTACCATGCCTGGTACGGTTTTAAACATCCCTCTAAACAGGCCCAATACCGCCAATAATAACGATTTTATCACTTTTGTTTCGGTAAAGGATTCCGTTCATTCTGCCTTAAAAAAGCATTTAAGCCATTTGGGCATTTCCCTCGACTTTAATTTAACGATCACCCCTGATGCCTATGTCAAACTTATTTTTGATGATAAAATTGGAGACGTTATTCGCGGGACAGGAAATTCCGACCTGAATATCCAATTAACCCCCTTGGGCGATTTCCTTATGTATGGCGATTTTGAGATTGAAAAAGGGGATTATTTATTTACCTCCCAGAATATTCTGAATAAATTATTTACCATAGAAAAAGGCGGTTCCATAAGGTTTAGCGGAGACCCCTTAAATGCCGATATCGATTTGTTTGCTGACTATACCGCACGAGCCGATGTTTCCCCATTGTATTCGGCAGCAAACGTATCTTCCATATATAGTTTGTCCAATTCCACCGTGCAAGTAAATAGTATTATTCACTTATCAGGAACCTTATCTAATCCATCCTTTGATTTTTCTTTGAAGTTTCCATTAGCCTCCTATATAGAACAGGATTTATCTACCTATTTAAACTCCAAACAGGTTGTCACGACCCAATCTATGTTATTTCTGATTTCCAACCAGTTTAATGGAAACCTTACCACTCAGGTGGGGCAAGGGATAGCCTTAAGTACAGGAATTCAATTTATAGGGAATCAATTAACTAACCTGCTAAATAATTTTTCCCAGCGGTTGGATATCAATATCCGGTCTTTACAGGATTACGGGGTAGTTTACCGAACCTTTTCGAATAAATTACAATTTACGGGAAACTTGACCAATATTGCCAATAACCAAAACAATGAGATTACCAATCTGGTACCTCTAAGCAATAATAAATTAGTGGGCGATGCAGAAGCCTCATTATTATTGAATAAGAAAGGCACCTTAAAGTTGAAAGGATTTTACAGGGAAGTACCCGTCGATTTTCTTCAGCCGGGGAACCTTTTACAAGGTCTTAATCCCCCTATTTCCTATACCCAGGGTATTGGCCTATTATATACTCGGGATTTTAGCTCTTTCCATGATCTATTTGGATTTGGTAAGAAGAAAGACGCTCCTGTTGAGACCAAAAAAGGAAAAGAACCCAAAAAAAACCAGGAAAAAACAGGACCCCAAATTGAGGTTCGGGACATTAAACAATAATAGATTAATCAGCCATGAGCGTATGGCCCATTTTATCTCTTTTGGTTTTGAGATATTTTTCATTAAACGGGTTTGGCGCTATCTCAATGGGAACGGTTTCTACCACCTCCAATCCATATCCGGTCAATCCAGCCCTCTTCGTAGGATTATTGGACATTAGCCGCATTTTACGTATCCCTAAATCCCTTAAGATCTGGGCCCCGATACCATAATCCCTATGATCGGGTTTAAAGCCCAGGGAAATATTTGCCTCCACCGTATCCATTCCACTTTCCTGTAGTTTATAGGCCTTCAATTTATTAATCAATCCAATGCCACGCCCCTCCTGGTGCATATACAGGATACATCCTATACCCTCTTTTTCAATCATTTCCATGGCTTTATGAAGCTGTGCCCCACAATCACAACGACAGGATCCAAAAATATCGCCCGTAACACAGGAAGAATGTACCCGCACTAATAAGGGATCGGATTCTATCCATTCCCCTTTGGTTAAGGCAAGATGTTGTTCACCCGTAGTAAGTTCTGTAAAGGCGGTCATCTCAAAATCTCCCCATTCGGTAGGAAGTTTCACGGAAACTTCTTTCCGAATAAGGGTTTCATGTGATAATCTATAGGAAATTAAGTCCTTAATGGATACTATTTTCAAATCCCATTTCTCCGCAATCTTCACCAGGTCGGGTACCCGGGCCATGGTCCCATCCTCGTTCATGATCTCAACCAAAACCCCTACCGGCTCAAGACCTGCCAATTTGACAAGGTCAATGACCGCTTCTGTATGCCCTGCTCTCCGTAATACCCCCCCATCCTTAGCCATTAAAGGGAAAATATGGCCAGGACGACCTAAATCCTCCGGTCTTGTGGCGGGGTCAATTAATGACTGAATCGTTTTGGAACGGTCGGAGGCCGAAATCCCCGTGGTACAACCATGTCCCAATAAATCAATAGAAACGGTAAAATTAGTTTCATGAGAGGCCGTGTTTTTTCGAACCATTAAATCTAGTTCAAGGTCCTTACACCGGTCTTCGGTAATAGGAACACAGATTAATCCCCGGCCATGAGTGGCCATGAAATTGATCATTTCAGGGGTCGCGTAACGGGCGGAGGTAACAAAATCTCCTTCGTTCTCGCGATCCTCATCATCCACCACTATGACGATTTTACCTTTTTGGATATCTAAAACCGCTTCTTCAATGGTATTTAACATGTTCCGTTTTTTAGTTAAGATTAAATATAAAGGTGTTTTAGAGACCTTTTGTACTCTGGTACCTCTTTAACAAAGATTAGACCATGTTCCATTTCCCAATCCTGGAATTAAAACGAATTTTAATCGTATTAGTTTTCGGATTCTGGCCTAGGCTTTTGCCTCCTTTTTCCAGAATTGCAATTTCTTAAAAAATTGGAGATAAAGATCGAGATCCATAATCTGGGAATCTGTAGAGGCCTTATAGGTTAAGAATAATCCAATAGGAATGAGGACAAAAGAAGCCAGCCAAACCCCCTGGTAAACGGGTAATACCCCTTCCTTCCCATATTTCTCTCCGGTATTTTTTAAAATTTGCCATATTAAGAAAAATAATATAGACATCACCATAGGTAGGCCCAGTCCACCTTTTCGAATAATAGCCCCCAACGGGGCTCCAATAAAAAACATAATTAAGCAGGCAAAAGAAAGAGAATACTTTACCTGATCGTCCACCTCATATTGATGGAGATGTAAATTATCATCCTTTTCCATTTGATCCGCTGCTTTAAAATTGGATATCATATTCAGTATATTCCCATTGGCCGCGTTCAGAACGATAAGCTTTTGTGCGTAGGTGGGAATATTGGATAATAAATCCGGGTTCTTCAGCATTTTGGTGGAACCCAATTTAAGCGTATCCATTTTTTGCTTACTGGTATAATGCAGTAAGGCATACTTTATGGAATTTCCGGATCTTTCTCTCTTAGCCTTTATTTCCTTTTTCACCGAATCTTCATTATGATGAAGGGCTTTTAAATTCATCATCATGGAATTATTGCTCCATCTTGTTTTCTCGGTGGGGGTTAATTTATATCCCTGTAGTGGAATTTTTTGTTCCGTTTGCCCAAAATAAAGCCGGGTGAATCGTTGTCGGGGATCAAAACCATTCGGACCCGGACTTTCATCATACTGCACGCCATTGTACAAATTAAACACCAGGTATTTATCATCCGTCGATTTTACCATGGTACCAGTCTTTGCAAAATACACATTGGTATTGCCTAAATTCCTGCGATGATCATAAATAATGATATTATGCATAGTACCATCCTTATCCTTACTTTCTGCCCGGATGGTGACCCCTAAATCATTATTAAAAATACCTGGCTTAATAAGGAAATTCGGCTTTAGCTGGGAAACATCATATAAGGTGGAATACATATTGAGGTTGGCATAGGGGCCCACCACATTGGAAAAATAAAAGGCCACCCCCGTTAGCAAGGCCATAAGGATAATTAATGGATACATGGCTCTTTGAAGAGAAATTCCGGAAGCCTTTATGGCCACCAGTTCATATTTCTCTCCCAAATCGCCAAAGGTCATTATCGACGATAATAGAATGGCTAGAGGCAAAGCCAAACTTATATTAGACAGGTTCGCATAGTATAAGAGGTATAGAATGGTATACCAAGGGAAACTTTTTCCTATCAAATCATCTATATATTTGAAAAGAAAAAGCATCAATAAAATAAATAGAACGATTGCCAGCGTCGTTAAAAAGGGCTGGAAAAAGGACCGTATAATGAAAATATGAAGCTTTTTCATGCCTGTATTATTCTACCCATACGGCAAAAGTACAAAATAGAGGAAAGGTCTAGGCGCCCAATACCCGGGTTAAATTTTCTATCTGGTTATTCCAGATCAGTTCCTTCTCTCGTATATCATCGGCGATAGCAAAATCGGTTACCGATAAGGCAATATCGCCCGTTAATTCATCCTGCAAAATTTCCAATTCAAAAAAATTCTCAGGGTCCTCCTCTTCAAGCCATCGAAATTTTACCGATTTATTCTCTTTTTGGGAAACCAGAGCTGCTTTTGCGCTTTCCTTATCCCAATAAAAGGTATAAATCCCATTGGAAAAATTCACATTATCTGCGAACCAATCGGCCAGGCCGTTTGGCGTGCTCAGGAAGCTAAATAGTATCTTAGGAGAAGATTTAAACTCATACTCCAGAACAAATTTTTTCTTCTCCATCTAATTTTTCTTAAACATACCGCATCCCACTAAAAAAGACTTTAAAGACTTTGATGAAGCATTGCCCTAATAAAGGTAAATTGAATTATATTTGCAAACTGAACGATAAAAATGGTTCATTATTTCGGCGGGGTAGCTCAGATGGTTAGAGCGTAGGATTCATAACCCTAAGGTCGGCAGTTCGATCCTGCTCCCCGCTACAAATTGTTTCTTCATTGGGTATAGTCCCCCTAAACTAGATTTCTTTTCCTATAATAAAAGCATATTTATCGATGGATATGCTAGCAAATACTAATGTACTTCCGCGTAATAGGTGCCTGGATTAGGAAAACCAGGAAGGAAAGAGGGAAATATGGGATGGTATCCCCAATTCAATGAGCCCTTTACCCTCACCAAAACACCAAAGGTTCCTTATTGAATCCCTATAAATCCGCCTGTTTTCTTTCGAATATTTTAATACTTTTTCTTTCAGTATTTATTGAAAGTTTAATAAATAATATATCTTTGTGCATGGAATTAGCAGAAGGCAGACAGAAATTTATTGAGGCTTGGGGAAAATTGGGTTCAGAGTGGGGGATTAACCGGACTATGGCCCAGGTCCACGCCTTATTGCTTGTGGAACCAGATTCCTTAACCACCGAAGAAATAATGGAATCTCTACAAATTTCCAGGGGGAATGCCAATATGACTTTACGGGATCTAATGAACTGGGGCTTGGTCGAAAAACAATTAAAGGCCGGGGAGAGAAAGGAATATTTCTTTGCAGAAAAGGATATTTGGAAGGTGGCCAGATTGGTGGCCAAGGAACGCAGGAAGCGGGAATTGGACCCTATGCTTCATATTTTAGAAGTACTTAGCCAGGTGGAAGGAGATAAAACCGATGCCCATTTTTTGACTTTTCAGCAATCGGTTAAAGAAATTCATAAACTTTCAAAAAACGTAGATAAGACTTTAGATATCATGATAAAATCGGAAGAAAGCTGGTTCTGGTCTTCCCTGTTAAAAATCTTCAAATAATTTTTTTGCACCAAACTTTCAATTTTTACTGAAAATTCAATAATATGAAAACCTTAAAAAATCATCTAATCCTTTATGATGAAGAATGTCCAATGTGTGCTGTCTATACCCAGGCCTTTGTAAAATCGGGTATGTTGGAACCGGAAGGTAGGGCCTCCTACCAGAAATTATCCTTCGATTTTTGTTCAGGTATCGATCCCCAAAGGGCCGTGAAAGAAAATGCCCGCTCGGCCATTGAAAATATTGTAGGCTATGAAAGCCGATGAATTAATGTTGGATTAATCCGGCAATGATATTAATACTGATAGCAACAATGAAGGTATTGAACACAAAGGATAGGATGCCATGGGCTAGCACTACTCTCCGCATTTCCCTGGAGGTTACCTGAACATCCGAAACTTGGCTGGTCATACCTATCACAAAAGAGAAATAAGCAAAATCCATATAATCGGGGTCTTCATCCCCAGGGAAATCAATTCCTCCCATACCCCGTTTTGGAAGGTCATTATCTTTCAAAATCTCTTCTTCATCCATTAAGGTAGAATAATACAAGCGGGCATAATGCAAAACATAAATGGTATGCACTAAAATCCAGGAACTCGCTACGGCTAGAATACTAACCAAAATATGTCTGGTTAACCTTGCATTGCTTAAATCCTTGACAGAACCTAATAATAATACCACGGTAAATAAACTGGCAAATGCCAGGAAAAGAACCAGAATGAAGATGACGGGGACACTGGAATCTTCCTTGGCTGCTATTCTTCGTAAATCGTCTGCTTTTGCACCTATAATGACCGCCCAGATAAGGCTTCCAGCAAAAATGGTAAAACTAGTAGAACCAATAATAATCCTGGAGGCCATTTGGATATCTTGTGGCAAAAAAAGGAATATCAGGAGGGATAAGCCTATTGAAATTAAAAAACGGTACGAGGCTCGTAATTTTCGGACAGATTGTATAAAAGAATTCATATGGTTAGAACCGAATCTAAAATTGTAAAGAAAGAATTTTCAGACCAATATCCAGCTTTTTATTATAATAGATAGAGGAATTGAATTCATTCTTTCTTAAAATATCCTTCCAATTCCCTATTCCAGACCCGAAAAAGGAATAAGACGTATCTCCATTTTTTTACCCTTTGAACCATGAAAAACTTTTCATTTTCCCTTGGAGATAAGGTTACGGGTATGAAATTGTAAATTTGCATCTCAATTTCAACGATTTGGAGAATTACAGGAAATACGGAACCTGGCTCAGGGAGCAATTTCAGGGAGCCAAGGTGTTTAAGGTGGTGGTGGATGCCGGATTATCCTGTCCCAACCGGGACGGAACCAAAGGGTTTGGTGGTTGTACCTATTGCAATGTGGATTCCTTTACTCCTGAACTTTCCCGATCTGTTCCCGGCATTAAGGAGCAGCTTCTTCAGGGCATACAAAGAGCCAGGGAAAATTACCAGGCCAGTAAATTCATTGTTTATTTCCAACCCAATACCAATACCTATACCACGGTCTCTCATCTAAAAACCCTAATTGAAGAGGCCTTATCGGTAAATCATCCGGATATTGTAGGGATATCTATTGGAACGAGGCCCGATTGTATCGATTCAGAAAAACTGGATCTATTAGAATCCTATTCGGACCGATATGTCATGGATTTAGAAATGGGCATGGAATCCATTTATAATGAGACTTTAAAGAAGATTAATCGAAAATGTAGCCATGAAGAATTTCTACAGGCTGCAAATCTTTTAAAAGGCAGGAACATTAGCCTTTGTGCCCATACTATTTTTGGCTTTCCCTGGGAAACCCGGGAAATGATGCTGGATTATGCACGTGAAATCAACGCCATAAAAGAAATCAGCTTTATAAAGCTTCACCACCTGCATATTGTAAAAGGCTCCATTATGGGGAATCATTTCCAAAAGGAACCTTTCCCCTTATTTAGTCTGGAAGAGTATACCGATTTCTTGTGTGAATTAGTACCCCTATTACGGGAGGACCTGATTATTCAAAGACTCTTCGGCATTTCCGATTTTAAATACCTGATAGGGCCTAATTGGAATTTACCCAAATCGGCCATAACCACCTATATCGATCAGGCTTTTGAAAAAAGAGGCATATTCCAGGGCTCCGCGCTTAAGAAACATACGGAACCCAGCCTAGTATAGGAAAAAAAATTTCCGATTATCTTAGGTATTTAGTGAACCAGCTTGTTTGCACAATAAGAACTGGCAAATGCTTCTGGTTTTGCTTTGAATACAAAGCCCATACTCAGGATATATCCCATGGCTTCATGTAAAGCGGCATTGGATTTGAAATTCGGACTGGTATTGATATCGGCATGCACTTCGAGTTCCACATCATATAAATCCAGCAAATCACAAAGGCTATAGGCAATTTCAATAGATTTCTGCACCTCGCAAAGCATCCTTTCCTTAATGCTCATTTTCTTGGTGGTTCTTTCCTGATTGATGTACATAAAGCCTCCCTTATGTTCACGAAGAAATACAATGACGGTGGCAAAATCGGTTATACTCCCCTTGACCTGGGAATCGGTCCCGATACATACCTTTAATTTGTTCCCCAATTCTGACTCCCGTTCAATAGCCTTTTCGACTTCATCCAAAATGGGATTTTGCAGATATTCACCGCTAAATTTTTTCCAACCCATACGAATTATGAACCCATTTAGTGGGTACTATCAAAGATACTAACAAGTCCTTCGATATTAAGTGGCTTATTGTTAATAAATTATTAACTTATTAACAGAGGAAAACAAGCGGGATTATTCCACCAATTTCTTGTATCGAATCCGGTGTGGACCGGTATCCCCTAATCGCTTTTTACGGTTTTCCTCATAATCGGAATAATTTCCTTCATAAAAGAACACCTGTGAATCGCCTTCAAAAGCCAATATATGGGTACAAATTCTATCCAAAAACCAACGATCGTGAGAGATCACCACAGCACAACCAGCAAAACTTTCCAGGGCATCTTCCAATGCCCTAAGGGTATTAATATCAATATCATTAGTAGGCTCATCCAATAAAAGCACGTTGGCTCCCTTTTTCAGGGTGATGGCTAAATGGACCCGGTTCCTCTCACCCCCGGATAATACCCCAACTTTCTTTTGTTGGTCGGCTCCGGCAAAATTGAATTTGGAAACATAGGCCCTACCATTGACCATCTTATTCCCCAGCATGATATTTTCTGTTCCTTCGGTAATATTCTCATAAACGGTTTTTTCCGGATCCAAATCATCATGCCTTTGATCCACATATCCAATTTCCACCGTTTCTCCTACCTTAAAAGATCCTTCGTCGGGTGTTTCCTCACCGGTTATGAGTCGGAATAAGGTGGTTTTTCCTGCCCCGTTCGGACCAATTATGCCCACAATACCTGCTGGAGGAAGCATAAAACTTAAGTTCTCGAACAAGAGCTTATCGCCAAAGGCTTTTTTAATATCCATGGCTTCTACTACAACCCCTCCCAAACGAGGTCCCGGAGGGATAAATAGCTCCAATTTATCCTCTTTTCCTTTGGTTTCTTCACTCAATAATTTATCGTAGGCACTTAAGCGTGCCTTGGATTTGGCCTGCCTTGCTTTTGGACTCATGCGGGCCCATTCCAATTCTCTTTCCAGGGTTTTCTGGCGTTTGCCTTCCTGTTTTTCTTCCTGGGCTAATCGTTTAGATTTTTGATCCAGCCAGGAAGAATAATTTCCTTTCCAGGGCAATCCCTCCCCCCTGTCCAGTTCCAATATCCATCCCGCTACATTGTCCAGGAAGTACCGGTCGTGGGTAACGGCTATAACGGTACCGGAATATTGTTTTAAATGCTGTTCTAACCAGTCCACCGACTCCGCATCCAAATGGTTGGTAGGCTCATCCAACAAAAGGACATCGGGTTCTTTTAACAATAAACGACATAAAGCCACTCGCCTCTTCTCTCCCCCTGACAAATTGGCCACCAGAGCCTCGGGATCAGGGCAACGAAGGGCATCCATGGCCCTGTCTAATTTGGAATCAATTTCCCAGGCATTGGTACTATCAATTTTATCTTGTAGTTCTCCCTGTTTGGTCAGTAAACGATCCATTTCTTCTGCATTCTCATACACCTCGGGCAATCCGAACTTCTCGTTAATCTCTTCATATTCTTTCAGGATATTCTTTATTTCCTCCACACCCTCCTCAACCACTTCCCGTACGGTCTTCTTTGGATCCATAAGCGGTTCCTGAGCCAGGTACCCCACCGTAAAACCCGGTGAAAAAACCACTTCCCCCTGGTAGGAGGTATCGATTCCGGCAATAATTTTTAATAAACTGGATTTTCCGGATCCATTTAAACCAATTACCCCAATTTTGGCCCCGTAGAAAAAGGATAGATATATATTTTTAAGCACTTGTTTCTGTGGTGGGTAAATTTTATTGACCCCAGCCATAGAAAAAATAATTTTCTCGTCTGCCATAATTTCTGAATTTGCTTCTAAAGGTAAACTAAATGGAAAAAAAATAGGGATTTAGCTGAAAAAACTATAAAATTAAGGAATCTTTATAGACCTTATTGCGTTATAATAAAACACCCGAATCTTTGGCGCAATTGTTGATTAAATCTGATCCTTATCGCACTTGGGATAACGAAACAAATTAATAAATTAGGCGTTGAAATTAAATAATTTCAGTATTATATGGAAGCAAAATTCTCACCAAGAGTAAAGGACGTCATTTCTTATAGCAGGGAGGAAGCCTTACGTCTTGGTCATGATTATATTGGCACAGAGCATCTTTTATTGGGCTTGATTAGAGAAGGAGATGGAATTGCTATAAAATTATTAAAGAGCTTAGGAATCGATACCTCAAAGCTTAGAAAATCCATTGAAGATGCGGTGAAAGGAACATCCGGAACTTCGGTAAACCTTGGAAATATTCCCCTCACCAAGCAGGCGGAAAAAGTTCTGAAAATAACCTACCTGGAAGCGAAGATTTTCAAGAGCGATATTATTGGAACCGAGCATTTATTGCTCTCTATTCTTCGGGATGAAGACAATATTGCGTCTCAGATTTTAAATCAGTTCCAAATAAATTACGAAACCTTTAAATCGGAAGTGGAAGGGAATCGTACCGGTGTGCGTAGTGAAGCTTCCAGTTCGGCTTCAGACGAAGATGGGTATAAGGAGGATGAAAATTTTGGATCCACTAAAAAAGTATCCGATATTAAGTCTAAAACCCCTGTATTAGACAATTTCGGTAGGGACCTGACCAAAGCCGCAGAAGATGGTAAATTGGATCCTATTGTAGGCAGAGAAAAAGAAATTGAAAGGGTTTCCCAAATCCTTTCCCGTAGAAAAAAGAATAATCCCATTTTAATTGGAGAACCGGGCGTTGGTAAATCGGCTATTGCCGAAGGACTTGCTTTGCGTATAGTTCAAAGAAAAGTATCCCGGGTTTTATTTGGCAAAAGAGTGGTTACCCTCGATTTAGCCAGCCTGGTTGCAGGAACCAAATACCGGGGCCAGTTTGAGGAGAGAATGAAGGCGGTGATGAACGAATTGGAGAAATCTCCCGATGTAATATTGTTCATTGATGAAATCCATACCATTGTGGGTGCCGGTGGAGCCTCAGGTTCTTTGGATGCCTCTAATATGTTCAAACCAGCCCTTGCAAGAGGAGAAATTCAATGTATAGGGGCCACCACCCTGGATGAGTATCGTCAATACATAGAAAAGGATGGAGCGCTGGACCGTCGATTCCAGAAGGTAATGGTAGAACCAGCCACTATTGAAGAAACCCGCGAAATTCTGAACCGCATTAAGGATAAATACGAGGAGCACCATAGTGTGAATTATACCCCTGAGGCCATCGATGCCTGCGTTAATTTGACTAACCGGTATATTACGGATCGTTTCCTTCCGGATAAAGCCATCGACGCCCTTGACGAATCTGGTTCCAGAGTGCATTTGACCAATATCCATGTTCCCCAAACCATTGTGGAAATCGAGAAAAAAATCGAGGAAATCAAGGTTGAGAAAAATAAAGTCGTTCGCAGTCAGAAATATGAAGAGGCTGCCAAATTAAGAGATACCGAGAAGCAGTTATTAGAGCAATTGGAAGTGGCTAAAACCGAATGGGAAGCCGATACCAAAACGACTCGCTTTACCGTAACAGCCGATAATGTGGCCGAAGTAGTTTCCATGATGACCGGTATTCCTGTTCAACGGGTAGGTCAGGCCGATAGCATAAAATTATTGGGAATGGGAGAAGAGTTGGCCACCCGTGTAGTGGGTCAGCAAGATGCCATTAAGAAATTAGTAAAAGCGATACAAAGAACCCGTGCCGGATTAAAAGATCCTAAAAAGCCCATTGGTTCCTTTATTTTCCTGGGACCAACCGGAGTGGGAAAAACCGAATTAGCCAAGGCTCTATCCCGTTTTATGTTCGATACCGAAGATTCCCTTATTCAAATCGACATGAGTGAGTATATGGAGAAATTTGCTGTATCTCGTTTGGTAGGAGCGCCTCCAGGTTATGTAGGCTATGAAGAAGGAGGACAATTAACGGAGAAAGTACGGAGAAAACCTTATTCCGTGGTCTTGTTGGATGAAATTGAAAAAGCCCATCCAGATGTATTTAATATCCTTTTACAGGTATTAGACGAAGGTCAATTAACCGATAGCTTGGGAAGAAAGGTCGATTTCAGAAATGCCATCATTATTATGACTTCGAATATAGGATCCCGTCAGCTGAAAGAATTTGGACAGGGTGTTGGCTTTGGAACCTCTGCAAAAGTAACCCAGGCAGAGACCCATGCAAGAGGGGTTATTGAAACCGCTTTGAAAAGAGCCTTTGCTCCGGAATTTTTGAATAGAATTGACGATGTCATTGTATTTAATAGTCTTTCTAAAGAAAATATTAACCAGATTATTGATATTGAACTGAAAAGTCTGTTTGGTAGAATATTTGCTTTAGGATATCAAATTAAATTAAGCCCGGAGGCCAAGGAATTTATTGCCGAAAAAGGATTTGATCCGAATTTTGGTGCCCGTCCTTTGAACAGGGCTATTCAAAAATACCTGGAAGATCCCGTAGCTGAAGAAATCTTAAAAGGAGAGTTATCGGAGGGCGATACCATAGAACTGGGCTTTGATAAAGAAAAGAATGAGATTTTGGTAATTCCTTCTGAGTCATCTAAAAAGGACAAGAAGAAAAAACAAGAGGAAGAGGAAAAAGAGGATAATATTTCTTAAAGTTTTTTAACCCTTATAAAGGCGATATCCTACGGTATCGCCTTTTTTTTTATCTAAATCCCATGAAAATAAATTGGGTCCTAGTTTTTAACCAAGAGAATTTGGAAAAAGAATTTTCTATGCCGGGAAAACTGGTAAAGAAATACGTAAAGGGGAAAGAAATCTGCCTGGGTAAAACCGAAAAAGGTTTTTTTGCTGTTCAGAATCATTGCCCTCATGCAGGGGCTGAACTGAATTTCGGATTTCTGGAAAACAACCGGCTTATTTGTCCTTTCCATCGTTATTCTTTTGATACCGAAACCGGAAGAAGTCTTCCAAACCAGGGAGAAGCCTTAAAGGTTTACCCCCTGGAAATCCGGGAAGACGGTCTCTATATAGGGATAAAGACCTTATTCAGTTAAACTTATTCCTCTTTTAGGGAATTGATTAAGCCTTCGGTCACCCCGGTAAAGGAGAATCCGCCATCGTGGAAAAGATTTTGCATGGTAACCATTCGGGTTAAGTCCGAAAACAAGGTCACACAATAATCGGCGCATTGATCTGCGGTTGCATTTCCCAGGGGAGACATTTTCTCGGCAAAGGAAATAAATCCGTCAAATCCTTTTACGCCCGATCCGGCAGTGGTGCGGGTGGGAGATTGGGAAACCGTATTAATTCTCACTTTATTTTTTACCCCATATTGGTAACCAAAGTTCCGGGTAATCGATTCTAATAAGGCCTTGGCATCGGCCATATCATTATAATCCGGGAATACTCGTTGGGCAGCAATATAGGTAAGGGCTACGACAGAACCCCATTCCGATAAGGCTTCCATTTTAAAGGCGGTTTGTAAAACCCTATGTAGGCTAATGGCCGAAATATCGAATCCCTTATGCATGAAATCATAATCGGTATCGGTATAATGACGTCCTTTTCGAACATTGATGCTCATTCCAACAGAATGTAGAATAAAATCAATTTTGCCTCCAAAAGCTTCCATGGCCCCGGATAATAATTTTTGAATATCTTCCATGGAGGTGACATCGGCGGGAATGACTGGAGCCTTGCATATTTCAGCAAGTTGATTTATTTCCCCCATTCTCAAGGCAACCGGTGCATTGGTTAATACCAATTCAGCTCCTTCTTCATGGCAACGTAAGGCTGTTTTCCAGGCAATGGACCTGGAATCCAGAGCTCCAAAAATGATCCCCTTCTTTCCTTTTAATAAATTATACGACATGGTTTATTGATTTTAATAAAGATGGTAAAATGGGAAAAAATTATCAATTAATAAATGAATTGCCTATCATGCACTTTCCATTAATTCGCTAGCATTCTTCAGGGCAAATTCACCAGGATTATTACCACTCAACATCTTGGCAATTTCCTGGACCCGCATTTCCATATTCAATTCCTTTAACTGGGTTTTGGTTATTCCCCCCGAATTGTCTTTATAAACCAGGAAATGGGCCCCTTTTCGACTGGCTATTTGAGGAAGATGGGTTATGGCAATTACCTGGTTTTTAAGGCTCAACTTTTTCATCACCCTACCTACTTTTAAGGCCACCTCTCCGGAAACGCCCGTATCAATTTCATCAAATAAGAGCGTAGGCATGGAAATATACTGCGAAGAAAGGGTTTTAATAGCCAGTACCAGTCGGGACAACTCCCCTCCAGAGGCTACCTTCGATAAATCGGCAGGGGCAAATCCCTTATTGGCACTGAATAAGAATCGAACCCTATCCCAGCCATAAGGAGTGAAACCTTCTTCGGATTTCTCCAATACAATTAAAAACTCCCCATCCTTAATTCCCAATTCATTTAAAATGGATTTTATTTCTTTTTCTACTTTCGGGATGGATGTTTTCCGGGCTTTATGAAGTTTTTCTGCCAGGACTATTAATTCTTCTTTAAGGTTATCATTCTCCATTTTGAGGGTATGAAGCTGGGTATCTTCCCCGCTAAACCCTTCCAGCCTGGTCTGGATATCTTTTTTAAAGGCAATCAGGGAGGGCAAATCTGCTACCCGATGTTTCTGCTCCAATCCATAAAATACATGAAGACGGGATTGAACGGCTTCCATTCGATCTGTTGAAAGTATCCTATTTTCCAATAATCCTTCTATTTCCTGTTGAACATCTTTCAATTCTATTTGAACCGATTTTATCCTTTCTGATAAGCCTATAGCGGGATGGTAGAATTTTTCAAGACCCTGGATGGCCAATTGGCATTGTTTTATTTTATTGAGTACAGAATTTTCCTCCCCATCCAGGTTAATACTACTTTGGTAAAGGCCTTTTTGAATTTCCTCTGCGTGGTTTAATTCCATTAATTCAGATTCCAGGACTTCCTGCTCCTGGGGATCGGTAATTTTTGCTTTTTCTAATTCATCCAATTGAAATTGAAGAAAATCTGCTTCTGCAGCATTCTTCCCCATGGAGCTCTCCAGGTCCTGAATTTTTTTATCTCTTTTTCGAAAATCAGAAAGCCTGGATTTAAAGTTTTCCATCAGGGAAATATTCCCGGAAACAGAATCCAGGATTCGTACCTGAAAAGATTCTTGGTTAATATTCAGGGTTTCATGTTGGGAATGAATATCGACCAGTCGGTTTCCAATTTCCTGTAAAACCGATAAGCTAACCGGGGTATCATTGATAAATGCCCTGGATTTCCCTTCCAAAGAAATTTCCCTCCGAAGAAAGGTCTCGGTTTGATAATCCAGCTCTTCCAGGTCAAAAATTTCTTTAAGATCCATATTCTGAATCTCAAATATGCCTTCAATGATACATTTTGTTCCTTGCTTGAATAAAGCCTTGGAATCTACTTTCTGACCTAAAAGAAGGTTTAAAGCCCCAACCAGAATGGATTTTCCTGCCCCTGTTTCGCCCGTTATTAAATTGAGCTGTTCAGAGAATTCTATCGATAATTCATCGATAATGGCAAAGTTCCGGATAATCAATTTCCTGAGCATGACTTTTGTTTAAAAATTCAAGTTTTTGCCGAAAACTGAAAATAAATTATTGAATTTGCTGGTATTTATTTCCATTGGAGGGATCTAATTCCTGTAAGGCAGTGGATACTGCGGCCCTTTGCTGGGTATCCGACGAACGCGAAAATATATTCACTAGTTCGTCTACTTTGGATTGAAAAAAAAGCTGCGCCAGCATGGTATTAGGACGGGCGGTGACAGCTTCCTTCATACCAGGAAATATAGTAGCAATTTCTGTTCTTCCTTTTTCCAGGCTTTGGCTTAATTGATCAAGCCCCTTTCTATGGTAGGTATAGATACCCTGGCGAAAAGGTGCCATTTCGGGAGCTAATAAGTTTTCCACAATCCAATACCGGTTTCGAATATCATCATAGGCTCTCCAACCTGTATTGGTGGAGCTTTGGGATTCATTGACTATATTCTGTGCCTTCAAGAAATAAGGAGTCCCTCCCTGCAAGGAATAGGTATCATAATCCATACCCACGATTAAATAAGCATAAAAGCCTAATAAACTGGGTAACTCCTGGTTAATACCCGTTTCCGAAAAGTCTAAGGGCTGACCTTCCACATAAGTAAAACTCCATTCCTTATCATTGGTATTCAATACCGAGGTAGAAAAAGAAGAGCCAAAAACGGGTCGAGTAGATTGTACCTGAGTGGTGGCCTGGTACTTACTGCTTCCATCCCAGGAACTAATGGTCATGATTAAGGCACATTCTATTCGTTCAGGTCCCTGAAGCCTATCATCACACCATTTTCTATTATTCATGAAATTGGTTATATCCTTCTTCAAATTTTCGAAAACTCTCCCTTTTTCAGCCGATTGAATTTGCGGGGAAAGTATTTCTACCCGGCAGCTTAAATCCTGAGCCTGTGTTTTGAAAACGATAATGCATAAAACAAGAATAAGCAGCTTCTTCATAGAACCAATTTTTTTAAAGCTATTCATTTTTCAAAACCCAATTTACCCTGGATATATTGCAGTATATCTTCGGCAACTTTTTGCTTTGATTTTAATTCATATTCCAATATACTTCCTGTTGTATCCAGAATGGAAATCTTATTGGTATCATGGCCAAAGGTTGCCCCAGAATCCTGCATTGAGTTCAAAACAATAAAATCCAGATTCTTTCGAGCTAGTTTACCTCTTGCATTTTCTAATTCATTATCGGTCTCCAAGGCGAATCCTCCCAGCAACTGCCCCTTATTCTTTATTTTTCCCAATTCAAAGGCAATATCCTTGTTCTTTTCCAATTCCACTATCATGGTTTCCGAAGAACTTTTTATTTTGGTGGTTTTTGGATGGATGGGTTTATAATCAGCTACGGCGGCGGTGAGTATACCAATATCCACCTTGGGAAATATTTCCATGGAGCATTGATACATTTCCTCGGCCGAACGGATGGGAATCAACTTAATCTTAGGATGATGCACTTTTAATCCGGTAGGTCCTGACACTAAATGAACCATGGCGCCCGCCTCGGCTAATTTCTCGGCTAGGGCATAACCCATTTTACCTGTAGAATGGTTGGAAATATATCGTACCGGATCCAGAGCCTCCTGGGTAGGTCCTGCCGTAATAAGGATGGATTTTCCCTGAAAGGTATTCCCATGCCTAAAAAAACGGGTTAAAACCTCCAGAATTTCTTCCGGTTCGGCCATTCTTCCATCTCCTGATAAACCCGAAGCCAGTTCTCCTTTTCCCGGTCCAATTTGATGGTTCCCAAAGGAAATAAGCCTTTGACAATTCTCCTGGGTAGCACGATGTGCCCACATATCCAGATCCATGGCAGGAGCAAAGAAAACCGGACAGGTGGCGGATAAATAGGTAGCAACCAATAAATTATCGGAAAGACCCTGAGCCATTTTGGAAAGACTGGAGGCCGTAGCGGGCGCTATGAGCATAATATCGGCCCAATTTCCCAAATCCACATGGTTATTCCATAATCCCCCATCGACTTTTTCGAATGCGGTATACACCTCATTCTGCGATAGTGTAGAAAGGGTAAGCGGGGTAATAAAATGCGTAGAATCCGGGGTCATGATAACTTTTACCTCGGCCCCGGACTTTTTTAATAATCGAACTAAAAAGGCTGCTTTATAACTGGCAATGCTTCCGCTAACTCCCAGTAAAATACGCCTGCCATACATACCCTATTGTTCTTTCGAAGGGTTTCTATGGTAAACCTTACCTTCAAGGAATTCTTCGGTTGCAACCAAGGTTGGCTTAGGCAATTTCTCGTAATACTTTGAAATCTCAATTTGCTCCCTATTTTCAAAAATCTCTTCCAGATTATCATTCGAGGTTACAAATTCTGATAATTTACCATTTAATTCTTCTTTGGTAATCGCAGCAATCTGGTTAGATCTTTTGGCTATAATAACCAGGCTTTCATACACATTTTCTGTCTTGGTATCCAGATTCCGGACATCCCTGGTAATGGTAGTGGTTGGAATTTTACTTGATGGCGTATTGCTCATAATCTTTGTACTATTTATTTGGATGCTTTTAAGGATTGGGCATAATCGTCCTTTAACTGTTTCAGCCCATTTAAGGTTTCCTGGTGGATTCTATCGGCCTCCTTGGAAAATTCACTATCTGGAAAATTCTCCTTAAAGGCTTTATACGAAGCTAAAGCGTCGTTAAATCTTTCCTCCATTCGGATATAAATACTATTTCTTGCGTAAAGGTATTGACTCTTTAAAATTAAAAACTCACTTTCTTCTCTAAATTGAGAATCCGGATAATCCCGAATGGAGTTTCTTAAGGTAATGATCGCTGGCTTAAATTCCCCTATGGTATAATAGAGTTTAGCATCTTCAAAGGATTTTCTTTCTAATTTATTTCTAAGCGCATCAATGATGGAATTGGATTCAGCCAAACGATCACTATGTGGATATAAATTAACAAATAATTGCATCGCATCGATAGCCTTGAAGGTATTTTCCTGGTCCAAACTATAGGGCCCCGATTCCTGGTAAGAACATTTTGCGGCCATGAAACGACATTCTTCGGCCCTATCGCTATTGGGATACTGCTCAGAAAACGTTTTGAATAAATTTCTTGCAATCTGAAAATCCTTTAGAAAGTACTCGCAATAGGCATAGAAATAATCGGCATCTTCGGCTCTTTCCGATCCTTTCATGGAGGAACTTAAATTTTCCAGTAGCGGTAATGCTTTGGTAAAATCGTGACGATTGAAATAATATGCTGCTGTTTTATATTTCAAATCCAGGTCATTTCCCGACCGTATGCTTTCGTAACGACTTTTACAGGAAAACACCAGTAAAACAACGGAAATTAAAAGAATTGTAAAAAATTTCATCCTAAATAGGTTTCGAGCCATTGGGCAAAGGTACAAATTATAAAACGATCTTAAAGTAGTTCTATTGTTATCCCTTCAGCTACATCTTTCCAATCCATTTCTCCAGGTGTCGTGAAATCTTCTTTAGATCCTTTTTCTTATGGGTCGATAAAATAACCACCCGATTCATGGCCTTACTTTCCCTATTCGGATAAGGGAAAGAGGAAATCAGGATTTTTTCCTTCCATAAATTCAGGAATAGGTCCTCCTGGGAAATGGTGATCGGTAGGTCCTTTAAACAAAAGACCGGATGGAGGGAGGTATATCCAGACCATTTCTGGCTAATTTCTTTGAAACAAGACATATTTTCCCGAAGTTTTTCCAACTGTATTTTATACAAGGAGTCTGATTTAAGGAAGGCTTGTAAAAAGCCTGGTCCACAAGGAGATGAAGAGAGAAAAAATGGACTGGTTTTTATTTTTTCGATAATATTTTGAGGGCCCGAAAGGACTCCCGCAGGTACACCCAATGCCTTACCTAATGAAGATACTACAACAATTTTTACTAAATCGTTTTGTGGCAGAAAATCCAAAATCCCCCTACCCTCCTTTCCTAAAAGGCCCATACCATGGGAATCATCAATTAATACTAGTATACTTTTCTGAATTTCTTTTATCCAGGAGAAATCATAAATATGGCCCAGAATAGGATTCACCGAGGTACATAAAACCAAAAAACTAGTTTCTGGATTTCCGTGAATAGTGCGAATTACCTCCTGATTTTCCATCTCCCCTGGTTTGAATCCCATTTTGGACTCCTTAGTCTCCAAATGCTCGTAGGACCAGAGGGATGGATGGTCCCCATTCGTTCTTATAATCTTATAATTACTTCCTTTAGCCCATTCTATAAAGGCCCCTGCGGCCAGGTATCCGGAAGAAAAAGTCAAGGCAGATTCCATTCCTAACCAATCCGCGAAATAAGTTTCTGCCTCTCTATAAATGCGGAGATCCAAATTGCCCGCTCGGGAACTACCATAATTGGAGCCCCAGGTTTTAAAACCTTTTTCCACCTCCTTTTGAAATTTTGCCAAAAATGGGATTCCCAAATAAGCAGTTCCGGCAAAATAAAGGTAAGTGTCCTTGGAGGTGAAGGCCTTACGGCCATTTATTCGATTTACCGGGATTTGCATTATTATATTATTAGGCAACTATCCAGTTCTGAAGACCCTGGCTCCCATTTAATTATGAAATATTGTGGGAATTAAGGCCAGTAAAGCAGGAATGGACTGGATATAGAAAATTTTTTTATTTGCGGTAATACCCCCATAAATTCCTGCTGTCAGAATACAGGAAAGGAAGAATACGCGGATATATTGGCTCCAGCCATCATCTTTTATAAAAAAAGTCCAGATTAATCCCATGGCCAGGAAACCATTGTAAAGCCCCTGATTGGCAGCCATTACCTTGGTGGGACTAAATAATTCCGGTAATAAGGTACCCCGGAACAGCTTTTTTCCCAAGGTTTCCCAGGCAAACATTTCCAGATAAAGGAAAAAGATATGTTCTAATACTACTATACCTGTTAAGAATATTCCAAGTAATAACATTGAAGATGATTTATTAGGCTGTTGAATTCTATAGACGCAAGGAAAGATAAGCCATACGCCTTAAAAAACCTAGATACGTAAAGGGAATGATAGGGACCCCTTTCCAAGACCATAAAATTACGGGTATTCCTTCCATCTAAATAAAACTTTTCCTTTCCCCTTATCGTATACCTTGATAAGATGTCAATCTGAATCTTAATAGGATTCGTATAGTTTTTATAATTCATAGTCAGATGTTTGTTGTGTTAATTGGATCCATGGGAGGAAGTTCCATGGATTTTTTTTGTTAAAAATTTTCTACTTTGTAGGAAAATTACCCAATGAGACCAAATATTTCCCTTCCTTTTCTTTTCCTGCCGATCCTATTTTTCATCTCCTTGCCAATTCTGGCACAAACCTCTAAAAGTTTAAAGGGGACCTGGGAAATTCGGTCCCAGGCAGGCGGTTTAAAAGGCGGTAATAAAACATTCCCCAAAGGGAATGGAAACTTTATGGAATTTTCTTCCAACGAATACAAGCATATATATAAAGGAAAAGTTATAGAAAAGGGGAAGTACATTATTGTTCGCAAGGTTTCTTCCTTATCCCGTAAAACCGAAGAATTTATCCAATATCTTCCCTCCAAATCTCCTTTGGAATTTTACTCCATCAAATCGGATAGCTTATTTATGTTTACGGATATCCGTGGTGGTGGCCAGCATGTTTATGTAAAGATTAAATAAGAATCCTCTCTGATCGTGTTAAGCTCCTATTCGATGAAGAACTTCTATTGGATCCTATTTCTTTTTTTGCCCCCCGGCCTCCTGGCACAAAATACCGATAGTACTTATGCCGATAAATTAGGATTCCCAAAAGGATCCCGGGTTTTGATCCTCCATGTCGATGATGCCGGTATGAGTTATGATTCCAATATTGGGGCAGAAATGGCCTTAACGGAAGGTATTTCCACCTCCGTAAGCGTGATGATGCCCTGCCCCTGGGTTCCAGGATTTATTAAGTTTTTGAGAATGAGGCCTGATTTGGATGCGGGGATTCATTTAACCCTGACCTCTGAATGGGATGCCTACCGATGGGGGCCCCTTTCCGGTAAATCCCAGGTTCCGGGATTATGTGATCCGGATGGGTATTTATGGCCGGACGTAGAAAATGTGGTAAAACATGCCAGTCCCAATGAAGTGGACATGGAAATACGAGCGCAACTGGATAAGGCCAGGAAAATGGGGCTTGAGCCCAGCCATTTGGATTCCCATATGGGTACCCTTTTTGCTTCACCGGCTTTCCTGGAAAAATATGTTCAATTGGGCATTGAAATGCAAATTCCCCTGATGCTTCCCGGTGGCCATGATCAATTGATACAGGCAGAAACCCATTCCTCTAATTCACAGGTACAACAGCTTCAAATGCTAGGGAGAATGCTTTGGACCGGGGGGCTACCTGTTTTGGACGATCTTCATAATATGAGCTACGACTGGCCCATATCCTCCACTATGGCAAAAAATGATCTTGAATTAAAAAAGTTCAAAACCAGGAAATATATAGAAGCCATAGAATCCCTGAAACCGGGTCTAACCATGATGATCATGCATTGTACTTCTACAACGGAGGTATTTGAGAAAATTAGTTCCAGTGGCCCTGTAAGAAGAGGCGATTTATTGGCCATGTTAAACCCGGAATTAAAAAAAGCCATAAAGGATCAAGGGATAATTTTAACGACTTGGAAAGAAGTAATGAAAAGGAGAAAAGGCGTTCGGAACTAACGATTAATCAAAAACATCAACCTAACATTCACGGAAATGGGAATCACAAATAGAGGTAAATCAAGATTTAAAGGCTTTAATATCTTAATTCTTGGGACTTTTTTAAGCTATCCAATAATTACAACCGCCCAGAATTCCATTCGACTTAAAACGGAGGAATCCCATTATCTTATTAACAAAAATATTTACGGGCATTTTGCCGAGCATCTGGGCAATTGTATTTACAATGGTTTTTATGTAGGGGATACCAACCGAACTATTCCCAATTCTGACGGGGTTCGCCTGGATCTTATTAAAGCCCTCATTCAATTAAAAGTACCGGTTTTACGATGGCCGGGAGGATGCTTTGCCGATACCTATCATTGGAAAGATGGAGTAGGCCCTAAATCAAAACGGCCTACCATTGTTAACCGTTGGTGGGGAGGAGTTACGGAAGATAATAGTTTTGGGACCCATGATTTTCTGAATCTTTGCGAAAAAATAGGCGCAGATCCCTATTTAACCGGTAATGTGGGCAGTGGAACGGTCCAGGATTTTTCCGATTGGGTACAATACGTAAATCTTGGACCCAAAGATAGCCCTATGAGTAAATACAGGGCTGAAAATGGAAGAACCTTGCCCTGGAAAGTTCAATATTGGGGTATAGGGAATGAAGCCTGGGGTTGTGGGGGCAATATGACTCCGGAATATTATGCAAATCTTTTCCGACAATTTTCTACCTTTTTACCATCGGGTAATATGCCCCATCTATTTCGTATAGCCTCCGGGGCCTCTGATGCGGATTATACCTGGACCGAAACCTTAATGAAAAATATTCCAAGTTCCCTTATAGAAGGCATTGCTATTCACCACTATTCCCTAATCGATTGGAATAAAAAGGGTTCTGCCACCCAGTTTGATGAGAGCCAATATTTTACGGTTTTAAAATCGGCAATAAAGATGGATGAATTGGTTACCAAACATGCTGCAATTATGGATAAATACGATCCGGATAAAAAAATTGCCATGGTAGTCGATGAATGGGGCACCTGGTACGATGTGGAGACTGGAACCAATCCAGGATTTCTATTTCAACAAAATACCATGCGGGATGCTATGGTAGCCGGAATAAGCCTGAACATATTCAATAATCATTGTGATAGGGTACGAATGGCCAATTTAGCCCAAACGGTAAATGTTTTACAGGCTGTTATCTTGACAAAAGGAACGAAAATCATCCTGACCCCTACCTACCATGCTATGGAAATGATGAATGTTCATCAAAACGCGAAAATGATCCCATTGCAATTACAGTCGGAAGATTATTCCTATAAAGGTGAAACGCTGCCGGCCCTATCCGCTTCGGCCTCCCGGGATTCCAGCGGCACTATTCATATTAGCCTGGTGAACATCGATGCCCATAATCCCAAACAAGTTTCAATTGTATTACCGGAAAAGAAGATAAAGGAAATTCAGGCGAGAATTTTAAAGTCGGAACATCTTCAGGATTATAATTCCTTTGAAGAACCGGATAAAATCAGACCCCAGCCTTTTAAGGATTATTCAATGGGAAAGGGTACCCTTACGTTTAAAATCCCTCCCTTCTCCCTGATTATCATTAATTTAAATTAGGAATTGGTAGTACAAAGTTTTAATTTAGAAATGCAAATGAATTTTCCCAATGAAAAAAGGTGTACTTATTTCATTGGTCTATCTGGCTTTTATTTTTTCTTGCAATAGGGCCAAATTGGATACCAGTAAGCTGGTAAAGGCTACCCTATTGGGTGTAGATTCAAGAGCTTGTGCTGTTTGTGGAGGCTATTATCTTAATTTATCGGACGATACAACGGCTAATATAAATACCCTTAGAGCCATTCGATATCCCACAAATTTGAATACGCTCACCACCCCAAAATTTCCTGTTAAGGTTTATATTTCGTACCAATCGGCTGTCCATTATCATTTTCCAGATTCTACCAGAACCATTGAAATTTTAAGCATTTATAATAGATAAAGGTTTTATGAAAAATTTGATTGGATTCATATTCTTTTTTTTAATAGTTTCTTGCAGAAAGACAAATCCCGATACAACTCCTAAATTAGGTATTGACCCTGGCTGCATTCAGAAAGTCTATATTCCATCAAATGCCTATTCTATCTCCCCTGCCGATCAAAAGACAGTTAATGATCTTTTTTTGAAAAATAAAATCCTAAACCATACCTATCGCTTTTATCAATTCAAAGAGGATACATTTCAAACCTTCTATCCTCCCTTCCTAAAAAAGGACAATAAAAATGTAAGAGCCTATAGTTAAGTAAACGGACTCCGGATACTAAATACCAATGTTATTTTTAATTTCATAAATGACACCTTAAATGTCGCGGCTGGAGATACCGCCTTGAGAATAAACCTTGATACTGTTCATCATTTACAATTAGGTCAATTGCGTAACCTTTTTATAAACGATGCCCAGAAAAATGATCATTTAGGAAGCTTTTTTAAAGACAGCTGTTTGCAGGCTGAATTCGGATATTATCAACAGTACGTGAATCCAAATAATACCATACGATATTTAAAAGCCTGGCTTATAAAACCCCATACGGATTATCCCAATGCGATCTATTTAGATAGCGCTGGTGTATTGTTAGGATATGATAATGGTATCAGGACTTTTAGATAAGGGGTTTCAGGTATTATCGTACAATAGTGGGTTTTGGGTTCCTTATGGGATCCCGATCCTCCCAAATAGGGTTCAGATTCTTGAACTTTAAAAATTTATCAAATATTTCCTCTTGTTTCACAGTGCTTTAGGTAAGTAAAACTACAATCTTTACCTTTTTTCTTGAATAAGATTTGCATGTAAAGCTTTTAGTCCTACCTTTGCAGTCCCTTCTAAAAAAGCCGGGAAAGTGAGAGAAGCTGAAGAGTGAGCAAGCACTGGACTGGTGGAAGTGAGAGGGGGTAGAGTTCTTCGAAATTTTGTGGTGTAAGGGATCGGTGCAAGGGATGCAAGAGAGAGGAGAATTCGCAGAGTTCTTTGAAAGACTAGAAGTAAAGCATAGCGAACCGGGAGGTTTTGATATGTCGGGATTCGTCCCGATGCTTATCGAATACCCCTAAGTCAAAATTCACGAGAAGACAATCAGGGATGTCGTTCGACCTTCTGCAAAGAAGGTGAATGGAACATCCCGCACTTTGATCTCTATTTAGCGTAGAGATTCAAGGTTGGATCAACACACTACAATGGAGAGTTTGATCCTGGCTCAGGATGAACGCTAGCGGCAGGCTTAATAC
>Ga0209067_10000018_pt1 | contig 128129 bp, 116 predicted proteins | sample ColStrG_CSR_2013_FD_187199 | JGI IMG/M metagenome (GOLD analysis project Ga0209067, IMG submission 187199) | Freshwater sediment microbial communities in response to fracking from Pennsylvania, USA - Cold Stream Run_MetaG_CSR_2013 (SPAdes)... | ecosystem: Environmental > Aquatic > Freshwater...
GAGTCAGAAATTAAACCTACCTTCGTTGATTACGATGAAAAACCACGCGAATATTTTTTAAACGCCGTAACCAGTGTGGTTGATGTGCATACTCGTGTATCCGATTTGTATAACAATCCACATGATCAAATTAAAGAGCAATTACGCTTAACTATTGAAACTATTAAAGAGCGTCAAGAAAGCGAACTTATCAATAATGCCGAATATGGTTTGTTAGCCAGTGTGGATGATACACAACGCATTTCAACCTTGACAGGCGCACCAACACCCGATGATTTGGATGAATTATTAGTTAAAGTATGGAAAGAGCCTGGCTTCTTTTTAGCGCACCCATTAGCAATTGCAGCCTTTGGTCGTGAATGTACTCGTCGTGGCGTTCCGCCACCCACAGTAAGTTTATTTGGTTCACAATTTATTACCTGGCGCGGTGTACCTTTAATTCCGTCCGATAAATTGCCCATTGATGAAAATGGTAAAACCAAAATTTTATTGCTCCGTGTGGGTGAAAAACGTCAAGGTGTTATTGGCTTATATCAACCTGGTTTAGCAGGCCAACAAAGCCCCGGTTTATCAGTACGCTTTATGGGTATTGGCCGAAATGCAATTGCCTCTTATTTAATTTCGTTGTACTGCTCATTGGCAGTGTTAACAGAAGACGCTTTGGCAGTGCTGGAAGATGTGGATGTTAGCAAGTATCACGATTACCCAGATACCTATAAATAATCCAGATACCTATGAACAATTTAGATCGTAATAATCGAGTATTGATATGACTAACCATCAAGGTTTGCCAGATCTCCAACATCTTGCGGCACTTGCCAATGAAATGTTTCAAGCGCTGCCTACGGATGCGCCTATAGTGTCGAGCTTGCGCCCTGCACTATCTGCGCATGTACCGCAGCAACTTTCGCAATTGCCAGAGGCACCAATACAGCGGCCGCAGTTTGGCCGCAGTGCGGGTGATAGTAGTGCAGGACAAGTGCCGTCTTTTTCTTCACCACACCTAGAGCGCGAAGTAGCAAGCGCGCCTATTTCTGCTTATTACTTTAGCGAACATGCGAGCCAACACCCTCTCGCCAATTTGCAAATAGATCAGTTAGCTACACAAGTATCACCGCAGAGTTTTGGTTTACCCGGAGAGGATGATCTACGCAGCTTGTTAGCTGAAGATCGTTTTGTAACGAGTCCAACACAAACACCCAACAATTTGCATGCGCCACGGCAGCTGGAACACTCTTCAAGCAGCTATCACCAACCGCAAACTCACGGCAGCGATCGTCTTTCCCCGAATGCGAGTGGATTACCGGGCGAACAAGATATTCAACAATTAATTGCAGCCGAGTTTCGTTTCTCTAAGTTTGAATCTACTACTGGACGCAGTGCTACACCTGCGCCCGATTCGCGCTTTTATTTCTTGGAATCCAGCTTACCAAATTCAGTGGCGCAACCGGTATTTGGTAATCAACCCAAACAAGGGCAATTTGCAGCGGAATCACAGGGATTTGATGTTCACGCCATTCGCCGCGACTTTCCAATTTTGCAAGAACGTGTTAACGGTAAGCCCTTAGTGTGGTTTGATAATGCAGCGACTACGCACAAACCGACATCGGTCATTGAGCGCGTAAGTTATTTTTATGAACACGAAAACTCTAATATTCATCGTGCAGCTCATGAACTTGCTGCGCGCGCAACCGACGCTTATGAAGGTGCGCGCAACAAAGTAGCAAAATTTTTGGGGGCGAAATCCTCCGATGAAATTATTTTTGTGCGCGGTGCTACCGAAGGTATAAATTTACTGGCGAATACCTTTGGTCAGCAACAAGTTGGCGAAGGCGATGAAATTATTGTTTCGCAGCTGGAACATCACGCCAATATTGTACCTTGGTATATGTTGGCAACTCGTGTAGGCGCAAAACTGCGTGTTATTCCAGTGGATGATTCTGGTCAAATTTTGCTGGATGAGTTTCGCAAACTCATCAATGGCAAAACAAAATTAGTATCCGTCACCCAAGTGTCTAACGCATTGGGAACCGTTACGCCCATTAAAGAAATAATTGATATCGCCCACGCCAATGGCGTTCCCGTGGTTGTCGATGGTGCTCAATCTGTTTCGCATATGCGCGTAAATGTACAAGCGCTAGATGCCGATTTTTTTGTGTTCTCCGGTCACAAAGTTTTTGGCCCAACGGGCATAGGCGTTGTGTATGGCAAAGCTGAACATTTAAAAAATCTTGCGCCTTGGCAAGGCGGCGGCAATATGATTGCGGATGTGACATTTGAACGTATTGTTTATCAAGATGCGCCCAATCGTTTTGAAGCAGGAACAGGCAATATCGCCGATGCCGTAGGCTTAGGTGCCGCAATTGATTATGTTGAACGCATAGGCATGGATCGTATTGCGCGTTACGAGCACGATTTATTAGCTTATGGTACGCAGCGTTTACAACCCATTCCCGGTGTGCGACTAGTGGGTACAGCAACTAACAAGGCGAGTGTTTTATCGTTTGTATTGGCAGGCTATAAAACCGAAGAAGTGGGAACTGAATTAAATCGTGAGGGCATTGCCGTGCGCTCTGGTCATCACTGTGCGCAACCTATTTTACGTCGCTTTGGTTTAGAAACTACCGTTCGCCCTTCATTTGCATTTTATAATACCTGTGAAGAGATTGACCTTATGGTATCCGTGGTTGAACGTTTGGCGCGAGCAAGACGTTAATTCACGTAGATACCACGTGTCAAACGCTGTAAAAAAGCCCAGAACTATCTGGGCTTTTTTATGTCACTTTTTATATCACTCTTTTATAGAGCCCTTCTCGATCATCTAGTTCTAAGCAAAGCAGAAAATAGTATTTCGATTCCTTTATATAAAATTCTATTATCGCCCTGTTGATTTGATTAAACGTTTTTTCCTTGTTCGTTACTGCCTTCACTTTACCAGGGCGGCAACAAACATCACTATTTTAGGAGTTAATAATGAGCTTGCGTTTAGGCGATGAAGCCCCCAATTTCGTACAAGATTCCAGCGAAGGCGCTATTCATTTTCACGAATGGTTAGGCAATAGCTGGGGTGTTTTATTTTCTCATCCTGCTGACTTCACACCTGTGTGCACAACCGAATTAGGTTTAACGGCAAAGCTAAAGGATGAATTTGCCAAACGCGGTGTTAAAGCCATTGCATTGAGTGTAGATCCCGTAGAATCACACACACGTTGGATTGCCGACATAAATGAAACCCAAAACACGCTAGTTAATTTCCCCATTCTTGCAGATGCTGATCGCAAAGTATCAGAGCTTTACGATTTGATTCATCCGAATGCGAGTACAACATTGACTGTTCGCTCATTATTTATTATCGATCCCAATAAAAAAATTCGTTTAATTATTACGTACCCCGCTAGTACAGGTAGAAACTTCGACGAAATTTTGCGTGTCATTGATTCACTCCAATTAACTGACAACCACAAAGTGGCTACACCGGGCAACTGGAAATCAGGCGATGATGTTGTCATTGTTCCTTCGCTGCAAGATGCAGAAGAAATTAAACAGCGCTTTCCTAAAGGCTATAGAGCGATTAAACCCTATTTACGTTTAACACCAGACCCACGTAGCTAAGCTTTTCACCAAAAAATGTTATCATTCAGGGCGCATAGCGCCCTTTTTATTTTTAACGCATTTGAAAATATTATGACTACAACATATATCGTTGATGCCAACTACCGTTTTATTGCTGCGTATCAAGAAGTAAATACCCGAATTGCACAGCGCCAACAGGCGCTATCACTTTACGCAACGTTAATTTTAAGCTTATTGGCAGCGCTAGTAGCCCTAAAACCATCAACCGCTAATGGAGTTCCGATTGAATGGCTCTTGCCAGGCTTTCCCGCTGCTTCACTCTGCTTGGTATTTTTAAATTACAAAGGTGAACGTGCCATCAGTAATTTACGTGCATTTCTCTCGCAACTCGAACAATTGAATGATGCACATACGTTCCTCCCCAGCTATAACACGCACCCAGAGTGGTCTCAAGGTGCAAATAAAGCGCGTAAATTTCACGATTTAACTTCTTTACTACTAGTGGTTGCAGGCAATGGAATAGGCTTAGGTGCCGCAATTCATATTTATCCTGATCGCCTTGCGGCGGCACCGGCCGTCATTTGGGGATCGGTGATTGTGGCCATTTTATCGGTGGTCATTTTATTATTTGTGCCACGCTGGAGTTATCGACCGAATGCGGATACCTAATGCCCAAGTCATATTTTAAAAAGCCAACACTAGCCATGAATTATGGGTACTCATTCCCCAAGTTCAGCAGTCGATAAGTTTACCCAACGCCAATAAGCTTTTTATATTATTAATTAAATGCTTATTAGCGCCTCAGGAAATAGAGTTTATCACTCACTGTAAAGATTAAATCTGCTTTTTTGCTCAATAAAGAATACTCTGCCTCAATAAGAACATAAATCGGGCACATCTATCAAATTAAAAAAACCAATTAAATAATATAAATAATACTATTATATAGCAGAGCATTCTCAGTTTTATTCATTGCGATATTATTATCTTATAGTTATATTGACCAAATGAAACCATTTTGTTGGCCATGCTAACGAGTTTAGCGGAGCGGGTACTGCAGCGCTAAACGATCAGATCAAGAATAACCAACCGCATCATCGCAACGAGGAAATAAAAAATGCGTCGATTTATCACCTACTCTATTTCTCTTTTTTTTATATCACTGTGTTCAGCCGCCTTTGCAGACCACGACATTAAACATGTTAAGGATGTTGTTTGGGCGAGCCCTAAAGGTTTTAACCTGACGTTGGATATTGCTATTCCAGAAACAAAAACCACAGCAAAACCAGTGTTGGTCATTTTTCATGGCGGTGGTTTTTTGCTGAATAATAAATCCATCATGACGGATTTAGCCGACAGCATTGCAAGCAAAACTGACGTGATTACGGTTAACGCGAATTACCGTTTACTGTCAGATGTTGAAAACACGACAACCATTAACGAAATCATAGAAGATGGTATGGGTGCGGTACTTTGGGTTAAAGATAACATCAAGCAATACGGAGGCGATCCAAGCAAAGTAGCTGTTACAGGAGATAGTGCCGGTGGTCATTTGGCCGCGATGTTAGTCGTTGCTGGTCACCATTTGAACAGCGATGGGTTTGCCAAAAAGCCTCTCGGTTTTAAACCCACTTATCTTCCAAAAGGTATGACAGCAGAACAAGTGGCAAACAAAGATGGCTTAAAAATTCAAGCCGCTATATTGAGCTATGCTGGGTTCAACTTGTTAAGGATGGTTGATAACGGCTTCGAAGGTGGTGGCAATCCATTTTGGCAATGGGCTCACGCTAAACCACGCGGTTTTTTTGGTGATAAGATTAATGCCAAGGACAACCCCGAATATTATTTAGCTCTATCTCCCGACCAGTATCTCGTCAGTGCTAAGGAATATACTTTTGCACCGCAATTTATTCACGTTGGTGAGTTAGATGCGCTGACCAAACCGGAATTTGCTAAAACATATGTTGAACAACTAACAAACCTAGGGCAATCCGTGCAATTTAAAATGTATCCCGGAAAGTCCCACGGCTTTTTAGACAGCGGATGCAACGATTACAACCACGGCTGTTTCAAAGATCTTTCCAAACCTGCTGTAGATGACATGGTCAGCTTTCTCAACAGTGTGTTCAAACTCTAACACCCCTTTCTATTTTAAAGATTGACCGAAATTCTCGTCGGCGTTATGCGACGACGAGAATACATTTCTATACACACATCAATTTGCGCTTAGCTAAACCCAATAATTTCATAAAAAAGGAGCCGATCATGAGTAAGCTCGCATTATTTAAATTGAATAATTTTCATCAAAAAATACAAAAACTATTTAGGTTATTCATCACTATTTTACTGTTAGCTCTGCCATTTGGCTTACCTCATGCTGATGAACCTCAGCAAATTCCAACCTACCAAAATACAGCCGTAAGTTTTCAAGAACGCGCTAAAGATTTGGTAGCACATATGACATTAGAGGAAAAACTTCCGCAACTTATTAACGACGCCCCTGCCATTCCCAGACTAGGTGTACGTGAATACAACTGGTGGAACGAAGGTTTACATGGAGTGGCCGCGCTCGGCGAGGCCACTGTATTTCCTCAGGCAATTGGTATGGCGGCTGCTTGGGATACGTCACTTTTACAGCAAGCAGGAGATGTTGTCAGTACAGAGTTTCGCGCAAAACATTACACTAACCAACACAGATTTGGTGGCTCAGATTGGTTCGCTGGACTAACAGTGTGGTCTCCCAACATTAATATTTTCCGCGATCCCCGCTGGGGACGTGGGCAGGAAACCTATGGCGAAGATCCTTATTTGACCGCGCGTCTTGGTGTTGCCTATGTGAAAGGTTTGCAGGGAAATGATCCACACTATTTAAAAATAATCGCTACACCAAAACATTATGCGGTGCACAGCGGACCCGAAACAAGTCGCCACCGAGATGACGTTCATCCGAGCCTAAAAGATCTAGAGGAAACCTATTTGCCGGCGTTTCGCGCTACGGTGATGGAAGCGAATGCGCAGTCGATAATGTGCGCCTATAACGCTATCGATGGTGTACCGGCCTGTGCGAACAAAAATTTGCTGCAAGAAAAATTGCGCGACAAATGGGGGTTTAAAGGATTTGTCGTCTCTGATTGTGCTGCGGTATTCGATATCTATAACCGCAATAGCCATAACTATTCAGCTACACCAGAAGAAGGCATCAAAGCCGCTTTCGATAATGGAACAGATTTGATCTGTGGCGATGCTAACGAAGTTGACAATATTCGCAGCGCCATTCAAAAAGGACTTATTTCTGAGTCGCAAATAGATACATCGCTAGTTCGCTTGTTTACGGCAAGAATGCGCCTCGGCCAATTTGATCCAAGACCCAGTGTATTTCCAGATATCACCGCGAGCGATAACGACACAGAGGCACATCGTCAACTCGCACAAACCCTTGCTGAAAAATCCTTAGTATTACTAAAAAATAAAAATGGCTTCCTACCGTTCAAAGCGTCGATTAAAAACATTGCGGTTATTGGCCCGAATGCCGACAACCTGAATGCACTTGTCGGGAATTACAACGGCTCGCCCTCGCACCCTGTGACAGTCTTAAAAGGTATGCGCACTCGTTTTGGCGATGCCAATATTCGCTATGCACCAGGCACAGGCTTGATAGATCCCGTACAGGCACCGATTCCCAATGATGCGCTCTGCGCTGATGCAAAATGTCACCAATCAGGTTTAAATGCCGAATATTTCGCCGACAAAAATCTCAACCAAAAGCCCCTAAAGAAACAAGTTGACGCTAATGCGACGCTCTCTTGGCAACATCATATTGCGAGCGGTGCTGTACGCTGGAATGGATTTCTGAAAGCACCAGAAACAGGTACTTACAGCTTGCGCTATCTGGCTGATGGCGGTTATCGCATCTGGATAAACGATCAACTCGTTATTGATGCTTGGAACCTAGACTGGCGTCCTGTTATTGCAAGCGGCGAGGTAGACATGGTTGCAGGCCAACTCTATCGCTTAAAAATTGAAAGTTTTCAACGCGGCGATCAAGGTAATGAACAGCTTGTCTGGAGTTTACCATCGAACCCAGGCATTGAATCTGCAATGACTGCAGCAAAAAATTCCGACGCAATTGTGTTTGTAGGAGGCTTAACAGCTCAGGTAGAAGGCGAGGAAATGCCAGTACCTATGCCCGGCTTTAATGGTGGTGATCGTAGTGATTTATCGCTGCCACGCGTACAACGAGAACTATTAAAACGACTTTATGCATCGGGCAAACCAGTGATTGTGGTTTTGATGAACGGCAGTGCCTTAGCCGTTAATGAAGAGGATATACAGGCCACAGCCATAATTGAAGCTTGGTATGCAGGCGGTCAGGGTGGCGAGGCAATTGCAAAATTATTAGCGGGCGATTTCAGCCCGGCAGGACGATTACCAGTAACATTTTATCGGTCACTCGACCAGTTGCCACCTTTTAATGATTACTCCATGACCAATCGCACTTACCGTTACCACTCAAACGATGTTCTCTATCCATTTGGTTATGGTCTTTCCTACAGTCAATTTAATTACAGTGAGATACAAGTGTCACCAACATCATGGAAAGTTAAGGGCACAGTGACAGTTTCCGTTAATGTCACCAACAGCGGAAATATGGATGCGGATGAGGTGGTGCAGCTTTATATCACGCGTAAAGACATTCAAAACTCCCCTATTCGCGCCCTAGCGGGATTTGAACGAATTCATCTCGCCAAAGGCAAAACCCGAAAAGTTGTCTTTACTTTGGATGACGAGCGTCTTAGCACTGTGGATGAAATGGGTCAACGTGCGCTTGTACCCGGTAAAGTGACACTTTGGATCGGCGGTGGTCAACCTTCGCAAAGAGATGGCCTACCTAGCACAGCAGGTGATGAAACAAGCTTTGTAATCACTGCGGAAAAAAAGCTGTAGCCCTGCACACCCTCCAGAATCTGACAATTTGTAGTCTTTTTTCGCGGGGAATGGCCTTTTTTACCTGGTATCTGTGAGCACTATCCTGCTCACCTCTGTCTGGGGGTACTTTTTCCGAGGGGTATTTGAAGTACCCCCAAATGTACCCTCCCAAACACTATCGGATTAGGGGGTACTTCATCGGATTAATTTAGACAGAGTACAAACAAAAAACCCCGCAATTACGCGGGGTTTCAGGTCGTATCGGACTGATCTGATACATTATATGGTGCACTCAGGAGGATTCGAACCTCCGACCGCTCGGTTCGTAGCCGAGTACTCTATCCAGCTGAGCTATGAGTGCGTTGTTGAGGCGCGCATTCTATTGATCTGTCACTTTATCGTCAAGCATTAATTTGATATTTTTTAAAACTAATGCTTTTAAAATCAATGAAATACACAAAACAATCAATCTGGATATTAATTAATCTGAGCCAGATTTTAAAACACGCGTTACATCAATATGGCGGTGAGAGAGGGAGTCGAACCCTCGATACCTTGCGATATACACACTTTCCAGGCGTGCTCCTTCGGCCACTCGGACACCTCACCGAAATTTTCAGCAAACCTTAACCGGCTTACCAAGGGCGCGCAATTTACACAAGGGACGGTAAAAAGGCAATATTAATTATGCGGCCAAGCTGTAAATAAACTGGCAGGATCAACAGTTGGGGGCGCAGGAATTTCTTGATTGGGGGTTCCTGTGTAGATAAAGCCAATAATTTCCTCACCCACATGTAAACCGAGGGCGTCTTTAACACGCTCATCATACGCAAAATCACCCGTTCGCCAAACTGCGCCAAAACCCAATATAAAAAGTGCATTCAACATATTTTGTGTGGCGGCACCGCAAGCTATAACCTGCTCTTGTCTAGGCACTTTAGGATGAGCCTGACATTTAGCAATAGCAACAATAATCATGGGGGCACGAAATGGCATATTACGGGTTTTTTCAAGGATTGAAGGTGAGATATCCGGCGAAGAGTGCATTATCGCCTGCACAAATACCTGACTCAGTTCACGTAAACCATCGTCTTCGATAACAAGAAAACGCCATGGTTGAAGCTTGCCATGGTCTGCAGCGCGGGCGGCGACCTTGAACACCTCGGCCAATATAGTTTTATTGGGTGCTGGCTCACTGAGTTTTGTGATGGAAACTCTACGCTGTAATGACTCCAGTAGCTTCATTGAAACCTCTTATTCGCTAATGTGTAGATTTTATGGCTTATTAAGTTCGTATATGAGAAAACTTGTACCATAATAGTTAGAATACCGGCGATATAACCTCCCTATACAACAAAATAAACTGATGGTGAGCAACTCCATGCAGGTACCCAACGCCATTATCGCAGTCATCGCTGAAGTAAACTTGGCATTATTGCTAGGCTTAGTGATTTTTTTTGTTCATTCCCGAAAATTAAAATCCCTTGTTCGTCGCCAGCAAGAAAAATTAATTGAATTACTTAAGACCCCCCCTACTTCAAATCCAGTTGATAGTGGCCCAAGCACGCAAAATTATAAAGCCTATCTAAATAAAGAGCTGGATGCGACCGCAGCACAATTCTCAATACTCTCACCAGGCCAAGATATCGCCTTAGAGCTCCCTGCTGATAGCCCTTTATTTCAACGTATTTTAGCATTGCGATATGCGTTTTTACGCACCGAAGAGCTCGGCACCACGGAGGATACCGGCACCGCTGAATATTGGAGTATCTTCCAACAAGCACTGGAACCGCTCTTGACCTCAGCCGTCCCAGAGCCGCTACATCAAGGAAACCCAGAACTTGAAGCTGAGTTAGCAACAGCCAAAAAACGCATTGAAAATTTAGAAAAATTTAAACGGCTATTCTTCGACATGGAAAAACAATGGAACAGTGCACAAGCTAACGCGCAAGATTATTATGCTCAGCTTTTGGCCTTATCCGATGGCGTCCACGATAGAGCAGGCTTTAATGATGCCCTAGAGCGCTATCATGGTGTTTATGATGGTATTCATCACAGTATCAGCCATATGGCACAAAACCCCGACGCAATCACCGACAGCCGCACCATTCATATTACTCGCCAAGACCCCCGTGCGGCAGAAGAAATCATAAAATTGCGTAATGTAGCCGCAGACCAGCATCGCATCATAAATCAATTACAAAAACGTTTAATTGAAGCGAAAACGAGTGAAGAAAAAGAATTAGTTATTCAGGAGCTGCAACAGCAACTACAGCGACAAACTCGTTTCGTACATGAATCTGAAACTTGCATTCAATTACTTGAAGAAGAACTCAACAAGGCGCAGGAAGAGCTTCATTTGAAAGAGAAAACGTTGGATGAAACCTTGGCACTTGGCGAGGAAAATGAACGCATTAAAAACACACTCCACAGCTTCACTCTCGAAAGCAAAGACCTTATTAGCAACATTAATGATTTGGAAAAAGAAAACTCAAGCCTTAAGCAAAACGCTGGCACGCAGCAAACCTTCATAGCTCCAGCGATAAAAGATACGTCCGAGGATATAAAAAAAATACAATCCGAATATACGGATCTAAAAAAACAATACGCAGAGCTAGAAGAAAAGTATCTTGACTTAAAAATGGGGAGTTAACTCAACACTCGATCCAGCAACTTTAAACCAGCTAAAATTTAACCTATCAATCATGAATGAGAGAATAGACTTTTACAGTAAAAGCACGTTTAATATGACGACTAGCAGTAGACCCATAATTGTAAACCGACAATAACAATGAGCGCTCATCAGGCCCTTTAATAATGACCAGCAAACAAGATCCTCAACAGCTTCAGGTAGAATCCCCAAAACAGCAGTATTATTTTCGTGCGCTTATCTGTTTTGCCGCCGCTGGCACACTTGCCTCCCACATTAATTGGTCAGATGTTAGCCCGTTATTTGCCGTAACCATAATAGGTCTACTGGCGTATGCATATTCCACCTATTATTTCACTCATAAACGTCCAGTTGATGAGTTAATTAAAATATCACGTTGGCTATCTTATGTTGATGCAGGCCTGATCGGATTAATTTTAGGATTTATTAATTTCAGTTTACTCCCCTGCATACTTTTCCTAACCATGATTCAATTTAACGGCCTTATCACAGGAGGAACTCGTAAATTGATGGAAGACAATAGCGCATTTGCCGCTGGTGTTCTCATTAGTTTTGTTTTCCACTCTCCTGATTTGGTACTCTCTACCAGTGTAGAAATTAGCATGGCTAGTTTGATTGGCATTGCCACCTACTTTTTGGTCTATGCCATTTATATGCACCAACGTTTTCACAAAGTATCCATCACCCAAAAGCAACTCGAAAACGAACAAAAATGGCATAAAATTCGCGCCTATAAATTGTCACGCTATTTACCACCTACCGTGTGGAAAGCAATCAATCAAGGAAAAGACGAAACACTACAAGCCGAACGAAAAAAAATCAGTATCTTTTTTTCAGACATTAAAGACTTCAGTCAACTTGCAGAAGAAATTGAAGCGGAAGCGCTCAATGAATTACTCAATCATTACTTAACTGAAATGTCCAAAATCGTCACGCAGTATGGTGGCACCATTGATAAGTTCATGGGCGATGCCATCATGGTATTGTTCGGCGATAGCAACAGCCAAGGCGTTAAAGCAGATTGTGTCCGTTGTGTATCCATGGCAGTTGCCATGAAAAAGAAAATGCGGTCACTGCAGCTAGAATGGTTTAATCAAGGTATCAAAAAACCGCTTCAAATCCGCATGGGCATCAATACGGGTTATTGCACTGTCGGCACCTTCGGTACTTCAAGCCATTTGGACTACACGGTGCTTGGGACACAAGTTAATTTGGCAAGCCGCTTAGAGTCTGCAGCAGAACCAGATGAAATTTTAATTTCTCACGAAACTTGGTCGCTGTGCAAAGATACCATTATGTGTCGCGATAAAGGCGAAATAATGGTTAAAGGTTTTGCGTTACCAGTGAAAGTTTACCAAGTCGCAGATCTACGTAAAGACATGGGCAAAAACCAAAGTTATTTTGAAGATCGCGCTGAGGGGTTTTCGATGTACTTGGATATGGATAAAGTGCGCAACTATGATAAAGAGCGCGTTATTGAAGCACTTGAAAAAGCCGCCGAGCGCTTGCGCGACAAAATTATCATCTAAACACTTTCCCATTATCTGTAATATTTACTAGATTTAAATATCAAAAAATTTATTGCCGCAATAAGCGCCCCACATTGGGTAAAACCTCACTTTCTGTTGAACGAAATGGATTTATATCAAGCCCTCCTCGGCGCGTATAGCGTGCGTACACAGACAGCGAACTAGGCGTGCAATGCCTTTGCACATCCATAAAAATACGCTCCACACAATGTTCGTGAAAATCCTGATGCTCGCGAAAAGAGACTATGTAACGCAATAAACTTTCATGTGAAATTTTTCCGCCAGAGTATTCAATAAAAACACTAGCCCAATCTGGCTGTCCAGTTACTGGGCAATTACTTTTCAGTAAATGGCTACACAAAAATTCGCTCACTTTTTCCACTTTATCAACTGCCAGCAAATCTGCGTCAGGATGATAAGTATCAATATTGATATCCAAATCATCAATACATAAAGCCTTAAAGGTTGAGTCAATCAGTAAGGTAGAGTGCTGCAAAGAGCGCAAATCAACGACAACACGAGCACCGGCAGCAGCAGACAAATCTTTCTCCAAACATATTTTTACAGCATCCATATCAGCAAATTTTGTTTGGTTGAGCGAATTCAAATATAACTTAAAGGATTTGGATTCAACTATAGCAGCACTATCGCAAGGAATAAAAAATTCGGCCACAGCAACCTGAGGTTTGCCTTTTAAATTAAGCCAAGAAAGCTCATAACCCGTCCAAACATCCACACCATAAAATGGCAAGGTGTTGGTAATACCTAACGCTTTACGCGATTCCGCACGCGCAATTGGAAATAGCAAGCCCGCATCATAGCTAGAAACATAAGCGGTTTTATGTCCCAAAGGACTTGAATCAACACCATTCGCCATGTTCATTTATCCATTAAGCACGCAGGCGCTTACCCGTTTTGAGAAGATGCAGGCTAACCGCAAACAATACAACCACACCAATCACCAAACCTACAACAGCGTTGATAATATTAATATCACTCACGCCAAGAATACCGTACCTGAATGCGTTAACCATATGCAAAATAGGATTTAAACGCGAAATGTGCTGCCACACTTCAGGCAACATAGTAATTGAATAAAACACACCACCGAAATAGGTTAAGGGCGTTAGTATAAATGTCGGCACAATAGAAACATCATCAAAAGTATTGGCATAAACTGCATTAATAAATCCCGCCAACGAAAACAACATGGACGTGAGCAATACAATGCTAATCGTAATAAACCAACTATAAATATGCAGATCGGTAAAAATCAACGACATAACTGTCACTAATAACCCTACACATAATCCACGCGCTACACCACCCATGGTATAACCCAATAAAATAATATAGTTAGGTGTAGGCGACACCAAAACTTCTTCTATACTGCGCTGAAACTTTGCACTAAAAAAAGATGACACAACATTTGAATAAGCATTTGTCAGCACCGCCATCATAATTAATCCGGGAGCCACAAATTGGATGTAATTAAATCCCCCCATATCCCCTATGCGGCTGCCGATCAGCTTTCCGAAAATAACAAAATAGAGTGACATAGTAATCACAGGAGGTAAAAGTGTTTGCACCCAAATGCGGGTAAAACGCTTTATTTCTTTGCGCAAAATAGTCACAAACGCAATCCACTGCTCACTGAATTTCATATTATTGCCCCACCTTATTCTTTTCTGCAGATTGAGCAATCATAGACACAAACATTTCTTCCAAACGATTCGCCTTATTGCGCATACTGATAATAGATATTTGCTGTTGATTTAACGCCGTAAATACATCATTGAGAGTCTGACCTTTTTCAATTTCAACCTCAAATGAATGAGCATCAATTTTTTGCAAGGCAAAACCTGCAATTACCAGAGACTCTGGTAATTGCATATTGGTATCAAAGATAAATACTTCCTTATTAAGCTCTTGCAGCAAATTTTTAACGCTGGTGTTTTTAACTAATAAACCTTTATCAACAATGGCCACATTACGACAAAGGCTTTCTGCTTCTTCAAGATAGTGAGTGGTTAAAATAATTGTGGTTCCGGCTTCATTAATTTCACGCAAAAAATCCCACATAGAGCGACGCAACTCTATATCAACCCCAGCTGTAGGCTCATCCAGAATTAAAAGCCTAGGTTCATGCACCAAGGCACGCGCAATCATTAAGCGACGCTTCATGCCGCCAGATAACATGCGCGCAGGAGTACTACGCTTTTCCCACAAACTTAATTTTTTTAAATATTTTTCAGTTTGTGATTTAGCATAATCGCGTGGCAGGCCATAGTAACCTGCCTGCTGCAATACAATATCTTCCACCTTCTCAAACATACTGAAATTAAACTCTTGAGGAACAACCCCTAAGAATTTCTTTGCCTGCGAAAAATCCGTATCTATATTGACACCAAAAATTTCTACATCACCGGTAGTTTTGCGCACCAAAGAGCTAATGATGCCAATTGTGGTAGACTTGCCAGCTCCATTTGGACCCAGGACGGCAAAAAAATCACCTGGCATTACATCGAGAGAAATCCCCCTCAAGGCTTCAAATTTATTGTTATAAACCTTGGTGAGATTACGAATTGAAAGTGCGCTAGACATTAAAGCCCCTTGCCAACAAATATAGTTACACACGAGATTGAATTGAATGAAACCTGAAGACTACGACAAAGCCTATCTTGATTTTCACTTACAAATGCTAAGCACATTTATTAATCGAATAAAGGTACAACCGCCATTTAGCTTAGAGGATTGCAACCAAGAAGATCAGGACTACCTAAATCAATTGATTCAATTGCCTCATAGTGAGGGAAGTGAGCACCTAATTCAAGGGCAGTATTTACTTTGCAGGATTGTTGCGGCTTACCCACACCTGATGCCTCTCTTACCGAGGGATTTACTGTGGTTTTTTGGTGGCGACTGCCTGCACTATATGACCGATGAGGAAATTGAACATTTCCAACAGTTGGATGAAAAGCTCCAACAGGCAAAACACAACAAGGAAGCCTTTTCCTACGAACAGGCTCGACTCAACGTGTTTGGCTTACATTAAAAGAGAAATTAAGAATCAAGGAGGATTGAACAAAAAAACTTGGAGCGGGAAACGAGACTCGAACTCGCGACCCCGACCTTGGCAAGGTCGTGCTCTACCAACTGAGCTATTCCCGCATGTGGCGTCCCCTAGGGGGTTCGAACCCCTGTTACCGCCGTGAAAGGGCAGTGTCCTAGGCCACTAGACGAAGGGGACAATCTGACTTCTGGCTTGGTGGCAGAAGGATTACAACACTTCAACTACTATAAAACTTTTACAAAAAACCCAAATTCACTTTAACAAGAAATTTGGAGCGGGAAACGAGACTCGAACTCGCGACCCCGACCTTGGCAAGGTCGTGCTCTACCAACTGAGCTATTCCCGCATTGGCGTCCCCTAGGGGGTTCGAACCCCTGTTACCGCCGTGAAAGGGCAGTGTCCTAGGCCACTAGACGAAGGGGACCCAGAAACCTTCTGCCGAAACGTTTGTAACGTCGTCTGCAGAAGTGGGGCGCATTCTAAGGAGCAGGCACTACTCTGTCAACATCTTTTATAATTAATTTTATAACTTTGGAAACAAGCACTTAGCGATTGATCAAGGCTTGCTCATTGGTTCACCTGTGGATTTGTTTTATAGTGCTATACTTAAGTCAACTGACAATTTTTTATAAAAAATACTTATGTCTATTTCTATAGTTGCCATTATTATTATTTTGCTCTGCGCATTGGCATGCTATGCGTTTATCAGTCAATATATTGAGAAAAAACGCGCCCAAAAACAACGTGTTTTAATGGCATTAAAAACCAAACACCGCAACTTTGTGTACATGCTTAGTGGTTTCCCTCCCCACTTCCTCACAGGCGAACTAATAGGATTAATCTACCGCGCCCTCATAGATACCTGCGAACAATTGCACCAAATTGAACCCAATGAAATTCGCCATCAAGATGAAATCACGCTTTACACCAATCAGCTAGCAGAAGTATCCAAAAACAACAGTGCGCAACGAATGCGCATCGAAAACCCCCACCAGATGAAGGAAATACGCCAGCATTTACAAGAGTTACAACGTTTTGTAATTCAACAAGAAGCCGTAAAAACGGTAAACAAAGTCCAATTTGCCTCCTACATAGACCAAATTAAACGTCTAAATCTGCAAATGGTAGTTGATGTTTATATCTACCAAGCTAAACAAGCGCAGCAAAGCGGAAAGTTGCGCTTAGCAATTCATTTCTTCGGGCTTGCACGTAAAATGCTCTCCACTGAAAATGCCACCCATAACTACGATAAGCAAATCATCCAGCTTGACGAGATTATTAGCAAACTGGATGAAAAGGCTCAAATTCAAGGCATGCCGAAAGAGGAAACCAGCGGCGCAGATGAGAACACAACGAAGGAATGGGGTAATTATGCTCCCGCCGATGAAAACTGGAAGAAAAAACAAATCTATGATTAATAAATCTCATAGGTTGTATCGCTTAAACAACCTCACTTTGCCTGCTTTTCATCCAGCTCAATAGACGCCGAATTAATACAATATCGCAATCCAGTGGGCGCAGGGCCATCCGTAAATACATGGCCCAAATGGCAACCGCAGTTTTTGCAAAGCACTTCCGTACGATGCATGCCGTGACTGCTATCATAAGCTTCACGAATTACCGTCTTACTTACTGGCTGGAAAAAACTCGGCCAGCCGCAACCAGCATCAAACTTTGCATCAGCTTCAAACAAAGATTCTCCGCAACCGCGACATGCGTATACGCCATCGACAAACACGTTCCAATACTCTCCTGTAAACGGACGTTCTGTACCCTTCTGTCGACAAATACGATACTGCTCTGGCGTTAATTGCCCCAACCAATAAGACTCATCATTAAATTGTGATTCAGACATATGATTTCCTTGACATAACTAGCCGCAAACACGGATTATTCACGGCTAACACTTAAAAAGCATGAACCCATAAGGCATCTTACTGCAATGAACCCGATTAAGAAATCCGACAAGTTAAACGGTGTCTGCTACGATATTCGCGGCCCCGTACTGGAACACGCCTACCGCCTTGAAGAAGAAGGCCACCGCATTATGAAACTGAATATTGGCAACCCTGCCCCATTCGGTTTTGCTGCGCCCGATGAAATCATTCAAGATGTTATCTACAACTTGCCTAATGCCGAAGGTTATACCGCATCGCGCGGCCTTTTTGTTGCGCGCAAAGCCATCATGCAGGAATGCCAACGCCTAGAAATTCCCAATGTGGAAATTGATGATATTTTCCTCGGCAATGGTGCCAGTGAGCTTATCGTAATGGCCATGCAAGCACTGCTAAATAATGGTGATGAAATTTTGGTACCTGCCCCGGATTATCCGCTTTGGACGGCGGCAGTAAATCTTGCAGGCGGTAAAGCTCGTCATTACTTGTGCGATGAACAATCGGATTGGTTTCCCGACATCGCCGATATAAAAAGCAAAATCAGCGATAAAACTCGCGGGATTGTGGTGATTAACCCCAACAACCCCACAGGCGCCGTCTATAGTCAAGATATACTCGAACAAATTGTGCAACTGGCGCGAGACCACAATCTTATTATTTTTGCTGACGAAATTTACAGCAAAATTTTATACGATGACGCGGAATTTATTCCCATGGCACGACTTGCACAAGATGTGCTTTGCGTGAGTTTTAACGGCCTGTCAAAAGCCTATCGATTAGCAGGGTTCCGTTCGGGATGGATGGTTATCAGCGGCACCAAACAGCGGGCTAAAGGTTATATTGAAGGTTTGGAAATGCTGTCGTCTATGCGACTATGCGCTAATGTCCCCGCAATGTACGCCGTACAAACCGCACTGGGCGGCTACCAGAGTATCAATGAATTAATTATCCCTGGTGGTCGACTTCGCGATCAACGCGATGCAGCCATGACAGCTTTAGCGAAAGTTCCAGGCATTTCATGCGTCAAGCCAAAAGGCGCCTTGTACCTGTTCCCCAAAATTGATTTGGACATGTACAAGATCAAAGATGATCAACAAATGGTGCTCGATTTTTTAATTCAAGAAAAGATTTTGCTAGTGCAAGGCACAGCATTTAACTGGCCAAACAAAGACCACTTTCGCATAGTCTTTTTACCCCGAGAAGACGACTTAACCAAAGCGATTTATAGGCTAGGTGAATTTTTATCACGCTACTCGCAATAACTAGGAGCTGGCAATAACTTCAAGGGCGCATATATAAGCGCCCTTTCTATTTCCACTTTTATGCTTGCGGTAGGGTTGGACTTTTCAAGAAATTCTCATCTTGAATTAATGGCTGGACTTGATAGACCAACAATTTTAATTGCTGTTCAGGATTCACATCGGGAAAATCCTGATGTTGTTGAATACGCTCCACAAATTTCGCTGTAGGCAATTGCACTGCAAACTGCTCCTGCAAAAACCTATCGCTTAACTCAGGTGCATTCAAACAAGCCAGTACCAAACCGCCGGAAGGCATTAATTCAGGCAAACGACGAATCACTTTTGCATAATCTTTTTTAGCAATAAAACTACCTTTCTGATAAGAAGGTGGATCAATAATGACCAGATCAAATGGCCCGCGCCGCTTAATACGCCCCCAAGATTTCATAATATTCTCAGCAAGAAACTCACTGCGGTCTTTGGGAAGTCGATTCAGTTGATGATTACTACGTCCCACATTTAAAGCACTGCTGCTCATATCCACATTCACTACTTTTTGTGCGCCAGCGGCAACCGCCACAACTGAAAAAGCGCAAGTGTAAGCAAACAAATTCAATAAATTTTTACCTGCCACATGCTGTTCAATCCAGTGCCGCCCTGCTTCCATATCCAAAAAAAAGCCCACATTTTGCTGCGCATGTAAATGCAAATTGAACAGTAATTCGCCGCGCCGCGCAAAAACCTGATCAGGTAATTCACCCAATAGAACTTCCGAGGGCGCTTGCACTACATAACGACGCTGCAGCAATACACAGGACAGTTTACTAGAAAGCTTAGGTTGTAAATAATTAACGCAGGATTCAAGAAACCCCACCGGCGGCTCCTTATACAAAATAAATACCAATACCGGCTGAAAAAAATCTACATTAACAAAGTCCAAATTTTCAAAACAGTGGCCGCGACCATGTAGCACACGGTAACTATCTACCGATGAAGCAAGCTCAAGCCGCTCCACTAATAACGCGAGCTTAATAATTAAATCATTCATTGTGAAGTTGCCTGAAAAATAGTGCGAACCGCTAGCATCGCTCAAAAAATATTTGAATGGTGTGCTAAGAGTTGAGCTTAATTGCCAATCGGGTACAAAATAAATTCATCATACCCCACCAAAACAGACTGATAACCTGAAAACATTTGATCTAATTCAGGGTCATTAGAATCAACAAGTAATGGGCGTTGTTGTAAGGATAAAATTTTTTCCTTGGTCGCAATAATTTGTATATTTGAACGCTCAATTTTTCGCAAAATATCGGGGGTAAGCTGTTGATTACCTCGACCAATAATATGTCCCTGCCCACCAATAACAGTAATAATTAATTTCACGGAGGAGTGATGTTGCATTAGCTCACGCAACTCCATAACACCTACATCTGACGCCACCAAGTTACGATTAAAAATTACATCTACACCAAGTAGACTACCCTCAATACCTAATTGTTCTAAAAAAACCTTCGTCGTTGAACCAGGACCTATAATATAAAGAGTATCTGCCTCAAGATAATCAATTAAATAATTGGCAATATCCAATTTCACTAACTCATCCTGCGCTGCACCGCTATTTTTAACTTGCTGTAAAAACTGTGGCAACATAGGTACATTCATCGATGCATAGAAACGCGCTTTTACTTTTCCATCACGAAAAGCGGCCTCATCGATATCACGCACATCGCATGGCTGCACATTAACCAATTGTCTGCGCAACAAAGACAATAATATTTCACCCGCCGCTTCAGGTGTGATTGCATAAACACCCGAATGCATTTTAACACCAGAAGGTACGCCTAAAACGGCTTGTTGATCTGCATCTATTTTTTTTAAAGCATCGGCAATATCACGCGCAGTCCCATCACCACCCGCGAACAAAATAATATCGACAGACTCTTTTACCAAAGCCTCAACTGCATTTTTAGTATCTGAAGAGCTCGAAGGATTTTGTTGCGCAACCCCACATATCGTAAAATTTAAATTCGTATTTTTTACAGCGACCTCTCCCATATCACCAGCAAAGCAATACACTTGAATCTCTTGTGAAAAATCATCCAACATCACCAAGCTGCGCTGTATACGCACTTGCGCACGCATTTCTGCACCACGCGCAAAAGCCTCTTCACGAATACGCTCACCGTCGCTACCTTTAAGGCCAACGCTGCCACCTATACCCGCACAAGGGTTAACAATAACGCCTAATTTAAATTTAGTAGTCATTTATCTGCGGAACTCACAACTTGAAAACCTAAAACACCTAACCACTCAGCAATTTGGTCTTCACCCACATGAACTTGGTAATTATGGAACTCTCGACGCTTTGGGTAATTCTTGCGCAATAAATCAAATCCTATTGCAAAATTTTCTTGGCCAGCTCGCGCACGCAAGGCCAATTCGCGCAAACGTTTATCATCGTCCGCAATTGAGTAGGCTTGTTTGATTAATTGCTTAACCTGCTCCCAAATAGATTTTTCAGAAGCAACATTCAATTTATTATCAACTAATGGCGATACTAATTTTTCCAGTGACAATTTAGGTTCACGCTTGAAATGCTTACAGAAGGCTTGGTAAATCATCTCCGTGCCTTTTAATTTTCCATCGTAACTATAGCCGGCTATATGTGGTGAACCCAATACCACTTTATACAATAAGTCCAATGAAATATCTGGTTCAGGTTCCCACACATCAAGAACCACTCGCACATCAGTACGCTGGATTAAAAATTGCAACAACGCTGCATTATTAATAACCGAACCACGACCGCAATTTAATAAAACTGCACCCGGTTTTAATTGTTGCAATTCAGTACTGCCAATTAAATGAAAACTTGGGTGCGCGCCGGTTTTGGTGAGTGGCGTATGCATGCTAATGATATCGCACGCTAACACTTCTTCTAGCGAGGTTAAATCTGGATTGTCCTCTATTGAGCGCAAAGGATCATAGCAATAGCATTCAACGCCTTGCAGTTTTAATCGTTTGTACAGTAACCCACCTACATTTCCACAACCGATAATGCCAAATTTTTTGCCCAGCCAATTCACATCCATATGGCACAATGCAGCATAGACATATTCGACTACAGAATTAGCGTTACAGCCGGGCGCACTCGAAAATTCAATATGATTATCTTTTAACCATGGCAAGTCCAAATGATCGACGCCAATAGTACAGGTTCCAACAAATTGAATTTGGCTACCTCTTAATAATGCGTCATTAACTTGCGTAACCGAGCGAACCAAAAGTGCGTCGGCATCGTGGGCATCATTAGCGTGTATGGTACGTCCAGGCCGAGTAACCACCTCACCTATATCTTGAAAAAAAGGCTGAACCAGAGGAATGTTTTCATCGGCAAGAATTTTCATAATTAATCTCAGGCGCTCACGCCTACACAATTTAGAACAAGACTAAAGGCAATCACTTTTTGAATGATAAAAGGTGTTACGTTTGATTTGTTTAGCATATACTTAAGTCGAAGGCGGCGCGCAAAACCGCTTTCTATCTATACAGCTGGAGTTTTAACCAAGCGGCCAACGCTCCAGCTGCTATCACCAACCGCTTTAACAGAGGGGGTGGCATTATGAAGACCTCGAACACAACCCACAATATGGACAATGTGGTGGACTTCTTCACTGGCAAATCTTTTACTGCCCTGCATGACGAGCGCTTTATACGTTTGGCTCCTGAGCTAGACGGCTTGGAGATGCTCTACTCTAACGATACCAGTTCCGAAAAACTCTTTAGCCTGAAAATCCTCTGCTGGGGTTTACGTGCTAATGGCGATGTTGTCGGTTTGGTACCTTGGTTGAACGATATTGTGCCCTGCCCCGATCTCTGCGACCCGCTAAATGGTCATTTTGAAGGTTATTACGACCACGGGATTGACGAAGTCTTCTTTGAAGCCCCTATTCATAAGGTTGTAGAGCTAGAAACCGCAGCCGAATATTATGAAATAGAGTGCGAAAATGACGATGATGTCGTGCAGGAAATACCCGATATGATAGGTACTCATGCAGTTCTGGCAACACTAGGACAAAAACATTTATCGCTGGTTGAGGTTGTTAGTTGGCGCTTGCTGCACGATGGCAGTATTTTCGGCATGCTGACCGATCACACGAAAGTGGTAAGCACCCCCGTTTTACCCGGCGATGATTGTTTATACGCCGCTCAAACCAACGACAATTTCCGCTACTTCTTCCAACATCAGATAGCCAACAAGATCAAGGCACAAGACCCGGAAGCACTCGCCGCCATGTCAATGTTAGTTGAGGATATCTAAAAAATTGCCCCTGTCTCAGGGGCAATGTGTTGAATAAACATGAATACCTCAGCGAGGTAGATGAACCAAGGCCTTTCATTATGGTCGTGTATTCTTCTCACTTTCACATCATGATCAGATTGCTTTTTCTGAGAGCTAAAGCCCTCCGCAATCTCAAGTTCCGCACATTAAAAAACTATTGCTTATTTTCTGACTAATACTTATTTAGCAACTAATTTTTACAAAACAAAATAGAAGAGTATAAGCATGCATAATTAATTATAGATATTTCTGTTTATATAAATATTTTGCTTCATTAACGGTGATTTTTTCACCAATTTATTGAGCAACCGTTTCACGCTTAGTCTTTTTGATAAAATAAAAATAATTTTTTTCGCAAGCATCCTGCTTAATTAATTCATAACCAAGAAATTGGCAAAATTTCGGAATATCGCGCGTAGTGGATGGATCAGTTGCTATAACTTGAATTACATCTCCCTCTGCAAGATCACGTACAGCTTTGTGCAACATCATTACAGGCTCTGGGCATAACAAACCAGAGGTATCTAAAATTTTATCAATTTTAATATTCATAGTATTTCTTCGTCTAAAAACATACAGCAGAAATGTATTCAATTGCTAGACTCTAACTAGTAAAGCTCAGAAGCAAAGGATTTTCACTCATTACGGGGAACCAAGTTTGATGTCTCGGCAACCTAGCGAAACTTATTCACCAGACGATTTTTTCAGCCATCAGGCATTGGAGTTAACCTTTAGATTATTACGCAATAATAATCCAGGGCTTGCAAATGCTATTAAAAATACCCTCAACCATATTCATGTCGCACCCTACGATATGGTACGTGGGGCGCACACCGGCGAGATGCATTTCAACGCCGAAATCTACGCAACTTTAACAGCGCATACCATTGGTAAAATCGTTTCTGCATTAACAGAACTTGGCCAGCAAGCCTTGGCGAAAAATAACTTACCGCCAGAGCATATGAATTTATTGCGCAGTTTAATTGATGACTGGGTGCAGCTTACAGAATGGCTGCTGCGCCATACCATGCTCGATAAGACTGCGCACCCCTTGCACTAAAAATTTGCGCGTTAATAAACGCGCAAATGCCCCGTAACCTCTTCCCGATCATGGTAAAGCTGTTTAAACTGAATTTCTACTTTATAACCCAACGCCTGTAACTCTTTCAGAATCCGCTCCTCGCACTTTTTGACTTCCATATAGCGCTGTTTCATGGGCAACTTCAAATTAAAAATGGCTTCGCGACAATAACCTTTCCCGAACCATTTGATAATCATGCTAGAAACACGCGCGGGTTTATCGACAATATCGCATACCAACCAATCCACTTTCTTTTTGGGTTCATACAAAAAACCATCCGTGAGAATTTGTAAGACCTGCCCCGTTTCTAATAATTTTTTATCCATAGGGCCATTGTCGATAGCTTCTACATACATTCCACGTTGGACTAATTGCCACGTCCAGCCACCCGGTGCCGCGCCCAAATCCACAGAACGCATACCAGAAGCCAAGCGCTCATCCCACTCATCAGCTGGAATAAAATGATGCCATGCTTCTTCTAATTTTAAGGTGGCTCGGCTCGGTGCTTCTTTTGGCAGGCGCAGACGCGCGATACCCATTGGCCATGCAGCGCTATTACTCAATAAACTCACACCTAAATAAGCTTCTGTACCGCTAATAAAAATTAAATGCAATCGCCAAGCACTTTTTGCATGGAGTAATTGTTTTTTACGCAGTGCGTTACTAAAAGGGGCAGTAAATTTTTTACTGAGTCCCGATAACTCTTTACCCTCATTGGTATCAACTGTTTCAAGCATAAGCTCACGAGCAACAGGAAATTTCTCTGCTGCGGCAATTAAAGGTGTTACCCGATCACTAACCGGCAAATCTGTTAGCGGTGCCTGCGTCGCAAACCATTGGCGAGTAAAAATCAATTTACGAAAGGGTAATTTTTTTTGCAGTTGCAAAGCCCCATCGTCATCATGCGTTATAAAAATAACATAGGCCGAATTATCTTTGGTTTTACTGTAACCATAAATACCTAAGTCGGTAGCAAAGTCGGTAATTTCTGCTGCGCATTCTTTTTCGAAGCCTGCACGACAGTGCAAAAATAAATAATTCATAAAGATTGTTCTTGCTGCGCCCTAAAATGATGAGCATCGTGTTTAGTTAAAATAGATACAGTTTCTGTTACCACATCAAAGACAACCACTACATCGCCACGCGCTAATTGGTGTTCAACTTGCTGTACTTTTTGCGCTAGAGACACTTCATACTCACCATAATCTGTGCCTTCGCGGGTGATAAATTCTTCGATTAAGCCGTGCAAAGCATCAACCGAAATCTGTTCGTAAGGAATAATCATAAATGACAACTAAAAATTACTTGTTCATCGAATAAGACAAAGTTACTCTTGAATACATCCAATCCTAGAAGGACTTCACTGTGCAAACACACTTAGTTTTAACCATTATCAGCGACGACAAACCTGGCGTTGTTGAACTGCTAGCGCAAACCATCAACCAACACCAAGGCAATTGGCTGGAAAGCCGTATGGCGCAACTCGCAGGTAAGTTTGCCGGTATTTTGCAGGTCGCTGTGGATTCTGATAGTGAATCCGCCTTACGCGAGGCACTGCACAACCTGAGCGAGCAAGGATTGAAAGTGGTCGTAGAGTCAGCTGCTGATACCCTTAAACCTACAGGCAAAGAGTTTCAATTCAGTGTGGTCGGCAGTGATCGGCCCGGAATTGTGTTTGAGATCGCTCAAGCCTTTGCCAGCCGCCATATTAACATGAGTGAGCTGGAAACTGCTTGTTCGAGTATGCCTTGGTCGGGCGAACCTATGTTTGAAGCTACAGGGTTAATTCAAGTGCCCAAGTCTGTGAACATGGATGAACTGCATGAACAGCTGGATATTATTGCCGACGAGTTGGCAGTAGATATACGCTTGGAGTCCCCTACCGACAACACAGTCCACCATTGATTAGCACTATGAATGTACGAAACCACTAGTGTTCAGTGGTTTCGTTAGCCACCTGCCCCGCTTTGACATGTTCATCAAATTTTTCCAATTCTATATTGATGGCCTCATTGGAAATATTGACTTCATAAAACGAAAACAACAGTGAAATCACCAAAAGTATCAAGCTAATGGCAAACAATAACTGCCCCAGTACTAACCAGTGCAACAATAACGAAAACATTGACAAGGTACACAGCACAAAGGACAAAACCCCAAAGGCTTGCATGCGTCTTATTACCACCATACGCAAACGCAAATTATCAATTTGACGGCGAACAATCGTTTTGGAATGAGCATTTTTCTGGTTGCTGAGTTGACGAATAACATTAGCCAAAACCACAAAGCGATTAGTGTAAGCCAGTAATAGCAGCGAAATTGCTGGGAACAACAAGCTGGGTGTAGTAATAGTCATTTCCATAGTCGTTTCATCTAATAAAAATAATCGGCTTACAATGTTATGCGTAGGTTGTATATTTATTGCAATTTTTCTCGCCAATAAATAATGCGATCATTACCGCGATAGGAGCCAAATCCAAAATTGGCATCGGGCAATTTGGTATCGGAAAAATTGCCATCCTGATTCCAATCAAAACGCAACCAAGGGTAAGACGTCAAATCAGTAATCACAATAAAACCGCCTGTGGCACTATTAGTAGGCGCACTAAATTGTTGCCCAGCCGTGCCCGCATTAAAACTTATGTATGAATTTGTTGGCAGATTGGAATAACCATAAATACCCTGCGTAGTACCGCCTGACAGGGTAACTGTGCGATTTGCATCATTGGTAAGCGTTCCGTTAGGATAAGTAATGGCACTGCGTACTATCTGTGTACAGGAATCGTTGGTATTTAAACTGAAATGATTTCCCACCCAATATTCGGTTTGAAAATTAACCGGAAGCGCTACAGACTCGGGGCCAAAAGCATCTTCAAGCTTTAATCGCCCATAGCGCAAATTCAAGGGCGAGCCTAATGCGAATGCAGAACAACTACTTCCACTACAAGCACCCGTGGTGGTTGCATTCATATTTTTATTTTGCAGGCTCACACTATCAAAAAGATCCGTCACATTAACGCCCAGCTGCAATGAGGTGTAGGGGCCATCTGGCACAGTACTTATCTGGCGGGCAAATTGCGCGACTGTACTAGTAATCAACATTTGCCCTGCCACCCATGAGGGCGTAGTACCTAAAGTAAATCGTGAACCCAAGTCTGTTCCGCTGTCATTATTTTCAGCCACGTAAAAAGGACTCGCTAAGGATGAGCTTGCACCATAGTTGCCGCCATAATTGCTCACCGCAGCATTGGCCGTAGTTTCGGCCTGGAGGGTATAGGTCACACCTATAGCCGGTTGCCCCATATAGGTAAAACCATTGCCTGCGCAGGCATTTTGTACCAAGGGTGCTGGACTGGTTACAACGCGATAATGATCGGGGAAAATACGGCCAATAGTAGGGCTTGTGGTGACCTGCGCTATATCACCAGCCCCTAAATAGTCATTGTCACTTAAGCGCGGCTGCAAGGTAAAACTACCTACCTGACTCCACGCCACACTGTTATTTACAAATGTGCCTGCTGGCGTTGTTGCGCTGAAACTGGCGCCTAACGTAATTGGCGTTGCCGTTCCACCTGACGGATAAACTAAAGCAAGGTTATTTAGGGTGATATTGTTTTCAGACGTAATTTCATTCCCAAAATTAGGTGTTCTAGCGCCTGCTGAATTACGCGCCTCTACCTGCACCTGAAAGTTAGTGCCGGCAGATACAAATTGTGCACCGGTTCCTGCAGCGCCTGTGCCTCCGGAATTCGCCACGCCCCCAGACGTTTTTACCGATGAGACGGCTAAGGTGTAAGGCTTCACTACAAAATCGTTGCTGGTACCCGTCAGGGTATAAGCAGGATCATTCGTGGTTGCAGCTAAAACCAAATTGGCCCAAAGGCGAATTTGACCAACATCGGAATAATTAAGCGGAATTGGCGCCGTGCCAGTCGCATCAAAACTCAATGAAACATTGGTGTACGCAATAGGGCTTGCAGTGTTGGAATTACTTTGTACGGAGGCACCATTTAACGTGAGTGTTTGCCCTGATACACAAGTAGTAGGGTTACGGCACTGATAAGCTAAAGGCACTATTTGAGGTGAAGTAAATCGTGCGGCACATGCTCCTGTTGTTTTATCAGTTTGCAGCGAGCGCAAATAAACACTGTTATCGACTGTACCGGCAATTTCGGTGGGTATATTTCCCGCAACGCCTGTAGCGCTGTTCGAGAAAATAAAACCCGCCGTTTTAAATGTTGTAGTACAACTATTTGCCACCGAACAGGTTGATGAACCGGTACAACACTTTCGCCCATTGGTCGCAGTTGTTGTTTCACCCGATAAAGTGACTGTGCTTAATGCACCATCGATAGCCGCAGGATATTTTAATTTGGTGGTGCCTGTACCAGCGGAGATGGCAAGCGCTGTAGTGTTCAGCGCCCCGGCTGTCGCTGCCAAGGTGACCGTCCCATTGACGGAATTATCCTGATTACAAGGTACTGCGGAATCAGCACAGGCACGGACGGTAATATCCGTACCAGCACAGGCAATACTGGTCGAGGCAACATCCATTTCATAATGATCGGGCGCGGGACAAGTTCTTACCGTAGTAAGAAGGCTTTCAATATTGGTTTGCGATAAGGCTCCAGAATAAATATTTACCTCATCAATATTTCCTAAAAAGTGGAATGCGGTTTGTTGCCCTTCCGATGATGCAGAGGTCTCGCCTCCTATAGCTGCCGTTCCTGTGCCATCCTTCCACGTACCTGCATAAGGAGCGATAACTTTCGCCTGTGACACACCTGAAGTGTTATAAACATACAAGGTAACCGTAGCTGCTGTGGTATCTACAACTGCCGCTACGTAATACCAGGTATTACTGCTAATTATTGGATTGGTATCAACACAAAAAACACCACAACTTGGATCACGCCCCTGGCCGGTAACAGTTCCAGTATTGGTTACATTGCGGTTAAAAAATCGTAATTCGGGGCTGCCCGTACCATCGGCAAGGCTTAAACCCCAACCATCCTGATTATCATCGCGCACTAAAATTCGCTGATGCTGTGCGCCAGAATTTGACGAGCGAATCCACGCTGCAAAGGTAAATCCGTTAGGTAAGGTTGGAAAGCCAGACAATTCAACATAGTTATAGGTTCTAAGCGGTGAACCGCCAGTACCATCAAAGGCGCCATAGCGACATGTACTTTGAGCCCCACTACTATAGGCTGAGGAGCCTGATGTTGTTGATGGTAATGCGGATGAACCATTTGCGATACGCGCACGACCATTATTACCTTGACCACTGCTATCGATAACCTCGCCCGCGGTACCGTTCCATGAGCCTTCATCCATATGCCATGAGCCCAATAGTACTGGCGCTGGTGCAGTAGTGCCGCTACAAAATGGCGCAAAATTAGCGGTAGAAAATGCAGAAGATTGATAATTCACAGTGACTTGGTTACCCGTCGCCGTAAAATTTGCGCCTGAAACTGCACCATTAATAATAGAGTTATAGTTGAAACTGACATTACCCACCGCGTATATGAACGCGGTTAAATTGGCTTCATTGGCTGAAGTGATAGTACCTGTGGCGTAAATTAATAATTGATCGGATGTAAAGCTTTGAGTGCTAACTTGAAAACCGATTGAAACATTACCATTAACCCAAATACGCGTAGTGCCTGATGCAGCAACACGTTTTAAAATAGTTGCTTGGGCTAAGGTCAAATCCCCGTTGATCCAATAGTCCCCAGATTGTAACTGCACAATAGATTGGTAATTGGTTGTAAATGCCGTCGTTTTATAAATGCCATTACTCGTCGTAAAATTTATCGTTGCCTGCTGCCCAACAGTGACCGTTGAATAATCGCCTGCTGCAACATTTTGTGTTCCTTGATATGCGATATTGATTGCACCATTGGTACCCGTACCTGTTTGAAAAGCAACCGTTGAAGTTGTTGCTGCATTACCACTGGCTGCACAACTGGAACCGCTACAAGCAACCCAAGACGTATTGTCAGTAATGCTTTTTGCCTGAAGCGTCGCGCCGCCACCAGTCATAATTGAGTGATAACTTAAATTAATATTGCCATTACTTGCTGTTGCTTGAATCGCATTACTAAAAATTGTATTACAAGCCACCGCCCATACTTGCGCAGAAAAAATAACGCTAACAATCGCCAATAGAGCAGCGATATTTTTGCGATGATGAATCACAGTGTTCGGTTTCATAAAATGTATCCGAGTAAAATTTTTACACACAACATTTATTCTTGTTCTAAAAAGGAACCCGCTTCAATAGTTCTTACTGAGCGTAAATTACCACTACCGCAAGTACCCACGCTCACAATCTGATAGGTGCTGCTCAATTTTGTGGTAGTGGTGGTTGCAACATAATTAGCCGCCGTTGCAGGCGCACAAGTGCTAGCATCTTGATACTGACATGAACATGTGACCACTGCAGAACACGCATTTAAACCGGGAACCGTATAATTGTATGTTGTATTCAAGCCTACACAGCGCGAATCCACTGATTGGCGAGTTAGTGTGCTTGAGGTTGAGTAAAACAAGGTATTCATCGCACTTTGTGCGCCGCTTTCTGCAGCATAGAACGCTTGCACATTGGTCATTTCTTGTGTGGAGGACGTTGCCGTTTGAACCGTATTGCGCGACAGCACCAATGCAAACAAACTCATCACCACCAAAATAAATATCGCCAATGGCATTAGAAAGCCGCGCTGATTTTTTACACACTGATTAGGGTACATTACGAATCATCACCGACTGATTGAACGCGACTGACTCACCATTATTGACAAACACCACATTAAATTGCACATCGGTATTGCGATTTTCGCTACCAGCAGTGAGTGCAAATGGGGTTGGCGATGAAACATTGTCAGCCATCAAACTATAGGTAGAGGTTAAATCCACACTACCATTGCTGACATTTTGACTATCGTAAAATCGCAATTGATTTGACACCACACAAAATGCTTGGGGATTGTCCAGTAAATAAAAGCGCTGATTAATCGAATTGCGTTGCCACACTTTCGCTACCGCTAAATTTAATTGTGTCGCTGTACGCGAACTTAAAACAGCAAGTGACACTGGGCTAGCCCCATAAATTTCAGAGGCGCTCATTGCTGCAATAGTTACATAACGTGCAGTACCAAATTCAATCGCATGTGGAGACACCGCTAACACCGATGCACCAGCGGCACCATTAAGTGTGTCGGGAACAAAGTCATTGTAATTACCACTGGCATCTAAAAAACCACGGTAGTTGCCACCACTCGCAATGGGCATAAACTCTAAACAACTACCGCCATTAGTAATTTGCACACTGTAAGGTAAGGCGATACGCAATTGGCGGGTCATGCGTTCAATTGCTTGGCGGCCAGTATTAACCAAGCGCGAACGTGTTTGCACACTTTGATATGACTTGGTGGACTCCACAACAAACTTCGAACCTAATACAGCCAAAATCGACAAAATCACCACAACGCTAATTACCTCAATTAAGGTAAAGCCCCGCGCAAATTTAAACGAAGCGATTTTATTCGACATTAAAAATTCGACCTATAAGCTGCCAAAGTAATAGAAACACCTTGCGGTGTAGACACAGTGACAGTGACTAACTTTTGGTTATTGGCAGTACTCACGGTAACGCTACGGGTATAGGAATAGGTTGTACCGCTCACTACAACGGTATAGGGCGTATCACTGTAGTTATTGTAATCATCCACGTCATTCATATTGGCATCAGGCGTATTACTGCACGCGATTGCGCCAAAACTACCACAAGCAGGAATACCGCCTGTTGGGGTATTTTCATCGTATTTTAACGCGAGAATTTCATCGAGTTTAGCTTGCGCTAATTCCAATGCCCGCACTTGTGCAAGCGGATCTACAGAGTGCATAACACTGAAGTTATAGGCTTTAAACAGTGCCGCTGTTGCGATACTAACAATAACAATAAATGCAATTAATTCCAGCAGGCTTACGCCGCGCTGCCCTGCATAGTTAATGCGCATAACCACTCGCCTCAACCGTTACGCTCGCACTCGCACCACTTGTCGAAGTTAGATTAATAGTCGCTGCTGTAGTACGACCAAGCTTATCGTAAGTAAAGGTTGCAGGCGTGGCGGTGACGCCGGAAGGAAAACTTAAAGGATAACCTTTTTCATGCACAACCAGTGGTGTTCCATTTTCTGTCACACTCACACTCGATGCGGTCACAATCGCTTGAATCCCACTGCGAGCCATTGCTGTTTGTTGCGCAAAAAACAAAGCCGCGATGAGATCATCGCGGCCTGCTTGAAGATTTGCGCTAGTAACATTGCCTAAACGAGAGAATAAACTTACAGAAATAATACCGATAATAATCATTACGGCTATTAACTCTATAAGTGTAAAACCACGCTCCCGCTTAGACATGCCATTCACTAAACTAGCTCAACAGTATTAAGGTGCACCGATAGCTTGAAAGGTAGCCGTTGTTGAATTCACCCCCGTCAAAGTACAAGTAACAACCGTACCCAGTCCTGCTACAGCGGCGGGAGTAATTGTATATCCAGACGGTAATCCACCATTAAGAACATACTGACCATCTGTACAGTTTGTAACACTTATTCTAACTGTTCCAGTATTAACACCAGCATTAATCGCAACGGCATTAGCATAATTGATCGACATGCCACTACTTATATTCCCGGCAACACCATTAACGGCAGCTTTCTGCGCAGCACTCGACATATCTACAAATTTTGGCAAAGCAGTCGCAGCTAAAATACCTAAAATAACAATCACAGCAATCAATTCAATCAGTGTAAAACCAGATTGTTGAGTTTTCATAACAAGACTCCAAGCAAGTAAAGTGTTATACGATCAGTGAAATTAACAAACTTTTTATACATCGCACAAATGCGAACCCTCTTGTAGTTCCTCCGTGCTGACGGGTTGTCCATACCGTCAAAAAAGTTCTCGATGACTAGAATATAGCCCAATACCTCAAGTTTGCCAGTTATAAAAAGAAAAATCTTAGATCTGTTTCGGAATACTCGATAGATTAATCAGTACCTGCCCACTTAGCGGAGAATATTCAAAAAAATATTCGTTAGGGCGAGCCGTTATAAATTCAAAATGGCAGTGTTTTTCTGGCGTAATAGTCAAATGGTAGGAGTGACTTTTGTACGCATCACCACCCGCATAAGATATAGGTGGCGAATTTTGCAATAAACTCTGCCACAAACTTAAACAGCTACTGACACTCGGTGTTACTAAATTCTTCATACCTACCGCTAAAGGCCAGCCTTCTGGCGTAAACTGAACCGTGCTGGCATCAATCGTTGTAGAGGTAGACATAAAACTTGCCTGCTTCGACATTAACCAACGCGCATGCAGGTTAAAAACAGATGCACTAAAATTGCGGGCAAGCACTTCAAAACTTAATTGCTGAGTTTGAGCCGCCAAACGCGAGTAATGCTGAACCCCTACCAACACAATCAAACCTATAACCGTCACAACCACATAAAACTCAAAGCTGGTGTAGCCGGCAAGCTTTTTCATTTTGAATAGCCCCGCCCCAATGTTTAATGAGATTGAATAGAGTACATATCCCACATAGGTAAAAAAATACCAAGAGCCAAGACAGTCACAAAGCCTGCCATAATTACAATCATAATCGGCTCAATGCGGTCGCCCAATAATTTGGTATCGTACTCCACTTCGCGCTCATAAAATTCTGCGACTTCTGCGAGCAATGAATCCACCTGCCCACTCTCCTCACCGACAGAAATCATTTGCAATACCAAGGGAGTAAACATACCGCTAATTAAATGGGTTTGATACAAACCTTCACCGCGCTCTATGCCTGCACGAATACCGCGAATTTTATCGCCAAGATAATTATTATCGATAGCGCGCGCGCACAACTCTAAAGCATTGGATATAGGCAAACCCGCACCCAACATCAAACCAAATGACCGAGCATAACGCGCTAAAGAAGCACGCTCAATAATATCGCCCACAACAATTAGGCCCAGCTTTTTTTTACCCCACCAACGGCTTCCCTCGGGGCTTTTAATATAATTTAAAAACCAAGCCACCACACCGGCAACAATGAGAAACAAATACATCCAGTAATTTACGAAAAAATCTGAAATGGCAACTAAAATGCGCGTTGGCATTGGCAACTGCGCACCAAATTGTTTAAATAAACCCGCAAACGCAGGAATCACTTTTACATTGATCACAACCATTGCAATCGAAATCGCTAAGAGTACAAAGGTTGGATACCGCAATGCGGTTTTAATACTTTTACTGGTATTTAGATCGCGCTCCATATATTCGCTAAGCTGTTTAAACACCATATCCAAACGGCCTGAGTTTTCACCCACACTCACTAAACTGACAAATAAATTATTAAATATTTTAGGATGTGAACGCATAGCAGTAGACAATTCAACACCCGTTTCTAAGCGATCAATAATATCGTTAATCGCCTGTTGAAAAGTGTAATTGCGCATAGAAGCCGATAAACCGCGTAAACCCTTCACTAAAGGAATACCAGATTTAGAAATGGTAAACATTTGGCGCGAAAACATAATCAGCTCAACAATGTCCACCTTGCCCATGTTAGTGGCGCGTTCAAGTCTCTCTGAAAAGGATAATTGAGGCTGCTGCTCTGTCATCGCAATAGGCGTAATTCCCCGCCCCAATAATTGGTTGGCGGCCGCATCGGTATTTACCGCTTCCAGTTGACCATTCACTGAACGGCCCTCTGCATTGCGTCCTTTAAACGAGTAAATTGCCATAAAATATTAATCGATTGGGTCAATAATCAGTACATAAAAATCTGCAGCCAGATATCATGAAACTTCATCTAGCTGCGCCGTTATACTCATCACTTCATCTAATGTGGTAATACCTTCTTCTGCGTATTCTAAAGCTGCCGCACTGAGTGTTTTAAAATATTGGCTGGCATAGGCAGCATGAGTGAATGCATTGATATCACCCACGCGCATCGCTTCAGCCATATCTTCATTAATCTCCAACATTTCAAAAACACCTATGCGCCCACGGTAGCCGGTATTATGACAATGTGGACATCCAGCCCCACGCTTAAACGTAACAACCTGAGCGCTTTTATCTTTTTTGATACTAACCAAAAGTTGCAGCTCATTCGCATCCGGTGTGTGATCTTGAATACAGCTAGAACAAATACGACGCACTAACCGCTGAGCAACAACTGCTTTCAATGCAGTGGCGACCAAATATCCATCCACACCTATATCGGTTAGACGCAAGGCTGAGCTGATGGCATCGTTTGTGTGCAACGTGGATAATACTAAATGACCCGTCATAGATGCTCGCAAGGCTATCTCAGCAGACTCCGCATCACGAATCTCCCCCACCAATAAAATATCTGGATCTTGACGTAAGGCAGCGCGTAATACACTACTAAAGGTTAAACCAATTTTTTCATGCAGCTGTACTTGACTAATACGCGGCAAACGATATTCCACCGGATCTTCAACAGTAATAATTTTCTTTTGCGGTTTATTTAATTCAGTCAGTGCGCCGTATAAAGTAGTGGTTTTACCGCTACCTGTAGGGCCGGTAACTAATACCAACCCATGTGGTCGTGTAATAATTTTGCGGAAACGTGTCGCCATTGCTGCTGGCATACCAACACTATCTAAACTGCGAACGCCATCCGTATGGTCTAATAACCGCATCACAACGGATTCACCAAACTGCACCGGCATAGTGGAAAGACGCACATCAATATTGTGGTGTTTAATTTTTAAATTAAACCGACCATCTTGAGGCAATCGCTTTTCAGAAATATCCAAACCTGCCATTAATTTAATACGCACCACCAACGCCGAGGCAATACGCTTTTCATTCATCACCTGCTCAATCAATTCGCCATCAATACGATTGCGAATGCGCAACACCTTTTCATCAGGCTCGATATGAATATCCGAAGCTTTATTAGTCATAGCCTCTTCAAATATTTTCTGCAAGAGCTTTACAACAGGTGCATCACTATCCGCTGAATCCGCAATAAAATCTTCCAAATCAACGGCTGATTCTTGCAGCTCTTCATCCAATTCACCTGCAAGGCTCGCAATTTCGCTCGCACGACTATAAGCGATATCCAAAATATCCAGCAGCTCAGATTCTCGCACTACAGCAGGCTTGAGGTTTTTTTGAAGAATACGCTGCAACTCATCCAAACAAAAAATATCCGTTGGATCAGCCATACCTAATAGCAAACCATCAAAATCTTCACGCAATACCATCACGCGGTACCGGCGTGCGCTGGTTTCCGGTAACGTTTGCACTAAATCTTTATCAAACCGAAATTGCTTAAGTTGCACAAACGGAATTTGTAATTGGGTGGAAAGAAGATTCAATAACTCATTTTCATCCACATAACCCAATTCAACCAGTTGATTACCCAGTTTGCGTCCGCTAAGTTTTTGCTCTTGCAAAGCGTGCTGCAACTGGGTTTCAGTAATCATATTTTTTTCGACAAGTAAGTCGCCAATACGAATACGTTTCGGTGCTGATGAATTAAACATGCTTTACTCACTCACTGCGCAGTGCAGCAATTCGTTGATCTGTGTAATTTTTTACTTGATCCTGCAACTGCGGGAATTCGCGTAAATGCAAATAAGCCTGCAGCGCATTTTTCGGCTGAACCAAGCCATCATAGGCTAACGCCAATCCCAACCAATAAGCAGGCTTATCACCAAAACTATTAAGCAACCGTTGATAGCTAATCACTGATTGTGAATAATTGGCCGTTTTATGGTAAAGACTGGCTAATAAAGCGCGGTAAGATTCATTATCGGTTGCTGCCGGTAAATTTTTTTCTAATAAAGCAATGGCTTGATCGTTATCGCCATTAGCGCTCAATAGTTGAGCATTAATTTTAGCTTTGAGAAAATCGGGTAAATAATTGGTTTTGTTGGCCAGAACATCCGCAGCCTGAGTGTTACCCTGCTGAAGATAAAGATCTGCCAGTAAAATTGTTGACATAATCGGTTTATCGGCATTGCTCACAAACTGTTTTAACAATTCTAGCGCATCGGTTTGCTTACCTTGCTGCAGTAAATGTTGTGCTTGCTGAACGACCTGATCATCTTTCCATGCTTGGGTAGGTGCCACAGAAAGTGTAGTAGCCTCTGTTACCACCATAGATTTTATTTTTTCTACCGGCGTAGGCACCAACTCTGGAGCACTCGCAGGACTAAGCGCTTGCTTGTCAGATTGTTCATTTGCCGATGAAGAAGATTCACTATTTTGAGCAATAGCATCCCAATTAATACTTTTCATTTGGACAAAATCGGGCGATACAAATTTTGCCCGCTGCATATAAGCTTCTGCCTGTTGCTTATTGCCTAATTGCGCCTGTTCTTTTGCCAAACTTAAATAGCGGTTCGCAATTGCATCTATACCTGCGCGAGCATCTTGATTATCCGGGCTTAATGCCAGAATTTTTTCATAGTAGGCATAAGCATTATCTTCAACCGGCGATGTAAACCTATCCATTGCAATAGCCCGATTCGCTTGCTGCAATAAATCATCAACATGTGCTTGCACCAATTTTGAGGATTGATCATCCACGTGCTTGTAATTCGATGATGCTTGATAAATAGAGGGAGTATCAACAAGTCTTATCTTGGAATCCTCTTTCGACTTGCCTGAAGCGGTTACAGAAGCGCTTCTTCTATCAACATTTAACTCTTGTGAACTTCTAAAATGATGCAATAAATAATTTAAGAGAAAAACACCAATAAACACCACTACAAATAAAGTGATTAAAGACATCCACGCGATAGGAGTTTTTTTTACAATAGCAGTGGATTGCAGCAACTCTTGATCATAGGTATCCACACCATCAGGAATGCCTCGCTGGTGCGACAAATCGCGCAACATGTCGTTGAGCAGACTCATAGATGTAATCCCAGCAAATTGGGCAGCACCACCGCTGATACCGCAGCCACACACGCAACTGTCGGCCACAACCAATAATTGCGCCTAGCCAATATGCGCCCTATGGAACGACTCTCTTTAGTGTCAGCAATAGCGCGCTCCATATGATTGCGCGTAACCTTTTCACTTTTTTCTCCATAAGCCGCAAGCATCGCTTTGTGGGCAATCACATTAATTAAACGCGGAACACCACCCGATGCACGATACAACAACATTAACGCTGGGCGCGAAAATAAATTAGCGCCGCGATATCCCGCTGACGTTAAACGGAATGCGATGTAGTCAGCGAGGCTTTGCCGTGAAATACTCTGTAAATATTCAGAAAAAACGATACGCTGTTTTAATTGACGTAAATCGGGGCGATTTAATAAATCATCCAGTTCGGGCTGACCGATCAATACCACTTGTAACAATTTATTTTTTTCTGTTTCCAAATTAGTTAGCAAGCGCAAAGCTTCTATGGTTTCGCGTGGCATAGCTTGCGCTTCATCCACTACCAAAACCACTTGGCGCTTTTGTTGCGCCAACTCCACCAGACGCTGGTTAATTTCACGCAGCAGCTGATAAGAAGGCATTTCAGGAGAATAAGCTATACCTATTTCTTCCGCCAAAAACCATTTAAGCTCTTCAGGAGTAAGATAGGGATTAGGGATGTAGGCGGTAAGAAAATTATCGCCCAGACTCGCAAGCAATTTTCGGCTCAATAACGTTTTACCAGTACCCACTTCACCCACAATTTTGATGAAGCCCTCACTGTGTCGCAAGGCCAGAAGAAGCGTACTCAATACTTCACGATGACTCTGACTATTGAAAAAAAATTGCGTATCAGGCGTCAAGGAAAAGGGATGTTCGGTGAGCCCAAAGTGCTGGCGATACATAAAAACCTCAACTGGAAATCACCAGACTTATTGCTTTCTATACTCGTCACTAATGGCTTTTATGCGCTCTTGGCTTTGCTCTAATTCGCTCTTCCAAGTACTTTCATCATCGACGACTATGGGGCGCAACAAAATCACTAATTCTGTTTTTGATTTTGCTTTGCTTTTAGTACGAAACAAACTATTCAATAAAGGGATATCCCCTAAAATTGGACGCTTACCATCCGTGTTCTGTTTATTTTCTTGCATTAAACCACCGAGCACAATCACCTGACCATTTTGCGCTTTCACAATGCTGTCAGATTCGCGGATACCCCGATAGGCTAAGGGCAAAGAAAAATTTTGATCACCAACTGTGAACACTTTTAACTGATCTTTAACATCACTGACAACTGGATGAATGTGTAAAACCACCTCACCATTTTCAGAAATTTGCGGTGTAACATCTAACGAAATACCACTAAAAAAAGGTGAGAGCTCAATATTGGGCGCTGTGGAAGTTGAGGTTGCATTAGAGGTAGTGTTACTGGAAATACCTGTTACAAAGTATTCATCTGAACCAACTCGTATCACAGCTTTTTGATTGTTGACAGTCGAGACTCTAGGACTGGAAAGTACTTGCACTGAACCTTGCGTTTCCAATAGCGATAAAAGTTTGGTGATATCTTGCACCTGCAACAGCGAAGAAAACGTGCCGCCTATAGCCTCGCTTGCAGGCACCGCCAAATTCTGCATAACACCATTTTTATCGGTATAGGTAAAGTTTTTAGTAATGTTTCTAAATTCACTGGTAGTGGCATTTGTACCTGCACCATTGGCACCTAAAACAAAGCCGTCGGCAATATTTTGTGTGTGCGCTAATTGCCCACTGATTGCCCCCCAATTAACGCCCGCTTCAAAACCTTCATTTAAACTAACTTCTAAAATTTTTGCTTCTAAAATAACCTGACGTTTTACACTGAGTTCAGAGCGCTCCAAAAATTCTCGCACAGCACTTAATTCGCTGGGGCGCGCCTTAACCACAATCATACCTGCTTGCGGGGAAACTGTAACAGAGCGACTTTCATCTTCACCACCGATAATTGAACTTATCGTTGTGCGCAAACTTGCCCAAAAATCTGTGTGATTCATGGTTTGTACACGAGAACCTGGCGTTATGCCTTGCCCCTTAGAGTTGCCATTATTGGATTTGTTTTTTTCAGCTGAATCCAACATCCCTAATAAATTAGCCGTATCACCGCTTGAGCCAGAGCTGCCATTTGAATTATTGCCAGAGTTCCCACCTTGACTATTGTTTTGCGCACGACCGACCAACACGGCAGTATCTGATACACCAACACGTTGCACATCCAAATAATTAATATGAAAAACTTCTGTTCGCAAAGCATTGGCATAAATGGTGTAAATACCACGATCTTGCTTGTATTCATAACCATAAATATCGCGCGTTACACGCAATACATCATCAATGGTTACATCTTTTAAATCTAATGAAATAGTGCCGCTTACGTCAGGGTGAACAACAACATTAATGCCTGTACCTTTCACTAAACCCAAAAAGAAATCTTTTGCTGGTACTGAGCGTACGGAAACATCAAAGCGCTCTGTAAATTTTTTTCCTGCCGCCGTTTTAATATCATTATTATCCAGCAACGCCTTGGTGACATCCGCGGGAACCGCAGCAGCCTTTTTAGCCGCTGTAGTTTGTTCATTCACTAGGGTATTTATTTCGGTTTCTGCTGTAGTTTTACTGCCTTGATTAGTGCAGCCATTTAACAAAGGCAACAACAAAACGGACATTACGATAAAGAGCTGACAGTGTGCTAAGCGGTTATTTCTTAATGGCATAGCCATAACTCCAAAAAATCAATTATTTGCGAATCGCTGTATTATCCAAGGTCACTCGCCACGCTTTTCCATTTTGCTGCAAGACGACGCCATCGGCTTCTATTTTTTTCACTACCGCACCCACACCTTTCACGGCTTGCGATTCTTCCAATGACTGCCCATTAATAATGGCAACTTTTCTGCTGTCTGAAATTAAAATACTGGTGACTTTAATTGCGTTCTGAGCATTAACGCCAGAAGCATCAGCTCCCGCCTGATAATTGAGTGGTTTAGTGGGGTCAGCGACTTGTGCATAGATCTGTCCACTAAAAACCAATAAACCCACAACAAATAATCCCCATAGGTTACACACCTAAAAGCCCCTCTTCTGAACTCAATGTATAGACACGCAAAACGGTTTCGGCCGCGGGATAATGCTCAACATGATAATCCAAACTTTGCCAGTAGAAACGCCAAGGTAACTGCTCCAATGCTTGTAAAAATTGTATAAGCTGTGGATACGTCCCTGAGACATGCAATTCAACGGCATGCTGATAAACTCCGGCGCTATTATTTTCAATGGCTGATTCTGCAGCCACCTTGGGAATAACGGGCTGATTCAGTTGCAGCTCTTGCGCAGGCAATGTTTTTACTTCTAACAAACTTAACTGCGAGGCTTTTTGCAACACTTCTTGTAAGGCTTGAGGTAACTGATCTGCGCGAATTAAATTACGCGAAGCATTCTGCACCTTGTCTTCCATTTGCTTTATATCAATTTGTAATTGCGCTATTTGCGCTTTTTTTTGCTTATCTGGATCATTTAATAAACTTTGCGTTATTGCCGCAACTTGGGTTTGCATGGCCGTGCGCTGGCTGGCTAACGAGCTTAACTGAGAGGTGATCTCATTGGATTTTTTATCAATAGACACTTGTACGGCAAAATTCCATAACATAAAAATAAAGGCCAACGCCGAAACAAATATCAACGCACGCTCACGCATAATGCGCGCATCAATTTTTTCCTGCCATTGCTTCAGGGTTTCTAACATTAGTGTTTTCCCCCTGCTTTATCATCTTTTGCTTTGGCTAAACTGAACTGCAACAAACCTGCTTGTTGCTTATCGCGCTCGATATTTAACACACCAAAACCTACATCAGCAAAACTGGGATTTTGACGTAACCGCTGTAAATAAAGCGGGATCTGATCAGCGCTGCGTGTAAGACCGCTGAGTTCAGCGTATTTTCCACCGCGCTCTAGAGAAAAAGATTCCAATGAAATAGTACTGAGCGAAGCATTTGCTAACGCAATTAATTGCGCAGAAAAGCCCTTGTCATTACCCAAATCCTGACGAGAAATCATTGTTAGAATTTGTTGGTGACGCTGCAAGTTTTTTTGCAACTGAACAATTTTTTCATCCAATTCTGCGCTTGCTTGCGCTGGCTTTTGAGCGCTAAGACGCTGCAATTGAGCCTGTAGTGTTTGCTGCACTTGTTGTTCTTGCACTAATTGCTGTTCCAGAAGTGCATTTTTGTGACTGGAATAAAGCGAAAAACATAATAGCAATACAAGAACAGCCAAACTACTCCATGCCATGTGAATAGCACGTAGTGGCTCGCGATTGGGTTGAAACTCAAGTAGGTAGAGATTGATTTGTTGCATTAATTATGCCCCCACCGTCTCTTCACGTAGGGCCGCACCAATGGCCAATAGAGACAACGACAAGTTGTGCTCTTGTATATCGCTAGCAATTTGCAATCCGGCTTCAAGATTAAAAAGCTCAATTTTCACTGCGAGGCCGTTACGAATCTCTGGCGTAAGCTTATCACTGGTAACGTTTTCGCCGCAGATATATATATTGCTAGGGGGCGATTGGCGCATTTGTCGTTCAAAGTAATCAAGTGAACGCTGTAATTCCAACACTAGCGCATCACCCGGCAAATCATCCAATAAGCCAGCATTATAGGCTAGCGAAAATTGGCGGGACAAATACAAATTGCCATCGCGAATAATTTGCAAACTGCCACCACCTTGCCCTAATTTAACCAGCGCTATACCACGCTTTGTATCACAACAAGCTTGTGCGAGATTACGCAGCACCAACTCAGGAATATCAATCGCTGCCAACTCTAATTGCGCTGCTTTGGCTTGGGCAATTAATTGCACAATGGTATTACGTTGAGAAACAACCGCATAAGCCATGCGACTAGTACCGCGAATACTATCCTCTGGCAGTAAAAAAGCATCGAGAATGGCATCCGCAATAGGGAATTGAATTAAGTCTTTTACGCGCCAACGTAAGGCTTCTGCGAGCTCTTCGGGCGGCACTTTGGGGGCTTCACCCAATAACAGCTGGTAGTTACTGCTGCCAATTACCAAATTACAGGGGACGCGCTGTAAACCTAATTTGGCTAGTCTATTGCGCAGGATTTCTGGGGGGTTGGTACTTGCGTCCGCAGGAATAAACTCGCAGTGTGCCAACAGGGGTTGCTGAGTTGGATGGCGCTTAATGTAAGCGAAAGCTACACCTTCAGCGCCGAACTCGACACCTATAACCTCATTTTGACGCGACTTTGCACCGAACCAGTTCAACGAAGTGCCTCTTTAAACGCTTTTATTGAGTAAATAGAATGGATTTGTTTTCACCCTAGTAGCTGAAATTTATCAAACAGCTAATAACTCTTCTTTATAATTGGCCGTATAAACATAACCTTAACATCATGACCTTAGACCATAAAAGGTAAAAATGCCAAATGTTTCATATTGTTTTGTTTGAACCAGAAATACCGCCCAACACGGGCAATATTATCCGCTTAGCAGCTAATACCGGTTGCAAGCTTCACTTAATTGAGCCATTGGGCTTCAAGCTAGACGAAAAGAGTGTCAATCGCGCCGGTATGGATTATGCGGAAACCCAAGAACTGGTTCTGCATAAAAATTGGGATGAGTTCATGACCCGTGAACAGCCTCAACGAATCTTCGCCTTAAGTACCAAAGGTAAACACTGCCACAGTGATGCCCATTTTGCAGCGGGAGACTATTTACTTTTTGGCCCAGAAACCCGCGGCCTGCCAGCCAGCCTGCGCGAATCACTCCCGCCAGAACAAGTATTGCGCATTCCTATGCTAGCCAGCAGCCGCAGCATGAATCTGTCTAACTCAGTTGCAGTGATTGTATTTGAAGCTTGGCGCCAGCTGAACTACACAGGGGCTGTAGATGTTGCGAGTCTCTAGTATCATGCATGCCCCAGTTACACGGTGAAATTCCATGGCTAATATCCAAATTTTAGTCGGCAGCGTTTATGGCGGTGCCGAACAGGTAGCAGAGATCGCCGCTGAAGCCCTGCGCGAGATAGGCCACCATGTTGACATCAACACCTATGCTCGCCCCGCTGATTTAGTGCGCAATGCGGATGAAATACTCTTACTTTGCCATTCCAATACTGGCTCCGGCGAATTGCCCGATAATCTTCAGCCCACTTATTTACACCTAACACGCGACTATCCACGCTTGATGGGTAAACGCTATGGGGTGATTAATCTGGGCGATAGCGGCTACACCACTTTTAATGAGGCAGGCCGTATGCTGGATGCCGCATTCGCGGATTTAGGTGCGGTACGCCTTGGCGAACCTTTGGTAATAGATGCTTGTGTTGGCGATGACCCACGTGAACTGACGCTGGCCTGGACAAAAAGCTGGAGCAGCTACTTATGAGTAATGCCTCTATAAATCGTGCACCCATAGCGTTGTTTTACGGAAGCTCCACTTGCTACACCGAAATGGCGGGGGAGAAAATTCGTGCACAACTCGGCGAAGACCTAGTAGACATCTTTAATATCACTGAAACCCCGATTATTACGGCTGAATTTTACAACTACATTATCCTTGGCATCCCCACATGGGATTACGGCGAACTACAAGAAGACTGGGAAGAAATTTGGGATGATGTAGACGATGTAGACTTCACCGGCAAAAAAGTCGCCCTTTATGGTTTGGGCGATCAAATTGGCTACCCAGAATGGTTTTTGGATGCCATGGGCTATTTGCACAGTAAAGTCGTTAAACGCGGTGCCATTCCCTGCGGCTACTGGCCCAATCAAGGTTACAACTACGAAGCGTCCAAAGCAGTCACATTAGATGGTAGCCACTTTGTCGGCTTAGCCTTAGATGATGAAAATGAATTTAACAAAAGTGCCGAGCGCATCGCCCATTGGTGCGAGCAAGTCCGCGCTGAGTTTGGCGTGTGAACGAAGACTTCCACAATGCCCAAGTAGAATGGGATGCCGATGGCCAGCCACTCTCCCACGAATTCGGCGATGTGTATTTCTCTAAAGCCAATGGCCTTGAAGAAACCCGCCATGTATTCCTCCAGCACAATCATCTAGCTGAGCGCTGGCAAAGCCTCACCGACAACCAACATTTCACCATTGCTGAAACTGGCTTCGGTTCAGGCCTTAATTTTTTAGCGGCATGGGACTTATGGTTAAAAACAGCGCCCATCAGTGCCCGCTTGCATTTTGTTAGCGTTGAAAAATTTCCGCTGCACAAAACGGATCTTACCCGTGCACTGTCATTGTGGCCGGAGCTGGCCGAACTCGCCAACCCGCTGATCAACGCCTACCCAGTATTTGTAGGTACAGGCTTTCATCGCCTGAAATTTATCGATGGGCGCATTAGCCTTACACTAATTATTGATGATGCCACTACAGGTTTTACCAAATTACTTGCCAGCACCCATCCTTTATATGCCAAAGCCGGCTTCAAGGTGGATGCGTGGTTTCTGGATGGTTTTGCCCCCTCCAAAAACCCGCAAATGTGGAGCAATCAACTATTTGATGTTATCCACAAGCTCAGTGATCAAAAAACCACGGTTGCAACCTTTAGCGCAGCCGCCATTGTCAAAAATGGTTTAAAAGCAGCGGGATTTCACATTGAAAAAGTAACAGGCTTTGGCCGCAAGCGGGAGATGGTAAAGGCCCACTTCCAGCACGAGCGCGAAATGCCTAACCCTGAGGATTACCGCTATCCCGGCAGCTTTTCGCCCTACCCTGTACCCTGGACGATTCAACCTAATAACGAGGTTAAAGCCCGCGAAGTCGTAATAATCGGCGGCGGCTTAGCGGGTTGCCATACCGCTCATGCGCTGGCTGAACGGGGCTGGAAAGTTATACTGTTGGAGCGCCACGGAGATTTAGCACAAGAAGGTTCAGGCAATCCACAAGGAGCGCTTTACGCCAAACTTTCACCACTGGAAGAAGCTCAAGCCACCTTCAACTTGACAGCATTGCAGTACGCGTTGCAGATGTATCGCCCACTCTGGCCAAAAATTGGCGAGCAGTGCGGCCTACTCCAATTAGCCTACAAACCCACCGAACAAAAACTGCACGAGGAATTGCGCGAGCGTTTTGCCACTGCGGGGGAACTGGTTGAGTTTGTGACGGCCGCACGCGCCAGTGAGTTAGCGGGTGTAGAAGTGGATTACAGCGGTCTTTTCTTCCCACAAGCAGGTTGGATTAACCCGCGCCAACTGTGCAGTGAATTGATAAACCACGTTAATATTCACGTGAAATACAACTCGCAAGTGATTGATTTTAAAGCGACTGATAACGGCTGGCTTGTCGAACTAGACAGTGGCACCCAGCTGCAAAGTCAAACCCTAATTATCGCCAGCGCCAAGGAAGCTCTGAAGTTTACCGATGCCAATCACCTGCCCGCCAAAGCCATTCGCGGCCAAGTGACTTACTTACCCCAAACGGCAACTAGCCCCAGATTAACCAGCGTAATCTGCGCCGAAGGCTATATTAGCCCCGCGCAACATGGGCGCTTTTGCTCAGGAGCCACCTTCAATTTAAAAGACGAAAGTACCGACGTTCGCACCAGCGATCATGACACCAATCTAGCCAATCTACGTCAACATTTGCCTAAGCTCGCACAACACTGGGCAGGCATTGACACGGCCGAACTGCAAGGGCGGGTCGCTTTCCGCTGCGCCCTGCCCGATTACTTACCCGCTGTTGGCCCCTTGCCGGTCGTGGATGACCTGCTGCGCGATTTCGCCCCGCTGCGTAAAAATGCCCGCGCCGGTATAACCTCAGCGGGAAGCTATTACTCTGGGCTTTACATCAATATAGGTTATGGCGCACGCGGCTTGGCTTACACACCCATTTGCGCGGAACTGCTGGCATCCTATATCAACCGGGAGCCACTCCCAATGCCGCAAGAACTGGCGAATGCACTTAATCCTGCACGATTTATTATTCGCGATTTAATCAAAAATAAACGCTAATCAAATACGCCGTGACGGCGGTAATTTTCTTTTCTAGCGCCTTTTTTGTCGGCAATCCACGTCTATACTCTGAACATCCCCCGTAGAGAGAAACCATAATGCTAACCAACACCCGCAATTACAGCTTGGATACTTACGAAGATATAGATTTTATCCACAACTATTACGAGCGACTGGTATTACAAGAAATCCTCACGCAAAGCAGCCGCGCACAAAACGGCGACCGCGACTTCTTAGCCGATGTGGCTTGTGTGGCGCTTAACCGAATGCCACCACGCTATATTCGTCACGATGTGGATATGACGTTTTTTATGTCACCACAAGACATACAAGAAATTGAACACAAAGTCATCAAGGCGGTTAGCGATGCCCTCATCTATGTAGAAAGCCGCGAGCGTGGTGAAGACCCCAAATTGCCTGCTGTAGAAGTGTCACTAATAGGTACTCGCGCCAGCAAACCACCAAAAACCGCTAAGCTGGTAACCAGTGAAATCGCCCCTAAAAAAGCCGCGAAACCCAAAACGACTAAAAAATAAATCCCACAAAAAAGCCGCTGATGCAGAACATCAGCGGCTTTTTTGTGGATTAAATGCAGATATTAATCCTCATGTGGTAGTGGCTCACTAAATACTTGAGAGCCACTACCACACGCGATAATCGTACGCATCACCGCCTCCACCGATATGTGCGGCATTAACTCAACATTTTCAGCACCCAAGTGATATACCATTCCCGAAGTCAAAAAAGGCGCTGTTGGTACATATACCGTGAAATCACCATTCGCGTGACGCGCCGTCACTATACCAGTAACCGAGGTGGGAATATGACGCCCCATAATATAAGCGCGGCAAGCTTCGCCTTTTAGTAAGGATGAATTACCCTCACCGCCCAATAATTGCGACACTAATTTATTAATCGTTTGATAACCGGGTAAAATTTTTCCCAGTACATCATCCATTACATCGTGTAGCCACTGTCCAATATTGGTTTTAACTAATAACCCGATTAAAAAACAACCGAGCAATAACATGGCTACGCCGGTAAAATCTGCCATGTAGTTAGTTAAGGGGGACCATGTCGCTACCCATTCATTAAACGGTTTAATTAAACGGCTAACTACACCGAACAACCACTCCGCAAATAACACCAAGATAGCCATTGGTAACACCACCATAAAACCACCCAGTAAAGTGATGCTGACAAATGAACGCAAACGCTTCATGATACTCGCCTTATAAAAAGTGATTGAAGACTTGAAACGATGAAATATGTTATTCGACTATTCTGCCTTAGCTTAGCCGCTATTGCGAACTTCTGTTACGCAGATGCCAGCACACTCAGTACTGCACCAAAACTCAATTATAAAATAATCGCTGAGCGCTCTCACAAACCCAGCCTATTTACTCAGGGCTTCCTTGTCAAAGATGATTATTTTTACGAAAGCAGTGGGCTCTATGCAAAATCACAACTGGTGACTTATCCGGTTGCAGAGCCCGAAAGCACTTGGGCGAAAATGACGGCACAATTTAGCAAAAAACAAAACTTGCCCAACCGCTATTTCGCCGAGGGACTAACGCTGCTCAATAACAAACTCTATTTGCTGACATGGCAAGAATCGACCTTGTTCATTTACGATGCAAACAGTTTTAATCTACTTAAAAGTCTGTATTACACAGGTGAAGGCTGGGGTTTGGCCAATGACGGTAAACAATTAATTCGCAGCGATGGCAGCAGCAAACTATTTTTTCACAACGCCGACACCTTCGTACAAGAAAAAACCATTCAGGTAAAATATAAACAGCAAGTTATTGATAACATTAATGAGCTGGAATACGCTGAAGGATTTATTTGGGCCAATATTTGGCACGACAACCACATTATAAAAATTAATCCAACTACGGGTGAAATAGTTGGAGTTGTAGATTTCTCTGAGATTATTAAAAATATTAACCTAAAGGATTCAGAAAGTGTATTAAATGGCATTGCCTATGACGCCAACAAAAAAGCATTTTGGATAACCGGCAAGCAGTGGCCAAAAATGTTTTTGGTTAAAATTAATTAAGACTCCAACCAAACATCTCTAACCCATTGCCAAATAGAGGGCCAGGTTTCTTCCGTTAACTCGCCATCGCGCCACAAAATAATTTCACCTTCTAGATCCGCGCAATAGTAAGCGCCTTTATCCTCACAAATAGGCATTAAATAGTGCGGCACACCCATAGACCACGCAACAGCCGTTACTTCGGGTAAATAAGTATGCGAATTGGGATCCGCTGCGGTGACAGGCTCTAGGGCTCCATAAATAACATCACTCGCCTCCAACAAATAAGTACGCACATCGCGAGGAATGGGCAACAAAATTTCTTCTTCAATTTGCACCAGCTGATCTTCATCGGGCAAATCTAATGGAACAGGCACGGACACGTTATGTTCGCGGAGCAATTCTAAAATTTCTTCCATTGCAGAGACTCGTATTGGTTCAAATTAATACAGCATTTTTCACGTCTACTTATTGTAACAACTAATGCACAAATAAAGACATCTGGGTATCCACTAACTCGCCCATAGTTTGCTCCATAAAGTGCAAAATGCCATCTGCAACAGGTGTTAACTGCTTGTCGACATAGTGTTGATAATCCAACGGACTTTGCTGAGCCTCTGCGGGTTCCGCGCCATTTAAGGTAACCACATAGGCGATCCAATCACCGCGCCGTAATTTTTTGCCCGTCCGCTGTACATATTTACGCGCAGCCTGTACGTGAGGAGGAACATTTTTTTCGTATTCATGCAAGTGCCGACGCAAACGCTTATGGTATATCAAATCTTGATTACGTTTTCCCGCCAATACATCTGCCGTTGTTGCTCTTACGAAATCCAGATACGTATCGCCCGCAAAAATTTTGGCGTAGAGTTGCTCTTGAAAATCTTTGGCCAAACGCGTCCAATCAGTACGTACATTTTCCAATCCTTTAAATACCAACTGCGCCTCACCATTGCTGTCAATAACACCCGCATAACGCTTTTTTGTGCCTATATCGGTTCCACGCATGGTGGGCATTAAAAAACGCACGTAATGTGTTTCGAATTGAATTTCCAAATGGCTCTTGATGGCATGCTCTTGCTGCAAAGTTTGTTTCCACCACTGATTCAACTCGCGCGCCAAACGTGTACCAATTTTATGGCATTGCTCTTTATTTTTAGGCTGTTTGCCTCGGCAATTATTTTCTAGCCAGACAAACAACGAATCGGTATCACCATAGATAACGGCATAACCCTGTTGCTCAATCCAGTCGCGGCTGCGCTGAATAATCTCATGTCCACGCAAGGTAATGGAACTGCATACTCGAGGATCAAAAAAACGGCAACCTGTTGAACCCAACACACCATAAAACGAATTCATAATAATTTTTATCGCATGAGATAAAGGTGCATTTTTTTCTGTTTTAGCCTTCTCGCGCGCTTGCGATAAGTGCTCAATAATGTGCGGCAGAATATGACCTTCACGCGCAAAGCGAGCATCATTAAAACCTTGCACTAGCGCATCGTCTGGCAACTGCTGATGTTCTGCTAACCAAAATGCGCAAGGATCAATTAAAAAGGTTCGCATAATACTTGGATAAAGGCTTTTGAAATCTAGCACCAGCACATTATCGTAAATACCGGGGTGCGAATTCATCACATAACCGCCCGGGCTAATTACATCAGATTCCAACTCACCTAAATTAGGCGCAACATAACCGCGTCTATGTAGCCGCGGCAAATATAAATATTCAAAAGCAGCTACAGAGCCACCAATTCTGTCAAGCAACAACCCCGTTAGTTGGCTGCGCTCTACCGCAAAATGCAGTAATTTTTTATCGGCAAAAATATCCCACACCAATTCACAATCCCGTAAATTATATTCTGCCAGCGCCATTTTATTTTCATAAAACAAGCGCGCAATATCTTCACCGCGATCGTTACCGTGCAATAATTTTCCAACCCCGAGTAATTGTTCGGAGACAAACTGTAGTGCGTAACTTTCAAAGCGAATGTTGGCGGCTTTTAACAATTCAATACCATCCAAAGCAACTCGTCCGGGCATAACAACAAAGCGCCGCCCTATATCACCCTCCTCTTGTCGCCAATGAATAGCTTGACCACCGCGCCCCAACGCCAAAGGAATGCCAAGCTCTTGACATAGACATTCCAACACCCAAAGATCAAACTGCACCAAATTCCAACCAATCAGAATATCTGGATCATAGCCTTGCAACCAATGCAAAAAAGTTTGTAGACAGTTTTTTTGATCTGCACAAAAAATAATATTCGGTGATGCCGAACCTTCACCCACCATAAAAACTTTACGGTCATGCTCTGCCCATACGGCGATGGAAAATAACGTTTTAGCATCCATTGAGGTCTCTATATCCAAAGAAACCATTTTTAATGGGACACGTAGTTCCGATGGAGACAAGCGCGGGTTTAAGTGCGGCTTTTGCGAGTCATTGTGCGCGACAATATCAATAACGGCTCCAGCCGTAATAAAGCGCTCCATTAAATAACGCTCATGCGGACGAATATCAGCTTCCCAAAAATCTATACTGGATTGAATCAATCGCTCTTGAGCATCGCGAGCGCTGCGTTGACTTTTAAAATAAAGTGCATTAACAGGTTGGTTGTTAAATGTTTTTAAATCGACCTCTGCCATGCGCCACTGACGTAAACTTTTGAGTTGCTGCCGAATAAAAGTTGCTTGCCCCCGTAGCACAAAAAAAACCATTTCCTGCCCAGTCACGTGCGTCCAACACGGCCCCTGCTCTGTCGCCCACCAAAAATCCAACACAATACCCTCGCGAGTATCACGCCATTGGCGGGTTAATAAAAAAGCATTCAACATAGCAGGAATTTCAAAAAATGAATTTATTGCGAAGGAAGTAGCAACTGACGGCGACAATCTGCAATAGCCGCTTGCGCACGAGAAAGATAAGACGCCATAGCTAACGAATGATTAGCGACAAAACCAAAACCTTCGCCATTTAAAATCATCGGGCTGTATACCGGCTGCTGGGTAGCTTGTAGCTCACGAATAATTTGTTCAAAACTTGCCTGTGCATTTTTATTTTTTAATACATCAGAAAAATCCATTTCTACGCCTTGCAATAAGGCTAGCATCGCCCAAGCCGAACCACGCGCTTCGTAAAAGACATCATCCAACTGCAACCAAGGGGTTTTGGTATAGAGTCCATTGGTGATTTTTGATTCCGCTTTGAGTTGCTCAGATGACGTAACAGATAATGCTGCAGTATCGGTATTAATACGTGGACCAATACTTGCTGTTAAACGCTGCGACAAACTCCTCAACCGCTGTTCAACACCGGCCAAGTAATCACTTAAATGTTCCGCATCAGCATAAAAGTGTGCATCAGCTATTTCTCCCTGCATTAAACGCATATTGTATTTTTGCAAATGTTCTACACCAGAAAGATATTGCGACTCTGTTGCAGGGAAAACCCAAGAGGAACTTGAAAAATTAAAACGCACTTCAGCTTTTTGTAAATCCATATCCACATGCTGTAATACTGTGGATTGGCTAAAAGAACCTCGCAGCGCTTGCGCCGTGGCGCGCACTTGCTGCAATACGCCAAATTCCCAATGGGATATATTGTCTAGCCAAATACCGGGGGGGCATATATCGTTAGAAATATAACCGCCCGATTTATTTAACAAGGTTTCACTCACTACAATCAGTGTCGATGTTGTAGCAACACCTGAGGGTAATTGCGCATGATGATCACCAAGCGTGAGCATGGTCTGTGATTGTATAGCGTCTTTTACGTTGACAGGTGCAGGCGCAAAGCTCCAATAAATACCCAACAAAATCGCGCAGAAAAAATACACAAAAAATGCATACAAAGCCAAGCGGATGAGAGGGCTGGCATGCACTACATCGCTTTGGGCTTCTTCATATTCATCGCGGGCGCGACGTAAACCGCGAATCCATAAGTGTTTTAAAAAGTGCATGATTGCAACCTAGTTTAGTGGTCGTGACGCTGGTCAAAAGCACTTTTCGCTCGCGCAATGAGTGGGATACGTTGACCATTGCTCAGGCTTATTTCTAATTGTAGCTCGTCACCTGTGGTGAGCGAATTTTTTAACCCCTTCAAACGCAAATACTGTTGCTTAGGTTGCAACACCAAACGCTGCCCAGCGCGTAACTGCCACACATCTGCCACATTTTCCCGAGTGGTTTTGGCAGGCAAAAACTCAATCGTTTTTACCTGTGGCGATGTTACCTTAACAATATTGAGTGCGCTCGCTGAATTATTTTGCAGCGTAAAAAATGCTTCGGTTTCTTGGCTTTTACCTAGCGGGACATAGACATAAGCATCAAACACTTTAACGGATAAGACGTTGAATACCTGCGCCTCGACGAATGAAGATTGCAAGAACATACACACAAAACCAAATATCCAGCCACCTACTTTGTTGCGCAGTTTTATCGGTTTATGTGATTGTTTTATAGAGTTACTTGGTAGTTTCATACGCATCCTCGCCAGTAGATTAATCCAATGACTTAACCAACTTTACACGTGTGGGTGCACCACTGCGAATATCACCACGCACTAAATAGCCGGGCACTGCATTGCGCAACTGTTGATAAACCCACCGCCCTTCCGCATCCGAACGCGCAATAATCAACACAAACTGGTCAGTTTGTTTGGCTTTTTGTGCAACACCCGTTAACTGCGCAAGGATTTGCGGATCTTTTGCCTGCAACATTTTAGGGTCTAACACTACCTCGCCTTCACCAGCCTGATAAGGCTTTGCAGGGGGCATACTGCCGATTTGCTTGCGCAATGTTTCCACTGCATCCTGTACCACGGGATTATTATCAATACCCTTAGCGTATTTGAGCATGGTTTGTGCTTCGCTTAAATTGCCATGCGTAGCAGCTGTGCGCGCCAACTCCACATAACGCAAAGAAATTGTTTGTAAACCAGTTTTAGCGCGCTCATTGTCTGGGTCCATTAACAACACTGAACGATAACGGTCGTGAGCGTTGTCGTTGATAGGGTTCAGCAATTTGTTTTGCGCCAAACAGTAATCTGCCTCAGATAAAAGCGCATTAATAGTTTTTTGTTGAGGAGTTACTTCGGCTGATGCTTGCTGCACTTGCGATTGAACAGGAGAGACCTGCTCCTCTTGCTTGGGTGTAGATTGGCAAGCAACCAGAACAGTCGCACTCACCACAAAACTAGACATACCGACATAGCGAAACGATTTTGAAAGGAACGGCAACATGAAATATTTCTCGTGAATCCATAAAAAATTGCGCAACCTGTGATGCACCCCCTCTTGAGGGAACCCAGCAGGTCGCAATCAGGTCAGATAACTAGCCGCGCAACGCGCCGCTCGATTACACTTGCACCACTAAAGTCATGAGCTTCTCAGACACAAAGCCTAAGACACCTATAGACAGACACCTATTATGCCAATTTCTTTCCGATTACCGAGCGTTAATTCATCCCTTCTGGGTAAATTGTTAATTGCATTGCTCTGCTTACCAGCAACGCTAGCCTTAGCTGATGATTTTGATAGCGCACTTAAGACCAAAGCCTCTTCTACTCTCAGCGAGAGCTTGGTCAAAAATGATGAATTTCTACCCGTCACCAAAGCCTATAAGCTGAATGCAGAAATCACTAACATTGACGCCAACACCAAAAATTTACGCCTGACTTGGGAAATTGCTCCTACTTACTATTTGTACCTTGAACGCTTTAAATTCAAAGCCACGCCAGAACTTACCCTAAGCCCTCAATACAGCGCGGGGGGAATCGCGAAATTCGATGAGTTTGCTGGCAAGAATATGACTATTTACCACAACCAAGTGACAGTAGATTTCACGCTGCCCGCCAACACTAACGCCTTTGATTTACGCACCACATCCCAAGGGTGTGCAGAAGCCGGTTTGTGCTATCCCCCGTACAATCAGTATGTGCACGTGGATACTGCCAGTAACAGCGCAACTATCTCGACTACTCCGCCTGCTATTACCAACATCACAACGACAGAAGAAAGCAAACCAACTGAAGAACCCGTTTGGCTATGGCAAGCGCTCTTGTTTGCACTCTTGGGAGGAATGATTCTCAACCTTATGCCTTGCGTGTTCCCCGTTCTTTCTATAAAGCTGATGAGTTTGGTACAAGCTGACAGCCAACGTATCAGGCTTCATGGCTGGGTTTATACCCTAGGTATTATTGGCTGCTTTGTGGGTTTCGCGGCAATACTTCTCATCGCCAGACACGGCGGCGAAGCCATTGGCTGGGGCTTTCAACTGCAATCACCAGGGTTGATTACTGCACTGGCTTATCTGTTTTTTGTGATGGGCTTAAGCATGTCTGGAGTGATTCATTTTGGCACTCGCTGGATGGGCGCTGGCCAATCACTTACCCAAAAATCGGGTCTGACAGGTTCTTTTTTTACCGGCGTTTTGGCTGCGATAGTCGCCAGCCCTTGCACTGCCCCCTTTATGGGAACCGCACTTGGTTTTGCGCTTACCCAGCCGGCCTATGTCTGCCTGGCCGTATTTGCGGCGCTTGGTCTTGGTATGGCATTGCCACTCTTGTTATTGTGCTATTTGCCCAGCCTGGTCGAACGCCTACCCAAGCCCGGCGCATGGATGGAAACCCTCAAGGAAGTGCTAGCATTTCCACTGTATTTAAGCGCTATCTGGCTGTTGTGGGTGCTGACCAATCAGACCAGCAGCAACATGATGGCGGGTGTTTGCGTGGGGGCTGTGGCTATTGCCTTTGCCTGCTGGATTAGCCAACATGAATCATCAAGACTACAGACGATTACCTATAAACTTCTGGCTATTACTGCCCTTGTCATCGCTATTGCACTGCCACATCAACTCCTGCAAAAAAGTCAGACAGCAAGCCGCTGGCAACCATATTCGCCCGAATTACTGCAAGAGTTACGCAGTCAGGGTCGCCCTGTTTTTATCGATTTAACTGCCGACTGGTGCCTTACCTGCCTTGCCAATGAGCGTGTAACCCTCTCCAAGACGGACGTAGAAACAGCGTTTGACGCTCATAAAGTGGCAACACTGAAAGGCGATTGGACCAATCGCGACACACAAATCAGCGCATTATTAGAGGAATACGGACGCAGTGGTGTGCCTTTATACCTTTGGTTTCCCGCAAATCGCTCTGGAAAAGCGGATGTGCTGCCGCAATTATTAACACCCGCACTAGTTATAGAGACAATAAATAGTAAAAAGTGACACTTTTTTCAGATAATCGTTACTTTTTAGCGCTTTTAGCTACACACTTTCAAAAGTTCCTGCATCTTGCCTCTAAAAAGCGGTAAAGTTGCAGGAACAGGCATCTAAAATTCCACTTTCAGCTAACTCCAACATCACCGCAAGTAACAATTTCAGCAAACTTGCTGCGATTTTCTGCCATTTAAATTAATTTCGCACTGATCGTGGACATAACTAACAATTTGCGGCAAACTCGCGCCACTTTTTTAAAATCCGATGAAACTTGTATCGCCCCCTAAAGGTCAAACAGCCGGTTCGCAGCTGTTCATAACAATAGGAATCATTATGGCTACAATTTTGGTGCTTCACGGTCCTAATTTAAACATGCTAGGCCTGCGCGAGCCCGGCATTTATGGCGCTGCGACTTTGGCAACCATCAACCAGCAACTTACGCAACAATGCCTTGATGCCGGCCACCATATTCAAACCTTGCAAAGCAATGCCGAATACGAACTTATTGACCGTATTCACGATGCGCGCAAAGAAGGGGTGGATTTTATTGTTTTCAATCCGGCTGCTTTCACACACACCAGTGTTGCACTGCGCGACGCACTGCTGGCGGTAAACATCCCCTTTATTGAAGTGCACCTCTCTAACGTGCACAAGCGCGAAGCTTTTCGCCATCACTCGTATTTCTCTGATATTGCCCAAGGTGTGATTTGCGGCTTCGGCCCTGATAGTTACCACTTGGCAATACAGGCTGCATTTAACTTACTCGACAATTAATCATTACAATTTCACAACCGTTGCAAGAGAGGATCCTATGGATATTCGCAAAATTAAAAAACTTATCGAGCTGCTGGAAGAATCCAACATCGGTGAATTAGAGATTAAAGAAGGCGAAGAGTCTGTGCGCATTGCTCGCAACAGCGGCACCGTTCAATACGTCACCGCCCCAATGCAAAACTACCCTGCTGCACCCGCACCCGCTGCTGCACCCATTGCTGCCGCCCCGGTTGCCGCTGCGCCAGCTCCCGCGGTAAGTGGCCATGTTGTGAAGTCACCTATGGTTGGCACCTTCTACCGCTCACCCAGCCCAGGCTCACCTATGTTTGCGGAAGTAGGCAAGCACGTTAAAGCCGGTGACGTTATTTGTATTATTGAAGCCATGAAAATGATGAACCAAATCGAAGCCGACAAAACCGGCGTTATCGAAGCCATTTTGGTGGAAGATGGCAGCCCCGTTGAGTTTGACCAGCCGTTAGTGACCATCGCCTAATTCTTAATTTTAGGTTTAACTGCTAACCGCTGAGGATAGGTTTATGTTTGAAAAAATTCTAATCGCCAACCGTGGCGAAATCGCATTGCGAATTTTGCGCGCCTGTAAAGAAATGGGCATTAAAACGGTTGCTGTACACTCGCAAGTTGATCGCGATTTAAAACACGTTCGCTTGGCCGATGAAGCCGTTTGTATTGGCCCTAACCCATCGCCGAAAAGTTATTTGAACGTACCGTCTATTATCGCCGCCATGGAGATTACTGATTCCGAAGCCGTTCACCCTGGTTACGGCTTCCTTGCGGAAAATGCTGACTTTGCCGAGCGCGTGCAAAAAAGCGGCTTCACGTTTATCGGTCCAGACCCTGATGTTATCCGCATGATGGGCGACAAAGTAGAAGCCATTAAGGCCATGAAAAAAGCCGGCGTTCCTACCGTACCCGGTTCTGACGGCCCACTGCCCGAAGATTCCGAAGAGTGCATGCAAATTGCAAAACGTATTGGCTACCCTATTATCATCAAGGCAGCAGCCGGTGGTGGTGGTCGCGGTATGCGCGTCGTTCACACAGAAGCGGCGCTTATTAACTCTATTAGTGTCACTCAAGCGGAAGCAAAAGCGGCGTTTGGCGATGGCACTGTGTACATGGAAAAGTTTCTGCAAAATCCACGTCACGTAGAAGTGCAAATTTTGTCGGACGGCCAAGGTCACGCCATTCACTTGGGCGACCGCGATTGCTCACTGCAACGCCGCCACCAAAAAGTCTTGGAAGAAGCACCGGCACCTGGCATTCCACAGGCTGTGCGCGAAGAAACCTATGCCTCCTGTGTAAAAGCGTGTATTGATATTGGCTACAAGGGCGCTGGTACGTTTGAATTCCTCTACGAAGATGGCCGCTTCTACTTTATCGAAATGAATACCCGTATTCAGGTAGAGCACCCAGTATCTGAAATGGTGACTGGCGTCGACTTAATCAAAGAGCAAATCCGCGTGTGCTCTGGTTTGCCGCTGTCCATCAAGCAGTCTGACATTGTGATCCGCGGCCACTCCTTCGAGTGTCGAATCAATGCCGAAGACCCCAAAACCTTCATGCCCTGCCCCGGCTTGGTGAAAGGCTTTCACGCTCCTGGCGGCTTGGGCGTGCGTGTCGATTCTCACTTATACAATGGCTACACAGTACCACCCAACTACGATTCGATGATTGCCAAAATCATTACCTTTGGCGACAGCCGTGAAATCGCATTGGATCGTATGCGCCAAGCTTTGGACGAAACCATTGTGGACGGCATTCGCACCAACATTCCCTTGCAGCAAATGCTGGTACGCGATTCAGAGTTCCGCAAAGGCGGCGTCAATATTCATTACCTCGAAAAGAAATTGGGAATGGATCATTAATCTACGCGCCATTACTGGACGTTAGATCTTCTACAACCCTTTCATTGGCCGCCGACACCGGCGGCCAATGACCCAACTCTCGAAACTGCCCATGCCTTGGCTTCAATTAAAAATCATCACTCCTCGCCGCTTCGTTGAATCGCTCGAAGACTCATTGCTCGCCTGCGGCGCTGCCTCTGTGACACTGGAAGATAATGCCGATCAACCGATTTTGGAACCTGCACTAGGCGAAACCCCACTCTGGGACAATGTAAAAGTGACTGGTTTATTCGATGCAGAAATCGACACCACCAAGACCATCGCCATTGCCGAAAAACGCTTTGGAAATCCACTTCCGGAACACCGATGGGAACAGCTCGAAGACAAAGATTGGGAACGCGAATGGATGAAAAATTATCACGCCATTCGCTGCGGCGAACGCTTGTGGATTTGCCCTAGCTGGCAAGAACCACCCGAACCAGACAAAATTAATTTGATGCTCGACCCCGGCCTAGCCTTCGGCACCGGCACCCACCCCACCACATTTATGTGCTTGCAGTGGATTGACCAGCAAAACTTTACAGGCTTAGACATAGTAGACTACGGCTGCGGCTCTGGTATTTTGGGCATAGCCACGCTCCTAATGGGCGCCAAACAAGTGATTGGCGTGGACATAGACCCACAAGCGTTACTCGCCACCACTGAAAATGCCAAACGCAATCAATTATCAGACGATGCAATGCCGGTTTACCTCCCCAACCGCTGCCCGCCCTTGCAAACGGATGTTATGCTCGCGAATATTCTTGCCGGCCCACTTGCAGAATTGGCTCCCACACTAAGCAATATGACCAAAGTTGGCGGCAAACTGTGCCTTTCCGGCATTTTGTCTGTGCAAGCCGAAACCGTAAAAGCAGCTTACACCCAATGGTTTGACTTTGATCCTATAGTCACCCATGAGGAATGGGTTCGCCTAACGGCGGTCAAAATCCGCGAATAAATTTATTTCGCACGATAATTCTCCGTATTTGAGCTACAAATGCGGGGAATTTAACACTCCTTAAGCAGAACAATTTACCGCGCCAGAGCGACAGGATACACTCGCAAATTGGACTTATAAGGAACCCCCGCTGCTATGACTCAAATGGTTACCCGCTGCCCCAAATGCGCCACCGCATTTCGCATCACCAGCACCCAACTTGAATCGGCCAAGGGTGCCGTGCGCTGCGGCTCCTGTTTGCATATTTTTAAAGCACAAGATCATCTAGTGAAAACGGTAACCGCAACAACCGCTGGAACAGTTAAGGCTGAAGTAAAAACACCAGAACAACCCAACAATATTTCGCGCATCACTCAACCTGAAGTACCACCAGCAAAACCCGTACCGCAAAAAACCACACCATCTACCACCAAATCAGAGGCCTCTGCGGCTTCAAAGCCCATTATTGATAAAGCCAAAGTATTGGAAGATGAGGAAGATGTCCTTATTAGTGATGATATGGATAAAACCACCGAAAAGTCATCTACCTATGAGTTCGACGGTTTTATAGACATTAATTTGCACCCTAAGCAAACCGTATCACTGTTTGAACGCGAAATTCGCTACGAAGAGGACAAAGAGGAAACCGAGGTTGCCGATGAATCTTGGGCTGAAGAATTACTGGATGACGACAAAGAAACACTTACGCAATTAAAAAAACCAATTTCACACAAAACACCGATAACGGTTGCTGACTCACCCAGCCAAGACCCCCATACACCTGAAGATCAAACAAAAACAACTGAATCCCAAAAGCCTGAGGAGCATTACTCAGGTCCAGTATTTAGCTTAATCAGTGACGCTCCAGAAGTTGACGCACACATGTTCAGCGAGGAGTTTCTTAACGCCACCCGCCCAATGAACACCACAACATCACAAAAGACTACCGAGTCATCAGCCTATGCAGCAGCGCTCTTTGAAGAAGATAACGACGAGACAGACGAAGAAGAGAAAACCACCAGCAAACGCCCGATAAAATCAGCTACTAAAATGCGCGCATTCGACACCTCGCGTGCTGCTTTGCTCATGAATATCATGCCAGCACCCGTTGAATTTACCGCTAAGCGTATGCGTCGCTGGTACCAGAAAAAACTCTGGTCAAGCCTTGCACTGGTCATGATCCTAGCGCTCTTTTTTCAACTTGCCTATTTTAAATTTGATTATTTCAGCCGCGTAGAACCCTACCGTACGTTTTACGTACTCAGCTGTCCGCTGCTGGGCTGCAAGATTCCCACACTCATTGATACCACCCAAATCGCCACCACGAATCTGATTGTGCGCAAACACCCTGACGCAGAAAATGCACTCATCGTGGATGTCATACTAATCAACCATGCGCCCTTCGAACAGCCTTTTCCTGATTTAGTATTATCCTTCAGCAAGATGGATGACACACCAGTTGCCTCGCGCCGCTTTACCCCCAAAGAATATTTGGGCGGCGAATTAGCCGGTATGGAGCACATTCCCATGAGCCAACCCGTCCATGTAGCGCTGGAGCTGGCCGACCCAGGACCTGACGCAGTCAATTACCATCTCAGTATCCCGTAAGCCACAAGGATAAAAACCAGGGGCACGCATTTAGCGCTTCAAAATGCAACCCCTGAATGTAAATTTTTAGCTCAAAAAAACGCCAAATAGTGGCGTTTTTTCGTTTCCAATCTGCCGCTGAAGGGTTATCATGGCGCCCCTTTTACGCAGGTGCATATTTCATATAGCACAGGCTGCAATGACGTTGGCGCATGCCCACACCAGGAGCATTTGATGTTCCGTATTGGACCCTATCATATTGAAAGTAAAGTTATTCTTGCGCCTATGGCAGGAGTAACCGATCGCCCTTTTCGACAGCTTTGCCGACGCTTAGGGGCAGGTTTGGTAGTGTCTGAGATGGTAACATCCAACACAGAATTGTGGGGCAGCCGCAAAAGCAGTCTGCGCTTGGATCACACCGGCGAAGCCGAACCCATTGCGGTTCAAATTGCCGGTGGCGATCCGCAAATGATGGCAGAAGCAGCACGTTTAAATGTTGCCAACGGCGCCCAGATTATTGATATCAATATGGGATGCCCCGCCAAAAAAGTATGTAAAAAAGCCGCTGGTTCAGCCTTGTTAAAGGATGAGCAGCTGGTAGCTGATATTCTGCAGTCCGTAGTAGCTGCAGTCGACGTACCGGTAACCCTAAAGTTCCGTACCGGCTGGAGCACCGAAGAACGCAATGCCTTGCGCATCGCACGAATTGCAGAAGATGCCGGCATAAGTGCCCTCGCCTTGCATGGCCGAACCCGCGCATGCGGTTTCACCGGTGAGGCGGAATACGACACGGTTGCTGCAGTTGTGCAGTCAGTGAGTATCCCTGTGTTTTGCAACGGCGATATTGACTCCGCACGCAAAGCCAAGGCCGTGCTAGATCATACTCAGGCAGCGGCGGTAATGATTGGTCGAGCAGCACAGGGGCGACCATGGATATTTCGCGAAATTGAACACTACCTGCGTACAGGAAAAGAATTACCCGAACCGTCTCTCCATGAAGTGAGAGAAATTTTAAGCACCCATCTACGTGAACTTAACTGTTTTTATGGTGAATTCATGGGGCCGCGAATCGCACGCAAACACGTGAGTTGGTATTTGCATACAGTCCCTGGCAGCGAAACTTTTCGCAAAGAATTCAACCAATTGGAAACAGCGCAAGCACAAGATGCCAGTGTGCAACGTTTTTTTGAGCAGCTCATAAAGAAAGAGGAAAAAGCCGCATGAACACTGCAACTTTTATTACCCAACCCACCAATACCCATGCTAATAGCGGCAACGCGCAAAACCAAACAGCGCAACAGCAATCGTTAAGAGCTTGCGTTGAACAAGCCATGGAAAATTATTTCAAACACCTCGACGGCCAATCCGTTAGCGATGTTTACGAAATGGTAATGGCAGAGGTTGAAGCACCTATGCTCGAAATCGTTTTAAAATATACTCGTCACAATCAAACCCGCGCCGCACAGGTTTTGGGACTAAACCGTGGCACTTTACGTAAAAAATTAAAACAATACGGTTTATTGTAATTATCCTTGGCGACACTTTTCGCCACGTATAGAAAAGGGGTGGCAATTCGTTTCCACCCCTTTTTGTTTTTTAAATCTCTATCGTTAAAAATAATACCTTTTACAACTTTTCATGAAACGTAAGCATGCAACGTTGCAAAAAGTATTATTTTTCATTTTCATTCAGGAGACTTCGCATGAGTAATGCAACTGATCTGGTAGCGGTAAAACGCGCATTGATTAGCGTTTCAGATAAAACCGGTATAGTCGAATTCGCACAAGCGCTACACGCACAAGGTGTTGAAATTTTATCCACTGGCGGCACGTTTAAATTACTCACTGAAAATAAAATTCCTGCGATTGAAGTTTCTGACTACACCGGCTTTCCAGAAATGATGGATGGCCGCGTAAAAACACTACACCCCAAAATTCACGGTGGCATTCTTGCGCGCCGCGGTATTGATAATGTGGTGATGGCAGAACACGGTATCCATAATATCGATATGGTAGTGGTAAACCTCTACCCTTTCGAAAAAACTGTTGCAAACAAAGACTGCTCTTTAGAGGATGCGATTGAAAATATCGACATCGGCGGCCCAACCATGGTGCGCGCAGCGGCTAAAAATCACGCACATGTCAACATCGTTGTAAATGCGTCTGATTATGCAAAAATTTTAGCGGAATTAAGCGCAAATAATGGCTGCACATCGTACAAAACTCGCTTTGATTTAGCGATTAAAGCCTACGAACACACAGCCGCTTACGATGGTACCATCGCCAATTATTTTGGTCGTATGGTAGAAGGCGGCAGCGCCGATTTCCCGCGCACCTTCAATACCCAATTTATCAAAGCACAAGAAATGCGTTACGGTGAAAACCCTCACCAAAAAGCGGCTTTCTATGTTGAAAAAAACCCACAAGAAATAGGCATCGCCTCGGCCAAACAATTACAAGGTAAAGAGCTTTCTTACAACAACGTTGCCGATACTGACGCCGCATTAGAAACCGTTAAATCATTTAGCGAACCGGCTTGCGTGATTGTTAAACACGCCAACCCTTGTGGCGTTGCCGTGGCAGGAAATATTAAAGATGCTTACGATTTAGCTTATGCAACTGATACAGAGTCAGCGTTCGGTGGCATTATTGCCTTCAACCGCGAGCTAGATGCGATTACCGCAAAAGCCATTGTTGATCGTCAATTTGTTGAAGTAATTATTGCACCCAGTATTTCCGCAGAAGCCGTTGAAGTAGTGAAGGCAAAACAAAATGTTCGCTTACTCGCTACTGGCGAATGGACAAGTGTGCGCGTGAAAGGTTTGGATTACAAACGTGTCAATGGCGGCCTATTAGTGCAAGAACGCGACGATGGCATTATCACCGCGAGTGATTTAACAATTGTGACCAAACGCGCGCCAACTGAACAAGAAATTCAAGATTTATTGTTCGCCTGGAAAGTTGCAAAATTTGTAAAATCTAACGCAATTATTTACGCAAAAGACAACCGTACTATCGGTGTAGGTGCAGGCCAAATGAGCCGCGTAAATTCAGCGCGCATTGCAGCTATCAAAGCAGAACACGCAGGTTTACAGGTCGCCGGTTCCGTCATGGCATCCGATGCATTCTTCCCCTTCCGCGATGGCATTGATAACGCCGCGAAAGTGGGCATTGCCGCTGTTATCCAACCGGGTGGATCTATGCGCGATGAAGAAGTCATTGCTGCAGCCGATGAACACGGCATGGCAATGGTGTTTACCAGCATGCGTCACTTTAGACACTAAGAGTAAAGATGATTTATATCGGCAAGACCAAGATGTCTTGCCGATATATGATTCCAGCATGCGATTTAATACAGAATGGATTTTTTAGTGAGCAAACATATTTTTTTAGTATTGCTTTTTGCCCTGTTGATCTGCCCGCAAAGTTATGCTGATCAACAAAAATGCATGCCAATAATTGCTACCTATTCCAGCTGGAATCACCAACAACTACCTATAGAAAATATCCCTTGGAATCGATTCACACATCTGGCATTAATTTTTGCTCTTCCTATGCCAGATGGGAGCTTATCGACAAAGGACATTGATCCATTAGTCGATCTTTTAAGCAAAGCAGCCCATGAAAAAGGAAAAAAGTTATTTATTTCCATTGGAGGCGCTGCTGGATATGGAAATACTTTTCAGCAGATTTCACAATCACCAGAAAAGTTAAAACAATTTACCCAATCTGTTGCTAATTACGTACAACAACACCAATTGGATGGGATTGATATTGATTGGGAGTACTGGACGAAACAAGCGGTTTACCAGCAAGGCGGAAACGATCCTATTGAAAGCAAGCTGCTGATCACATTGCTTGCAGAACTACGCAAGCAATTACCTGAAAAAGTAGCACTAACGACTTCAGTTTTTGCAGGATACTGGTCTGGCGAAGAATATTTGAGTGAAATACAAAATTATGTCGATTATGTTGTTTTGATGTCTTACGACTTTACTGGCAGCTGGCCAGCATCTCCCATCAAACACCATGCGGATTTTGATACGTTTAAAAAAAGCATCACATTTTTAACTGACAGAGGTTTTGTACGCGAAAAAATTGTTGTTGGAATACCATTTTATGGCAAGGAATTTGTAAACGGAAAAAATAAAAAGGTTATCGATAAAAGCTACCGCGAAGTGGTGCCGCTTGTACATTCGAAAAAGCAGTCAATAGATAGCGGGAAACTTGATAATCTATATTATGAAACTCCCAAATTGGTAACGCAAAAGTCACACTACATTTTGGACAATAGCTTAGCAGGCGTTTTGTTTTTCGAACTAACGCAAGATTTAATCGATTCACCCGACAGTTTAAGTCTGGCAAGTAATCGCGTAATCTCTGCTGATTTTTGCGAATCCAAACAGTAACTAACTCCATACATACCGAAATGGAAATGATTATGAACGTATTAATTATTGGCAGCGGTGGCCGCGAACACGCCCTCGCCTGGAAAGCTGCACAAAGTCATCAAGTTGAAAAAGTATTTGTTGCACCTGGCAACGCAGGCACAGCATTAGAAAGCAATATTGAAAATATCGCGATAGATATTTTGGATTTTCCAACGCTTGCAGAATTTGCAAAAAATAATAATGTTGGCTTAACCATTGTCGGCCCAGAAGTTCCATTGGTTGCAGGCATTGTTGATTATTTTAGGGCGCAAAATTTACCCTGTTTCGGCCCCACTAAAGGTGCGGCGCAATTGGAAGGCTCAAAAGCCTTTACCAAAGATTTTCTGGCGCGCCATAAAATCCCCACTGCTGATTATCAAAATTTTACCGAAGTGGAGCCAGCACTCGCCTATTTAAATGAAAAAGGCGCGCCTATTGTTATTAAGGCCGATGGATTGGCGGCGGGTAAAGGTGTGATTGTCGCCGAAACCTTACAACAAGCGGAAGCTGCAGTGCGCGATATGCTTTCTGGTAATGCATTTGGCGATGCCGGTTGCCGCGTGGTGATTGAAGAATTTTTAGCAGGTGAAGAAGCCAGCTTTATTGTGATGGTTGATGGTAAAAATGTGCTGCCAATGGCAACCAGTCAAGACCACAAACGCGTTGGCGATGGTGATACCGGCCCCAATACTGGTGGCATGGGTGCTTACTCTCCCGCACCTGTTGTAACGCAAACAGTTCACGAACAAGTGATGCGCAACATCATTTACCCAACGGTCAATGGTATGGCCGCAGAAGGAAATGTATACACTGGATTTTTATACGCAGGCTTGATGATTGATGCTGCAGGCAACCCCAAAGTGATTGAATACAACTGCCGCTTTGGCGACCCAGAAACACAACCTATTATGTTGCGTTTGCAATCGGACTTGGTTGAACTTTGCTTAGCTGCACTCCACGGTGATTTAGATAAAATCACTGCCGAATGGGATTCGCGCGCGTCTATTGGTGTTGTTCTCGCCGCTGGTGGCTATCCTGATGCGTACAATAAGGGCGATACAATTAATGGCCTACCGACTATTGATGTAGCCGGCGAAAAAGTTTTTCATGCAGGTACAGCGTCTAAAGATGGTAAGACGGTAACTAACGGTGGCCGCGTACTGTGCGCAACTGCATTGGGCAGCACAGTGTTAGAAGCACAACAAAAAGCTTATGCACTTGCGAAAAAAATTAGTTGGAATGGTATGTTTTATCGTAATGATATCGCCTATCGTGCAATCAATAGAGAATGAACTAAAAACTCAGCAAGGTACGTATAAGAATTAAAAAAGCCAGCGAAATGCTGGCTTTTTTAATGTGGAGAAAACTAAAGAACCGGAATTTTTATCCCCTCGAACAACTCATCTAACTCAGCGCGAGAATGTCGATTAAAAGCCTCATTAACGATATCTTTAGTGAGGTGTGGTGCAAATTTTTCAATAAAGTCGTACATAAAGCCACGTAAGAACGTACCGCGACGGAAACCAATTTTAGTCACACTCGACTCAAACAAATGACTTGCATCCAGTGCCACTAAATCGGTATCGATAGCCGCATCATAAGCCATGTGAGCAATGATACCGATACCCAATCCAAGCCGAACATAGGTTTTGATAACATCCGCATCAGCCGCAGTGAATACAACGCGAGGAGCCAAACCACGATTAATAAAGGCTTCATCTAACTTAGAGCGGCCTGTAAAACCAAACACGTAGGTAACAATCGGATACTTGGCAACGTCTTCGAGTGTCAATCGTGAAACCTGCGCCAACGGATGGTTTTTAGGCACCACAATACAACGATTCCAGCTATAGCAAGGCATCATTATCAAATCGCTGAAAAGCTCCATAGCTTCAGTGGCAATAGCAAAGTCTACCGTGCCATCAGCAGCCATTTCAGAAATTTGCATAGGTGTGCCCTGATGCATATGTAACGCAACTTCTGGGTATTGCTTGATAAACTGACCAATGACCGGTGGCAAGGCATAGCGCGCCTGAGTATGGGTGGTAGCAATGGTGAGCGTACCTTTGCGCTCATTACTAAACTCCTGTGCGACCTGTTTAATACTCTCAACTTTGCGTAAAATTTCGCCCGCTTTCTTTAAAATAGCTTCACCCGCAGGGGTTATGCGCGTTAAGTGCTTACCACTACGGGAAAATATTTCTACACCCAGCTCATCTTCCAATAAGCGAATTTGCTTACTGATACCCGGCTGAGAGGTATACAAACTCTGTGCAGTCGCCGACACGTTTAAATCGTGATGGGCAACTTCCCAGATATAACGCAATTGTTGCAGCTTCATAAGCCCTCCAAATGGCTCATTGAACTGGAGGATTCTCGCCAACGGTTGTTACAGTTAGCAGTTATAAGAACATATAATATTTATACTTTTCAAGAATAGATGTCTATTTAACTTAATTCCAATTTATTTGCATATATCCCAAAAAGCATGTTTCTTACAACTTTAGACCATATCTGGAATTTTTATAGTTTTTCTGTTGAATTTTTTTATTCCAACTTACTGGAATGCTCTAATACTTGATTAGCAATGCCATGCGGCACATGCCCTGTTGCAACATGTTCGCTGGCAGAGTCACAGTGTATGCGCTGATCATCAAAAAACACGTCAGCTCCATAAGCCTTTAAAAAAGCACCCTTTGATAGCCCACCAAGGAACAAGGACTCATCAATACGAATACCCCAAGCCCTAAGTGTACGAATGACCCGCTCATGAGCAGGTGCTGAACGCGCGGTGACTAATGCAGTCCTTATGGGGCAATCGTGCTCACCAAACTCACGCTGCAAACCTTGTAAAGCAGCTAAAAACTGCTTAAAAGGCCCACCTGACAAGGGTTCTTTAGCAGCAGCTTTTTCGCTTTCCGTAAATGCACTCAGCCCTTCCAATTTGTAAACACGCTCTGCCTCATCGGAAAACAGTACCGCATCACCATCAAACGCAAAACGAATTTGACTCTGATTATCCACCTTAGATTTCGATGCCATTAAGGTCGCTGCAGCAATTCCATGATCAAGCGCATGCTTAACATCTTCGGCATTGGTCGAAAGAAAAAGATGGCAACCAAATGCTGTCGCATAACCATAGGGAGATGTTCCACTGCAAAAAGCAGCTCGCGTAATTTTCAAGCCATAGTGTTCAATGGAGTTAAAAACGCGCAAGCCGGTATCCGCGCTGTTGCGTGATAGCAAAATCACCTCCACTCGCGGCTCATCTCCCAAACGCTCGTTCAAACTGAGCAATTTTTTTACTAAGGGAAATGCATCACCGGGCGCTAAAATCTCATCTTCGTGGTCAATTTGATAACGTGCATAGGCATCAAGCCCCTCATTAATATAAACCTGATGGCTATCATCTAAATTAAATAGAGCTCGGGAAGAAATAGCGATAACAAGCTTTGTACCAAAACCACTGGGCATAATCGCATCCTTAGTGAAATAAGATATGTCACTAAACTAACACCAAAAGCAATTGGATGGGAATATTTGTAATTTCTGAAGGTGGCTCGGTTTAAACACTGAGTTGTTTTGATTTCTAGTGCAATGCCAATACACTGGCAAAGAGTTGAACTCAAAGCCTGCTTTATTTAGGTATATGATGCAGTAATAATAGTTGACTATAGGCTTTTCTATTTTCTGTTGTCACCACCCTGCTCTTTATCAGACTTGTCATTATCTTTTGAACGCTCATCTCGATTTCGAGAAGGCTCTTTTGACACATTAGTTTTATTTTGCTGCACAGCCTCGTGCTGCTGAATTTGTTCTTGCTGTTTAGCTTGCTGAGGTTGCTCCTGTTGCTGCCTGTCTTGTTGATGCGGTTGATTTTGTTTTGATTGCTCTTGAGCTCTATTAACAGACTCCTGTATCCGCTGCTGTCTGATCTGCTCTTGTTGTTTGGCCTGTTGGTCTGCTGGTTGTCGTGCCTGCTGCGAACGCTGTTCATTCTGTTGCACTGGTTGCTGCTGTTGGCGAGCCTGCTGCTGATGTTCGTTCGCAACCTTAGTATCTCGCTCATTCTGCTGTTGGCTCTTTATATGAGCCTGATCACTTTGTTCACGCTCATTTTTATAATATTGAACCACGGCTGCGCTCTGCGGTTGATAGCGATAATTTTGTTGTTGCATATCGCGCTGATGAACCGCATCTGGATAGCGATTGCCTGAATATTGCCGCTGATATGATGGCAAGGGAGATGCACTGGAAATACGTTGATGATCCCAACTATCCCAGCCGCGATGCTGCTCTTGCCAATTCACACCCCAATGTTCGCCCCAGTGGGGTGCATCATTGGCAGACCAAAAATGAAAAAATACGGGTGGCTGACGGTAATAACGAACAGGAACACGTAAAACATATTCTGGTACAGCATTTGAGTCTACATAACTCCAAGGACCGTTATACCAAGAACTTGCATACCAGTTATCGTTGTCATAGACCCAATAAAGGCCATCATAGAAAAAGTAATTGGATTCTATGTGCGGGGCGTAATACACCGGATAGCCTGGAATGGCGACTAAATCAGGGTAATCAGATAGATTCACTCCAATCCGTAAATTAGGTGAACCGATGCTAACGCTCAACTGAGCCGCACTGGTATTTATTGCTCCCAAGAACAGAACACTAATAATGAGTAGATTGCGCAAGTAGTTTCCTCATTGACCACAGAACCTAGTCTCGCGTTTGCTATTGGCGATTAAAAAATTGCCAATCAAACAAACTCGATCCATACATAGCTGCATGATACCTTGAAGTCTTAGGATTCTCTGTGCGATGGCATACCAATCAAAAAATGGGCGGGCGACTTTTAGATTGATCTAGGTTGCTGTCACTGACGTGAGCTATTTACGGTATCGCATAAACCCCTGCGTTTATTTATGTCCCCCTTAATGCCCCCACCAATGGATAGGCTGAAGTAGCATCTGATAGGAGAGTGCAGGAGCAAAAACCATAAAAAACCCGCAATTACGCGGGTTTTAGGGTGTTTTGGAATTTGTTAAAACTAGAATATGGTGCCCGAGGCCGGACTTGAACCGGCACGACCAGAGGTCGACAGATTTTAAATCTGTTGTGTCTACCGATTTCACCACTCGGGCAGAGTGCTTTTACTTCGGTACAGTAAAAGAAATGTGGAGGCGCGATCCGGAGTCGAACCGGACTCGCTGGATTTGCAATCCAGAGCATAACCGCTTTGCTATCGCGCCCTTATTAGGAGGCCGCAATTCTAGCGGAGTCATTTTAAAAATCCTAGCGTTTTCTGAGGCTTACCCACAGTTTTTTAAAAAATCTAATAATCGCCGAGCTCAAAAACAACAAGACGTTTACTTTTTGGTCGAATCGGTCAACATGAAGGGCGAAGCCGCACGCAAATAGATCATCATGGACCAAAGAGTTAATGCCGCGGCGCCAGCCAAGGCTGTGTAGCCAATTTTCATCCAATACCATTGGGGCTGATCCATCAACAGCACTACCAAAGCCAACATCTGTAAACTGGTTTTAATTTTACCGATAAAAGAAACTGCTACGCTAGCGCGCTGGCCAAGCTCTGCCATCCACTCACGTAAGGCTGAGATAATGATTTCACGCCCCACAATCACCGCAGCAGCAGCAACAAACCAAGCGGAATCATGATGAATGGATACTAACAACAAGAGGGCTATAGCCACCATTAACTTATCGGCAACTGGATCGAGAAAGGCACCAAAAGGCGTACTCTGATTGTATTTACGAGCCACATAACCATCCAACCAATCAGTGGCAGACGCTATCGCAAAAATAATCGCACAAGCAACATGAGCCCAAGAAAAAGGGAGATAAAAAATAACCACAAATAAGGGAATTAAAACAATTCGCAACAATGTTAGCTGATTAGCAAACGTCATAACCAGAGTTTCTCTCTCGACTGCAATAGATGGCAACCAGCATCCAGCGACATGGAATTACTAGGAATCGTAGTGGCGATAATACACTAACAACTAGTCATTATGGAAAAATGCGTAGATTTCTTCTGCAAGATGGTGGCTTATGCCATTTACCTTTCCCAAATCTACAATACTGGCTTTTTGGATTTCCTGAATTCCGCCGAAGTGTCGTAACAATTCACGCCGCTTTACCGCACCAACACCAGGAATATCTTCTAACGTCGAAGTCTTACGCTTTTTATCACGGCGTTGCTTATGACCCGTAATGGCAAACCTGTGAGCCTCATCGCGAATGTGCTGAATAAGATGCAGCGCAGGTGAGTCATTATTTAACACAATTTCTGTTTCAGTTTGAGCATTATAAAGTGTTTCAAAACCCGCTTTACGAGTGGAGCCTTTGGCAACACCAATCATAAGAACATCGTCTATACCAAGCTCAGCTAATACTGCAGTCGCTTTGGATAGCTGCCCCTTACCACCATCAATCAGTAAAATATCAGGCATTTTCCCCTCGCCTTTTTTCAAGCGCGTATAACGACGTTCAAGCGCTTGTTGCATGGCAGCATAATCGTCACCAGGTGTGATACCTTCAATATTAAAACGACGATAATCCGATTTGAGTGGGCCATTGGTATCAAACACAACGCAGGACGCAACCGTTAATTCACCACTACTATGGCTGATATCAAAACACTCCATGCGCTGCGGCATGTCCTCTAACTGTAATGCATCTTGTAATGCGATAAAACGATCAAGAGAATTTTGCTTTGTATTTAGATGCGCAATTAAATTTTGTTCAGCCGCGTTCACAGCCATTTGCAACCACTGCGCGCGATGGCTGCGTACACTATACGAAAAATAAACTTGTCGCCCAATAGATTGCAGTAATGCAGACGATAAAACATCCACACCTTCAAGCTCATAATTGGTAATAATTTCTCGCGGAACATCGCGCCCGCTATTCGCCAAGTAAAACTGCGCTACAAATTGTGCTAGCACATCGGCCGGTGTTTCTGCGATGGCTACTTGCGGAAAGAAACTGCGGCTGCCGAGGATGCGGCCTTGACGAATAAACAAAATATGAATGCAAATTGCATTGGGACGAGTGACAACGGCAATAACATCAATGTCGCCAGTACCCTCTTCGATCACTTGTTGTGACTGAATACTCCGTAAATAACTAATTTGATCACGCAAATAAGCAGCTTTTTCAAAAGCTAAACTTTGTGCAGATTGATCCATTTGATCGGCAAGTTCCGCCATTAATTCTTGGCTACTACCGGTTAAAAACATACGCGTATGACGCAAATCATTGGCGTAATCTTCACGGTTAATAAACTCCACACATGGCGCTGTACAACGTTTAATTTGATATTGTAAACAAGGGCGAGAACGATTACTGAATACGCTGTCTTCACATTGGCGCACACGAAATGTTTTTTGCAAAAACTGCAAACTCTCACGCACCGCACTCACATTAGGGAATGGCCCATAGTAATCGCCTTGTTTTTTTTTGGCGCCGCGATGAAAACTAATACGTGGATAAGGTTCGCCACTAGACACAAAAATATAAGGGTAAGATTTATCATCGCGCAATAAAATATTGTACGGAGGGCGATTCGATTTAATAAGATTTTGTTCAAGAATTAACGCTTCAGCTTCAGTCGCGGTGATGGTAACTTCGATATGACTAATGCGTGTAACCAATGCATTGGTTTTCGGTGATAATCCTGTTTTACGAAAATAACTCGACAGACGTGCCTTTAAGTTTTTTGCTTTACCCACATACAAAATAGCACCGTCAACATCGAACATTTGATAAATGCCCGGTTGCTGGGAGGCATCCGCTAAAAAGCGAACATAATCGAATTGTTGAGCAGAGAATTTTTCAGACATGGCATTAAACTGCGCATAAATGAGCGCAGCGCAACCCAGCTGCACTCATTCAAAAGACATTACACAACAGCTTCAGGATCAAGCAAATTGTGTTTTACGGCGAGTAGCGTTAATTCAACATCACTATTGATATCTAACTTTTCAAAAATACGATATCGATAGCTATTGACCGTTTTAGGGCTTACGCAAAAAGTATTCGCAATATCATTTACCTTTTGACCGTTTGCAATCAACATGGCAGTTTGCAGCTCACGTTGTGATAGCTTTTCAAAAGGCGATTCCTGATTAGCATTACCGGAAAAATTCCTCAGAGCCAATTGCTGCGCAATACTGTTGCTCATATAAAGATCGCCGCGAATCACCTTGTTAATTGCATTGGTGATTTCCGAAAACTCAGCGCCCTTAGTGACATAACCCACAGCACCTGCCTGCATCAGACGGGTTGGGTAAAGGTCGTCATCGCAGGCCGTGACCGCGATAATTTTTATGGAAGGATTAACCGTCAGCAGCTTTTTAGTCGCCTCAAGTCCACCCATACCAGGCATTTTAACATCCATTAAGACAACATCCGGCAAAAGCGTCCGGGCTTTAGTTACTGCATCTTCCCCGCTTTTGGCATCTCCTACCACTTGGTAGCCTTCTATGTCGGCTAACATACGCACTATCCCCATGCGTACCAAGTCGTGATCATCGACAACGAGTATTCTAGTCAAACCAGCCCCCAGCCTATCGGCAAGTGTTATTTTTACTAAATTTGGATACTTTTGTGGCGCCTTTCCTGAATTGTAAAGTCAGTGGGCACAAACTACCATATGTTAATGAGCCTATGTTCCCTTATTAACCTGTGATTGCCCAAAAAAACTGCTTTTACGCTTCACTATAACGAATTTTGTGTGATTTACTACGAATTAGGGGTAGTTTCTCGGCTCCTGCTCTAAATATACCCCAAACTGCTCAAAAACAGATTTCTGAATGAGCTCCGCCAAGCTCACTACTGCATTCGCACGCAAACGCGCTGGATTAGTAAGTACCAATGCCTGTTGCGTATGGACGGCAGCGCCATCGCTATAACCTTTCCAACCGGCCTGATCAATAAGCCAACCCGCAGCTAATTTTACCCGTAAATGATCTACAGGATAAAAAACAATGTTCGGATACCTCTGCTGTATTTCCAACAGTTTTTCATGCGCAATAATTGGATTTTTAAAAAAACTACCTACATTGGGTATTTGAGCTGGATCAGGCAATTTACTGCGGCGAATGCTACACACAGTTTGACTAACCAATACTGGAGAGATCTCATCGTGCGGAATATTGTTAAGTGCTAATGCCAACGCGGGATAGTGGATTTGAAGCGCTGGATTTTTATTCAAGCGAAACACAACAGAGGTTATGACAAACTGATCTTTTAAAGCATGCTTGAAAACACTATCGCGATAATCAAACTGGCAAGCTTCATTAGTAAAAGTAACGCTCACACCGGATTTAATCTCCAACGCAGTCAGCTCGCTCAGCACCGTATTTAACTCGACACCATAAGCGCCAATATTTTGTATAGGCGCAGCACCTACACTACCGGGAATTAACGATAAGTTTTCCAATCCCCAAAAGCACTCATCCAAACAATACTCAACAAATTGCTGCCAATTTTCACCCGCAGCAGCTTTTACGTAATAGTAATCGTCATCCTCACGAACTAATTCTTTGCCTTTCAATTGAACATGAATAACCAAACCGGGAAAATCATCGTGCAATACAATATTGCTGCCACCACCCAGCACTAACAACGGTAAGCTTTTTTCTTGAGCAAATTTTAACGCTGCCAACAAATCAACTTCGTTATTCACAGTAACGAAATATTTCGCCACTACAGGCGATGCCAAAGTATTGTAGTTTTGTAAATTAAAATAAGGTAAATAAAGGCACACAGAATTTTCCACAATAAAACAATAATTAACAGTTTTGTGCTTGAATAGTATTTAACAAACCCTGAGCAGCATCTTCAACCAAATCCAAGACCAACTCAAAACCATCCTCTCCGCCGTGATAAGGATCTGGCACCTCACGATATTGATGTTGGGAACCAAAATTTAAAAACAATTCTAAATGACCAAGAAAATGTGCTGGCCTTAAGGCCTGCAAATCCGCCAGATTATTGTTATCCATCGCCAAAATATAATCGAATTCATCAAAGTCGCTGACCTTTACCTGTCGTGCACGCAACCCAGACAAATCAAAACCGCGCTTTTTGGCCGCGGCCACAGTACGAGCATCAGGCGTATGGCCTCGGTGCCAATCGGCGGTACCCGCCGAATCGACTTCAATGCGCCTTTGCATACCAGCATCCACAAGCAACTTTTGAAAAACACCTTCAGCCGTTGGCGAGCGACAAATATTCCCCAAGCATACAAATAAAACTTTTATGGACATGTGATTTTTATTTTTCCAATAAAGACTTAATACGTTGCAAATCTTCTTCAGTATCAACCCCGCCAGGGACAACCACCTGCGCCTCGGCCACATGAATGGTTTGACCATTCCACATTACACGCAGCTGTTCCAATGACTCTATTTTTTCCAATGGGGCAGGCTCCCAAGTCACAAACTGGTGTAACAAGCCTACGCGATATGCATAAATACCTATGTGGCGCTGCGCAGGAAAGTTTTCTGGTAAGCCATCAATTGTTGCTTGCGCAAAATGATCGCGCGGCCAAGGAATGGCGGCACGCGAAAAATACAACGCGCGCCCCTCTGCATCTGCTACCACTTTAACAATATTGGGGTTACGAAAATCCGCAAGACTATGAATGGGTTCACTCAACGTCGCCATAGCAGCATCGTGCATAGATGCCAAATTTTGTGCGACTTGATTAATAACTTGCGCAGGAATTAACGGTTCATCCCCCTGCACATTTACAACAATTTCATCATTGGTTAAACGCAATTGGGTAACTACTTCTTGCAAACGATCTGTGCCGGACACATGTTCAGCTGAAGTCATGCAAACACGTGCACCAAAATTTTTTGCAACCGTTTCAATACGTTCATCATCTGTAGCGATTATCACTTGTGATGCATGACTCTCACAAGCACGCTCATAAACGTGTTGAATCATTGGCTTGCCCGCTATTTCTTTTAAAGGCTTAGCCGGTAACCGGGTAGAGGCATAGCGTGCGGGAATCACTACCGTAAAATTCATAATTAGCCTTTCAATACTTGTAATTTTTGTTCGAAACTTTGCCAAAATAGATTCGGCAACCTTGCACCCACCACCAACGAATAATAATCTGCCTTGGCAAACAGCTGGCATTTAACCGCGTCTTTTTCAGTCATCACCACTGAACCTGAAACATAATCATTAAAATCTGCAACGGAAAATTTATGATGATCAGGAAAACTGTGCGCATAATAGGTCAAGGGTAAGGCATCTAAGGTTTTAAAAAAACGCTCAGGATTTCCTATACCCGCTACAGCATGGATGGGTGTGGCAAGATGAATATCCCGCAATGGAATTGTTTTACCCGAAACAATCTGCCGCCATTCAAGTGGCTCAATATTCATCGCAAATGAATGTTTAAATGGCGTATTTCCAATATCTGCAGTCGCATCATTAACCAATACATAATCCACCTGCTGCAAACGTGTAATTCGTTCACGCAAAGGACCCGCAGGCAATAAATAACGATTGCCGAATAAACGCTGGCCATCAACTACTGCAATTTCTAAAGCGCGGCCTAATCGGTAATGTTGTAAACCATCATCACTTAAAATATGCGTGCATCCCAAATCAATTAAGTGTTGTGCCGCAGCCACTCTATCGGGCGCCACACAAACTAAACACTGGGTTGATTGATAGATAAGTAAGGGTTCATCTCCCGTCTCAGCAACGGTTGACGCAGCATTTAGCAGGTAAGGATATTCCGCAGCAGCGCCGCCATAACCACGGCTTACAACACCCGGTGTGTGACCTTGAGCTTGCAAGTATTTCACCAAGGCAATAATCAAAGGCGTTTTGCCTGTGCCACCGACAGAAATATTACCAACCACAATCACAGGAACAGATAACTTTTGCTGCTTAAAATTAACCAAAAAAAATTTTCGTAAACTGGATAGCAACCAAAAAATAGCGCTCAAAGGCAGCAATACATGAGCCCACACAGATTTGCCGTACCAAACCCTTGACCAAAAATAATGCGATTTTTTCACAGGCTACTCAGTAAAAAATAGAAACCATGGGGGTTTATTTTTTCTTTTTATCCGCTGCTTCCGGCTGACGGGAGGTTATACTCAATTTAACAAAACCTAATTGCCCGGCAACATCCATCACCGTTACGACAGACTGATGAGGGGTTTTAGCATCCGCTGTTAATAGCAAAGGTAAATCTGTTTTACCCTCTGACGCTTTTAGAATGGCTGACTTAAGTGTGTCCATTTCATTATTAACTAAGCTTTGGCCATTCACAGAGTAACTACCCTGTTCACTGACCACAATTTCAATTTGCTGTTGGTGATCTATTGAGGGCTCACCATTCGCTTCAGGCAATTCCACGCCCAGATGGGTTTCTTTGGTGAAGGTACTGGAGAGCATAAAAAAAATCAGTAAGAAAAACATCACGTCAATCAGTGATATTAAATTCATGCCTTCCAACTCGCGCGATTGTCGACGGAATCTCATAAAATGATTACACCAATTTCACATCAACAGAGCGATCAGTATGCAATGCATCAACCAGCTTGATAGATTCTTCTTCCATAATCACCGCCAAGGTATCGACACGACGGATAAAATAACGATGTAAAATGGTTGCAGGTATAGCAACCACTAAACCAGCAGCAGTCGTTGTTAAGGCCACGGCGATGCCACCAGCCAAGACACTCGCATTACCAGCACCTTTTAACATAATGGCATTAAAGGTTTCGATCATACCAAACACACTTCCCAACAAGCCTAACAGAGGCGCTACGTTAGCAATGGTGCCAAGCATACCGATATAACGCTCAAGATCGTGAATAACTTGGTTGGCCGACTCTTCAATCGAATCTTTCATCACATCGCGACCATGACGAGAGTTACTTAAACCGGCGGCGAGAATTTTACCTAAAGGAGATGATTGTTTTAGCTCACGTAATTTTGCAGCATCCAACTGATTGTTTTTAATCCAACTCCAAACTTGAGCGAGCAATGTGCGCGGGGCAACTTTATTGGGATTCAACGTCCAATATCGCTCAACACTGATTCCAATAACGGCTATGGAACACAGGATGATTGGAATCATCATGACACCGCCCGATAAGATGATTTCGAACACCGGAAAACTCCTCTTATATTGACGCCAAGGTCAAACGTTTGAATGTTTTTGGGTCGATATGACAACCCTATAAATTGCGGAGTACCTTACCACAAGATATACAGAAAACCATGCTAGACATCAATTTTTGTCAATCTTGAGCAGGATTTATTCAACGAAAAGCTAGCTATTCTTTAGTATTTTTGTCAAACCAATATCGCTGAGCAAACTGGCGATATTCGCGCCGAGAAAACCTGTCACCGTCCCAATTAAACTCCACAGCACCACTAAGTGCCGTATTAAGTGCATAACTACCGATAGCGGTGTAGCGTGCCTGCACATCCTGATGCGGATGTCCGTGTTGATTATGAAATCCAGCACTATAAATAACAAAAGTGGGATGGGTTCGCGCCACAAACTCTGCAGTAGATGAAGTATGACTACCATGATGAGGAGCTAATAAAATATCCACACTTTGAAGACTATTGTTCTCCAGCAAACTACGTTCAACGTCTTTTTCAATATCCCCTGTTAATAAAACTCTTTGCCCCTGATATTCAATCAGCAAAACACAGGAATGATTATTAGCTTTTGCAATGGGGTTGAGCGGCCATGTCAAAAAAGTAAAATGTACATCATCCCATTGCCAAGGCTGTTGTTGATGACAATTTTCTACAAGTGGGTCATGAGGTTGACGCTGATATTTTTCTGGCTCACCTAACCATAACTTGTCCGTATACATTGCGGCTAAAACGCCCAATAAACCACCGGAATGATCTTTATCATTGTGACTCACAATAAGTTTATCTAAGGTTGTGATATTTTGACTTTGTAGATAAGGCACAATTATGCCGCTGCCCGCATCAAAATTTTCACTATAGACAGGCCCAGTATCGTAAAGCAATTGATGATTGGGTGTGCGCACGAATACCGCCGTACCCTGCCCCACATCGAACACCAACATTTGCAACCTTGGAATTGACGCTAAAGGAATCGCGAAAGCAAGTAGCACACCCACCAAACCGATTTTTCTATTCCCCAAACCGCGCGGTAATAAAATTAACACTACACCAAAGACAGCCAATGGGATTGCCAAAGGGTTAAACGTAATTAAGGGATTTAATTTTCCTGCGCCTTGCGTTAATAAATAATTGAGCCAGTTATGTACCAGTGCCAACCCTTGCTCAGCTGATCGTAAAAATAGAGCTTCGCCAACCGGCACAATAAAATGGCACAGCGCAGCCAATATCAAACAAGGCACGACAAAAAATGTTATTACAGGTATGGCAAGAAAATTAGCCAAAGGAGCCAATAGGGAAGAGGTATGAACCAATAAAGCAAGGGGAATTAACAAACCAACAAACATTACCCATTGGGATTTAACAAACTCAACAACAAATACAACACATGGATTTCGCACTTGATCATTAGCACTAATACGCCCAGAAAAACAAAAAATTAACATTGCAACAGCGCCAAACGACAACCAAAAGCCCATATCATATGCCGCTAAGGGGTCATACAAAAGTACCGCAACCAGCGCCCAAAGTAGCGTATCTCGCCCACGAAACGTACGTCGCCATACATAAAATAATTGTACTACAGCAAGCATAATTAACGTACGAAGGGTTGGAATATTTAAGCCTGCAATAATACTGTAGAAAAGAGTTAATGCACTTGCGAAAAAATGGCCCGCAAACGTAGATGGACATCTATGCCACACTAATTGGATACAGCGCCCGAATATATTGCCAATAAAAAAACCGACAATAGCAAAGAAACCTAAATGTAACCCGGAGATAGCGATTAAATGGTTGGTGCCAGTTTTGAGCATTTCCCCCCAGTGTTGCTTATCAACTAATGAGGTATCTCCAACCAACAAAGCGACTAAAACACCTTTTTCAGCGCTCTGGCTTGCACCAATTAACCATTGTTGTAATTGATAACGCAATACATCCATCGAGAACGCTGGCTGAGGTGCAAGCATTTCATTATGTTGGTTGGCACGAATATAACCCGTTGCGCCAATATTTTTACGCAACAAAGAAACTTGATAATCAAATCCACCCGGGTTTACAAAACCACGCGGACGTTTTAATTTCACGCATAAACGCCACCGCTCACCACTTTTGACACGCAGCGAGTCATAACTACTCAGATTAATTTTATGAGGGAAATCGTTGAGAGGAGAAGGCGAGTCTTGCGGAAAATAAGCGCGACTCACAAGAAATGAAAATAATTGTCGCTGCTGATTTTCTTGCGGCAAATCCACAACTTGCCCTTCCACCATAATGTCTTGCCCCGCGAAAATATCCGGCAGTTGCGATTGCAAAAATTGTTGCCCGCATAAAATGCCATAAAAAAAACCTGCGCAAGCAGCAAAAAGCAACCATAACACGGGATATCTTTTGACAAAAAAAACCAATATCAATACGGGCAAGAAATAATACAAGGAAGGCAAGCTAGTTAAATAGCCGGCTGAGATCACAGCAAGAGAAAAAACAAGAAGAACAGAAGTCATAGCTATCCTTAGCAAGGTACATCTTTATTTATTCATTAGCCCAACAAACACCCGTTCCGCCCAATCCGCAATAGCCATTGGGATTTTTAGCAAGATATTGTTGATGATACGATTCCGCATAATAAAAATCAGTGGCAGGCAAAATTTCTGTGGTTATTTCACCCAAGCCTGCTTGAATAAGCGCTGCTTGATACTCTGACTTAGTGGACTCAGCTAATCGTTTTTGGGTATCTGAAAAATAATAAATACCAGAGCGATATTGAGTGCCGCGATCATTTCCCTGCCGCATTCCTTGAGTTGGATTATGTGATTCCCAAAATATTTTTAATAATTTTAACAGCGATGTTTTGATAGGATCGAACGCCACCAATACCACTTCATTATGACCGGTTAAACCGGAGCAAACCTCTTCATAAGTTGGATTAGGCGTATAACCTGCAGCATAACCTACAGCCGTAGTATAAATACCCTCTTGCTGCCAAAAACGTCGCTCAGCGCCCCAAAAGCACCCCATTCCCACAATAATTTTTTCAACGTCAATAGGAAACGGCTCGACTAGACTTTGGCCTAATACGATATGCTTATGAGTCACCGGCATTTTTGCTTCACGTCCCGGCAATACATTCTCTGGCTTCGGCATTTGATACTTTTGCTGAGAAAAAAACATGCTAATCACTCATAAATTAAAACCAACGATTTAATTGCGCCTTTTCCCATACACTCGTTAACGCACGCTCAATAGTCACTTGCGCCGCCACACCCAATTTCTCAGGCAAGGATTTTTTGATGCTATATTCCACCTCAAAAATATCCGCAGTGTCGGATTGCGCCAACAAATATTCATCACTGGTTTGCAACTCATCGATAAGATTGACATCTTTTGCACGACGACCATACCAAACCTCACCTGTGGCAACGGCTGCAATATCAACTTGCGGACGATGTTCACTCACAAATTCTTTAAACAGCACATGAGTATCTTCTAAGTCTTCCACAAATTTTTCCCGACCTTTATGGGTATTTTCACCAAACATAGTGACGGTACGCTTGTATTCACCGGCAGTGAACATTTCAAAATCAATATCATTCTTTTTAAGTAAACGATGAAAGTTTGGCAACTGAGCAACAACACCAATCGAACCCAAAATAGCAAAAGGCGCCGCAACAATTTTATTGGCAACGCAGGCCATCATATATCCACCCGATGCGGCCACTTTATCAACGCACACGGTTAAAGGAATTTGTTTGTTAACAATCCGCACTAATTGACTGGAAGCTAAACCATAACTGTGCACCATGCCGCCGCCACTTTCGACTTTAACTACCACCTCATCTTTTGGTGTAGCCAGTGTGAGCACTGCACTTATTTCCTCGCGTAAACTCTCATTGGCAGACGCTTTAATATCGCCATGAAAATTCAACACGAATACTCTTTTTTTAGTTTCAGCATCTATCAGCAACTCAGCGCTGCTTTTAGCTGCCTTCTTTTTTTCAGCCTTTTCTATTTTTAATCGTTTCTTTTCATCTTTTTCTAATTGCTTTTGTTGTTCCTCATTAAGCACAGCCTGCTGCAAGGCTTCGCGCATGGATTTAAACTTTTCGTTCAGTTTACTAACACTAATCTGCCCTTTTTCAGATTTTTTCCCGCGCCCACTAACAGACACAAGCATACTGATTACAACAAACAACGCTGCCAAAAACGTGAGTGTTTTGGCAAGAAACAAACCATAATTCGTTAAAAATTCCAACGTAAAACTCCACTTAGTTAAATAATTATTTCCACTCAGCCATAGCTTTGCTGGCCACATCGTTTAAAGGACGAACATTCAAGCCTGTATTCGATAAGCTGATTTCATAAAGGGCACCATGTTTCATGGGCAAATACCGCGCCGTACCGTAATTTGCATCAATGATTGAAAACCATTTAGGATGTTCGTTAATAAAAGCCCACAAATCTAATTTTAGTGGACTGTTTACGATCGAAAAAGCAGAGCGTTTCGCACTAGTTTCTTTTTGGATATCGTAATATCGGCCACTTAAACGATCCAAACGGAACGCGGGCTTAATATCAAAACCAGAAAAATAACCTTGCCATTTAATAATACGTGCATCCAACTGCCACTGATCACCGTGCAGACTAAAACGTTGTTGCTTACCATTGGCATCGACTACCACTGCATCAAAATATTGATCTTCAATCGTTTCAAAATTAATAGTGGCCACTGGCTGCCCCACCATAATTTGTTTGTAGCCGTAAATATCATAAGCCACAACACCAATTGCCAAACCCAAGGCCAACAAACTTAAACCAAACATGCCTCTAAGCCAGCCCATAAACCAATGGCTCAGCCATAATACTTTTATCGCGCTATAGGCAACAAACAATCCCAAGGCAATAATAACAACAGCTAGCAATGTGTATAACATAAGAGTCCTTACCTGAAGCTGATTTATCTAACACGCGCCAATTTAGGTAGCCGGCTCATTTAATAATTTGCGTTCTTCTACGAACGCATGAATTAACCGGCCTGATATTGTCGTAATAGATGGCACGTTTGGCAATTGTGTATAGTGATACCAATGCGCCGCCTTAATTTCATCTTGATCAAGCAGAAGAGTACCCGCTTTATAATCTGCAAAAAAACCCAGCATCAGTTGCCCCGGAAATGGCCAAGGTTGACTGGCAACATAACGGATATTTTCGACCGCCAAACCCACCTCTTCCATGACCTCGCGCTCCAACGTTTGCTCAGGGCTTTCTCCCACCTCGATAAAACCGGCGAGGCAGCTGTATTTTTCATCTTTTGAGCGAGAATGCCACGCCAACAAACACTCATCACCACGGGTAATCAGCACAATGATGCAAGGCGATAAACGCGGATAAAAATCTATGTAGCAATGCACACAGGTTTTTGCCAAGTCTCGCGTATGCTGAACGGTAGGATTACCACAACGACCACAAAACTGGTGATCGGTATCCCAACGCAAAATTTGCAAAGCACGTCCCGCAATTTGAAAATCCGTTTCTGACAAATGCATCAACAAACTACGTAGACTGAGCCACTGAAAACCTTGCAAGTCTTGATACACAACCGATACTGCAAGAAACTCAGCGCCTTGGTGATTTTTTATTTTATGTTTAACCTTAACAATAACGGCCAGTTCACTTAATTCTACGTCACTGAGCAGCAGTAAATTACCATCCAAAGTACATAAAAATGTTTCATTAGCGATAACAAAACAATTGCTAAGTTCGTGCACGCGAATCACACCTTATAGCCGAGTGCTTCTAAGCTTTCTTCAGCAATGCGCAACACATCGGTATCAGCATTTTTGTCAAACTTTAAACTGTCTAAATAATATTCCAAGCTAATCACAGCATCAGCAAAGGTATCCATCATATGTTGGATCGCCGCTGGTTGTTCATTCTCGATGAGCGATTCGTCAATAAACTTCATGCACCCAGCAATAACCTTAGCCGCTCTCGGCAACCCCAAGACAAACATACCGCCGCGTACACTATCGAGCGTGGATGAGATATTGGCAATGTGCGCCTTATCGTAATTGGATTCAGAAAATGCACTGAGTGCGCGTTTCACCAATGCAATACCGGATTCGATCTCATCGAAAACTAATTTTTCCGCTTCAGCAATTTGGTTATTTGCCATCACAGCATCGCGTGAAAGCGCATTGATTTGTGCTAATTTTTCATCGGATAAATTGGTTTTCCCTAAGCCGGCAATCGTACTTTCAACATAAAGCAGCGTATCGGCAACACCAAGCAATTCATCGGCATCCACTTTTTCACCGGAGGTTTGCCAACGTTGAATTTTTTCAATTTCTTGTTTCAAACCATTGCTGGGAGATACCAAGCCTACAATCGCCAAAATATCTGCCACTTTTTTCAGGGTTTCCAATAGCTCGGGCGATTCAGCTAATAACTCTGCTCCACCCTGTGCAGCACGTTCCAAAATATTTTTAGTGCTGTGTAATTCATCGGTTAACACCGCTGCCATTGAATTAATGGTATTAATACTGGGGCCTTTAAGGAATTCCATCTCGCGCGCCAACTCTGCATCGGAATAACCCAATGGCGCCACACCAAAAGCCGAGGCAACAGCAATAGATTTTTCAGTGCTCGATTTTGATAACGCCAACAGATATAACAATTCTTTTATCAAGGGCGCATCAGGTTCACGATTAAATACCGCTTGACCTTCAAACTGCAGACGCTTTATTTCACGATCCAACGCGCTAAATAACATTTTGCGACTTTTAGTGATGCGCAAATTTTCTTCACTGATAGCTGACAAGCTTGCATTCGCCAACCACCAAAAATTACCAAGCGGAGTTGTACCGCACACAGACTCCAAACGCTCCAACGCGCGACACATCATAGCAAAGGAAGGTTTTATTTGATTGCCCTGCAAGACTTTTAACAAACCGGCTTGATACATATGGCGCAGACGGCGCACAAGAATTGCAATATCTTCTTGCAACGCAGGCTGCTCTAGCGCAGCGCGATTTACCTTGCGAGGCTCAAAAATATAAAAATGACTTTCAGGTAATGGTGGTGCACGGCGCGCTTGACGTAATTCATTAATTTGCGGAATCAACAACAACGCCATACTGCGCGATGTTTGCAGGCAAAATTCCAAATAGCGCGGCAACATAAAAAAAGCCGAGGTTAACAACTCCAACCGTTTATCCGTTGTTGGATCATCTCCCAAGGTAATGTCGTTGATGTGTTCCAGTAATTCGTCCGCTAATAAATCCACACCTTTTAATTGAATCAAACTCAAGGTGCCGCGAATTTGCTTGATGCCTTCAATACAATTTTGCAGTAATTCGCCATTGGATCTGTCGCTGGCGAACTGTTCCAAGCGAATAGCGGATTGCTCAATAGTCGCGAGCAATTCATCGTGTACCATTTTTAACGAGGCAATATTAAATGCTTCAGTTGCACTCATGGAGTCGGTTCCTAATGTCATTATTGTGTGGGAACCGGCTTGCAGTATCCCCCTCAAATCTCACTGTTTGCCGTCTATTCAGGCATTACTATTGAGGAATCCTAAATGTTTCTCTATAGCGCGTCTATATCCGGCCGCTGAATCTGTTACCCATTACAATTATTGCGCTGCCGGCGCTGTATCTTTCAGCCAAATACAATTGCCGCCACTACTTTTTTGAATGGCGGTTAATTTTTGTTCATGCGCTGCCAATTCTTCGGGGTTTGACTTTACGACAGGCAAGGGCTTGCGCGTTCTGGGTAAACGACGAATTTCCTGGCCTGTATTTGAAGAATCCTTATTGTTTGATTGATTGCCACCCAGTGATAAGGCTGTTTGACCACCGGTCATCAACAAGTAAACGTCAGCAAGAATTTCTGCATCGAGTAACGCGCCATGTAGATCGCGCTGGGAGTTATCTACCCCATATCGCTTACAAAGCGCATCCAAATTATTTTTTTGGCCGGGATGCTTAGCGCGCGCCATAAGCAAAGTATCTATCACCGTACAGCGGGTTTCGATATACGCCTGGCGAGGGTTAAGTTTGGAAAACTCGTAGTTAATAAAACCGATATCGAAGGCAGCGTTGTGGATAATTAAATCGGCATCGCCGATAAATTCAATAAACTCAGCGGCAATTTGTGCAAATTTTGGCTTATCTGCCAAGAACTCGTTGCTAATACCATGTACCTGAAACGCACCAGCATCCACTTCACGCTCAGGGTTAATATACTGATGATAGTGGCGCCCTGTTAAACGGCGATTGAACAACTCAACGCAGCCTATTTCAATGATTCGATGGCCTTGGGATGTTTCCAGGCCTGTAGTTTCGGTATCCAATACAATTTGACGCATGGTCTTATCTCATTCTTATGCTGTTTATCAATGGCCGATTTCGTCGATACCACGGTTAGCCAACGTATCTGCAATTTCATTTTCGCGGTGGCCAGTGTGGCCGCGCACCCAATGCCACTGCACCTGGTGACGCTGATTTTGCTCATCCAGTCGCTGCCATAAATCGGCGTTTTTTACCGGTTGTTTGGCTGCGGTTTTCCAACCGTTACGCTTCCAACCGCTTAGCCACTCGGTTACCCCCTTAAGTACATATTGGGAGTCAGTGGTAAGCTCTACCACGCAAGGTTCTTTTAATGCACTCAAACCTTCTATGGCGGCCATCAGCTCCATACGATTATTGGTGGTATTGGCTTCGCCACCATAGAGTGACTTTTCTACATCACCGAAGCGCAACAACGCCCCCCAACCACCCGGGCCAGGGTTACCTTTACAGGCGCCATCGGTAAATAAATGTATTTTTTTCAAACCGTTATCCACTATTTTTAGAATGTATATTATGTTGAGTTTGCGGCCGCTGTCCGCGAATAGCGCGCCCTAAAATTTTAGTGACGCCCCAGCCACGCAATCCCGCATAGCCCTGCCACTGTGGCTTTAGGGGTGTCATCGCCAAAGTGTCTTTACGAGCCACAATCAAATAAAAGCCCCCAAAAGGCAAGCCCAGTCTTTTACCCCAGCGTTCAACCCAATGCAAATATTGGCTGCTTTTGGAGCGACAGGTAGGACAGTAAAACCCCTGCTTGACCACTAGCGGATCAAAATCCAGCACCGCCAGCCAATCAAGTACCCTTCCTAAGCGCAGTGATTGATGTCGCCATTGCGGTGCGCGACTAAAGAACCGTGCCAACCAACACCATACACCGTACAAACTCCAAGGATTAAAGCCAACGATAAGTATATGGCCGTGAGAAATCAACGTTCCAGCAGCTTCACGCAACACATGATGTGGGCGCTGACTGTAATCCAATACGTGATGTAATAGCACCAAATCAATCGAGTTAGCAGGAAGTGGTAAATGATTGAAATCAGCTAAAGCAGTGACAAGTGCAGGGGTTGCATCAGGTAGTTGCGGGTAAAGAGCAAAGCGGTGCGCAATACGGCTCGCTTGGGTCAAATTCAATTGCTTGGCAACGCTCAATTGCATAAGGTGATACCCAAACAAATTAGGCAACTCCTCATCAATAAACGCTTGCTCTTGGGCAAGCAAACGCTGTCCCAACGGCGCGCTAAACCAAGCGCTCAAGGGCTCTAATGCATCGCGTAATGGCATTAACCCAAAGCGCTTACGCCACACCAAGCGTATTCTTGTTAGCAATCTATGAGCCATTACAACACCTGACGATCACACCCAGAAAGTGACTCTGTTACTATTAGGCCATCAAAGCCTTTGATTAGAGCCCATTATGCAGCAGATTCATGTAATTCCGGCTTTTACAGACAATTATTTCTGGCTAATTCAGCCGGATATCCAATTGCCGGATTGCTTTATTGTAGACCCCGGCGATGCCAAACCTGTATTTGATTATCTTGAACATCATGAGCTGCAACCCAAAGGTATACTGATCACTCATCACCATCACGACCATATTGATGGTGTTGCCAGCTTAGTGAACACTTTTGATCTACCGGTTTATGGCCCCAAATCCCCTGCGATTCCACAAGTTACCCATTATGTAAAAGAGGGTGATGAACTACCATTGGGAGGTTTAAAGGCCAATATTTTAGCGCTCCCCGGCCATACTATGGATCATATTGCTTATTTGATTGCGGCCGAAGATGGCACCCCTTTACTATTTTCCGGTGACACCTTGTTTGCCGCAGGCTGTGGCCGACTATTTGATGGCACAGCCCCCTTACTCTACGCCGCATTACAGAAAATATCGGCGCTTCCCGACAACACCCTGATTTACGCTGCACATGAATATACGCTGGCGAATATTCGCTTTGCACTCACGATAGAACCCCATAACGCAGATTTACTGGAGCGCCAAAAAGTCGAAACCCGCAGGCGTGAGCAGTATTTACCTACGCTACCGACGGTTTTATCGCTCGAAAAACGAACTAATCCGTTTTTACGCTGTCATCTAAGCACCGTTAAACACGCGGTAGAAAGTCTGTCAGGTCACAAAATAATGACGACCGAAGAGATTTTCGCCAGTTTGAGACGCGCTAAAGACCAATTCTGAGAACCCAGACATACCCATTGGTTGACCCATTCTGGCGCAGTCCATAAACTTTACCCCTTGCAGCCACCTTTTGCAGCGACTGAAAGGGCAGCGTAATTACACTTCGAATAAATGTGACGTTATGAAGCTTATCAATCGCCCACTGCTCACTATGGTGTCGCTAACCGCCTTTTTGGCAGGTTGCGACACTTTGAGTATCAAAAAGTCGGATCATGATTCAGCGACCGAAGCCAGCAGCACAGCCCCCAAACATAGCGCGCAAAACCCGAGTACAGCCCCCATCGAAAAAACCTATGCAACCATTTGGGAGCGTATTCGTGCCGGTTATGGCTTGCCAGAAACGTCCAATACAGCCATTGATAAGCAAATGCATTTCTATACGGGCTACAAAGCCTATTTCAGTAAAATGACACAGCAGAGCGAGCCCTACTTGCATTACGTGGTCACCGAAATGGAAGCCAACAAAATGCCTTTAGAACTCGCACTCTTGCCATTCATTGAAAGCGCTTACAACCCTAGCGCCGCCGCACCGGGTAATGCGGGTATGTGGCAATTGGGTTCGGCGACAGGTAGAAATTTCGGGCTGCGTCAAAACAGTTGGTACGATGGCCGCAAAGATGTTGTAGCGTCCACTGATGCGGCCATCCGCCTATTGAAAAAACTCTACACGACCTTTGATAATGACTGGCTACTCGCCATTGCTGCTTACAATGCAGGTGAAGGCACCATTCAACAAGCGATTGCAAAAAATCAACGCGCAGGTAAACCGACCGATTTTTGGTCACTGCCTTTAAGCCAAACCACTCAAGGCTATGTTCCACAATTGATGGCACTTGCCAAAATTGTGGCTCAACCAGAACTTTATGGTTATACACTTTACCCCATTGCCGATGCCCCCTACTTTGTCAAAATTAATGTAGACACCCAAATTAATTTAGCGCAAGCAGCACAAAATACTGATATTGATGTTACTCAACTGAAAAAATTAAACTCCGGTTTCAATGGTTGGCTAACAGACCCAACAGGTTCTTACCAATTATTAGTTCCCGTTGCGGATGCCGCTGAATTTACCTTGAAGCTGGACGCTCTGCCCAAATTGCCCAGTGTAAAATGGCAAGAACATCTTGTTAAGAAAGGCGACACACTAGAAATTATTGCAAAAAAATACGGGGTCAATTTGGCGAGTATTAAAACTACAAATAATTTAAAATCGAATAGTTTAAGTGTTGGGCAGCGATTGCAAATCCCTTTAACACCATTGCAAAACACCGCACCCGAGGTGGATGCCAATCTTGCCCTGCAACAAAATCACAATGATGCTTATAAAAAAGATACAGATAAAAATTATTACACCGTAAAGTCTGGCGAGAACTTGTGGACAATCGCAAAAGCGCAAAACACCTCAGTGGATGCTTTGGCGCAACTGAATGATATGAGTCCTAAATCAGCACTCAAACCCGGACAGAAATTGCTAGTGTTAAGCCAAGCCACTAACGAAGAAACTCGCGAACCACGCAAACTTAACTACACCGTAAAAGCCGGAGATACTTTGGGGAAAATTGCGGCACAATATAAAGTGACCAGCAAACAAATTATGCAGTGGAACAACATCAAAGATGAAACCAGTCTACGTCCGAATCAAGTACTGACGTTAACTATTGCTCCCTAACCTACACTAAATAATTTGTGCGAGTCCTTTTGACAACTCCGAACACTTTCACAGTTTAGGTATCGCCGCCAATAACTGTTGCGTGTAAGCTTCTTTGGGGTTGGTAAATAAATCTTCTGTTGCTCCCTGTTCAACTAATTTACCTTTCTGCATAACCAGCACACGATCACATAGGTAACGCACCACCGACATGTCGTGAGAAATAAACAGCATGGTCAATTGATGCTTTTGGGTAAGCTGCAATAAAAGCGTTAAAATCTGCGCGCGAATGGTAACGTCCAAGGCAGAAACAGGTTCATCAGCAATGATTAATTTCGGCTTCAACGCCACAGCGCGAGCAATAGCAATTCGCTGACGCTGGCCACCGGAAAACTCGTGGGGATATTTACGAATAAAACGACGATCTAAGCCTACATCATCCATTAATTCATTGACCTGCTCAACAACGGTTTGCGGAGTGGCTAAACCATGTACAAGCAAAGGCTCCGCCAAAGTATCAAACACTGTCATTCGCGGATTCAACGAGGCATAAGGATCCTGAAAAATCATTTGAAAATCGCGACGCGATTTTTTCAAATCCGTTTCCGATAACGCCAACAGATTTTTTCCTTCCAATAAAATCTCACCCGATTGTGTATCGACCAATCGCATAATGCTACGCCCCAGCGTTGACTTGCCTGAGCCAGATTCACCCACAATGCCAACAATTTCACCGCGCTGAATGGTTAAACTAATATCGTCTACACCTTTAATCCGAGAAACCACACGCTTAATAAACGCACCACCATACTGAGTAAACCACGTATTCAAATGAGCAATATGTAAAAATGGCGGTTCTGTATGTTGCGCAAGGCTAGGCGTAGGTTTTGTAGTCGTTAACACTGCACTCAACAATTTCCGTGTGTACGCATGTTGTGGATGTTTAAAAATATTCTCTGTGGTTCCTTGTTCGACCAAAATACCTTTTTCCATCACCAATACATGATCGGCCATTTGCGCTGCCACACCCAAATCATGCGTGATAAAAATAACCGCAAGCTTACGAGTGACTTGCAAGTTTTTTATCAAGGCCAATATTTGCGCCTGCACAGTTACATCTAACGCCGTTGTGGGCTCATCCGCAATTAATAATTCAGGCTCTGCAATCAAAGCCATAGCGATCATTACGCGCTGACGCATACCGCCAGAAAATTGATGAGGATAATCGTTGATGCGCGCCTCAGCATCTCGAATCCCCACTTCAAGCAGCGCTTGAATCGCTTTTTGATGTGCATCCTGTTTCGACATGGATTTATGCTGACGAATGGTTTCAATCAATTGATCCGCCACACGCATATAAGGGTTGAGTGAAGTCATTGGATCTTGAAAAATCATGGCAATTTTATTGCCGCGAACACAACGCAATTCCGGTTCACTCATCGGCAATAAATCTTTTCCATAGAACTCTGCAGCACCACCTTCAATTCTACCCGGCGGCATAGGAATTAAGCCCAGCAAACTATAACAGGCTACCGATTTACCTGAACCAGACTCCCCTACAATAGCGACGACTTCACCGGCGTTAAGCTCAAAACTTAAATCATCAACAGCGACTGTAGTGCCATTGCGCGTATTAAAGACCACGCGCAGATTCTTAACACTCAACATACATTAATCCTTGGATGCTCGAGGATCGAGGGCATCACGCAAACCATCACCCAAAAAATTCAACGAAAATAAAGTAATCGATAGCGCTAAACCAGGGAAAATTAACAACCACGGATATTCCTCCATAGTTTCAACACCACCAGAAATAAGCGAGCCCCATGAGCTTTGTGGTGGCTGAATGCCCAAACCCAAAAAACTTAAAAACGACTCCAATAAAATAACACTGGGAATAGTCAGCGTTGTATAAACAATAATAGGACCAATGACATTGGGAATTAAATGGCGAGTAATAATTTGCCACGGCGATAACCCCATAGAAATAGCCGCTTCAACAAATTCTTGTTGTTTAATGGTCAGCACTTGCCCGCGCACAATGCGCGCCATGGTTAACCACTCCACGGCACCAATTGCTAAAAATAACAGCAACATACTGCTGCCAAAAATAACCGTTAATAACACAATAAAAATTGTAAATGGCAAGGCATAAAGTACATCCACTAAACGCATCATAATGGCATCGACACGCCCACCTAAAAATCCAGCCGTAGCGCCCCACAGCACACCAATCAATAAAGCGACCGCTGTTGCGATAAATCCCACCATTAAAGAAACACGGCTGCCATACATAATACGTGTCAATTGATCGCGGCCTAAAGTATCTGTACCCAACCAATGCTGTGCTGAAGGTGGAACCGCTCCCAATTCTAAATTTTGACCGTCATAGGTGTAAGGAGCCAACCACGGTGTTGTGAGCGCAATAACAATAAAAAATACCAAAACAAATAAACCGAATACGGCCATTTTATTTTTACGCAAACGACGAAACGCATCTTGCGCAAGCGATGTGCCTTTTTCCAAAGGCATATTGGATGTATTCATATCAACGTCCCCCACTCATTTCTTGGCGAAGTTTGGGGTTAAGAAGTACCAGCACAACATCTGCGAGCAAATTAAATAGGATGATTAAAAACGCAAAGAAAATAGTACAGCCCATAATCATGGTGTAATCGCGATTAAATGCAGCTTGAATATAGAAACGGCCGATACCGGGAATTTGAAAAATGGTTTCCACCACAAAAGAACCCGCCAACAACCCTGCAATAGCAGGCCCTAAAAATGAAATCACTGGCGTAATGCCGCCGCGCAATGCATGAACAAAAATAATTCGCGATGTGGATAAGCCTTTAGCGCGCGCTGTACGAATATAATCTTGCGATAGAATTTCTAACATGCCGCCACGACTAATACGTGCGATATAAGCTGCGTAAGAGGCTCCTAGGGTAATGGAAGGTAAAATTTTATCGCCCGGAATTTGCCCCCAACCCGCCACTGGCAACCATTGCAACCAAATACCAAACACCAGCAACAATAAAGGCCCCAACACAAAGGATGGCAAACAAATTCCCAGCATAGCCCCCGACATAGGAAGATAATCTTGCCACGAATTTGGCTTTAAAGAAGCCATAACACCCGCGGTTAAACCAACAACTAACGCAAAGAGTGTTGCATAAATAGCAAGCTCACAAGTAGCGGGAAACCCAGCAGCAATTAAATCGTTAACGGTATGACTGGGATATTTAAAAGAGGGACCAAAATCACCTTGCAATAGATGCTTACAATAATCAAAAAACTGTTCCCAAATAGGATCATCTAAGTGGTAGCGTTCGTTTAAATGTTTAACAACTTCCAGAGGAATTTTTCGCTCTTGAGAAAATGGGCCACCTGGTGCGGCATGAATCATGAGAAAAGTTGCCAATGTCACCATTAATAAAACAGGCACAGAATACGCAATACGTCTTATGATAAAAAATAACATAGTTTAAAATCCCACTATCGACTATTTAGCCGAAGCATCAAGATATACATATTTATAAGGATGGTAATCCATAATATTGTTGTAATACCCTTTTACACTTGGCGAAAGCAGGTTGTTAGTTTTATAAAAATAAATGGGGATGAGCGGCACTTCATCAACCAGTATTTGATCCGCCTCTTGAAAATACTTAAATCGCTCAATATTGTCTTTTTGTTTTGTTGCCGACTCAATAAGCTCATCATAGCGTGCGCTCCCCCAATTTGTTTCATTTTGCGAGTCACTCGACTTCAATGATTTTAAAAAAGTTGCAGGATCAAGAACATCACCGATATCAGCACGTCGAATAATGTCGAAATTTTTCTGCTCCCGTTCACTCAAGTACACTTTCCATTCAAAATTTTGCAGTGTTATATTTATACCCAAATTTTTCTTCCACATTTGCTGAACTGCTAAAGCAACCTTTAAATGATCAGAATTAGTGTTATAAACAAGTCTTAAACTGGGAAAACCCTTACCATCAGGAAATCCTGCATCCGCTAACAACTTTTTTGCCAATGAAACGTCGTAGACCATATTTGCTGAAGCTTTGTAACCATATGGATCATCTGGCGTGTAATGAAATGCAGGTGTTTGCCCACCTCTCAAAACATTTTTCGTGAGTAATTCACGATCTATAGAATAAGCCAAAGCCTTTCGGACGCGCACATCATCTAAAGGCTTTACTTTTATGTTAAGTGAGTAGAAGTAAACACCGTAATAATCAAAATTTATATACTCTGGGGAGTTTTTGTACGCATCAACTTTAGAGCTAGGAAGAAACTCAGTTTTATGAAGCTGACCAACTCTAAACATTTTCTCTTCTTGTAATAAATTATTCGTAGGATAAAAATGGATTTCATTAAGCTTCACGTTAGCGGCATCCCAATAGTATGGATTGCGCTTTACTGTAAATACCACACTAGGAATCCACTCCTTAATAGTAAACGCTCCATTTCCTACAAAATTTTCTGCTCGCGTCCAACGAGTAGCTCTATCATCAAATGCATTAAATTTTTCAATTGTCTTTTTTTGAACCGGATAAAAGTCAAAATTATCAAGACCAACTAAAAAATATGAAACCGGATTATTTAATACAACTTTTAGGTGGGATTCATCCAATGCCTTAATACCGACCTCCTTGAAGTCTGTTATTTTTCCATTATAGAAATCCTCAGCATTTTTAATCGCAAAAAAATCACTCACCATTTCACAGGCTATAGCAGGCATTAATGCTCTATGCCACGAGTATTCAAAATCATAAGCGGTTAACTTATCGCCATCAGACCATCTGGCCGTATCACGAATATGGAAAATATAAACCGTACCGTCATCTGAAATACTCCACGAATCAGCAGCTGCAGGAATTGCGGCTAAAGTCTTTGGATCTTTTGCAGTCAACCCTTCAAAAATTGCCATCTCTAAATGATACTCAGGAATCCCCGACACCGTATGGGGATCAACATCTGCAGGCTCATCAAAATTACCTACATACATAATCTGTTGCTCATTCCCAATCTCCACCAACGTCTTATGCTTTTTGCAGGCAGTTAAAGAAATAAGAGAAATGGCGATAAGTAAAATGATACGAAAAGAAATTTTCATGAAGGAAACTATCAAAGTGGATAAATGTATGGAAAGTGTTAACGCCCCTCACACTACCCTATCCGTAGGTGTGTGAGGGAAAATTTTAATGTTGCTAAAGCAACAACATTAACCAACAAGCAATCAATGTGCCTTTTCTAAGTTTTTGGCAAAGGCATCAAAATTAAATGGCCTACCCAAAAAGTCTGCAACCAAATCTGCCGCATCTTTGGAGCCGCCGGGCGCTAATACTGCGTGGCGATAACGTTGAGCTACGGCGGGATTGCGCAAACCCTGCTGCTCAAATTCGCTAAACATATCGCTCGCAATCACCAATGACCACATGTAGGTGTAGTAAATGGCCGAATAACCATTTAAGTGGCCAAAACTGGCATAAAAATGTGTGTCGTTCACATACCCAAACGGCGAATAGGTAGATTGAATTTGCTCCATTAATTTATCGATGTCGATATTTGCCGGTGGCTTATTGTAAATATTCAACGACAGTGCGGCGTAGAATAATTGATGTTTTGTCCACAAGCCGCGACCAAAATTTCTACCTGCACGCATTTTGGCAACAAGCTTGGGGGGAATAACTTGGCCTTTTTCGTTGCGCGCAAAGCTTGCAAGGGTATCGGCATCCCACACCCACTCTTCCAACATCTGTGAGGGAGCCTCAACAAAATCCCATTCGGTTTTTACGCCAGAAAACGCAACGCGCTCGTGGTTGCCACCAAAGATAGTATGCAGTAGATGGCCAAACTCATGCAGAAAAGTTTCTACATCGTCATGTTCCATTAACTCATTAGGGCTATCACCGCCGGGGAAATTACACACCAGTGCCGCCATGGGCAATTGCACACCGGCAATACCACTTTGAATTTCAAATTGTGCAGCGTGCTTGTATTTTCCCTCGCGCGGATGCAAATCCAAATAAAAACGTCCGATGACTTGATTGCCATCCAAAATTTCATAGGCCTGTACAGAAGGATGCCATACTTCGGTTTTCCAAGGCCGAATCGTAACGCCAAACATGGTTTGCGTTAAATCGAAAATACCTTGCTGTACTTTTGCGAAGGGGAAATACTGACGAATTTCCTGCGCATCTACTTGATACTGTTCTTTCTTAATGAGTTGCTCTAAATATTGTTTTTGCCAATCATTAACACGTGTGGCTTTAGGATCAATTTTTTGCAAACGCTTGAGGAGCACTTGATATTCTTGCTGCGCGCGCGGAGTAGCTAATGCAGAAACCTTATCGATAAACGTTTGCGCATTTTGTGGCGACTTAATCATTTTGTCTTCGGTGACCAAAGTGGCGTAATCCGAATAGCCTAATAAAGTTGCCAACTCATACCGCTTTGCCATTAAATTTTCGAGCACCGGCTTATTTTCGGGATACGCCATATTGCGGTAGGTTTTGTAGGCACGTTCACGCAACGCATCATTTTGAGCATATTGCATAATAGGCATGTAATCGGGGGTGTCGGTGGTGAGAATAATTTTGCCATCAGCACTGGGTTTGTGACGCGCGATATAATCTTTAGGTAACCCAGCAAGCTCTTTGACCGAACTAACTTCAATTTTTCTGCCACCTTCGCGATAATTTTTATCAAACTCTTGGCCAATTAAATTGATTTCTTCGACAAGCTTTTTAATTTTTTCGCGGGTCATCTGATCTTTATCGACACCGGAATGATGATAGTCGCGCAGCATATGCTCAACATAACGCTGGTCTTCCGCATTGAGCTTGGCGATATCAACTTTGCTGAGCGCATCATAGATAGGACGAGACAAACTAATATCGCTATTCAACTCCACAAAGTGTTGTTCGCATTCCTCGGCAGCAGTACGAACTTCTTTACTGGGGTGAACGCTGGAATAAAGCCCTGCACGACTGGAATGAATATCGATAATTCTGTCCATACTGTTCAATTTATTTAATAGCGCCGCATCGGTAAGAACCCCCGAGGAAGTAAAGCTATCTAACTCTGCAGCCACCTGTTTGTAACCGGATTCACACTCTGCAAGATAGGCTTTTGCTTCTGTATCTTGAGGCATATCCCACGCAGGACGGACGGGTGCTGCCTGCTGAACTGACAGTGGCTTCTGGACTTGAGGTGCCGGATGTTGGCAGGCACTGATCAGCGAGACAGCTAACAACACCGAGGCTTGCGCAGCCCATTGACGGAAAGAAGGAGAGAATCTAGCCATAATCTATCTAGCCTTGATAAAAGTTATTCGTAAACCCTATTCACTAAAAATGAGTTGTATTTCAACGCCAGCCTTAGGATCTCGAGCTGGCTTAAGGGTTCCCGCATGTTATTACACTTTGTTTAGGCTTCAAAGTACGAAAACAAGCTGAAAAAATTGCACCAATTTGGATTTTTCTTAAAGAAATCAATAAAGTGACACAATTTTTCACTCTTAAATCGCATATTGTGTCAAAACTGCTAAGCTTGAAATAACTTAAACCCATTAAGCTCGATTATAACTATGCGTGAACACCTACTAACGGAAGATCAGCGTGATTGCCTGCAAGAAATCACCAATGTGGCCATGGGGCAAGCTGGTGATCGTTTGGCAAGATTGCTGGATGTGTTTGTTGTTCTTTCTATCCCGCATGTGAGTATTCTCAACCCTACCGATATAGCAATGGCGCTTCATTCCCTCAACCGTGAAAGTAATGATGTAGTACATGGAGTGTGCCAGGGTTTTATTGGTGGAGGAATTGCGGGAGAAGCCATGCTGATTTTCAATGGCACAGACTTCAACGATTTAGCCAAACTGCTTAAATATGAGCGCGTTGCCGATGAGCAAGCCGAATACGAACTCTTAATGGATACCGCCAATGTATTAAACGGTGCCTGCCTAAAAGGCCTTGCCGAACAATTGGATACGCACTTTAGTTTTGGACCGCCCATGCTTTTGGGGCAACATTGCAATATCACAGATCTACTGCAAAACAACAATATGACTTGGAAACAAGCATTGGTGGTGGAAATAAACTACTCTATAGAAAATCACAAGATTAATTGTGACCTTTTGATTGTAATTGCAGAACACTCGATCTCTGGCTTGATTGAAAAATTGAACTACTTACTCGACTAACAGTTGTACTTAACGAATGACAACAAATAACGAAATCAGTAAATTTTTTGAAGATGTCCATTGGCTAATGGACATACTCCAAAATATTGATGTTGGATTGGTAGTAATGGATCCAGATTATAAGGTTGAGCTGTGGAATAGTTTTATGCAAAACCACAGCGGCAAACCGCCGGAAGATGTTTTAAAACGTAGCATTTTTAAAATTTTCCCTGAGCTTTCGGAATCTTGGTTTAAGCATAAAGCGCAATCAGTGTTTGTATTGCAGAATGCGACTTTTACTACTTGGGAACAACGACCTTATCTATTTCGCTTTCCCCACTATCGTCCAATCACCGGCACTGCGGAATACATGTACCAAAATAGTACTATTATCCCGCTGCTCGACTCCAAAGGTTTAGTCGAACATATTTGTTTAATTATTTATGACGTGACCGATACGGCAGTTAATAAGCTCGCTCAGCAACAGGCTAATAAGCAACTTCAAAACCTCAGCCGCACTGATCATCTAACTGGCCTATTTAACCGTGGTTATTGGGAATTACGTTTAATTCAAGAATTTAAACGCTACGATCGTTACGACCAACCCTCTACGCTCATCATGCTAGATATCGACCACTTTAAAAAGGTCAATGACAACTACGGCCATACAGTTGGCGATGATGTGATTCGGCAAGTGAGCCGAGCGATCAAAGAACAAATTCGCGACTTGGATATTGCCGGTCGTTACGGCGGCGAAGAGTTTGGGTTAATTCTTACCAGCACAGATGCCGATGGCGCTGCAGTATTTGCTGAACGCCTGCGCTCGACCATCGAGAAAATGCTAGTGCACTCCGAAGGCAAACAAGTTCGATTTACCATTAGCTTGGGAATAGCTCAATTAACGGAGAAAACAGTCGATCATCGCGCGTGGATTGAGAAAGCCGATGCCGCTCTTTATAAATCCAAAGAAGGGGGACGTAACCAGTTCACCATCGCAAAAGACTGATCCCCGTTTTTTTGTGCTATGCATTATTTTCAATTGAACTCTTTACTTATTAAATAAATAAGCGAAGAGTTTTTGCTTTTCAGTAGTGGAAAGAGTAGCAACCCGTTTTTGATTACGCTCTGGAATCCCTTCCACATCATCAAAATAATTTAAAGCAATTGTCAGACTTGCTTCACGGATTATATGAATGATGGGATATGGCGAACGATTGGTTAAATTTTCAGCATCATCTGGCTGAGCATTGGCAAAGCAGTAGTTGGGGTGAAAAGTCGCTAACTGATAAACCCCCTGCCACCCTTCTCGCTTTAATTGCGACTGTGCCCAATTTAAAAATTGGGTGTAATCAAAAAAATCCTGCAATAAATTTGGCACAATTAACAAAGTCGTTTCAATTTCCTGCGCCGGTATTTTATCCAACAACGCCATTTCTGCTACCAACTCTATCAACAACGCCTCTTCGTTCTGCGCGCTACTAACATAAAATCGTATGCGGTTTTCTCGCATCGGTTTACCCGCAAATGGACAAAGATTTAGGCCTACAACCACATCTTGCAACCAATGTATAACTTGAGCTTGCGATGCAGCTTGACTCATAATTTTTTACTAGTCCGAAATAACACAGATGAGAAGCGTATATTGCTTTAACAGTAACGCAAAAAAATTGAACATAAACCATAAAAAAAGAGAGCTGTAAGCAACTCTCTTTTACGAAAAAAATTATACAACTAATTTTACTGACGCTTAATTTTTGCCACTTCTTCCAAATGCGAAAGATAGCTTTTGAACTCACTACCACCATCAATATTAGCCAGCTGTGTTGCTATCATTGTACGCTGCTCTGCTGGAACAGCATCATCATTGGCTAAATGCACGCTCGTTAAAGCAACTACTGCATAATCGCCCTGAGTAGTTTTGGTTGCACCGACAACGGGCTTACCATTTACCGGCATAGCCAAAGAGAAACCATATTCTAAGAGATCACGACTAATATCTTTTGCATTGCGCCCCAAATTATTAGCAACTTTCAATTCCAAACCTGCGTCTTTAGCCGCATCGCCCAACGTTTTACCAGCATTAATTGTGGCTATAATTTCCTTAGATTGTTGCGCTAATAATTTCTGAGTTTTCTCCGCACGAACCACTACGACAACCTGATCTTTTACAGACTCTAGTGGTTGTAATTGCGCTGACTTACGCTCAGTTTTCTTCAGCACAACGACACGACTCGGAGCCAGCTCAATAACGTCACTCGCATTACCTTGCTCTAACACTTCAGGTGAAAAAGCGGCCGAAACAAACGCATTATTAGCCGTTAAATCTTTACCGCCCGTTTTAGAGAAGAAACCGGTATTCTGTGCCGTTAAACCTAACTCTTTGGCGGCATCTGCAAGCTTATCTGCGTTATAGGTCAAGTCTTTTAATTTTTCTAACTTACCCGCAAATTGGCTTTCAGCTTCAGAACGTTTTAACTGATCAATAATGCCGGGTTTTGCTTCTTCATAACTAGGTGGCTGTGAACCACGCTCAGCAATCAGCTTAATAATATGCACACCCGCTTCTGTTTTAACCGGTGCAGATATTTCACCAACTTTCAGTTTTGCCAAAGCAGCTTCAAATTCCGCTGGGAATGCATCACCAGAAGAAAAACCTAAATCCCCCCCCTGATCTTTCGAACCTTGGTCAGTTGAGTATTCTTTTGCCAATTTAGCAAAATCTTCACCTGCAACTAATTTCGCTTTAACTTCCTCGGCGCGTTTCTGGGCATCAGCACCGTCCAACAAGATGTGTGCAGCTTGACGTTCGGTTTTTGCAACAAAAGCCTTAGTGTTTTGTTCAAATTGCTTCTGAACCTGCTCATCAGTTACATTCACTGCATTTGCAAGATCAGCCGCATTCAAATCAATATAATCGACAGCAACCTGCTCAGGCGTGGTGTAAGCCTGAGGATGCGCATCATAATAGGCTTTTATTTCGTCATCGTTTATCGTTAGGGAATTTGAAAGTTTTTCAGCGGGGATCACTAAATAACTGAGATCACGTGTTTGAAAGGTTAAACCAATAATATTTTTCATTTCAGCTGGCGTAACAAACGCACTCTCTGCGATTGCAGATTGCATTTGACCAATGACCTTATCTTCAGCGACAGCTTTTTGATAAGTTGCAGGGGTAAAGCCCTGATAGCGCAATCGCTGCAAGAACATATCTTGATTAAATACACCGTCTTTTTGAAAGGCGGGCGCACTCACAATATCGCGCTGAATGACTGATGTGCTTGCCGCGAAACCACCTTTTTCAGCAACCTGTGCCAACAACGCGCGCTGAATTAAGCCATCAATAACAGGCTGACGTAACTTTTCATCAGTGAGATATTCAGGTGGAACTGACTCCCCATAACGCGCAATAATTTCTTGCTTTCGACCTTGCACACCACGCGCAATATCCGCCTCAGTAATCGCTTGACCATTAACTTTAATTGCTTTTTTTTCAGCTGCATCCCATTTAAACAATGCTTCAGCACCTGAAACTGCAAATATGATTACGAGCAATCCAATCAAAATACCGGAAATAACGCCCTTAGAATTGTCCCGCATGTGCTGTAACATGTTTAACTCCCAGCAGATCTTTCGAACTTAGTAGCACAAAATAAACTCGTGTAAAGTTTACTCTGAAATGACAAATAGCTTTTATTGTTTAATAAAAAAGGCGCACTGATTAAGATGCGCCTTTTTCCTACCGTACCACCAACGTGATGAACAGAAGTCGGCAGCAATAGAAGAAATTAATTTACCGCGTCTTTCAACGCTTTTCCGGCTTTAAAGCCAGGCACTTTTGACGCAGCAATTTGAATCTCTTTACCTGTTTGTGGATTGCGGCCAGTACGTGCAGCGCGCTCTTTTACCGAGAAGGTGCCGAAACCAACCAACACAACTGAATCACCATTTTTCAGGGCAGTAGTGATGTTTTCTACAACTGCATCCAAAGCGCGACCAGCGGCTGCTTTTGGAATGTCTGCTGATGCGGCAATCGCTTCGATAAGTTCAGTTTTGTTCACACATGACCCCTTTCTGATTATTTAATCAACTAATTTGTGCTGCCTGTTCGCAAAGAACATCTACAACACAGCCTACGCAATAAATGAACTGCGATTTATACCAACTGAAAACTTGAGGGTCAAGGAAACATCAAACTTTCTGCTACGCAATTTGAATTTTGTTCGTTTTATAATCGCCATCCGTGGCATTACTGTGTCTTTTCAACACGAATCAAGGTTTAATGAGTGCTGATGCGAGTAGACTCAGAGTTTTGAGCTGCCTGCTCCATGGCGCGATACTCTTCATCCGACAAGGGTGTTGGCATGTGCTGCAAAGCCAACTCTAAAACTTCATCGATCCACTGCACTGGCTTAATATTCAAGTCCGCCTTGATATTGGCGGGAATCTCTTTCAAATCACGCTCATTACCTGCTGGGATAATGACAGTTTTAATACCGCCTCGGTGTGCCGCCAATAGTTTCTCTTTGAGACCACCAATACGTAACACCTCACCGCGCAATGTAATTTCCCCTGTCATAGCTACGTCCGCTCGCACAGGAATACCCGTTTGCACAGAAACCAATGCAGTGCACATAGCAATTCCTGCGCTAGGGCCATCTTTGGGTGTTGCACCTTCTGGGACATGGATATGAATATCCACTTTTTCATGATAATCAGGCGCAATCCCCAGAATTTGCGATCTTGATCTCACTACAGTCAAAGCCGCCTGAATCGATTCCTGCATCACATCTCCCAGAGAGCCTGTTTTGATAATTCGCCCTTTACCGGTTACTGCCGATGACTCAATCGTCAACAACTCACCGCCAACTTGAGTCCACGCAAGACCAGTCACCTGACCAATCTGATCTTTACTTTCCGCTTTGCCAAAATCAAATTTGCGTACGCCCAACAAATCTTCAACTTGCGCCGAATCAATAACATCGGTAGTGATAGATTTTGCCTTAACATGACGAGTAACAATCTTGCGGCACAGCTTAGCGATTTCACGCTCTAAACCACGCACCCCAGCCTCGCGGGTATAATAACGCACTATATCGCGCACAACTTCTTCTTTGATTTCAACCTCAGATTCCTTAAGACCATTGACCCTCATTTGTTTGGGGATCAAATATCGAGCGGCAATACTGAGTTTTTCATCTTCGGTGTAACCCGGAATACGAATAACCTCCATACGATCCAATAGTGGACCAGGGATATTCATAGAGTTGGACGTACAAACAAACATAACATCCGATAGATCATAATCAACTTCCAGATAATGGTCATTGAAATGGCTATTTTGTTCAGGATCTAACACTTCTAATAAGGCAGAGGCCGGATCACCGCGATTATCCATGCCCATTTTGTCAACTTCATCAAGCAAAAAGAGCGGATTTTTTACACCGACCTTAGCCATTTTCTGGATTAGTTTACCGGGCAACGAACCTATATAGGTACGTCTATGACCGCGGATTTCAGCCTCATCGCGCACACCGCCCAAAGCCATACGCACAAACTCGCGGTTAGTGGCTCGCGCTATTGACTCACCCAGAGAGGTTTTACCTACGCCTGGAGGCCCAACCAAACATAAAATAGGACCTTTGATTTTCTTGACGCGCTGCTGTACAGCAAGATATTCCAGGATTCGTTCTTTAACTTCATCCAAGCCGTAATGATCTTTATTTAGCACTTCTTCCGCACGGATTAGATCATGGCGTACTTTGCTGCGTTTAGACCAAGGCACTTTAACCATCCAGTCAATATAAGCGCGCAATACAGATGCTTCCGCAGACATAGGCGACATCATTTTCAGTTTGTTCGCTTCTGCACGAGCCTTTTCTTCAGCCTCTTTGGGCATCCCCGCAGAAGCAATTTTCTTTTCAATTTCATCAGCTTCACTGACATCTTCACCTAATTCGCCCAACTCCTTTTGAATCGCTTTAATTTGTTCATTCAGGTAGTACTCGCGCTGGCTTTTCTCCATTTGCTTTTTCACACGACCACGGATTTTTTTCTCCACTTGAAAAACATCCATCTCGGTATCCATTAAACCGAGTAAATGATCAAGGCGCGCACGCACATCAACAATCTCCAATACAGCTTGTTTTTGTGGTAACTCTAATGCCATGTGCGCCGCTATGGTATCCGCTAGACGGCCAGGCTCATCTATGCCCGAAAGCGATGTAATAACTTCAGCGGGAACCTTTTTACTGAGATTTACATATTGCTCAAACTGACTAATGGCCGCCGCTACTAATGCATGAGACTCAGAGCTAGTAACATCAATTTCATCTAAGGATGCTATCTGAGCCTGAAAGTGCGTACCTACATCATTAATATTCTCAATTTTAGCTCGCTCTTTACCTTCGATCAGCACTTTAACCGTGCCATCCGGTAATTTGAGCAACTGTAAAATCGACGCAATAGTGCCGACATCATAAAGATCTTCTGCTTTAGGATCATCTAGCGCGGGGTTCTTCTGGGCAACTAGCAACACTTGCTTGTCGGCAGACATTGCCTTTTCAAGAGCTTCAATCGACTTTTCGCGACCCACAAATAAAGGGGTCACCATGTGTGGATAAACCACCACATCGCGAAGTGGTAATAAGGGGAGCTCATTAATAGTTAATGAAGCAAAATCTTGTGTTTCCATTAGACATCCTCACTGATCGAGGCTAAAGCCTCACATTCTCACCTAAGAGTGGGGGATTTTTTATGAATTACAAGTTTGTCATAAACAAATAAATAAAAAGAGCGCTAGTCAGCGCTCTTTTTATTCAGCATGCTCAAAAAGCCAGCAATCAAATTTAATCGTCTGAAGCTACCTTTGCGGGCTTCTCAATATTTTCATATACCAATAGTGGTTCAGATTCGCCTTTAATCACCGACTCATCCACCACAACCTTGACCACATTATCCTCAGATGGGATACGGTACATGGTGTCTAGCAACACATTCTCCATAATCGAACGCAAACCACGCGCCCCCGTTTTTCTTTCCATAGCACGTTGCGCAACAGCCTCAAGCGCATCAGGACGGAAATCTATGCTAACACCTTCCATTTCGAACAGACGTGCATATTGTTTGGTCAGTGCATTTTTGGGCTCGGTTAAAATTTGAATCAGCGCAGCTTTGTCCAATTCATCCAAGGTGGCAATAACGGGCAAGCGCCCCACAAACTCAGGAATCAAACCATATTTGACCAGATCTTCTGGCTCTAAATCATGGAGAGTCTCGCCAAAGTTGCGCTTTTCATCCTTGCTCTTTACCTCAGCAGAAAAGCCAATACCGCCCTTCTCAGACCTATCGCGGATCACTTTATCCAAGCCAGCAAAAGCACCGCCGCAGATAAACAAAATATTAGACGTATCTACCTGCAAAAACTCTTGTTGTGGATGCTTGCGACCACCTTGCGGCGGGACAGAGGCAACCGTGCCCTCAATTAATTTCAACAGTGCTTGCTGCACTCCCTCACCAGATACATCACGAGTAATGGAAGGGTTATCAGACTTACGTGAGATTTTGTCGATCTCGTCAATGTAAACAATACCTTGTTGAGCTTTATCTACATCGTAATCGCACTTCTGCAACAACTTCTGGATAATATTTTCAACATCCTCTCCCACATAACCGGCTTCGGTAAGAGTGGTGGCATCAGCAATAGTAAACGGTACATCAAGTAAACGAGCCAACGTTTCGGCTAACAACGTTTTACCGCTACCTGTTGGGCCAACCAACAAGATATTGCTCTTGCCCAGTTCGACCGGCTCTTTTTCTTTGGTTTTAGACCCTAAACGCAAGCGCTTGTAGTGGTTATAAACTGCTACCGCCAACACTTTTTTAGCGCGGCGCTGACCAATAACATATTGATCAAGGATGGCCGAAATTTCATGCGGCTTGGGTAACTTTTCAGAAGACCCTTCGGTTGCGCTTTCTTGAATCTCTTCGCGAATAATATCGTTACAAAGATCAACACACTCATCGCAAATAAAAACAGAAGGCCCTGCAATCAGCTTGCGAACTTCATGTTGACTCTTTCCGCAAAATGAACAGTAAAGTAATTTTCCGTTCTTATCGCCAGTATCACCAGTGTGATCGGTCATTGGAACTACTCCATCTTGGTAAGCAAAACGTCTGCTTAGATATAACTTGATACAAAACAGCTAAGAATCTTCTACACAATACGTTTAGAGTTTAGCCTTCAATTAGCGAGCGCGCTTGTCAATTACATCATCAATTAAACCATAAGCTTTGGCTTGCTCGGCAGACATAAAATTATCGCGCTCAGTATCCAACTCAATTTTTTCGATAGGCTGACCGGAATGGAAAGCCATCAATTCATTTAAACGCGAACGCATTTTCAAGATTTCTTGAGCTTGGATATGAATATCAGATGCCTGACCTTGGGCACCACCACTTGGCTGGTGAATCATCACACGCGAATTAGGCAGGCAGAAGCGTTTGCCCTTGGCTCCAGCATTCAACAAAAACGCCCCCATACTGCAAGCTTGGCCAATACACATGGTACTCACATCAGGCTTGATAAACTGCATGGTATCGTAAATCGACATACCTGCAGTTACCGAACCACCAGGTGAATTGATGTACAAGTGAATATCTTTATCAGGATTTTCAGCCTCAAGGAACAATAACTGAGCCACTACCAAGTTAGCCATATAGTCTTCTACAGGGCCAACCAGAAAAATGACGCGCTCTTTCAGCAAACGAGAATAAATATCAAATGAGCGCTCACCACGGGCGGTTTGCTCAATAACCATAGGCACTAGACCGCCGGTCATAATGGGGGATACATTTTTTGAGTAATCGTAAGACATATTGCCTTTTATCCTTAAACAAAGGTTACCGCAACTTTTGGGTTAGCCCCCAAGTCGAGAGAATTGACAATATGGAGCTTAACCTGTGATTTGATTATATGCCAGTATCAAGCGCAAATTGGGGGAAAATAGCGGGAGGTAAAGGCCGCAAAACAGGCGTTTTGCGGCTTTTTTGAACGAATTAACGTTGAGCGTTAGCCTTGATAATTTCCTCGTAACTAGAGGCTTGGTCAGTGACTTTTGCCTTGCTCAACACATGATCTACAACCTGATCTTCTAGCACTGCGGACTCAACCCCCGCCAACAATTCTTGATTGCTATTGTAGTATTCAACCACTTCTTTAGGCTCTTGATAAGTAGACGCTATGTCTTCAATCATCGCTTTCACGCGTTTAGCCTCTGGCTTCAGCTTAGAAGACTTAACAATCTCGCCCACGATCAAACCAAGCGTAACACGACGCTGTGCCTCCTCTTGAAACATAGTGTCGGGCAACAAAGTTTGCACATCAAAGTTCTGTGTTTGACCACCAAAACGCTGCAGCATTTGATTGCGCAGAACATGGATTTCGTTAGCTACCAAGGCTTTGGGTAAATCTGTAGAGTGCGAAGACAACAACGCATCCATTACTTGGGTCTTTACTTTAGCTTTGAGCGCATTGGACAGCTCGCGCTCCATATTGGCTTTCACTTCTTTACGGAATTGCTTTTCACCACCTTTTTCTACGCCGAATTTAACAAAAAATTCTTTATTTAATTCAGGTAGTTGAGCTTCAGATACAGAATTTACTTTAATAGCAAATTGCGCCTCTGCACCTTTTAATTCTTCCGCTTGATAATCTGCTGGGAAAGTGACAGTAATTGTTTTTTCTTCGCCGGCTTTTAAGCCCACAATCCCGTCTTCAAAACCAGGAATCATAGACTTAGAGCCCAACACAAGATTCTGACCTTCTGCTTTACCGCCAGCAAACTCAACGCCATCTTTGGTGCCAGTGAAGTCGATATTTACTTGATCGCCATCCGCCGCCGCACGATCAGCAAGAACCCATGTCGTTTGGTGTTTGCGCAACACTTCAATCATGCTATCAACATCAGCATCGGTCACTTCAGCGGTATAACGAGTAATCTCAAATGCAGACACATCGCTCAACTGTACCGTTGGGTAAACTTCAAATGTTGCCGTGTATTGCAGATCCTGACCTGGAGCCAACTGCTTTGCTTCGATAGAAGGCTGGCCAGCGGGGCGTACATTTTCTTTCTGTACCGCCGCATAAAACGAGCGACTAATAACATCTCCAACTACTTCTTGACGAACACCAGCACCAAAACGCTGCTGCACAACAGTCATAGGCACTTTGCCTTTGCGAAAGCCTTTGAGAGTTACGGTACGAGCAGCTTGCTTTAGGCGATTTGCGACTTCTGCCTCAACTTGTTCAGCGGGTACGCCAATGGTAAGACGACGTTCTAGACCAGAAGTGGTTTCGAGAGAAACTTGCATATCTGCCTCGTAAGATAGATGTATTCAACATTGAGGGTAGCCGCATTACAGCCACCTAGGGAATTTATATGGTGCGGACGGAGAGACTCGAACTCTCACACCTTGCGGCGCCAGAACCTAAACCTGGTGTGTCTACCAATTTCACCACGTCCGCTAAGCTTTAAATGATAAAGCAGTTCTACTTCTTGATAAGCGCTTGATTTTTATACAAATATTGCAGCAATCAGGAAGCCTTAAGCAAGAAGGGTGCGAATTGTGCCATAGACACTTGTCCTGATCAACTGCCATCATGAAAGTTAATGAAATTTGCTTGTATGCAGTCAATTTTTTATAGATGCGATCAACATTAAAATTCGGCACTGGTTTCTCGCTGACGCCTAACCAACGCCACAAATGCTTGTTGCCAATGCTCCACCAACGCCAAATCCACTACTGGACGAGCGACTGCCTCAATATCCACTAAAGTAATTAACTCGCCTTCGGATACCGCTGTAATTGGTGTAGGCACTTGCCAAAGTGAATCGTAGTAGACGTGCAACTGCGCCAACCAAGATGCAGAATCTCGCCTTAAAGCAACCAACTCCTCTGCCTCAGCAGGATGCTTTTTGGCGTAGACAAAAGCCTGAATCAGATCGTTTTCAGTATTCAACACAAGTACATTGTGTAAACCATAGGTTTCCGCAAGCTCACGCAGATAATGGCGATAAGCGCATACCAAATGAAAACTCGCAGCTTCCAACAGCGAATTCATATGTATTTGACTAAGCGTTTCAACATTAACATTATTCAGTAACACCTTGGCCTGACTCAACTTTTGATTGACGCGAGTTAAGGAAAGGTTTGCCATAGTCTATTCACTCTAACGTTTGAGAATGCAAAAAATCCAGAAGGACGCACCAACAACCTAAGCCTCCTAAAAAAAAGAAAAGACAGAAAGGTTAACCTTTCTGTCTTTCTATGAACACCTTAAAAAACCGTGCGAAGGAATCAGCCAAAATGTACTTATTTGGACTGCACTTTCCATTTACCACCCTCGTAAAACGCCTTCCAACCAGTAGCCTTACCATCCACCTCAGTCTGCACGTATTGCTCTTTGGTCTTGCGACTGAAACGAATAATGGCTTTGTTACCCTCTGGATCCGCTACCGGCGCCGTCAACAGGAAATGGTATTTAGGATCAATTTGCTTTTTGTAAGGCAATAACTCCGCCACCAAAGGGGCGCGGGTTTCACGATTCTTGGGGAACTGGCTGGCGGCAAGGAACAAGCCGGCAGCACCGTCGCGCAATACATAGTGATCATCCACTTTTTCACAGCGTAAATCCGCCATCACAATAGGATCAACTTTGGGCGGTGCCGCTTCGCCGCTTTTGAGCAATTTACGGGTATTTTTACACTCGCTATTGGTACAACCGAAATACTTACCAAAGCGACCAGTTTTCAGCTGCATTTGGCTACCGCATTTATCGCATTCGAGTGTTGGGCCTTCGTAGCCTTTCAGCTTGTAGCTACCCTGCTCCACCTCATAACCGGCACAGTCTGGATTGTTACCGCAGATATGTATTTTGCGCGACTCATCTAACAAGTAAGAATCCATCGCTGAATTACAAATGTTGCAGCGATGCTTGGTACGCAATTGTCTTGATTCGGCTTCTTCATCGGCATCGGCATCTACCGCTTCATCGCCCGAGACCAAATTCATGGTGTTTTTACAGCGCTCTTTGGGCGGCAAAGCATAGCCAGAACACCCCAAGAATACGCCCGTGCCACCGGTACGAATTTGCATAGGGCGGCCACACAGACTACAGGGAATATCCGTATCGGTTGGGTCATTGGCGCGCATACCCTTGGTCGCACTCGATGCAAGCTGCAGCTTCTTGGTAAAACCGGCGTAGAAATCATCAAGCACCTTGCGCCACTTTTTGCCACCTTGGGCAATATCATCCAGAGACTCTTCCATGTTGGCCGTAAAGCTGTAATCCATAAGATCATCGAAGCTTTCCACCAAACGCTCAGTGACTATGTCGCCCATTTTTTCCGCATAAAAACGACGGTTCTCGACGCGCACATAACCGCGCTCTTGAATGGTAGAGATAATGGCAGCGTATGTGGATGGACGGCCAATGGCGCGTTTTTCCAATTCTTTTACCAAACTGGCTTCGGTATAACGTGCCGTCGGCTTGGTGAAATGCTGATTGGGATTGAGTTTCACCAAAGGCAGCACTTGACCCACTTTCATATCCGGCAGTACCACATCCTCATCTTTCTTAACTGCTTGCGGCAGAACTTTGGTGTAGCCATCGAAACGGACTACACGACCACGGGTACGCAGCTCAAAATCACCGGCATTAACCACCACGCTCGTACTGGTGTATTCCGCAGGGCTCATTTGGCAAGCAACAAATTGCTGCCAAATGAGCGTGTACAAGCGTTCCGCATCACGCTCCATGCCGCTCAATTGGTTAGGTTGCACACTCACGCTGGAAGGACGAATGGCTTCATGCGCCTCTTGCGCACCCTCTTTGCTGGAGTAAAGCACAGGGCTTTCAGGCAAGTATTTTTTACCGTAAGACTCAAGGATGTAATCGCGGCAGGCTTCGACCGCATCTTTACTCAAGTTGGTTGAGTCAGTACGCATGTAAGTGATGTAGCCCGCTTCGTACAAGCGCTGCGCCATCATCATGGTTTTCTTCACGCCAAAGCCCAAGCGCGTACTCGCCGCCTGCTGCAAAGTTGAGGTAATAAAAGGGGCGGAAGGCTTGGATTGAGTCGGCTTGTCTTCGCGGCTGGCAACCTTGTAGCTAGCCTGCTGCAAAGCCTTAACGGCAGCCATAGCCTGTGCTTCGTTGAGTGGTTTAAAAGCTTCATCGCCTTGCTTTTTAACTTCAAATGGCACTTGTTCTGACTTGGTTGCCTGCAAATCAGCAAACACAGTCCAATATTCTTCAGGGATAAAGGCGCGAATTTCCTGCTCGCGCTCAACCACCAAACGCACCGCAACTGATTGCACACGACCTGCTGACAGGCCACGTGCGACCTTTTCCCACAACAATGGCGACACCATGTAACCTACAACGCGATCAAGAAAACGGCGCGCCTGCTGGGCATCTACACGATTTTGATCCAAACGCCCGGGGCTTTTAAAAGCATTTTGAATGGCAGTTTTGGTAATTTCATTAAACACCACACGGCGATAGCGCTCTGGATCACCGCCAATGGCTTCACGCAGGTGCCATGCGATGGCCTCTCCCTCTCTATCCAAGTCGGTTGCGAGATAGATAGTGTCGGCTTTCTCCGCAAGCTTTTTCAGCTCATCCACCACCTTTTCTTTACCTGGGAGGATTTCATAATGCGCTTTCCAGCCATTTTCAGGGTCTATACCCATGCGATTAATCAGCTGGGACTTACTTTTTTGGGCTTGATAGACGGCTTTATCTTCAGCGGACAATTTGCGTGTAGCGGCCGCTTGCTTGGCGCGCTCTTTTGCATCGACAGGTTTAGCGCCGCCGCTAGTAGGCAAATCGCGAATATGGCCAATACTGGATTTCACAATAAAATCAGCACCAAGGTACTTGTTGATAGTTTTAGCCTTGGCTGGTGATTCTACAATAACTAAGGATTTGCCCATGTTTTACTGTCTTTTCGAGTGTAATCTGAAAGAAATTTAGCAGATTTCTGGCTGAGGGTAGACGCAAAGCATAGTGTCAGGATAGCTGCTTCGCCGTAAAGGTGCGCATATATAAGACCTCAAGACGCGCCGGTCAAGCAATTGTTAATATCTGATAAATGGAAAAAAATGCCTTTGACACCTAAAATAGTCTTAGCCGAGGGGTTCATACTTGGTATATTTATCCTTAAATATCATTGAGTTAGTTTTAACACACAGACCCAAAACTTTTTACCCATTTGTTAGGCGCAAATTTTCATGGTCGTTTTGATTATTTTAGTGGTGCTAGCCCTTATTGCCCTCTTGGTAGTGAGCACCATTAACCGCGCCCAAGAGAAAGAACACGCGCGCCGCATGCAGCAACGTAAGCTCAAACTACAGGCTGATGCTCTGGTAGATGTGGTTACCTGTCTTGAACAAACCTTACCCAACCAAATGATTGCGAAATATGTAAATGATGAGGCAATCCGTTTTATGCAGCAGGCGCTACAACTGGAAACAGCTCCAAGTCCACACCTAGAAAGTGCTATTCGCCACGCCATGATCCATTCCGAAGATTTACTGGCGGGGAAAACGCAACGCAATGCCAGCTACCAGCGCGACAGTGACGCACAAATTGCCCAAGCACAAGTTCACCTAAACGAGGCGACCAAGGTACTGCGCCACTTATGCGCTCAGGGCATACTCACTGATACCGAATTAGAAGTGTTCACAAGCGAATTAGCATGGGCCTTTTTGATGGTAAGTGTGGCCTCCTATATCGGCCAAGGTAATAAATTTGCCGCATTACAAGACCGTTTTTCCGCTCAAAGCTTTTATCAAAAAGCGCAAAATCTACTCATGGAATCCTTGCACCCAGATCCGCGCCGAGTGCGGATGATTAGAGAGTTGAGTGAAATTATTGAGGGCTCTCGCAAAACCATGAGCCGCGATCTAATGCCTGATCGCCCTCGCGATTTAACGTCCGAAACTGCGACTACTTTATAAAAGCTTTGCGGACACTGCCTGCTTTAAATCTTCCAACAATACCGCCAAAGTACGCAACTCCGCTTCACCGCCCTGCTCAGTCCAATATACACAAATGCCTTGAGCACCTGAACTCAAGGCTTTTACTGACTCTGGTAGGCCAACCACATAATTGCGCAATACTACCTGTTCCGCTTCAGTTGCACGTGCAGCTCCCTGCCATTCCCAGCTCCCCATAAAATGCAATTCATGGGAAAACTGACTGCGAACCAATGTCCAGCCCTGTTCAGTTTGGCTTTTATCAGGCGCAAAAAAATAAACTGGGATAAGCTCATTAGTGTGTGCTTCGGCAAGGCTTTGCGGAAGCCGACGCTGTGAGAAATGAATGCCCTTTTCCCTCGCCCACGTACGCATGGTTTCTTTGCGCTTTTGACCGGGACTTGGGCGGAGCATCATTATCGGCCCCGCAATAATAGCAATGATCACCAAAGCAATTAGCATAAAACTTAACGTCATGAAATGTACCTCTATATAAAAATGAACTGGCCGATTGCGCGTTTGGGGCTAGTATTGACTTATAGGTTTAGTCCATCAGGGAAATACTATGAGCCAAACATCAACGCAAACTGCATGCCTGTATCGCCATATTATTGTAGGTATAGATCTTACTGATGAGTCATCACAGGTACTCACCAAAGCCACCCATATTGCGCGTTCCTGCAACGCACAACTCAGTGTTGTTTACGTGCTTGAACCTATCACCTTTGCCTATGGCGGCGACATGCCTTTGGATATTGGCGATGTTCAAGAGCAACAAGTGAATAAAGCTGAACAAGAGCTACAAGAACTGTTAAAAAAAGTGGATTTCCCCATAGAGCAAACCCATGTGCTGGTAGGTCAACCGGCAAGTGAGCTACATTATTTGGCGCAACAACAAGAGGCGGATTTAATTATTGTTGGCAGTCACGGGCGCAAAGGCTTTGCGTTGCTATTAGGCTCTACGCCTAACAGCGTTTTACACGGCGCTACCTGCGACGTACTCGCAGTTTATGTACACTCGCCCGCGGCTGATACCTAAACACTATTCAGCTTGCTGCATATTTTCTAATTCTGCCCAGCGTTCAAAACATTGTTCCAAATCCATTTCCAATTGCGCGAGCGCTTGCAGTTTTTCTTCAACCACTTTTGGCGCTTGCGCATAAAAATCAACAGCGCCTACTACCGTTTGCATATCATTTATTTTTTGTTCTAGCTGCTCAATTTTTTTGGGTAATTCCTCAAATTCTTTTTGTAATTTGTAACTTAATTTTTTAGCGCGTACTGGCGCTTTTGCAACGGCGGATACAACAGGCTCAGCCTTAGGTACTTCTACAATATCGGGGGCGTTATAAGTGGAAACTTCTGGCAAATCTGATTCTGTCCATTTACCGCCTTGACGAATCCAATCATCATAACCACCCACATATTCCAACACATTACCACGCCCTTCAAATGCGATAACACTGCTTACAATATTATTCAAAAAAGCGCGGTCATGACTGACCAATAATACCGTGCCAGAATAGTCGGTAAGAATTTCTTCCAATAACTCTAAGGTTTCCACATCTAAATCATTAGTTGGTTCATCAAGCACTAATAAATTCGCAGCTTTACTGAATAACTTTGCCAAAAGCACACGATTACGCTCACCGCCCGACAACGCGCGCAGCGGTGTACGTGCACGCTCACCGCTAAATAAAAAATCGCTTAAATAAGAAAAGATATGTTTGGATTTACCGTCCACTTCGATAAAGTCTCGACCTTCAGAAACGTTATCTACTGCGCTTTTATCCAAATCAAGTTGATCGCGGAGTTGATCAAAATAACTCACCGTTAAATGAGTGCCCAAACGCACAGTGCCCGATTGCGGTTGTAACTCACCTAAAATTAATTTGAGCAAGGTACTTTTGCCAGCGCCATTGGCGCCAACCAAACCGATTCTATCACCGCGAATAATGGTACTCGAAAAATTGCGAACAATAACTTTATTGCCCCAGGAATAACTGACATCCGTTAATTCTGCCACTAATTTTCCTGAAGACTCGCCCGAGCTTAATGAGAAATTTGCTTTGCCAACTTGTTCGCGACGCTCAGCACGCACGTTCCGCAGCTCTTTTAGCGCGCGCACACGACCTTCATTACGCGTACGACGTGCCTTAATACCTTGGCGAATCCACACTTCTTCTTCGGCTAATTTTTTATCAAATAGCTCGTTGTGGCGCGCCTCTTCTGCTAAAGCTTGTTCGCGATAAACCAAATAGCTGGCGTAATCACCAGACCAATAACGTAAATGGCCGCGATCCAACTCAACGATATGCGTTGCTAGGGTTTGCAACAGTGAACGATCGTGCGTGATAAAAATTAATGCGCCGTTAAAATTCAGCAATTGTTTTTCAAGCCAATCAATAGCCGCAATATCTAAGTGGTTGGTAGGCTCATCCAATAACAGGACATCCGGCTCCAACACTAGGGCGCGGGCGAGCGCCACACGGCGGCGCCAACCACCGGAAAGTTCGCGCATGTATTTATCGGCAGGTAAATCCAAGCGGGTTAATACGGCGTCTACTTTTTGTTGCATTTGCCAGCCATCACGGGCTTCAATGTCGTGTTGCAAGGTTTCCATACGCGCCATAGTGTCATCATTAAATTCCGTAGAATGTGCTAAATGGTGATATTCGCTCAATAACTGTCCCAACCCGGGAAAAGCATTAGCCACAGAATCAAAGACCAAACTATCATCCGCATCCGGCAAATCTTGCTCCAGTCGCGCAATACGCACACCACTTTGAATAATCACATCACCCTTATCCAAATCCACTTCGCCGGCGATCACTTTGAGCAAACTAGATTTACCTGCACCATTGCGCCCAATCAAACAAACACGCTGGCCTTTTTCAACCACCAGATCAATTTGATCCAACAACACCTGCAGGCCATAACTAAGATAAGCTTTTTCAATTTTAATAAGCGACATAAACAGACATTTCTATTAAGCAAAAGGAGTGGAATTATGATGAGCATCGAACAGAATTTTGAGTTGAGCATGATACCTTTTTTTATTGATTTAGCCTAAATTAACCCTCAAACACGTTAAGATTGCCGACTTTTTAACCAAACGAGAACCTATATGGCAAATACAAAACCAATTCGCTGGGGAATTATTGGTGTTGGCGATGTGTGCAACGTAAAAAGTGGACCCGGATTTTACAAAGCGCCGCATTCAGTGCTACTTGCTGTCATGCGCCGCGATGCACAAAAAGCCCGTGAATTTGCCGAGTGCCATCAGGTTCCAGAATATTACAACAGCGCAGAACCCCTACTGGAACACCCAAATATAGATGCTATTTATATAGCCACGCCACCCGCCTTCCACAAAGACTATGCGCTGGCGGCCATTGCGGCAGGCAAATATGTGTATATCGAAAAGCCCGTGACCTTAAATGCTGCAGAATGTGATGAAATTATCCAAGCGGAACAAGGTGTCAATGCGAAAGTATGCGTAGCTCATTATCGCCGCTATGTACCCTGTTTTATGAAATTCGCCGAGCTTCTACAAAATGGCGCTATTGGAAAGCCGCTCATGGTTAGCATTGATATGCTGCAACCCGCTGCATCAAACATCATTGCAAATACTCGCGATAACTGGCGAGTCAACCCTGCACTTTCCGGTGGTGGACTCTTTCATGATTTGGCGCCGCATCAGTTAGATTTAATGTTGAATTGGTTTGGCGATGTAACTGCCGCAAAAGGTTTCAGCATTAATCAACGCCAACTGAATAAAGCCGATGATTGCGTACATGGCTGGGCCAAATTTTCATCGGGCGTAATACTCCAAGGCCGCTGGCATTTTGCTGTGAACGGAAATCAAACACGCGATTGTTGCGAAGTAATTGGCACAAAAGGTAAGCTCAGCATTAATTTTTTCGGCCAACAAATTATTCGTTTGCAGAATGCAAAAGGCGAAGAAGAAATTGTTATCCCCAACCCCGCGCATATTCAACAACCTATGATTGAACAGGTGAATAGTTATTTTCGCAGCGAGAGAGACAACCCCTGTAGCGTGCAAGAAGCAAAAGCGGTGATGGAGATAATTGATATTTTTACACGACAATAACAGTCAAAATAATAATCACATATGGATTTATTAAGGAGATTTACCTTGTACAAAATACTCACTATAGGATTGCTGTGTCTGCTATCCGCATGCAATAGCATCAACAAACCGAACGAGATTACGAGCATATCCATTAGCCCATTCGACAAAAATTATATAAAAGTCGAGTATCGGTTACCCACAAATAAAAAAACCATTCCACTTAAAAAAATTTACGGTGAACGAACGCTGACACTACGCAACAACTGGCAAGAACTCAATCATTGCGGTCACATTTCAAAAGAAGGCGAGTTAACACAGGATAAAAACTGTGTCAGTGTGAGTTTTTTAGTTCCTGTAGAAGCCTCGTTTATTGATAGGGTAAATCCGATAGCCTATCCAATGGGCGAAGAAGGCGTTTTAATAAATACCGCAACGTTTGGATTAGATACCGACCCCGTTATTTGGAATTTTGTATCCAGCGAAGGCCCAATGATTATTGATGGAACTTTAGCTAGAAAAAAATTCTCAGCTAGGCAGTCACAAGAAAATCGAATTTACTATGTCAGTGTATTTTTTAGTTACAGAAAATCTCTTATAAATACCCATTTAATTATTACTGACTCAGTACCCGACACACTTAAAAATGGAATCAATGAGGGAAGCCAAAAAATTAGTGAGTATTATATCAATAGATATTCATACAAAACCTTTATACGCCCATCACTGTTTATTAATAATTTACTAACTGAGAACGCTATTGAGCAATCCGATATAACTCATCGGATGATTCGCTTTGGATTTTCAAATTGGAGTTCTGAACGATTACAAGCTACGCTGCAAGTTGTTGCGCATGAATTCGCCCATGCATTGCAACCCACAAATATAACAGACCCGATTGTTTCCGAAGGCGGTGCAGAATTTGTTAGCTGGCAAGCCGGATATAATTTGGGCTGGTGGGATAAATACTTTATGGGCAGCTATTTAAGCGCCTCGATACAGCGATGCCTAGAAATGAGTAATAAAACTTCGTGGAAACAAATAAAAGATTCTTTAGGTAGCCAAGGTAATAGTCCCTATGCATGTGGTTGGGCAATACATACGATAGCGCTAGCTTCACGTCAAAATGCCGAGAGTGCAGAGCAAACACTGAATATGTATTATACAGATGCACCCAATAATGGGCAGATTGATTTTGCAACAGCACTAGAGTGTGGGCATAACAAAGACTGTAAAGCCGAATTTTTGTCCGCGTTTTTAAATAGTGATAAGAGTATGGCCGAAGTTATCGACAAACAATTGCATAAACTCGGCGTGATAAAAAATCAACGGTATACGGCAAACAATGGAGTATCGGCAGAAGTTGGGCAAAAAGCGTTGAGCCAGCTTATGTCGGAGAATTGTGACGGTGCTTATGGTTCATGGCTAAACAAAGATCACTTTCTTAGTGATGCTTCGCAATGCAAAAATATTAAGAATGGCTTAAAAATCACTTCCGTCGAGGGATTTTCATATTTTAATGACACGATTAACGCAGTTGCAGCCCAAAACAATGCCTGTATCAAAAAACATCTCGTGACACTTGAAACTTTAGATCATCAAAAAATCTCGGTTCCCTGCTCAAAAAGTTTCGAAGTTGCGAAAAATTACTACGAACTGGATATGGATAAATTACTTAAACTCCTAGAGCAACGACAGTAATTTATCAATTTCATTGTGCTCAGATTACTGACGATATGCGTAGTTTGAGCACTACTATACCCATCAGAATTTTTATACAAATGTCATTATTCTTTCTTCAATAAAATTAATTTAGTGCCGCTCGCCACATCGTGCAATAACCGCTGTTTACTATTGGTGAATTTATACCAGTAACCCATTCCAAAAATTAAAAGTGAAAAAAATGCAGTAACACTGCGCTTTAAGGCTTGTATCTGCGTAATCCGCTGATTGGTGTTTGCATCGACGACTTGAAAGCGCCACGTTTTCATCCCAAGAGTTTGTCCAAATTTTTGCCAAAAATAAATATAAAAATACATCAGCACCAAAATCCAACCTAAAGTCACCGCAATGCCACCAGACATTCCCCATTGAATGCGCTGCCCTGATGCTGGCTGCCCAAATAATGCAACATGCACTCCAACGGCAATGGCGCCATAAGCGATGCTAATTGCCGCGAGCAAGAGCATGTCGTATACCATGGCAGCAAAAATGCGCAACAACCCCGGAGCCACAAACTCCACAGTTGGTAATTGGGTATTTTTTGTAATATTTTTTTTCATGTTGGAATAATAAGACTTAATCGTAATTAAATTTAAATTTTAAAGTGAATGAGCAGCGGATTAGCAAAATCAACTTGCTGACCAATGCTGATGACTCCTTGCCCCTGCAAAGTGGTTTCTTCACGGCGCAAGTAAATACTCGCTTTATCTGCTTCTTGCACATATGTGCCATTGGTTGAGTGATCTACCAATACATATTTACCACGGCGAAAATCGATATGACAATGCTCACGGGAGCAAAGCTCGCTATCAAAACAAATATCCACTTTAGTGGCATCGCGACCTATAGCAAAAGGGGTTTGATCGGGCAAAAGCTGGATAATTTTATCGGCAAGCTTCAAGGTTATTTGAAAACTGCTAACAAAGCGCGCAACCTCGTGAATTGGCATAACACGTGTCGACAAGTTGTTGTGTTGAGATGTTTCCCACGCAAGACGATAAATCACTGTTTTCCGACTCTCGCCTTTAATATTAACCTTATCAAACAGCTGGCATTGATGCATTAAATCTGCATCGAGTTGATCTACAACACCTTGAGTCAACACTATCTGATTGGCACGGGCTATATGTGCCACAAAGGCGGCATCATTTACGGTATCGCCAAAAGCATCATTAGGCGTTATCACTGTATCGCCAAAGGCTATACCAATGCGTATTCCCAATCCTATGTCTGCAAATTCACGACTGGAACGTTGCTGAATGGCTATCGCCACCCGACAAGCTGTACTCGCACTGTCGAAGCGCGCCATGACTTCATCGCCGATGGTTTTTACCACTGTACCTTCATGGACGATGGTAGTTGCCGCCATATGGCTAACCGCATCGTCAACAATGGCTTTCGCCTCTTGATTCCCCACACGCTTATAAAGCGCAGAGCTACCGGAAACATCGGCAAACATAACAGCTTGTGAGGTATTTTGGTTTAGCATGAAGAATTTGATCAGCAAGACTGGAGCTGGAATTCTAACAGGCTCAGGGCATTAAAAAACAAGCGATGCAGAATTTTCAACGCAAATGCACTTAGGGCGACCTTGATACACCATAGATTCCCAATACAGATTGATGGTTTTTAAGCCTACCCAATTACTCAGATTTAGATAATTTCCCCCTTAACAACATCCAAACAACTCTCAAAAATGGATTCCCCAACAATTCCCCTTGAGAAGCCTAATCGATAAGAAACCCAACCAACAAATCAAACTGCTGACAACCCAACTTTTTCATGCAAGCGGTGATGAATTATCAACAAATAAATCAAGCTCTTCAGCTTAAATTCGCTATTTCCGCCTATAACTAGCTGGTGCGCTTATTGCTAGGCCTTACTTTTCGCATTTATCAATCACCGGTTCAGTTTCTGAACAGAACGAGTTTTACTGCCTAGCTATGTGGATCGTTAATCTTGCCTTACGCCGCCCTTACACATTTATCGTTGCGGCACTTCTTATACTTCTCACCATGCCTTACATCCTCAGCAAAATGGAAACGGATATTTTTCCTGCAATTGAAATTCCGGTCATTGCCGAAATGTGGGAATACAAAGGCCTTACAGCCAAAGAGATGTCTGACCGAATTACCTCGCAAGCAGAACGCGAGCTTGGGCAAGCGGTGGATGATATTGAACACACTGAAACTTTATCGCTGGCTGGTTTGGGAATTGTGAAAGTATTTTTTCAACCAGGCACCGACATAAACGCCGCCATGACTCAAACCACCATGAGCGCAAACGCCGCATGGCGCTCAATGCCAACCGGTACGCAGCCTGGAAGAGTTAGACGTTATTCAGCCTCAGAATTGCCCGTTGTGCAAATCGGCATCTCAAGTGACACACTTTCCGATATTGAAATTGGAGATGCGGCAGGTACTGTGTTGCGCCCTATAATCACGAATAAAAAAGGGCTGACCTTAACGGCTCCATTTGGCGCACGCAGTCGCCAGGTTTCGGTAGATTTAGATGCAAATGCACTGCTAGCCAACAATTTAACTCCCGCCGATTTAGTCTCCGCCATGGGAGAGCAGAATTTAATTTTACCTACAGGCACGATTAAAATAGATAATAGTGAATTTGATATTAAATTGAATGGCTCAGTACCTAAAATTAATGAAATTGGTTTGCTACCCATTCGTACCCAAAAAGGTCAAACATTACTGATAAGGGATGTCGCTAATGTTCATGACGGTTTTTCGCCCACCACAACACTGGCACGCCAAAATGGTTCACGCAGTGTATTAAATTCCGTGCTGGCCTATGGCGGCGTCTCTACCATAGAGGCCGTAAAGTTTGTAAAAGATTCAATTCCAGAAATGCTGCGTAAAATGCCCGAAGGCGTCAATATCAAATTAATGTTTGATCAATCTGTTTTCGTGAGTTCTGCTATTAGCAATGTAATGCATGAAGGTCTAATTGCTGCCGCATTAACTGCAGCCATGATTTTATTATTTCTTGGAAATTGGCGGAGCACCTGCATTATCGCTGTTTCCATTCCACTCTCCATTATGGTTTCATTAATTTGCCTGTATTTAATTGGCCAGACCATCAATCTTATGACCCTCGGTGGCCTCGCATTGGCCGTCGGTATTTTGGTGGATGATGCCACAGTAGAAATTGAAAATATCGAACGCCAGTTGACACTAGGGAAAGAACCAATACAAGCAATTTTAGATGGCGCACAAGAAATAGCAGTTCCTGCGTTTGTTTCAACACTCTGTATTTGTATTGTGTTTGTGCCCATGTTTTTTCTAACGGGCATTTCACGATTCCTGTTTGTGCCACTGGCAGAGGCGGTGATTTTTGCAATGCTCGCTTCTTATATTATTTCGCGGACACTCGTTCCAACATTGGTCATGTTTATGATGCGGAATCATCATAAACCTCATCGCAAAAATATATTTACAAATGGTTTCGAACATATCCACCAAAAATTCAACTATGCCTTTGAAATTTTTAGTCGCCATTTTTCAGTAATACTGAGCAATCTTCTGCAGCACAGAAAACAATTTATTATCGTTTTTTTTAGCTTTTGCTTGGCGTCACTTGCGCTTTACCCACTGTTAGGTCAAGACCTCTTTCCTACAGTCGATAGTGGACAATTACGTCTGCATATTCGCGCCCCTTCAGGAACACGACTAGAACAAATGCCACACATTGTGGATAAAATTGAAGAAGAAATTCGCAATACCATACCGAGCGATCAACAAGGCGACATTTTAGACATAGTGGGTGGCCCCTACAGCACTATCAATACGTTAAATGGAAACTCTGGTACGGCAGAATCATCCGATTCAGAAATCATGATTGGATTTAAACACGGCGCCTTAAATGCTGCCGACATAATGAAAGCATTGCGTTTAAATTTACCAAAATTATTTCCGAACGTTGAGTTTTTCTTTCAACCCCCTGATCAAATTAGTCAAACGCTAAACTTCGGTATTCCTGCCCCTATAGATGTGCAATTTATCGGAGGAAAACCTGCAGATATTATGCCTTTGGCTGCAGAATTAAATAATCAATTACGCAATATCCCTGGCATTGTTGATGCGCATGTCTATCAGCGCTGGAGCAAACCAACCTTAGCGCTAGAAATGAACCGTACACAGTTGCAACAGTTGGGTTTAAGTGCTCGCGATGTCGCAGAAAATATGTTGATTGCACTTAGCGGAAGTATGCAAACATCACCAACCTACTGGCTCAACGAAGCCAATGGAAATACTTATAATATTGGAGCACGAAGTTTGGAAACGGATCTCGCCAGCATTGATAATTTAATGCAACTTCCTGTTGGAAAAGGTAATGACGGCAAACAACAATTACTCGGCAATGTCGTCACTTACAAACGCACCGCCCAATCCTCTGCGGTCAATCGTTATAACACTAACAGTATGATTAACATTCACGCCAATATTCAAGGAAGGGATTTAGGCTCGGTAAGTCGCGACATTGAAAAACTAATTGCAAAAACACGCGAAAACTTGCCCCGCGGAGTCGATTTATTGGTGCGTGGACAAATACAAACACTTAAAACAACCTATACCGGTTTAGGTGTTGGTTTAGTTGTTGCCATCGCGTTGGTATATCTCTTAATTGTCGTTAACTTTCAATCGTGGCTCGATCCACTCATTATCATAAGTGCATTGCCTGCAGCCTTAGCCGGTATTGCGTGGATGTTATTTCTATGCGGAACGCCGCTCAGTGTCCCAGCACTTACGGGTGTCATTATGACAATGGGCGTGGCCACGGCAAACAGTATTTTGTTAGTGTCTTTTGCACGCACACGATTGCGTGAAGGTATACCACCATCTGCCGCCGCACTGGAAGCCGCAGCAACTCGGTTACGTCCCGTACTAATGACGGCTTTTGCGATGATTGTAGGCATGCTGCCTATGGCGCTTGGTTTGGGCGAAGGTGCTGAACAAAATGCTCCACTCGGCAAAGCCGTTATTGGCGGTCTGTTGTTTGCCACAGTTTCAACACTTTTCTTTGTACCAGTGGTATTTGCGGCGCTGCATCGCAAACTGGCACAACGCTCCATACAACACAGTGTATTTCCTCTTTTAGCTGAGTAATTTTTGATGAACGACCTTTATATTCACGATTTGGATTTACCAACAACACAACGTAGCAATACCTTGATATATACCAAGCGTGTTGCGATATTTGCATTTATTACGCTGCTAGCACTAGCCAGCATTCGCATAATAGTTAATGTACAAAAAGCCAATGCTTTACAAGAATATACGACAAAAACACTGGAACGCACCGTACTCATCACTCATGCACAACCCGGTGATTTAAAACGCACTCTTGCATTACCAACCAGTTTACGCGGCAACAACGAATCAATTATTTACGCGCGCACGACTGGTTACGTATCAGTCTGGTACAAAGGTATTGGCGATCAAGTTAAAAAAGGTGATTTACTGGCGACACTGGAAGCACCCGATCAAGAACAAGAATTAGCGCAGGCACGTGCACAGCGCGAACAAACTGCAGCCAGAACTGATTTAGCAGAACAAACGCTTAGCCGTTGGGAAGCATTAGAGGCTCGACAAAGTGCAATTTCACAACAAGATTTAGCCGAAAAACGCAGCCTTGTTCGGCAAGGGAGAGCCGACTTAAATGCTGCAGATGCCAATGTAAAACGCTTAGAGCAATTGCAAAGTTTTCGCCGTATTACAGCGCCCTTTGCAGGAATAATCACCCGCCGCAGTATTGAAGTCGGCGATTTAATTGCAAGCACAGGCAAAGAATTATTTGCAATTAGCCAAACTGATCCATTACGGGCCACTGTATGGGTTCCACAAGCCTATGCCGCTAATCTTAACCTAGGAGCGCAGGTTAACCTTAATATTGCCGAGCAATCCTCAGCGAAAATAAAAGCCAATATCGAACGCATTGCCGGTGGCATAGATCCAGCAACGCATGCTCGCCAAGTGGATTTAATACTTGAAAATCCCAATGCTAAAATTTTACCGGGAACCTATGCCGAAGTGAGCATCCAATTAAGCAGCAGTGTAAAAACCTTAATTGTACCAGCAGCTGTTTTAATTGTTACAGATCAAACTCAACGTGTCGCAATAGTAAATAAAGACAAGCACCTGCACTTTACTACGGTTAAATTAGGCCGTGATCTTGGTAAAGATGTAGAAATTTTGGACGGCATTACCAGCCAAGATACATTAGTGGTTAGCCCCTCCGATCAATTGATTGAAGATCAATTAGTGGAAACCCTTGCATGGCAACCAGCCAGTAGCGAAGTACCCAAAAAACCGGGGAACAATGAAAAAGTGTCCGCTACAGAAAAATTAGCTGACAATAACAAAACACCTAAAGAAAAATAAACATTTTTTGTTGAACCCAGAAACACACCATGACAAAAATACTACTCTTGATTGCCTGCACATTGAGTTTGATAAGTTGTACAACCAGCAAACAGAAGATTACTGCCTCGATGAATATTGAAAAATCAGTAACGGCAAGCAATCCTATTAATCAAGCAGTTGATCTGATACAAAACAATAACTATTCGGAGGCAAAAAAAGTACTGGACGAATTTGTGGAAAAACGCCCTAATAATTGGGCTGCAAGGATGTCAGATAATAAAACCGTACGTGTGTTTTTCTGGGACAAAGAACAATTAGCTGAGTGCGGAATATTTGAAATTGTGGCCGCAGGCAATAAAAAAATGGAGCCTGTAATGGATTCCTCCTATTCCAAAGCCTATTATTTATTGGCCTATTTAGCGCTAGAGTCCAGAAATAATCCCTATAACAATGCGCTGCTTAATTTAGATAAAGGGCTAGAATTGGATCCAGAGCAACCCACTTTGCAATATGAAAAAGCTCACCTTTATTATCGGCTACAGCGTCCAGAAATTGCCATTGAAGAATATAAAAAATTGATTAACTCCTCCGGCTGTTTATCAGACCCAAAACGCGCACGCGCCTACCGAGGCCTAGGGGAATCGTTGGTTGCATTAGCAAAATATGATGAAGCTGAAACTGCACTCTACACCTCATTAAAATTTGAAGGCTCCAACAAAGATGCACTGAATGAGCTTGATTACATCGATAAATTGCGCAATTTGGGCAAAGAAAATGCCCCAAAATAACCGTCATTAATGACCTTGAGCAATTAGTTTTTCAATTTTATTATTCATCGTATGAGAAGATTGTAAGTCATTCAATGCGCCATAAATCACACTGGCAAGTTGATAAAATATCGGCTCTTGTGGCTCTAGCGTCAGCGCTTGCTGAATGCGTGTAAGTGCCCGCTTTGCATCACTCGCCGCTAAAGCGTTTGACGCCAAGAAATAAGCCTCATAGGAATTTCCTTGCGATATAGCTTTACTCGTGCCAGATAATAGTTCGCCTTATCAGATTGGTTGGTATCGGTATAGAGCAACGCTAAATTGTTCATAATTGTTAGATCATGCCAATAAGAAATAAAAATA
>Ga0209067_10000020_pt1 | contig 120006 bp, 102 predicted proteins | sample ColStrG_CSR_2013_FD_187199 | JGI IMG/M metagenome (GOLD analysis project Ga0209067, IMG submission 187199) | Freshwater sediment microbial communities in response to fracking from Pennsylvania, USA - Cold Stream Run_MetaG_CSR_2013 (SPAdes)... | ecosystem: Environmental > Aquatic > Freshwater...
GTACTAACGCCACCGCTTCACAGGCGATGCCTTCACCACGCCCGGTAAAGCCGAGCTTCTCGGTGGTGGTCGCTTTAACGTTAACCGCATCCATGTGGCAGCCCAGATCTTCTGCGATGTTGATTCGCATCTGCGGCACGTGCGGCAGCATTTTCGGTGCCTGCGCAATAATCGTGACGTCGACGTTCCCGATGCGATAGCCTTTGGCTTCGATACGACGCCAGGCCTCACGCAGCAGGCCCCGGCTATCTGCCCCTTTAAAGGCCGGATCGGTGTCAGGAAACAGCTTGCCGATATCGCCCATCGCCACTGCGCCCAGCAGCGCGTCAGTCAGCGCATGCAGCGCCACATCGCCATCCGAATGGGCGATAAAACCCTGCTCAAACGGGATCCGCACACCGCCAATCACTAACGGACCTTCTCCGCCAAAGGCGTGAACGTCAAAACCGTGACCGATACGCATCATGCGCTCTCCTTTAATTGAATCTGACTCAGATAAAAAGCCGCCAGCGCCAGATCTTCTGGCCGGGTGACTTTGATGTTATCACTGCGTCCGCTGACCAGCAGCGGATGGTAGCCGCAATACTCCAGCGCCGAGGCTTCATCGGTGATGGTTGCGCCTTCCGCCAGCGCCCGCGTCAGGCAGGCGGTGAGCAGCGCATGCGGAAAAAATTGCGGCGTCAAAGCGTGCCAGAGATCGTCGCGCTCTACGGTATGGGCCACTGCGGCTTTGCCCGGCTCGCCCCGTTTCATGGTATCGCGCACGGGCGCAGCCAGAATCCCGCCCACGTGGCTCTGTTGACGCACGTTGAGCAGTTGCTGAAGATCGTCGGGATGCAGACAGGGACGCGCAGCGTCATGGACCAGCACCCAGGCTGAACCCTGCGCGGCCTGCAATCCGGCCAGCACCGATTCGGCGCGCGTCTCTCCGCCTGTCACCCTGAGCACGCGCGGATCGCGTGCCAGCGGCAGTGAAGCGAAGTGCTGGTCATCAGGGCTGAGGGCAACAATAACCTGTTTGATGGCGGGATGGGAAAACAGACGCGCAATGCTGTGTTCCAGAAGGGTGTGCTGACCAATCGTCAGATACTGCTTAGGACAGGTTGCCTGCATGCGGCTGCCGATCCCGGCAGCGGGCACCACGGCAATCACATCCGCAAGGGAGGCCAGAGTGTTCATGTTTTTATCGTTGTTGGTTTTGCGCAGCTTGTTGCGCGTTGCGTTTGTTCTGGTCAGGCACCAGGCGATAGAAAGTCTCACCAGGCTTAATCATGCCCAGTTCATTGCGTGCACGCTCCTCGATCGCTTCCGAGCCGCCATTGAGATCGTCAATTTCGGCAAACAGCTGATCGTTTCGCGATTTCAGTTTGGCATTGTTTGCCTGTTGCACCGCGACATCATCATTGACGCGCGTATAGTCATGGATGCCATTTTTCCCCAGCCACAACGAATATTGCAGCCAGCCAAGCAGCACCAATAACAGTAACGTCAGTTTTCCCATCCCGCCCCCTAAAAACGGCCCAATCATCCCATAACTTTGCACAGGACTCCACACCAGCCGAGAAAATGGCGTGCTTTGCTGCGCGTGTGCGCAATCAGTACCGATTCTGACGGGAAAAGATTTGTAACCTGCCGATGCGTTTGCACATCAGCACGGGCGCAGTGACGGCTTACCAGCCGGAGAGAAATGAGAACATTAACCAGAAGAGCGTGACCACCATAATCACTGTGGCGAGCGCGGCCCAGAGCCACTGTCCGCTGAGCAGTGTATTCAGTGCAATACCTGTGACCACGGCAACCGGCAGCAGCGCCAGAAAGAATGGCCAGGTATAAAGAAAGAAGAACAGCGTGTTAGAGCCGAACAGCAGGAAAGGGAACGCCAACGCGCACCCGTAAGCGAGAAAGCCGATAACGCCGCCCGGCAGCAGTGAGCGCGGTTCATCCGGGGCGGAGTCATCTTTACGAATGAGCATTGGGGTAATGTTCTGCATAGGCATCCTGTTGGCGCGAGGGCGGCAAACCAGAAACCATTTGCCGCTGTCTCTTCAGGATTTAATGATATCGCGGTCACGCAGCAGGTCTAACAATTGGGCGGCCACTTTTGTAACCAATTGTTCGCCATCCAGCTGGATTTCCGGACTATCCGGCGCCTCATAGACACTGTCGATGCCGGTGAAATTACGCAGCTCACCGGCGCGCGCTTTGCGATATAACCCTTTCGGATCGCGCGCTTCACACACGGCTAATGGCGTATCGACAAACACCTCAATAAACTGCCCTGGCTCCAGCAGGTCGCGCACCATCTGACGCTCGGCGCGATGCGGCGAAATAAAGGCGGTGAGCACCACGAGCCCGGCATCCACCATCAGTTTCGCCACTTCACCGACCCGACGAATGTTCTCTTTGCGGTCGTCATCGCTGAAACCGAGGTCACGGCACAAGCCGTGGCGCACATTGTCGCCATCCAGCAGATAGGTGCTGACACCAATGCGGTGCAGCGCCTGCTCCAGCGCGCCTGCGACCGTGGATTTCCCCGAGCCTGAAAGCCCGGTGAACCACAGCACCACGCCCTGATGGCCGTGCTGCTGTTCGCGTGAGGCGCGTGTTACCGGATGGTCATGCCACACCACGTTATCATCGTGCAGAGCCATTATTGACCGCCCAGCAGGTCGCGCGCGTTCCAGTGTGGGAAGTGACGGCGCACCAGCGCATTCAATTCCAGCTCAAATGCGCTGAACTCGCCGGTGTGAACCGGGGCATCCTGGTTTGGCTGATGGATCATGCCGGCACCCACGGTGACATTGCTCAGGCGATCGATAAAGATCATGCCGCCGGTCACCGGATTCTGCTGATAGCTGTCGAGCACCATCGGTTCATCAAAGGTTACCTCTATGCGACCGATTCCGTTCAGCGGCAGCGTATCGACCTGACGCGTTTCCAGCGAATTAATCTCGACCTGATGCAGCACCTTCTCTACCCGGCCACGGGTTTTCTTACCGGCGATTTTCAGGTCATAGCTCTGACCAGCCTGCAGCGGCTGTTCCGCCATCCACACCACGTCAACGCTGGCAGATTGCACCGCAGACAGCGCTTCGCTGGCATCCACCAGCAGATCGCCACGGCTGATATCAATCTCATCCTGCAGCACCAGGGTGATCGCTTCGCCTGCCCCCGCTTCCTGCAGATCGCCATCAAAAGTCACGATGCGGGCAATGGTCGACTCCACGCCAGAGGGCAGCACTTTAACCCGCTGGCCTACCTGCACGCTGCCTGACGCCAGGGTACCGGCATAGCCACGGAAATCCAGGTTAGGACGGTTAACATATTGCACCGGGAAACGCATCGGCTGATGATCGACTACACGCTTCAGCGCCACGTTTTCCAGCACATCCAGCAGTGTCGGGCCGCTGTACCACGGCATGGTCTGACTGGCGGAGGCAACGTTATCCCCTTCCAGCGCCGACATCGGTACAAAGCGGATATCAAGGTCTGCAGGCAGCTGGGCAGCAAAATCGAGGTAATCCTGTTTGATCTGCTCAAAGCGCGCCTGATCGTATTCCACCAGATCCATCTTATTGATCGCCACTACCAGGTGTTTGATCCCCAGCAGCGTCGAGATAAAGCTGTGGCGGCGGGTCTGATCCAGCACGCCCTTACGGGCATCGATCAGCAGGATCGCCAGATCGCAGGTTGATGCGCCAGTCGCCATGTTGCGGGTGTACTGCTCATGTCCCGGCGTGTCAGCGATAATAAATTTTCGCTTTTCGGTCGAGAAATAGCGGTAAGCGACATCAATAGTAATGCCCTGCTCACGCTCAGCCTGCAGGCCATCTACCAGCAGCGCCAGATCGAGCTTCTCGCCCTGCGTACCGTGACGTTTGCTGTCGTTGTGCAGCGATGAAAGCTGATCTTCATAGATCTGTCGGGTGTCGTGCAACAAACGTCCAATCAGGGTACTTTTTCCGTCATCAACGCTGCCGCAGGTCAGAAAACGCAACAGGCTCTTATGCTGTTGGGTGGTGAGCCAGGCTTCAACGCCGCCCTGGTCGGCAATCTGTTGTGCAATTACAGTATTCATCTGGCGTCTCCTTAGAAATAACCCTGACGTTTTTTCAGTTCCATCGAGCCGGACTGATCGCGGTCGATCATGCGGCCCTGACGCTCGCTGGTGGTGGAAACCAGCATCTCTTCAATGATCGCCGGCAGCGTCTGCGCCCCGGACTCTACCGCGCCAGTCAGTGGCCAGCAGCCGAGCGTACGGAAACGAACCATCCGTTCGGTGATCTCTTCACCCGGCTGCAGGTTGATGCGATCGTCATCAATCATCATCAGCATGCCATCACGCTCCAGCACCGGACGTGGCGCAGCGAGATAGAGCGGCACGATCTCGATGTTTTCCAGGAAGATGTACTGCCAGATATCCAGTTCCGTCCAGTTCGACAGCGGGAAGACGCGAATGCTTTCACCCTTGTTGATCTGGCCGTTGTAGTTGTGCCACAGCTCAGGGCGCTGGTTTTTTGGGTCCCAGCGATGGAAACGATCACGAAATGAATAAATACGCTCTTTGGCACGTGACTTCTCTTCATCACGGCGTGCGCCGCCAAAAGCGGCATCAAAACCATATTTGTTCAGCGCCTGCTTCAGCCCTTCGGTTTTCATGATGTCAGTGTGTTTGGCACTACCATGGACAAAGGGGTTAATCCCCATCGCCACGCCTTCGGGATTGCGATGAACCAGCAACTCTGCGCCCATCGCTTTCACTGTGCGGTCACGAAACTCGTACATTTCACGAAATTTCCAGCCGGTATCCACATGCAGTAACGGGAACGGCAGCGTACCTGGGTAAAAAGCTTTACGCGCCAGATGCAGCATGACCGACGAGTCTTTGCCGATGGAGTACATCATCACCGGGTTGCTGAACTCCGCCGCCACTTCGCGAATGATATGGATACTCTCCGCCTCCAGTTGACGCAGATGAGTGAGTCGTTTTTGGTCCATGATTTTCCCTCAAGCCAGATTGACAACGGCGGACTCGCGAGCCCCCTGCTGTGCTGAATGTTTAAACCAGGCGAGTTGCCCGTGCAGATTAACCACTTCTCCGATCACCAGCAGCGCCGGAGTGGGTGCCGAGGCGGCCAGCGCCTCGAGTTGTTCTAAGGTGCCGGTCAGCACCTGTTGATCCTGGCGGGTGCCGCGACTGATCACCGCGACCGGCGTCAACGCCGCGCGACCATGCTGAATCAGCGCCTCGCTGATGGCAGCCGCTTTAACCGTGCCCATGTAGATCGCCAGCGTCTGGCGCGCGCGCGCCAGCGATGGCCAGTCAATATCATCGCCATCGGGACGGCAGTGACCGGTAATAAACATCACGCTCTGCGCGTAATCACGGTGCGTCAGCGGAATACCGGCATAGGCAGTGGCACCGGCAGCTGCGGTGACACCGGGCACCACCTGGAACGGAATACCCGCCTGCTGCGCCGCCTGCAGCTCTTCACCGCCCCGGCCAAAGATAAAGGGATCGCCGCCCTTGAGGCGGACTACCCGCTTGCCTTTAAGCGCCAGCGCGACCAGCATCTGATTGGTTTCTTCCTGCGGCACCGAATGCGCACCCGCCCGTTTGCCGACGCAGATGCGATCGGCATCGCGGCGCACCAGCTCCAGCACCTCATCACTGACCAAATGGTCATAGAGCACCACATCGGCTAACTGCATTACCTGCAAACCACGCAGCGTCAGCAGGCCACTGTCGCCCGGCCCGGCCCCCACCAGAAAGATCTCGCCCTGACGGGTCGGCTCTTCCAGCAGTTCACGGTCAAGTGTGCGTTTCGCCTCATCGACATTACCGGCTGACATCTGACTGGCGAACAGACCATCAAAGGCCCGCTCCCAGAAACGGCGACGGTCAGACATGCGGCTGAAGCGTTGTTTGACTTTATCGCGCCAGAGTCCGGCGACCTCAGCCATCTGGCCCAGGCTCGCGGGTAGCAACGTTTCAAGCTTTTCACGCAGCATCCGTGCCAGCACCGGTGCGGTGCCACTGGAAGAGATCGCTACCACCAGCGGTGAGCGGTCAACAATCGAAGGGAAGATAAAGCTGCATTTGGGCTGGTCATCCACCACGTTGACCAGCTTCTGCCGCGCATTAGCGGCTTCAAAAACCTGGGCGTTGAGATGATTGTCGTCGGTGGCGGCAATCACCAGGAAAACGCTATCCAGCTGGGCCGGATCAAACGCGGTCGCCAGCCACTCCAGCTGCTGTTTATCCAGCAATGCCTGCAGTTCAGGGCAGAGTTCACGTGCGGCGATCTGAACGCGCGCACGCGCACGACGCAGCAGTTCAATTTTTCGCGCCGCAATATCTCCACCGCCGACAACCAGAACCGGGCGGCCAGAAAGATCGGCAAAAAGAGGCAGATAGTCCACGTTAACCTTGATGTTTTAACTTTGTATTAACGCGACTATACGTTGCTGAGTTTATCCAGATGAAATTACGAATTGGAATGAGTAGTTACCGAATGGAATAACAACGCCGTAAAGCACAGAACAATTTCTTCTTAACGGATGAAATTTAATGGCTTTTTCGTGAACAGGCTCACATATTTAAGGCCGTGCCTGCAGCAGCAAAAGCAGATAAGTGCCCGCGATAAACGCCCGTTCACGGTTTCGGTTGAAGCAGCGCCCGATTCCGCTAACAAACTCGCGGGACAAAAAGGGTATAATACGCCCGGCATGACCGGCCCTGTGCCGCATGCCGCTCGGCTCCTGGATAATGAAAAGAAGGATGTACTATGTTTTGTTCCCTCCGCTTGAGGGTAGCGACAGTTTTGTTTGGCGCACTCATCTCCCCGCTGGCTCTGGCCACCCCACCGGGTGAGTTTGCCGAGCAACAGGTTCGGCATATCGCCACTTATTTTCCTGGCCGGATGAGCGGCAGTCCGGCTGAGCTGATGGCAGCAGATTACCTGCAACAGCAATTTACCGCGTTGGGTTATAAGACCAATACCCGTCAGTTCAACACCGGCTATAAGTGGCAGGAAGATGACGGCACGCAGCGCTGGCATAAGCTCACGGCCACCTCGGTGATTGCCGCGCGTGCAGGCAGCGTGCCGCAGGAGATTCTGATCGTGGCACATCTGGATACCTGGACGCCGCAAAATAGCAGCCAGGCCCACCACAATCTGGGCGGTTTACGCCTGCAGGGCGTCGATGATAATGCGTCGGGTCTTGGCGTAATGCTGGAGCTGGCGCAGCAGCTGAGTCACAAACCACTGCACTATGGCATCCGCTTTGTGGCGCTGAGCGCCGGACAAGCCGATCTGCACGGCATGGATGATTATGTTGAGCGAATGAGCACGCGTGAGAAAAAGAACACCCTGCTGGTCATCGATCTGAATAGCCTGATAACCGGCGATCATCTCTATTTCAATAGCGGTATGAATACGCCCCGGGCGGTGCGCAAGCAGACCAGCGATCGCGCTCTGTCACTGGCACGTCAGCAGGGTATTCCCGCTGCCAGTCATCAGCTGAATCGTAAGGACTTCAATGGTCTGAATGCCTTCGACAAGGCAGGCTTTCCGCTGCTGGATGTGACCGCCGGTAACTGGACGCAGGGTAACAACGATGGCGCGCTGCAGCGTCATCGCAGCCACCATTTTCCTGATGGCGTCACCCGCCATCAGACTGACATGGATAATCTAAGCTATCTCGACCGCTGGCTGCCGGGTCAGATAGCCTTGCGAACCCGCGACAGCGTCCGCGTACTGCTGCCGCTTGTCAGTGAACTGACTAATCCCAAAGTGTAAGGATCTGACATGTACGTGGTCTTTCTGAATTACGTTCGTCCAATAGAAGAAGTTGAAGTGCTGCTGGCAGCCCATATCGAATGGCTCGATCGCTATTTTAAAGCGGGCTTTTTTATTGCCGCGGGTCGTAAAGATCCGCGCACAGGCGGCATGTTGCTGGTCAGGGATATCGAGCGTGAACGGCTGGATGCGATGTTAGCGGAAGACCCATTTGTCGCCGTAGCGCAATATGAGGTGACAAAAGTGAATGTGACCCGGGCAGCGGAGGCGTTTGCCGGATTACAAGGCGTTTAACTGTCCACCCTGGCAAACCGGGGCGCTTCTCTCCCTGTATTCAGGGAGAGAAATCCTGCGTTAGCCTTCGTGCAGCCCGCACTCGCGCTTGAGACCAAAGAAGCGCGTCTCTTCTTCTGCCATACCCGGCTCCCACTTGCGGGTGGTATGGGTATCACCCACCGAAAGGTAGCCTTCATCCCACAGCGGATGGTACTTCAGCTTATGCTGTTCCAGGTATTGATGAATCTGGCGGTTATCCCAGTCGATAATCGGCAGTAGCTTAAAGACGCCACGCTGGACGCCCAGCACCGGCAGATTCGCCCGGCTACCGGACTGGCCGCGGCGCAATCCGGCAAACCAGGTCTGCGCGCCCAGGGTTTCGATAGCGCGATTCATTGGCTCGACTTTGTTGATCTCGTTATATTTCTCAATCCCCTCGACACCCTGCTCCCACAGTTTACCGTAGCGCGCTTCCTGCCAGGCCGGTGAAGTTTCGGCGCGGAACACGTTGAGGTTGAGATTGAGCTGATCTGCCAGTTCATCAATAAAACGGTAGGTCTCCGGGAACAGATAGCCAGTGTCGGTCAGGATCACCGGAATATCGGGCTGCTGACACGTCACCAGATGCAGCGACACCGCGGCCTGAATACCGAAACTGGAGGAGAGCACGTAGGCGCCCGGTAAATTCTCCAGCGCCCAGCTGACCCGCTCTTCTGCTGATGACTTCTCCAGCTGTGCATTGGTCGCGGCCAGCGCCATCGCACGCTGGACTTTGGACATCTCATTCAGTGCTGCGAGGTCAAGCTGACTCATTTTGCTTCCTCCCAGAAGTCGCGTGCCGGGTCCAGCACCGGCGCAACAATGCCCGTGCGGATGGTGAAGTCACCAAAGCCTTCAGCAGCCTGGCGCTCGGTGGCCCAGCGTCCCACCAGCTCATCAATGGTGGCGAGAATTTCGCTTTCGTTAATGTTTTCACGGTACATACGGGGAATACGCGTTCCGCTGCGGTTTCCGCCCAGATGCAGGTTGTAGCGGCCTGGCGCTTTACCCACCAGACCCAGCTCAGCCAGCATTGCACGGCCGCAACCGTTCGGACAACCGGTAACGCGTAACACGATGTGCTCATCGCCGACGCCATGCGCGTGCATGATGCCCTCGACTTTGGTCACAAACGCGGGCAGGAAGCGTTCGGCTTCTGCCATCGCTAGCGGACAGGTCGGGAACGCAACGCAGGCCATGGAGTTTTCGCGCTGTGGCGTCACATGATCCATCAGACCATGTTCGCGGGCGATCGCTTCAATCTGCGCCTTTTCGCTTTCCGGCACGCCCGCCACAATCAGGTTCTGGTTGGCAGTCAGGCGGAAGTCGCCCTGATGGATTTTCGCAATTTCCGCGATGCCGCTTTTCAGCGGTCGGCCCGGATAGTCGAGCAGGCGACCGTTTTCGATAAACAGCGTCAGATGCCATTTGTTGTCGATACCTTTAATCCAGCCTATACGATCGCCACGGGTGGTGAACTCATACGGCCGGATTGGCTCAAACGTCACGCCTGCGCGTTTTTCAACTTCCGCTTTAAAGGTCTCGACGCCAACGCGTTCCAGGGTGTACTTGGTTTTCGCGTTTTTACGGTCGGTTCGGTTACCCCAGTCACGCTGGGTCGTCACGACCGCCTCGGCAACGTCGAGGATCTTCTCTACCGGGAAGTAACCAAACTCGCTGGCAGTGCGCGCATAGGTCGCTTTGTTACCGTGCTCAATCGACAGCCCGCCACCCACCAGCAGGTTAAAACCCACCAGTTTGCCGTGTTCGGCGACAGCGACAAAGTTGAGATCGTTGGCGTGCAGATCCACATCGTTATGCGGCGGGATCACTACGGTGGTTTTGAATTTACGTGGCAGGTAGGTTTGACCGAGGATCGGCTCTTCGTCGGTGGTGGCCACTTTTTCCTTATCCCACCAGATCTCTGCGTAGGCACGGGTGCGCGGCAGCAGATGCTCAGAAAGCTTCTTCGCCCACTCATACGCTTCCTGATGCAGCTCCGACTCAACCGGATTCGACGTACAGAGCACGTTACGGTTGACATCGTTGGCGGTCGCCAGCGCATCCAGCCCCACTTCATGCAGCATCTGATGCGTCGGCTTGACGTTCTTCTTCAGAATGCCGTGAAACTGAAAGGTCTGACGGTTGGTCAGACGGATGCTGCCATAAAGGGTTTTATCGGTGGCAAATTTGTCGATAGCCAGCCACTGGGTCGGCGTAATAATGCCGCCCGGCAGTCGGCAACGCAGCATCATGGCGTGGCGCGGCTCCAGCTTCTGCTCCGCACGTTCGGCACGAATGTCGCGATCGTCCTGCTGGTACATGCCGTGAAAACGGATAAGCAGGAAGTTGTCGCCAGTAAAGCCGCCTGTCAGCCCCTCTTCCAGATCTTCTTTGATGGTGCCGCGCAGATAGTTGCTCTGCTTTTTCAGACGCTCAGCGTCTGCTAATTTGCCTTCTACAACCAGCGGTCCAGGGTGTTTATCGCTCATTAGTAAACGTCTCGCTGATAACGGCGCTCAATGCGCAGCTCACTTAAAAATTCGTCGGCCGTTTCACGATCCATTCCGCCGTGTTCGACCACCACATCCAGCAGTGCCTGCTCGACGTCTTTTGCCATACGATTCGCGTCGCCACAGACATAAAGATGCGCGCCCTCTTCAATCCAGCGCCAGACTTCGGCCCCTTTCGCGCGGATCTTATCCTGTACGTAAATCTTCTCTGCCTGATCGCGTGACCAGGCAAGGTCGATATGGGTCAGCAGACCATCCTTAACATACTTCTGCCATTCCACCTGATAGAGAAAATCGTCGGTGAAATGGGGATTGCCAAAGAATAGCCAGTTTTTGCCGCTGGCCCCGTCGTTGTCGCGCTGCTGCATAAAGGCGCGGAACGGCGCGATGCCGGTGCCCGGGCCAATCATGATCACCGGCGCATCCGGATTAGCTGGCAGGCGGAAATTGTCGTTGTGCTCGATGAAGAGCCGTACTTCGCCCTCTTCTTCGATACGATCGGCCAGCCAAGTCGATGCACCGCCGCCGCGCTGACGACCTTCAATATCAAAGCGGACAGCACTCACAGTGATATGGACTTCGGTATCCGTTTCAGCCTGTGACGAGGCGATAGAGTAGAGTCGCGGCGTCAGCGGTCGCAGCAGTCCGGTCAGTTGTTCAGCGCTAAGTTCAGCCGGTGCCAGACGCACCATATCCACAATCGGATAGTGCTGTGCATAGTGCTGCAGCCTGGCTTTATCATCCACCAGCGACAGCAGCTCTGCGTTGCGTGACAGCTGGGCGTATTGCGCCACGATTTGCGCAGTGTTAACCGTCAGCTCGAGATGTTTTTGCAGTGCCTCAGCCAGAGGCAAAGTTTTGCCCTGAATCTCTACCGGCTCATCCCCTTTCAGCCAGACCAGCGCCAGCAGTTCGCTGACCAGTGCCGCATCGTTTTCATACCAGACGCCCAGCGCATCACCGGGCTGGTAACGCAGACCGGAGTCGCCCAGATCGATTTCGATATGGCGCACATCTTTGTCTGAGTCACGTCCGGTAATTTTCTGATTCACGGCCAGACTGGCGCTGAGCGGTGACTCTTTAGTATAGGGGCTGGTGGTGACTTCATTGATGCTGCCTGCCGCTGTCGCCTCAGCCTGCGCCGGGGATTCGGTCGGAACGCGCTGTTTGAGAATGTCTGTCAGCGCACTGCGCCAGGCCGCGGCCTGCTCCGCATACTCAACATCCGCATCAACCCGATCCAGCAGCCGCTCGCCGCCCAGTTCTGCCAGACGGCTGTCAAAATCTTTGCCCGCCTGACTGAAGAATTCATAAGAAGTGTCGCCCAGGCCAAACACTGCGAAGGCGGCACCCTCCATTTTCGGCGCCTTTTTCGACATCAGGAATTTATGTAGCGCTACCGCCTCTTCTGGCGGTTCGCCTTCGCCCTGAGTCGAGGTCACGACCACCAGCATTTTTTCCTGGCTAATCTGTTTGAACTTGTAATCACCGGCATTCACAAGGTTTACGTTCAGTTTCGCGGCCAGCAGGTCATCACGCAACTGCTCAGCCAGACGACGGGCGTTGCCGGTCTGGGAAGCAGAAAGCAGCGTAATGGCAGGTGCTGCAACCGGAGCGGGTGTGCTGCTGGCAACGGCGCTACCTGGCGTCTGTTCTACCCGGCCCCAGAAATAACCTGACAGCCATGCCAGTTGAGTCGGGGAATAATCTGTCGTAGCCGCCTGTAAGCGGGCGAGTTGTTCCGGGGAGAGCGGAAGCATTGAACCAGGTGCCTGAGTCGTCATCGCGTTAAAAATTCCAGTATCTGAAGTCCGGACCGTAAAATGGCGGAAGAGTGCGTAGGTTACCGGTCCGTATATTAACGATTAAATACACCTTCGACATATCAAATAACCAAAATGACTAAATGGTTTTACAGGTAGAGGTAATCATTAAAAGTGATAAGCCAGGCGAAAAGATAGTCGTTAATGGGTTGGATACCTGTCGGCAATAGGGTGTGAAAAGGATCGCTTTGTGCGGTGCGGGTGCGATAAAAACGGTTATCAGGTAGAATTCAGCGGTTTTTTAATGTCTGAGAACCACTATGTCTACCACCTTGTTTAAAGAGTTCCAGTTCGAAGCCGCGCACCATTTACCGAATGTGCCGGCCGGACACAAATGTGGCCGTCTGCACGGTCATTCGTTCCTGGTTCGTCTGGAGATTACCGGCGAAGTGGATGCGCATACCGGCTGGGTTATGGATTTTGCTGAACTGAAGGCGGCGTTTAAGCCGGTCTACAATCGGCTGGACCACTACTACCTGAATGATATTCCTGGCCTGGAAAATCCCACCAGCGAAGTGCTGGCAAAATGGATCTGGGAGCAGATGAAGCCGCAACTGCCACTGTTAAGCGCGGTCATGATAAAAGAAACCTGTACTGCGGGCTGCGTTTACCGCGGCTAACCCTGTCGGATCGAACCCTTCGATCCGACGTTGTTTTCCTCTGCGTCCCACGTCTGACGTACACCGCTTCCCTGTGGTTAACGGATCAAACCACAGCTTTATCAGGCGATATTGAGATATTTGTGGGTCTGCATCGACAGACGCCAGTTACGTGCAATGCAGGTCTCAATGCAGAGTCGTGTTGCATCATCTTTACGACTGATCGGCTGCAGGGCGATGATACGGGCTTTGGTGTCACTAATCCCTGCCAGCAGCAAATCCAGCGCTTCCACATCACGCTCGCGTGCCACCGGATGTTTGATTTCATCGGCCCGGCTCAGCGCCTGGGGCAGAACATCGTAGCCGCCGCGCATGTTGACCTTCGGGGAGACGGTCACCCAGGTCTGCTCAGAACAGTGAATCTCATGGGTGCCACTGGTCTCGATCTGGCACTGGAAACCGTGCTGTTCCAGCGCATAGGTTAACGGACGCAGGTCGTAAATCGCCGGTTCACCGCCAGTGATCACCACGTGACGCGCCGTCCAGCCCTGCTGCTCAATGGCACTCACCAGGGTCGCCGCGTCGGCATCCCCCCAGGCATCGCTTTCCACCGTCTTGATCAAAATATCGCCCAGTGACGTCTCCCGTTCTGCCCGCTTTTCCCAGGTGTGTTTGGTATCGCACCAGCTACAGCCCACCGGGCATCCCTGCAAGCGAATGAAGATGGCAGGCACGCCGGTGTAATAACCTTCGCCCTGCAGTGTCTGGAACATTTCGTTAATCGGGTAGAACATTTTTTACTCGCCTGGATAGCTCGGGGCGCTGATTATGCCAGCGTGTGCCGCACAACAACAGCGGCGCGACACGAAAAAGCAAAAGCCCCGCACAGGGCGGGGCTTTCAAATTATGCGATGCCGCATTAAGCGACATCCGCACAGAGTCATTACTGACCTTTAACTTCTTTCAGACCGTTGAATGGCGCTTTAGAACCCAGCGCTTCTTCGATGCGGATCAGCTGGTTGTACTTAGCAACACGGTCAGAACGGCTCATTGAACCGGTTTTGATCTGGCCCGCTGCAGTACCTACCGCCAGATCAGCGATGGTTGCATCTTCGGTTTCGCCTGAACGGTGAGAGATCACGGCAGTGTAGCCCGCATCTTTCGCCATTTTGATCGCAGCCAGGGTTTCGGTCAGAGAACCGATCTGGTTGAATTTAATCAGAATGGAGTTAGCGATACCTTTATCGATACCTTCTTTCAGGATTTTGGTGTTGGTTACAAACAGGTCGTCACCCACCAGCTGGATTTTGTCGCCCAGTACTTTGGTCTGGTAAGCAAAGCCATCCCAGTCAGATTCGTCCAGGCCATCTTCGATAGAAACGATCGGATACTGCTTAGTCAGATCTTCCAGGAAGTGGGTGAACTCTTCAGAGGTGAACGCTTTACCGCCCTCACCGGCCAGAACGTATTTGCCATCTTTGTAGAACTCAGATGCCGCACAGTCCATCGCCAGGGTGATATCTTTGCCCAGCTCGTAGCCTGCTGCTTTTACCGCTTCAGCGATAACAGCCAGTGCTTCGGCGTTGGAACCCAGGTTTGGTGCATAACCACCTTCGTCACCGACTGCGGTGCTCATGCCTTTGCTTTTCAGCACTTTTGCCAGGTTGTGGAACACTTCAGAACCCATACGGATAGCTTCTTTCAGGTTCGCAGCGCCAACCGGCTGAATCATGAATTCCTGGATATCGACGTTGTTGTCGGCATGTTCGCCGCCGTTGATGATGTTCATCATTGGCAGTGGCATTGAGTATTTGCCTGGGGTACCGTTCAGTTCAGCGATATGCTCATACAGCGGCTGACCTTTAGAGGCTGCTGCGGCTTTAGCCGCTGCCAGTGAAACGGCCAGGATGGCGTTAGCACCGAAGTTAGATTTGTTCTCAGTACCGTCCAGGTCGATCATGATCTTGTCGATGTTCGCCTGATCTTTCGCGTCTTTGCCTTTTACCGCTTCAGCAATCGGACCGTTTACCGCAGCAACGGCTTTGGTTACGCCTTTACCCAGGAAACGTGATTTGTCACCGTCACGCAGTTCCAGCGCTTCGCGTGAACCAGTAGAGGCACCTGATGGCGCAGCTGCCAGGCCTACGAAACCGCCTTCCAGATGCACTTCAGCTTCAACAGTCGGGTTACCACGTGAGTCGATAATTTCGCGACCGATGACTTTTACGATTTTGGACATTACGATTTTCCTCAGTACAAGTTAGTCAATCCTAAGACAAACAACGCGCGAAAAGTTCGCGCGCTGCCTGTGAAACTTACTTCGCTAAACGCTTCTGATGCTCATGCGCGGCTTTAACAAAGCCGGCAAACAACGGATGGCCGTCGCGTGGGGTCGAGGTAAACTCAGGGTGGAACTGGCAAGCGACAAACCATGGATGGTTTGGAATCTCGATAATCTCAACCAGTTGATCATCACCAGAGCGACCCGCTACGCGCAGACCGGCTGCTTCAATCTGCTTTAAAAGCATATTGTTCACTTCATAGCGGTGACGATGGCGTTCAACGATGGTATCAGAGCCGTAAAGCTGGCGAACCTGGCTGCCCGGCGTTAATTGACACTGCTGGCTGCCCAGACGCATGGTGCCGCCCAGATCGCTCTGTTCGCTGCGGACTTCGACGTTGCCATCTTCGTCACGCCATTCGGTGATTAACGCCACCACCGGGTATTTACAGTCTGGCACAAATTCTGTGGAGTTGGCGCCCTGCATACCAGCGACATTGCGGGCGAACTCCATTAGTGCGACTTGCATGCCCAGGCAGATGCCGAGATACGGCACGTTGTTTTCACGTGCGTACTGCGCAGTCATCAGCTTGCCTTCAACACCACGGTAACCAAAGCCACCTGGGATCAGAATCGCATCCAAATCTTTCAATAATTCGACACCGCGTGATTCAACATCCTGCGAATCGATCAGTTTGATGTTCACGGTGACGCGATTTTTCAGGCCGCCATGTTTCAGCGCTTCGATGACGGACTTGTAGGCATCCGGCAATTCAACATACTTGCCCACCATACCGATGGTGACTTCACCACCCGGATTGGCTTCTTCGTAGATCACCTGCTCCCACTCGGCCAGGTTAGCTTCCGGTGCATTCAGGTTGAAGCGCTTGCAGATATAGTCATCCAGCCCCTGCGATTTCAGCATGCCAGGAATCTTGTAGATGGAATCAACGTCTTTCAGCGAGATAACGGCTTTTTCAGGGACGTTACAGAACAGCGCGATTTTGGCACGTTCGTTGGCCGGTACGGCACGGTCAGAACGGCAAATCAGCACATCTGGCTGGATACCAATCGACAGCAGCTCTTTCACCGAGTGCTGGGTCGGTTTGGTTTTCACTTCACCGGCAGCCGCCATATACGGCACCAGCGTCAGGTGCATATACATGGTGTGTTCGCGGCCCACATCAACGGCCATCTGGCGAATCGCTTCCAGGAACGGCAGTGATTCGATATCTCCGACCGTGCCGCCGATTTCGACCAGCACCACATCATGACCTTCACCGCCTTCAATAATGCGTTCTTTGATGGCGTTGGTGATGTGCGGGATAACCTGAATGGTCGCGCCCAGATAGTCGCCACGGCGCTCTTTGCGCAGGACTTCTGAGTAGATACGGCCAGTGGTGAAGTTGTTACGGCGCGACATTTTGGTACGGATGAAGCGCTCGTAGTGACCCAAATCGAGATCGGTTTCAGCGCCGTCATCAGTGACGAAAACTTCACCGTGCTGCGTCGGGCTCATGGTGCCTGGATCTACGTTGATATACGGGTCCAGCTTCATGATGGTCACGTTCAGACCACGGGCTTCGAGAATGGCTGCGAGGGAGGCTGCGGCAATGCCTTTACCCAGAGAGGAAACGACCCCGCCGGTCACAAAAATATAATTCGTTGTCATGCTGAACCTGAGAGTTTAGGTTTAAAGACGGTGGAATAACCAGGACGGGAAAACAGTATACTGGAAACCGCTATCAGCCACAATTGATGAATCACAGCCATCCTCCAACGCATTGCTGCGGCTAACATAGCCGATAGCCGCCGATGAAATGTTGATGTGCGTCACAAAGTTGCTGCACGGCTGAATCGAGTAAGCTAAACGGCTAATTTATGCTCAGCGATGGAATAATCAGCGCTTTTCGCCCGATTTTACCTGCTGCCAGGCGGCTTCCATCTGCTCCAGCGTGGCACCCGGCATACTTAGTCCCTGTGCCGCAATGATCGCTTCGACTTCGCGGAATCGGCGCTCAAACTTATCATTGGCCTTTTGCAGAGCGGTTTCCGCTTTACTGCCAAGATGACGCGACAGGTTGACCGTAGCGAACAGCAGGTCGCCAATCTCCTCTTCCAGCTTATCGCCATCCACCACGCTCTGCTGCGCCTCGTGCATCACTTCATCAATCTCTTCATGCACTTTAGCCACCACCGGCCCCAGTGTGGTCCAGTCGAATCCGACATTGTGACAGCGTTTCTGAATCTTGTGAGCGCGCATCAGTGCAGGCAGTGCCTTAGGGATATCGTCCAGCGCTGAATGCTGGGCTTTATCAGCCCGCTCGGCAGTTTTTATCGCTTCCCAGTTTTTCAGCACCTCGCTGCTGGTTTCTGCTATAGCATCACCAAAAATGTGCGGATGACGGTGCTCCAGTTTGTCGCTGATCGCGTGGCAGATATCCTCAAAATTAAAGTGGTCCTGTTCGCTGGCCATCTGAGCATAAAACACTACCTGAAACAGCAAGTCGCCCAACTCACCGCGCAGATCGTCAAAATCCTGGCGCTGAATGGCGTCGAGCACCTCGTAAGTCTCTTCCAGCGTATAGGGCGCGAGGGTGGCGAAGGTCTGTTCACGATCCCACGGACAGCCATATTGGGGATCGCGCAGGGTTTTCATTATGCCAAGCAGGCGCTCAATCGCGTTCATTCAGGAGGCTCCTTGATTAGTCAGATGACAGGCAACAGGCGACGACGCGAGGCGTGTACTGCCGGATGGGGTAAACCGCATCCGGCAGTCGGTCATGATGCAGAAAATGCCCGCGCAACCTCCTGCTGCCGGTTGCTTCAGTGCCTGACTGAATATCAGTGCAGGCGGCGAGCGTCAATGATATCAGAGACCTGATTCAGGCGCGCCAGGACACGTCCCAGTACCTGATGGTTGTAGATCTCAATATCCATATCGATGGTCGCCAGCTGCTTTTTGGTATCGCTGCGACTTGAGACACCCAGCACATTGACTTTCTCGTTGGCGAGAATGGTGGTGATATCACGCAGTAAGCCGCTGCGATCGTTGGCCGTCACGCGCACCACCAGCGAATAACCGCTGGAGTAGCTTTCGCCCCACACCGCATCAACGATACGTTCCGGCGCATGCGAAATCAGTTCAGCCAGCTGGTCACAGTCAGCGCGGTGAATCGAGATGCCGCGTCCCTGGGTGATGAAGCCAACAATATCATCCCCCGGAATCGGCTGGCAGCAGCGAGCAATGTGATGCATCAGATTGCCCACGCCTTCTACCACTACGCGTCCACTCTCTTTGCGTGCGGGCTGCGTGTACGATTTCTGCGTCAGCTGGCGCAGCGCTTCGCGATCTTCCTCTTCGGCACTCGGTTTGTTGAGCTTCGCCTGCAGGAAATTGACCATCTGGTTGAGACGAATATCACCGCCGCCAATCGCCGCCAGCAGCTCTTCAAGCGAGGTCACGTTGTAGCGCGGCAACAGCAGTTTTTCCGCTTCACGCAGGCTGATATCGAGCTGATTCAGTTCGTTATCCAGAATCTGCCGTCCGGCGATAATGTTCTTGTCGCGATCCTGCTTGCGGAACCAGTTATGGATTTTCGAGCGTCCACGGCTGGTGGTGATGTAACCCAGATTCGGATTGAGCCAGTCACGGCTCGGATTCGGCTGTTTCTGGGTAATCACTTCAACCTGATCACCCATCTGCAGCTGGTAGGTGAACGGCACGATGCGGCCACCAATTTTCGCGCCAATACAGCGGTGACCGATGTCACTGTGAATATGGTAGGCAAAGTCGAGCGGCGTCGATCCGGCCGGCAGATCTACCACGTCGCCTTTCGGGGTAAAGACGTAGACCCGGTCGTCAAACACCTGGCTGCGGACTTCTTCCAGCAGCTCGCCAGAGTCTGCCATCTCTTCCTGCCAGCTGATCAGCTTACGCAGCCAGGCGATTCGCTCTTCATGACCGGCCGCACCACGCGCACTGCTGGAGGTGGGCCCCTCTTTATATTTCCAGTGCGCCGCTACGCCCAGTTCAGCATCTTCATGCATCTGGCGGGTACGGATCTGAATCTCTACCGTTTTGCCCTGCGGCCCTAACACCACGGTGTGAATTGACTGGTAGCCGTTTGGTTTGGGGTTAGCGACGTAGTCATCAAACTCGCTGGGCAGATGGCGATAGAGGGTGTGCACCGTACCCAGCGCGCCATAACAATCCTGCAGGCGGTCGGCCACGATACGAACCGCCCGGACGTCAAACAGCTCATCAAAAGCCAGCGACTTCTTCTGCATCTTGCGCCAGATACTGTAGATATGTTTCGGACGACCATAGACTTCGGCGCGAACGCCCTCTTTGGCCATCTCTTTGCGCAGATTGCTAACAAAGTTATCGATGTATTGCTCACGGTCGATCCGCCGCTCATGCAGTAATTTGGCAATGCGCTTATATTCGTCGGGATGAAGATAGCGGAAACAGTAATCTTCCAGCTCCCATTTCAACTGACCAATACCGAGACGGTTAGCCAGCGGCGCATAGATGTTGGTGCTCTCTTTAGCAGCCAGCACCCGTTCATCTTCTGGTGCATCTTTCATTTCGCGCAGGTTCATGATGCGTTCGGCCAGCTTCAGCACCACGCAGCGAAAATCTTCCACCATCGCCAGCAGCATGCGCCGGACGTTATCCACCTGTTCAGAGGCCATGGAGTCATTGTGAATCGCTTTCAACTGGCGGATGGCGTCCATGTCGCGCACGCCGTGTACCAGCGAGACGATGCCTTTACCGACGGCGTTTTCCAGCTCTTCCTCACTCACCACTTCATCGTTAGCCAGCGGGAAAATCAGCGCCGCACACAGGCTTTCAATATCCATGCTGAGCATTGAGAGAATTTCTACCATCTCGATACCACGCCACAGCAGCAGCGACTGATCGGGATGGCCCTGCGTCTGCGCTTCGCAGTAGCGCCAGGTCTCGGCAACGCGTTGACATGATTGCGGGTTGGCAATACCGAGACTGGCGATCCACTGGTCGAGGGCGAAATCCCCCTCAGTATTTAAATGCGCACTTCTGACCGCAACCATAACCTCTCCTGCACAACGACATACATCGCTTATATTTTTCTGAACAGCACCATGGATTCGAGATGACGGGTATGTGGGAACATATCCAGCATTGCGACCCTTTCCAATTGGTAGCCTGCCGACAGCAACATCTGGCTGTCGCGGGCGAGTGTAGTGGGATTACACGAAACATAGACCACGCGTTCTGGTGCAAGTTTAACCAGATGCGTCATGACGCCCGCAGCCCCGGCGCGTGCCGGATCGAGTAAAACCTTGTCAAATCCCTGTGCCGCCCACGGCTGGCGCGACATGTCCTCTTCCAGATTATGCTGAAAGAAACTGACATTTTTAAGATTATTCAAATCAGCATTATACGCTGCCTGCCGCACTAATGCTGTAATCCCCTCCACACCAACCACATTATGTACGAAGATTCCTATAGGAAGTGTGAAGTTTCCCATGCCGCAAAACAGATCCAGCACCCGATCTTCCGGTTGCAGATCGAGCCAGGTGATCGCCTTTGCCACCATCTGCTGATTGACGCCATCGTTAACCTGAATAAAATTCTGTGGGTTAAAGGTTAGCTTAAGCTGATGAGCCTGATAAAACGGCGTCAAAGCACTTAAAGAGGTCAATTCTGCATCACCTGCATCCAGGAACAGCATCAGCTGATGCTTATGCGAAAACTGTTCCAGTTTTTCACGGTCATTCGCATGCAGCGCATCAAGATGGCGCAGAACCATCAGCGGGCCGTTGTCCGCCAGCACCAGTTCCACATGCCCAAGACGCCTGACAGCCCGCAATCCGCTGAGACACTGGTGTAGCGGAACCAGTAACGCCTCAAGTTCGGGCGCTAAAATGGGGCATTGTTGAATATCGACCAGATCGTTGCTGGCCGCCTGGCGGAATCCCATCAGCAACCGCTGCGCCCTATTTTGCCATTGCAGACCCAGACGAGCGCGACGACGATAGCCCCACGGCTGACCGGCGATAACCTCATCTACCGCCACGTTTTGTGCCGCGGCCTGGCTCAGCATCCGGCTCAGCGCCTGGGTTTTGCTTTGCTGTTGCAGCGCCACATCCGCATGCTGCTGCTGGCAGCCACCGCAGCGTTCATAGTGCGGGCAGCGCGGCGTGACGCGGGCCGGACTGCGACTAATCAGTCGTGTCACTTTCGCCCGGGCAAATTGACGTTTATCCTCTGTCAGCACGATCTCCGCCTGTTCACCAGGCAGGGCTCCGGCGACAAAAAGGGTTTTGCCCATATGACGAGCCACCCCTTGTCCATACGGATCGAGCGCCTCAATGGTGACGGTGATCCGTTGTTGCGTCGTCACGCGCTGTTTTGCAACGTAAAATTGCGCCATAGTGTTATTCATTCTCTTTCTTGAAAACGGCCTGCATCGTTTTGTCGACAGGATGCACAGGGACGTTAATGCCGGAGTAGCCAGGCGACTATTATGACCAAATACAGCCTGCGGGCGCGAATGATGATTTTAATTCTGGCACCTACACTGATGGTTGGCCTGCTGCTCAGCTCATTTTTTGTGGTGCACCGCTACAATGAACTGCAGCGGCAGGTGATCGATGCCGGGGCCAATATCATCGAACCACTGGCGATCTCCAGCGAATACAGCATGACCTGGCACAACCGTGATGCCATGCGTGAACTGGTCAGTTTGCTGCACCGCCGCCACTCGGGTATCGTCCGGGCGATCTCGGTGTTTGATAACCAAAACCAGCTTTACGTCACCTCCAATCACAAGCAAAACCTCAGCCTGCTGCAACAGGATGATATCCGCGCCCTGCCCGACGATGTTTCAATGGAGCGTCACGGTAGCATATTGATTCTGCGCACACCGATTACCACCGAACGTTACGATGTGGATGAATTACCGGATGAAGATGCCAAGCCATCGGGCAATCCGCTGGGCTATGTGGCGATAGAACTGGATTTGCAGTCGGTGCGCCTGCAGCAGAATAAAGAGGTGTTTGTCGCTACGCTGATGCTGCTCTTCTGCCTCTGCCTCGCCATGCTGTTTGCCTATCGTCTGATGCGCGATGTCACCGGCCCGATCCGCAATATGGTCACCACTGTTGACCGCATCCGTCGCGGCCAACTCGACAGCCGCGTTGAAGGTTACATGCTGGGTGAACTCAGCATTCTGAAAAACGGTATCAATGCGATGGCGATGTCGCTGACCGCCTATCACGAAGAGATGCAGCACAATATCGACCAGGCAACCTACGATCTGCGGGAAACGCTGGAACAGCTGGAGATTCAGAACGTCGAGCTGGATCTGGCGAAGAAACGCGCCCAGGAAGCCGCGCGTATCAAATCTGAGTTTCTGGCTAATATGTCGCATGAGCTGCGAACGCCGCTTAACGGCGTGCTGGGCTTTACCCGACAAATGCTGAAAACTCAGTTGCGCACCACCCAGCGCGACTATATGCAAACCATTGAGCGCTCTGCAAATAACCTGCTCAGTATTATCAACGACGTGCTCGATTTTTCGAAACTGGAGGCAGGTAAGCTGATGCTGGAGGCGATCCCCTTCCCGCTACGTGCCACGCTGGATGAAACACTGGTGCTGCTGGCCCCTTCAGCGCATGACAAAGGGCTGGAGCTGACAGTGGTGTGTGACAGTAGCGTACCGGACAATGTGATTGGCGATGCGCTGCGCCTGCAACAGATTTTGATTAACCTGATCGGTAACGCCATCAAGTTTACCGAGCAGGGATACATTGCCCTGCGCGTCGGACAGCGGGTAATGACTCAAACGCGCGTCGAGCTGGAGATTCAGGTTGAGGATAGCGGTATCGGCATCTCTGAACAGCAACAGACGCAGCTGTTTCAGGCGTTCCGTCAGGCGGACGCCAGCATTTCACGGCGTCATGGCGGTACCGGACTGGGGCTGGTCATCACCCAGAAACTGGTGCGGGAGATGGGCGGCGAAATCACCTTCAGCAGCCAGCCGGATCAGGGCTCTACCTTTGTGATTCGCGTGCAGCTGGATCTCAATCCTAATGCGCCTGGCATGCCACGCGTACTTGATGCGCTGTCACATGCGCGCATCGCCTATGTGGAAGCGGATGCCATCGTCGCCAACGCGGCGCTGGAGATGTTAAGCGCCACGCCGTTGCAGATCGATTACAGCGCAACGCTGGAGGGATTAAAAGCGTCACACTATCCGCTGCTGCTGATGGCAATGCCGGTCGGGATCAGCCAGCCCGAGCTACTAAATGAGCGCATGATCAACGGGTTGCTGGATAGGGCAGACAATGTCCTGATGGCGCTTCCCAGCCCGATGATGTTGCTGGCGGATGAGCTTAGGGTACGCGGCATTGACGGCTGTATCGCTAAACCGATCTCTCTGACACGACTCCTGCCGATGTTACTGGATCTGCACACCCGCCAGGTCAGTGAATTGCCGCTTTCACCGCGTCTGCCGCTGACGGTGATGGCCGTGGATGATAACCCCGCCAACCTTAAGCTGATTGGCGCGCTGCTGGAGGAGCAGGTGCAGCACATTCTGCTGTGCAACAGCGCCGAACATGCCATCCGCGAGGCTCGCCAGCAGTCGCTGGATGTGATTCTGATGGATATTCAGATGCCTGACATCGATGGCATCCGTGCCAGCGAAATTATTCGCACTCTGCCCCATCATGCCAGTACGCCCATTGTGGCGGTGACCGCTCATGCAATTGATGGCGAACGTGAGCAATTGATCAAGGCGGGCATGAATGACTATCTGGCCAAGCCCATTGATGAGAGCAAGTTAAGACAACTGCTGGCACGCTATACGCCTCCACCGGTGGTGTCCGTGCCGGAACTGCTGCCGATATTACCGACGCTGGACTGGCAACTGGCGCTGCGTCAGGCGGCAAATAAACCCGATCTGGCGCGCGATCTACTGCAGATGCTGCTGGAGTTTTTGCCGGAAGTGCACACAAAGATGGCGCAGTTTATGGCGACTAATGAGGTCAACGCCCTGCGTGAGATTATCCATAAGCTGCACGGCAGTGCCAGCTACAGCGGCGTGCCGCGCATGAAGCAACTCTGTCATCAACTGGAAAGAGAACTGCTTCAGGCCAGCGATATCGCCGCGCTGGAGCCGGAACTGCTGGAGCTGCAGGATGAGATGGAGAATGTCGCCAGAGAAGCCCGCCAACTGTTAGGGATCGGCTAAGTCATGCAACGGCTGCCGCCGATTTTGTCGCTATCGCAGAAATTAGCCGGGACGTGCATCAGCGGTCATCCAGCCACGGCCCGGCGCGGTAAAGAGCGTGCGGTTTAAGCCATGAGTTTCAGTATCGACGCCCTCTTTACAACAGGCTGAATCCGGCCCGTATTGACTGGCCGGGTGAGGCTGGTGGTCAGTTAAACCCGGCCAGTTTTAGCGTGGCCGCCACATTACGCGCGGTCATCTCAACATTCTTTGCGGCACTGGCAAGTGCCTCATCCAGCGTACAAATGCTATAGAGTACGCTGAACACCGCATCGATCCCGTGCTGATGCACCACGCCGACATCCGCCGTCAGGCTTCCGGCGATGCCAATGACCGGCTTGTTAAAGCGCTTTGCGACGCTGGCGACTCCAATCGGCACCTTGCCATTAATACTCTGGCTGTCGATACGCCCTTCACCGGTAATCACAAGGTCAGCATCTTTAACCTGTTCAGCCAGCCCCAGCGCCTCCGTGACAATCTCAATGCCGCGACGCAGTTCCGCCTGACAAAAGGCGTGCAGCGCCGCCCCCATACCGCCCGCCGCGCCGCCGCCTGAAATATGCAGCACATCAATATCGAGATCGCGGTGAATAATCGCGGCGTAATGGGCCAGCGCCTGATCGAGCTGCTGCACCAGCGCCGGTGTCGCCCCTTTTTGCGGACCAAAAATGGCCGATGCGCCCTCTTTGCCGGTCAGCGGATTGGTGACGTCACAGGCCACTTCAATGCGACACTGATGAATGCGGGCATCCAGCGCGTCAATTTCAATTGAGGCGAGATCAGAGAGCGCACCGCCTCCGTAACTAATCTCGTTGCCACTGGCGTCCAGCAGCCGGACGCCCAGCGCCTGCATCATCCCGGCTCCGCCATCATTAGTGGCGCTGCCGCCGATACCAATGATGATGTGGCCAACCCCCTTATCCAGCGCATGTCTGATCAACTCGCCGGTGCCAAATGAGGTCGTTATCATCGGGTCACGCTGTGGTGCGGGCACCCGCTCCAGACCGCTGGCCGCGGCCATTTCGATATAGGCGGTGGACTCATCGCCGGACAGGCCATAAAAAGCGTCGACCTGCGTACCCAGCGGCCCGGTCACCTTCAGCCTGACGATTTTTCCCTTCGTCGCCGCCACCATCGCTTCTACCGTTCCTTCGCCGCCATCGGCAACCGGTATTTTCACGTAATGCGCCTCGGGAAAGATGTCACGGAAACCCGCTTCAATCGCCGATGCCACATCCAGGGCGGATAAACTCTCTTTATATGAATCCGGTGCGATTACGATTTTCATAGGCAATCCGAGCACAGTTGAGTTATTGAAACGGCCCTGAAACCAGTCCGCTACCCGCAGAGATCGGCACCGGGTTTTAGCGGGCGATGTCAACCTTCGCTAACTTCTCATAATAGCAGGCCAGCGCACTGTGGTCGGCGTTGCCCTGACCGTCGTTACGCAGCGCTTGCATCATCTCCATTACCGCCGCCGTCAGCGGCAGATGCGCACCGATGCTGTGCGAAGTATCCAGCGCGTTCGCCAGATCTTTGATATGCAGGTCAATACGGAAGCCGGGTTTGAAGTTGCGATCCATCACCATCGGCGCTTTGGCGTCCAGGACCGTGCTGCCGGCCAGGCCGCCACGAATCGCCTGATAGACCAGTTCCGGATTCACCCCTGCTTTAGTCGCTAGCGATAACGCCTCTGACATCGCTGCAATATTTAGCGCCACAATTACCTGGTTGGCCAGCTTCGTTACGTTACCCGCGCCGATGTCGCCGGTATGCACCACCGATCCCGCCATCGATTTCATGATGTCGTAGCAGTGATCAAACACCGCTTTCTCACCGCCAACCATCACCGAGAGCGTACCTTCAATCGCTTTGGGTTCGCCGCCGCTGACCGGCGCATCCAACATTTTTATCCCTTTTTCTGCCAGCGCATCATGGACTTCACGGCTCGCCAGCGGTGCAATAGAACTCATGTCAATCACCACCAGGCCAGGCTTCGCCCCTTCGATAATGCCATTTTTCCCCAGGCAGACGTCAATAACCTGCGGCGAGTTGGGCACCATGGTAATCACCACATCACACTGCTCAGCCACCTCTTTTGGCGATTTCGCCACGGTCGCGCCCAGTTCAGTCAGTTCCGCTTCGTTGTCAGCGTTGTGATCGCGCACCACCAGTGAATACCCGGCTTTCACCAGATTTTTACTCATTGGTTTGCCCATAATGCCCAGGCCGATAAATCCAATTTTCATTACGTTTCCCCTTGATTGATTAGCGCTTAAATTTGTCGCATAACGCCTGCGAAGCGTTGCGGAACATCCCCACATCGCTGCCGACGGCCACAAAGGTGGCTCCCCACTCCAGATAGCGACGCGCGTCTGCTTCCACCGGGGCCAGAATGCCGCTCGGCTTACCGGCGGCTTTGGCACGTTCAAAAATATGTTTAATCACTTTCAGCACGTCAGGATGCGCGGGCTGGCCGAGATAGCCCAGCGCAGCAGAGAGATCGCCCGGCCCGACAAAGATACCGTCGACACCGTCAACCGCCGCGATGGCGTCAATGTTGTCGACCGCCTGCTGGGTTTCGATCTGCACCAGCACCGTGATGTTATCGTTAATGCTACTGTTGTAATCCGGCAGCGTGCCGTACATGTTGCTGCGGTGCGACACAGAGACACCGCGAATCCCGGCGGGCGGATAGCGGGTTGAGGCGACGGCACGCAGTGCTTCTTCTTCGGACTCGACAAACGGCACCAGGAAGTTGTTAAACCCGATATCCAGCAGACGCTTAATGATGACCGGTTCATTGCAGGGCGGCCGCACCACAGGCGCGCTAGGGCTTCCTTTCAGCGCCATCAGCTGCGGCACAAAGGTAGTGATATCATTGGGCGCGTGTTCTCCATCCAGTACCAGCCAGTCGAAACCGGCCAGCCCCAGGATTTCAGTAGAGACGGGATTGGCCAGCGCGCACCAGCTGCCAATCAGGGTATCGCCCGCTAACAGGCGGCGACGAAATCCATTTGGCCAGGCTGCATTACTCATGGTTGAACTCCTGTGACGATGGCTCCACAGAGGAAGCCAGAAAGGTTAACGTACCAGGCACGGACGTTTATTGTCGAAGGTCCATCCCTGCACTAAAAATTGCATCGCTTCGGCATCGTCACGCGCACCCAGCCCCTGCTTCTGATAGAGCGCATTGGCCTGCATCACCTGATCCATATCCAGCTCAACGCCGAGACCGGGCTTCTGCGGCACCTGCACCATGCCACCTTTGATCTGGAATGGCTCTTTGGTCAGGCGCTGATTGCCCTCCTGCCAAATCCAGTGGGTATCAATGGCGGTGATCACGCCCGGCGCGGCGGCGGCAACATGGGTGAACATCGCCAGCGAAATGTCGAAGTGGTTATTGGAGTGGGAGCCCCATGTCAGGCCGAAGTCGTGACACATCTGCGCTACCCGCACCGAGCCCTGCATGGTCCAGAAGTGTGGGTCAGCCAGCGGAATGTCCACCGACTGCAGCGACAGGGTATGGCCCATCTGACGCCAGTCGGTGGCGATCATATTGGTGGCAGTTGGCATGCCGGTGGCGCGGCGGAACTCCGCCATCACTTCACGGCCGGAGTAGCCCTGCTCCGCGCCACAGGGATCTTCCGCGTAAGCCAGCACATCTTTAAGCTGTTTGCCGAGCATGATCGCTTCGTTGAGCGACCAGGCCCCGTTGGGATCGAGGGTGATGCGGGCTTCAGGAAAACGTTTTGCCAGTGCCGTGACGGCTTCAGCCTCTTCGCCGCCGCGCAGCACGCCGCCTTTGAGTTTGAAGTCGTTGAAGCCATATTTCTCATATGCCGCTTCAGCCAGACGCACCACCGTATCCGGGGTAAGCGCCTCTTCGTGGCGCAGGCGATACCAGTCGCACGGATCGCTCTGCTGGTTCTGATAAGAGAGCGAGGTTTTATTGCGATCGCCGATGTAGAACAGGTAGCCGAGCATCTCAACGCGGTCGCGCTGTTGTCCGTCACCCAGCAACGAGGCGACGTTAACGCCCAGGTGCTGGCCCAGCAGATCCAGCAGCGCCGCTTCAATACCGGTCACCACATGGATAGTGGTGCGCAGATCAAAAGTCTGGTTGCCACGCCCGCCCGCATCGCGGTCGGCAAAGGTGCTGCGCACCAGGCTGAGGGTATTTTTGTACTCACCCAGCGTTTTGCCGATCACCAGCGAGGCGGCATCTTCCAGCGTCTGGCGAATTTTCTCGCCGCCGGGGATTTCGCCGACGCCAGTATGTCCGGCGTTATCTTTGATAATCACAATGTTGCGAGTAAAGAATGGCGAATGAGCGCCACTGAGGTTCAGCAGCATGCTGTCATAGCCTGCAACCGGAATAACCTGCATGGCGGTGACTTTCGGTGTTGAACTCATCTCCTGCTCCTTATGCTGTTGCACGGCCAAATGCCGGGCGTTTGCGATCAAATGTCCAGCCGGGGACCAGATATTGCATCGCCGTAGCGTCATTACGCGCACCGGCGGGCAGTGACTGATAAAGCTGATTGGCTTTGTTTACCTGCTCCCAGTCGAGCGCAATGCCCAGGCCAGGCGCATCCGGCACGGCAATTTTCCCGTTGCGGATTTGCAGCGGATTTTTCGTCAGGCGCTGATCGCCCTCCTGCCAGATCCAGTGGGTATCAATCGCGGTAGGGTTGCCTGGCGCCGCCGCACCCACATGGGTGAACATCGCCAGCGAAATATCGAAGTGGTTATTAGAGTGACACCCCCAGGTGAGGCCCCACTCATCGCACAGCTGTGCGACCCGTACGGCACCGCTCAGCGTCCAGAAGTGAGGATCCGCCAGCGGAATATCGACTGCATTGACCATTACGGCGTGATTCATCTCGCGCCAGTTGGTGGCGATCATATTGGTGGCTACCGGCAGGCCAGTGGCACGCCGGAACTCGGCCATCACTTCACGCCCTGAATAGCCCTGCTCTGCGCCGCACGGATCTTCAGCGTAGCTCAGCACATCCTGCATTCCTTTACAAAGTGCTATCGCCTCGTCCAGCAGCCAGGCTCCGTTCGGGTCAACCGTAATGCGGGCTTCGGGAAAGCGCTGCTTCAGCGCCGCCGCCGTGGCAATCTCCTGTTCGCCCGGCAGCACCCCCCCTTTGAGCTTGAAATCTTTAAAGCCATATTTATCCGCAGCCGCCTCAGCCAGCCGCACCACAGCATCGCTGGTCAGCGCTTCCTGATGACGAAGGTGATACCAGTCGTGACTGGCTTGCTCACCACAGAGATAGGGCAAATTGGTTTTGCAGCGGTCGCCAAGATAGAACAGATAGCCCAGCACCGTGACTTCATCACGCTGTTTACCTGGCCCCAACAGTTCAGCCACCGGCACGCCCAGGCATTGTCCCAGCAGGTCGAGCAGTGCCGCTTCCAGTGCGGCTACAGCATTGACCCGCAGCTCAAAAGTCCAGGCCCCGTTACCAAACGTCGTGAAATCAGCCGACTGGTTCCCCTTGTGCACCTGCTGCACCAGACGATTCATTCGGGCAATCTGCTGCCCTTTAACCTGAGGAATCGCCGCCACCAGCGTCTGATAAATGGTGTCGCCGCCGGGTGCTTCACCAACACCGGTGTGACCGGCGCTATCGGTGAGCACCACAATGTTGCGGGTAAAACAGGCGTTGTGCGCACCGCCAATATTGAGCAGCATGCTGTCGTAACCGGCGACCGGGATAACCTGCATCTCAGTAATCACCGGCGAACTTTGCGTATTCATGATGCGTCCTTACCGGGCCAGGATTTTAGTTCGACACGTTTAATATCCCCCGCAATCACCAGGAAGCTGAATGCGGCGACAAAGGCATGAAGACCGACATAGACCAGCGCACCTTCAAAAGATCCGCTGGTGGCAATGATGTAACCGATGGCGATAGGGGTCACGATGCCGGAAAGATTACCAAACATGTTGAACAGACCGCCGCTGAGGCCGCTGATCTCTTTCGGCGCGGTATCGGCCATCACCGCCCAGCCCAGCGCACCAATGCCTTTACCAAAGAATGCCAGTGCCATAAAGAACACCACCACCCATTCGGTATCGGTGTAGTTGCACATCACCATCGAAATAGAGAGCAGCATGCCGAGCACGATTGGCGTTTTACGTGCGATATTCAGCGAGCCGGTTTTACGCATCAGCCAGTCAGAGATCACCCCGCCCAGTACGCCGCCAAGGAAGCCGCAGACCGCCGGAATCGAAGCTATAAAACCCGCTTTAAGGATCGACATGCCGCGTGCCTGCACCAGATAGACCGGGAACCAGGTGATAAAAAAGTAGGTTAAGGCATTGACACAATATTGACCGAGGTAGATACCCAACATCATGCGTGAGGTCAGCAGCTGTTTGATCTGGAAACACTTTTCGCTCCAGCTCACTTTGCGGCTATCTTTCTTGACATCCATGTTGGTCAACGCGCCGCCTTGCTCCATATACTCCAGTTCAGCTTTATTCACGCCAGGGTGATCGGTGGGATCGTGGATCACTTTCAGCCAGATGAAGCTGAGGATGATGCCCAGCCCGCCCATAAACCAAAACACGTGCGCCCAGCCCACTTCAGAGACCAGCCAGCCCATGATGGGCGCAAAGATCACTGTCGCGAAGTATTGTGCCGAGTTGAAGATCGCCACCGCCGTGCCGCGCTCCTGCGCCGGGAACCAGGCGGCTACAATCCGGCTGTTGCCAGGGAAGGAAGGCGCTTCAGCCAGCCCCACCAGGAAGCGCAGGATAAACAGCGACATGATGATGCCGAAGCCGCTGAACAGATCGACGAAGCCCTGCAGCAGCGTAAACAGCGACCAGGTAAAGATGCTCCAGAAATAGACGCGTTTAGAGCCGAAACGGTCGAGCAGCCAGCCGCCCGGAATCTGCCCGATAACATACGCCCATGAGAAAGCAGAGAAGATATAGCCAAGTCCGACCGAATCGAGGCCGATATCTTTGGACATCGCCGAACCGGCAATCGAAATGGTGGCGCGGTCACCGTAGTTGAATGAGGTGACGATAAATAACATCACCACAATCCAGTAACGGGCATTGGTGCGTTTCTGCACCGCTTCCGCGGTCTGGCTGAAACTATTCATGATGCACTCCTGAAATATAGCGTGAGCTACATTCGCTCTGACTGCATACACATCGCGTTGGGTATCAGAGAGAAGTTGGGTTAACACGGCGATCTTTTTGTTTTGGCAAACTTTTATTTATCCATCCGGCAGCTGGCCGCCGCGGCCGGTAATGCACCTTTGCCGCCGCTGCGGATGAGTAATACGTCGTGACAGATAACCTGACTTTGGGCTAACGGAATTCAGTATAAGAACAGCCTGTGGCGATCACATTGGCGCTTCGCCCTGGAATTACCGATGCGCTGAACTTATTATCTGGCGGATGCACAAAACCCTGCGGGATGGCTCACGAAAGTGGTAAATACCTTTGCGAATTCCGCCTCAGTTAACACTTTCCCCCGCTGTTTGTGAGGATCTTCACTTGCTTTTGGATAATCGACCCAAAACAGCAAGGTGAATTGTCTTAATGGTGGTCATTTGCACAATGCGCGACTCGCCCTGCCTCCCTATACTGAAGCTGGCAAACACTATGCATGTGACAGATCAGATCATTACAGCGTGCCGCACAAGTACGGTACGACAGACAGGAAGGTGAGCGATGAACCCTAAAACAGATGAACAACCGCTCTATATCAAAGTCCATGAGCACGACAATGTGGCAATTGTGGTCAATAGCCTGGGTCTGCCAGCCGGTACACAGTTTGCAGATGGTCTGACACTCACTGAACATGTGCCGCAGGGCCACAAAGTGGCGCTACGCGCGATTAACCAGGGTGCTGAGATCGTGCGTTATGGCGAAGTGATTGGCTTTGCGCTGCGGGATATTGCCCGGGGCAGCTGGATTGATGAGTCTCTGGTGGCGCTACCCGAGGCGCCTCCGCTGTCGAGCCTGCCGTTAGCCACTCAGGTTCCCCCTGATTTGCCGCCGCTGGAGGGCTATACCTTTGAAGGTTACCGCAATGCGGATGGCAGCGTGGGCACGCGTAACCTGCTTGGCATCACCACCAGCGTCCACTGCGTGGCGGGAGTGGTAGATCATGTCGTACAGATCATTGAACGGGATTTACTGCCACGCTATCCGAATGTGGATGGCGTGGTCGCCCTGAATCATCTCTATGGTTGTGGCGTGGCGATCAATGCACCCGCTGCGGTGGTGCCGATTCGCACCATTCACAACCTGGCACTGAATGCGAATTTTGGTGGCGAAGTGATGATCGTCAGCCTCGGCTGTGAAAAGTTACAGCCGGAGCGCCTGCTGACCGGCTCGCCTGACGTGCAGGCGATTTCACTGGACGACCATGACATCGTGCGTTTGCAGGATGAGAAACTGGTGGGCTTTGGTGCGATGGTGAATGAGATTCTGCAGGTGGCGGAGCGTCATCTCCAGCGGCTGAATCGGCGTCAGCGCGAAACCTGCTCCGCTGCAGAACTGATTGTCGGCATGCAGTGTGGTGGCAGTGATGCGTTCTCTGGCGTGACGGCGAATCCGGCGGTGGGCTTCGCGTCCGATCTGCTGGTGCGCTGTGGTGCCACCGTAATGTTCTCTGAAGTGACTGAAGTGCGTGATGCGATTCACCTGCTGACGCCGCGGGTGATTAATCAGGAAGTCGGTAAGCGCTTACTTGAGGAGATGGCCTGGTACGACAACTACCTCGACCAGGGCCAGACCGATCGCAGCGCGAATCCATCGCCGGGCAATAAAAAAGGTGGGCTGGCGAACGTGGTGGAAAAAGCGCTGGGGTCGATCGCAAAATCGGGGCGCAGCGCCATTGTTGAAGTGCTCTCTCCCGGCCAGCGCCCCACGCGACGTGGATTGATCTACGCCGCGACACCCGCCAGCGATTTTGTCTGCGGTACACAGCAACTGGCATCGGGTATCACCCTGCAGGTATTCACCACCGGTCGCGGTACGCCTTACGGTCTGGCAGCCATTCCGGTGATCAAGATGGCGACGCGTAATGCGCTGGCAGAGCGCTGGTACGATCTGATGGACATCAATGCCGGGACGATTGCGACCGGTGAAGAGAGTATTGAGCAGGTGGGCTGGCGGCTGTTTGAGTTGATTCTGGATATCGCCAGTGGCAGGAAGCAGACCTGGTCCGATCGCTGGGGCATCCGTAATCAACTGGCGGTGTTTAACCCGGCACCGGTTACCTGACAGCGCCGTGCGCACACGCCAGGCTTATCCTTATGCTGCTAAAGCAGAGATAAGCCTGGCGTCGCTATCAAAGCTGCGCGCCCCAGGCTTCAACCCACGGAGAGGTCACTGCTTCCGGCTCAGGATTTTCAGTGGCATCAACCAGTAACACCTCACCAATCCGCTGCGCGCCCTGCTCCTGCAGCAGCGCATCGAAAGCTTTACCCGCGCCACAAAAATGGTCGTAACTGCTGTCACCCAGCGCAATCACGCCGTAACGCAATGCGGGCTGATGACCGAGCTTATCTTTAACCGCATGGAACAAACCAGAAATTGTGTCGGGAAAATCGCCCTGCCCGGTGGTTGAGGTGATGATTAACGCCACGTCGCTGGCAGCGTTCTGCCAGTCCGCCAGCGTCGGATCGTCAAACACGGTGACGCTGTGACCCTGCTGCTGCAGTAACGGCTCCGCTTCTTCTGCTACCAGCAGCGCATTGCCATATACCGTACCCACAAAAATGCCAATCTTTGCCATCTGCTTTCTCCCTTATTCTGAAACGTTATCCTGTCCTGGCGCTGCGTCAAACTCAACCCGCGGCACCTCTGGAATGCGATCCTGCCAGCCAAACTGGTTCATCAGATTCTGCCAGACGCTATCCAGTCCCGCGCGTAACAGCAAAGGTTCACCGGTCACCGGATGGGTCAGTGCCAGGCTGCTGGCATGTAGCATCAGGCGATTAGCGCCAAAGTGTTCGGCGGCGCCCCGGTTCTGGCGCAGATCACCGTGCGCCGAATCGCCAATAATCGGATGACGCAGGTGCGACATATGACGACGCAGCTGATGCTTGCGACCGGTTTTAGGGGCCATTTCAACCAGGCTGTAACGCGAAGTGGGATAGCGGCCAATGCCGACCGGCATCTCGACCGTCACCAGTGACTGATAATCGGTGACGGCGGGCTGTGCGGTGCGCGCTTCAGTGGCGTGCTTGTCAGCAATTTTATCCCGCTCTTCGACCAGCGGGTAATCGAGCGTTCCGCCGCTTTCCAGCCACCCGCGTACCACAGCGTGGTAGGTTTTCTGCATCTGATGCTGTTCGAACTGCAGGGAAAGCAGATGTCCGACTTCACTGGAAAGCCCCATCAGCAGTACGCCTGAGGTAGGTTTGTCCAGACGATGCGCAGTAAACACATGCTGTCCAATCTGATCGCGAACGGTCTGCATGACAAACACCGTTTCATGCCGATCCAGCCAGCTACGATGAACCAGCCAGCCGCTGGGCTTGTTGACGGCAACCAGCCACTCATCCTGATAGAGTATCTCCAGCATTAGTGGGCTGCATCCTTGATCAACGCATCAAGCTGACGCAGGGTCAGCAGCAGCGGTGCAATGCCGGGCTGGTCAGGCACCAGCGCCATCTCGTAGTACGGTGCAACGGCAAAGTTTTGCGGTAACGGATGATGAGCAGCAATCAGGGCATGCATCCGGGGGACTAAGACCCACTGGAGCCACTGCAGCGGCTCAAGCGTATCCAGGCAAAAGGGTTCACGGCTATCAAGTGCGCCCTCGGCCGGAGGCGTACTTTGCCAGAGATGGTGCTCACGCATCACCGCTTCCAGTTGCTCCAGCCGTTGCGTAATCAATTGTTCAGGCGTCATGCGCCACCTCCAGCGAGCAGTCAAAAATGGGCGGCAAGCATATCATTTGTTGGCACAGGCACAAAAAAAAGGGAGCACTGTATTAACAGTGCTCCCGGTTCGTTTGCAGCCATCCCGCTACGTTAATGCTCCCTGCTCTTCCATGACAACTTGTCCCATGCGAACTCCTGTCGCGCATCGTCCTGATGTATCCTTAGCCTCCTGGCCCACCACCTCTTCTGAGGGGCTCTCATTCTCCATCCTGGAGGTGTCCCTTGCTCAATCCTGAGCTGTCCTGTTTCATCCTGAAACCTTCCGTGTGCCGTAAGCTCCGTTACGTTCCTGCCTCATGGCTTATCGTCATCCTGACGATAACTTTTTTCCTAAGCATCCTGCAGTGGGAAACATTTTGACAGAACTCGTTACGCGCACAAGGGACTTACAGGGAAACTTTACGAAATTTGCTGAGCAAATTCAGAAAAAGGCCATTAAGTTGATGATTCACAATATTTTTACATCTTAGCCTTCCAGATGTCTCAAGTGTTATATGGCGATCTCTCACAGCATATGTAAGAGATATCTCACAAGGCAACCGGCAAATAACTGCAATTCAGATGATAAACGGTTGTAATGTCTTAAGAAATATCTCAAGGTTTTCTGCGAGCACAACACGCTGTTTACGACCAGGCTGCTCCAGAATCACTTCGCCGCTGAGGTTAGAAAGGGAGATGATCTCCTGCTCTGAATCAGTAGTGGCAATAAACAGCGTAGGCGACTGTTTGAGGCGACGCTGCATCACCAGATGCCCAATCAGATTCTCCTGTAACCGCAGGAAATCATCTTCACTCCACACTTGCAGAAGTGTCAGGTGATTCTCACCAAAACTGGCCTGCATATCCCCGGCAAACTGCGTGGTATAGAAATCAGTGATGGGCGGCTGGAGTTGGATGTCGATCGCCCGCTCAACCGCATCGAGCGTCGGTGGCAGACTAAAAGGCTGCGGCTGCCAGACTACCCGCTGGTCGCGATCCTCCAGTGCACAGGGCGAGGGCACGCCATAGAGATCGCTACTGGCCGGCGCATGGCCAACCTCCTGCAGCCAGTGCTGGCAGTATCGGGTGGTAAAGTCGCGCAACGCGGCGGCAGTTTGCTGCATCATTCATATTCTCACTTCTGATGGGTTACACTTAGCCACTTTGATTAATTTTGGTGGTAACCGCAATGACTACTCACGAACAGAATCAGGCACTCAGCAACCTGACGCTGGGCAAATCCACAGCCTATCACGATCATTATGACAACAGCTTACTGCAGTCGGTACCACGTAGCCTGAACCGTGAACCTCTTGGCCTGTTTCCCGATAGTCTGCCCTTCACCGGCAGCGATATCTGGACGCTGTATGAACTCTCCTGGCTCAACAGCAAAGGTCTGCCACAGGTCGCCGTTGGCGAAGTCGTGCTCGATGCGCAGAGCCGCAATCTTATCGAGTCGAAAAGTTTCAAACTCTACCTTAACAGTTTCAATCAGACCCGCTTTGCCGACTGGGGCGAGGTCCGTCAGACGCTGGAACGTGACCTGAGTGCCTGTGCTGAAGGTCAAGCACGGGTTGCGCTGTTTCGTCTTAATGAAGTGGAAGGTCAGCCCATCGGTCAATTTGAGGGTTGCTGTATTGATGAGCAGGATATCGCAATAGAGGATTATCGCTTTAATGCTGACTATCTGGCTGATGCTATAGGCAGCGAAATCGTTGAAGAGACGCTGGTCAGCCACCTGCTCAAGTCAAACTGCCTGATTACACATCAGCCCGACTGGGGCTCAGTGATGATCCGTTATCAAGGTCCGCGTATTGACCGTGAAGCGCTGCTGCGCTATCTGGTCTCATTTCGCCAGCACAACGAATTTCACGAGCAGTGTGTCGAGCGTATCTTCAACGATGTGATGCGTTTCTGTCATCCAGAAGCGCTGACGGTCTATGCGCGCTACACCCGCCGTGGCGGGCTGGATATCAACCCGTGGCGCACCAATGTGCATTTCTCACCCGGTTTTTCGCGGCTGGTCCGCCAGTAGTTTGCGAGACTTCTCGCAGGTTGCGTGCAGTAAGCGCAGTTCCGCTTGAGCTATGCGGGCCGACAAAGCTACTCTGGTGATAGAGGTAACCTGTGGGTTGCCGACCAGGGATTTTCGTCACTGCCGTTGCAGTGCCAACACGCACCCAGGCGGGTGTAAAGGAGTTCATTTGATTACCCATATCAGCCCTCTTGGCTCAATGGATCTGCTCTCGCAGCTGGAAGTCGATATGCTCAAGCGCACAGCCAGCAGCGACCTCTACCAGCTATTCCGCAATTGCTCTCTGGCGGTGCTCAACTCCGGTAGCCAGACTGACAGCAGCCACGAACTGCTTTCCCGCTTTGAAAACTTCGACATCAATGTGCTGCGCCGTGAGCGCGGCGTCAAACTCGAACTGATCAATCCACCGGAAGAGGCGTTTGTGGATGGCCGAATCATCCGTTCACTGCAGGCTAATCTGTTTGCGGTGCTGCGTGACATCCTGTTTGTCAGCGGCCAGCTTAACATGCCGGGTCGGTTCACCGCGGCCGAAGAGAACGATTCCGCCACGATCACCAACACCGTGTTTTCCATTCTGCGTAATGCGCGGGCACTGCACATCGGCGAATATCCCAACACCGTAGTCTGCTGGGGCGGGCACTCGATCAACGCCGTTGAGTATCAGTATTGTCGCAATGTCGGTACGCAGCTTGGACTACGCGAACTGAACATCTGTACCGGCTGCGGGCCGGGAGTGATGGAAGCACCGATGAAAGGGGCTGCTGTAGGTCATGCTCAGCAGCGCTATCGTGACAGCCGCTTTATCGGCCTGACGGAGCCCTCAATCATTGCGGCTGAACCGCCGAATCCGCTGGTGAATGAGCTGATCATCATGCCGGACATTGAAAAACGTCTGGAAGCTTTTGTGCGCATCGCTCATGGCATCATCATTTTCCCCGGCGGCGTAGGCACTGCAGAAGAGCTGCTCTATCTGCTGGGCATTCTGATGAATCCGCAGAACAATGATCAGGTTTTACCACTGATTCTGACCGGACCGGAAGAGAGCGCCGATTACTTCCGCGTGCTGGATGACTTCATTGTTAATACGCTGGGTGAACAGGCACGTAAGCATTATCAGATTATCATCAACGATGCGGCAGAAGTGGCGCGTGTGATGAAGAAAGCGATGCCGCAGGTAAAAGAGAATCGGCGCGAAACCGGCGATGCTTATAGCTTTAACTGGTCGATTCGCATTGAACCCGACTTGCAGGTGCCGTTCCTGCCAACCCATGAAAATATGGCGAACCTCAATCTTTACACTAACCAGCCACCCGAGAAACTGGCTGCCGACCTGCGCCGTGCCTTCTCAGGCATCGTTGCCGGTAACGTTAAAGAGATGGGCATCCGCGAAATCCGTGAAAAGGGACGTTACAAACTGCATGGCGATCCCGCCATCATGCATCGCATGGATGAGCTGCTGCAGGGATTCGTCGCACAGCAACGCATGAAACTGCCGGGCACCGCCTACATCCCCTGCTACGAAATAATCAAATAAACCAGGAGGCAGCCCCTGGGCTGCCCATACGCTCATGGCTCTTCATCTTGTTATTATTGACGCGTTGAATCTGATACGCCGTCTCCATGCGGTGCAAGGCTCACCTTGTGTCGAAGGCTGCGTGGCCGCGCTGCGCCAGGTATTGGGTCACACTCGTCCGACCCACGCTGTCGCGGTATTTGATGGCGAAGCACGTCATCAGGGCTGGCGTCATCAACTGCTACCCGATTACAAAAGCGGCCGCCCGCCGATGCCAGACGATTTACAGGCGGAGATGCCGGCGTTACAAGCGGCTTTTCGCGCCGCAGGCGTAGGCTGCTGGATAGCGGGCGAGGATGAGGCGGATGATTTAGCGGCAACGCTGGCAGTGAAAATGGCCCAGGCCGGACATCAGGCCACCATCGTTTCCACTGACAAAGGCTACTGTCAGCTGCTGGCACCTGAGATTTTCATCCGCGACTACTTTCAGAAACGCTGGCTCGATCTGCCCTTTATCGAGGCTGAATTTGGCGTACCGCCACAGCGGTTACCCGATTACTGGGGGTTATGCGGCATCAGCAGCAGCAAAATTCCGGGCATCACCGGCATCGGCCCGAAAAGCGCGAAACAGTTGCTGGCAGAATTTCACACACTTGAAGGGATCTATCAGAACCTGAACCAGGTGCCAGCCAAATGGCGGGAAAAACTCACTGAGGGTCAGCAGATGGCAGAGATCAGCCGTCAGGTGGCAACCCTGAAGCGGAATCTGGTGTTGCAGGGGAACCTGAATACGCTGCGTTATACCGGCTGAGTGCGGTTGCACTCAGCCCGGCGATTAACGTTCGTCGCGACGACCACCGGCTGCCGCCCAGATACGGCGCACATGTACCGTCACCTCTTCGCGGTCGTGATAGAGCTGGCGGGCGCGAATCTGTACGTTAATGCCATTCTCATCAAACCGTTCCTGCATCATTGCCAGATTCTGCGTCACCTCTTCATAACGCTTTTTCATAGGCAATTTAAGGTTGAAGATCGCCTCACGGCACCAGCCGTTGACCAGCCAGTCGGTCATCAGGTTAGCCACGCGTACCGGTTTCTCCACCATGTCACATACCAGCCAGCTGATGTTGGTGCGTGGCGGACGAAATTTAAATCCATCGGCCTTTTCGTGCATCACCTGGCCCGTATCCATCAGGCTCGGGGCCATCGGTCCGTTGTCCACCGCATAGACCATCATGCTGCGCTGGACCAGCTGATAAGTCCAGCCACCCGGGCAGGCACCGAGGTCTACGGCGTACATGCCGCTGGCTAAACGCTCATCCCACTCATCCGCAGGAATAAAGACGTGAAACGCCTCTTCCAGCTTAAGGGTAGAACGACTTGGCGCATCGGAGGGGAACTTGAGCCGTGGAATACCCATGTAAAATGGCGAGCTGTTTTCCCTGATGGAATAGCCGACGTAGCAGGTGCCCGGCGCGATGAAAAACACATGTACCACCGGGCGTTTAGGGCTTTCGTAGTTCAGTAAGATCTTGCTTTCACGCAGTGCCGCGCGCAGCGGCACGGTGAACTTGCGACAGAATTTTGTCAGCTCTTTTGCTTCGTTGGTGTCCGGCACTTCAACACGCAGTTCGCCGCCCTTCTCCACCACGCCGGTCAGCATACCGACAATCGGGGTAATGCGATCTTCCTGAGGCAGGTCACGTAGCATTTCGCCGACAACCAGTATTTGACGGGCAAAAATCAGTTCGTCAAACGGCAACTCACGCGCCAGCCGCTCAGCGTCTTCAAACTGATAGCACTCAAACAGCACGTAGCCGGAGTCATCTTTAACCCGTGGAAAGCCGTAGATTTCACTTTCAGCCGCTTTGGCGCTGATTTCCGCAGCACACTCTTTTTCGAAACCGGGACGACAATAGAGTAAAACTTTATTCATGGCGTTCTGCCTTTCGTTTAAGACGCAGCGCGCCAATCAACATCAATACCCAACCGGCGAGGAAACAGACTCCGCCCACTGGTGTGATAAAAACCCAAAACTTCAGATGTGACAGCGCCAGAAAATAGAGGCTGCCACTAAACAGCACGGTGCCGAGCGCCATCAGCGCGCTGCTCCAGTAAAACCAGATATTGGCACGGCGTAACATTGCGGCCCCCAGTCCCATCACCGCTAAGGTATGATAAGCCTGATATTCCAGCCCGGTATGAATCCAGGCCATTTCAGCCGCGCCAAGCGACTGACTTAGAACGTGGGCACCGAATGCGCCAAAAGCCACCAGCAGAAATCCGCTGATCGCAGCAAAAACAAACATGGCACGACTGGACATTAACCGATCCTCAGAGTCCTTTTGCATCGTAATGCAAATAAATCAAGACGTTATTATTGGTAACGAAAGTGGAATTTTTCTTGTTCGGTTGCGGCTTTTGCCAGGATCCACTGTCGGAAGGCGGCTATTTTACCCAGTTCTGCCTGACTGTCATGACAAACCAGATAAAAAGCGTTTTTACTGACTAATACATCGTTAAACGGGCAGATTAATCGTCCGGCTTCTATTTCGCTCTGCGCCATGACGTTATTCGCCAGCGCCACGCCCTGACCATGAATCGCCGCCTGCAATACCATGGCGCTGTGGCTGAAGATCGGCCCCTGCTGCACATTGATATGCTGCAGCCCCAGCTGCCGGATATAAGATTGCCAGTCACGGCGGGAGGCATCATGCAGCAGGGTAAACCGCGACAGATCCATCGGCGTTTTCAGCGGATTATCCCCGGTCATTAGCGACGGCGAACAGACCGGCAGCAGATATTCGGCATAGAGTTTCTCAACCCGCAGGCCAGGCCAGTTACCCCGTCCGTAAAAAATCGCCACGTCGACATCATCGGCCAGTTTCTCTTCGTCCCGGTCAACCGCCTGAATACGCACGTCGATTCCCGGATAAGCCACATTAAAGCTGGAGAGGCGGGGAACCAGCCATTGAATGGCAAAGCTCGGCAGTAAACTGACGGTCAGCGCACCCTTGGCACTGCGCGCCTGTAGTTTGCGGGTCGCTTCGTTGATCGCCGAGAAAATCTCTTTGATATCGAGATAGTAGCTTTGTCCTTCTTCGGTCAGTAACAACGAACGATTCCTCCGGCGAAACAGCTTTAACCCCAAAAAATCTTCCAGAGATTTAATCTGATGGCTTACCGCAGCCTGGGTGACAAACAGCTCTTCAGCAGCTTTGGTAAAGCTTAAATGGCGCGCAGCTGCATCAAAAACACGCAGTGCGTTGAGAGGAGGAAGGCGTTTCGACATGGTTTTCCGTATCCGGAGCGGCGAAAAATACACAGGCTAATACCAGGCGCTTACGTATTAGAATTTTTAATCCGAGACATTATAATTTGTCCGTTGAGGAACCTCCAGCAAATACCTATAGTTGCTGCACTTCCTGAGCCGGAACGAAAAGTTTTTAGATTTGTGAGTGAGTTCGCAGATTTTCTGAAAGCTTTTGGCTTGTGGTCGTGATGTTGTGTTTGCAATTTTTGATCCGACGATTGCGGATCAAACTCTTAATTCCTGTAGATTTACCCTGTCTGTCCATAGTGATTTTTAAATAGCACCGCAAACTGCGGTGCTTTTTTTTGCTGCTTATTTGCCTGACTCAACCATTTCTTTGACATCAGAGCGGTTGATTTGCTGCTCGTTGCCATTCGCATCTTTATAGCTGATCATGCCGGTATCATTATCGACTTTAGGCTTGCCGGCAGCCACAATGGTGCGTCCATCATTGGTATGCATCACGTAATTGCTAGAACAGGCAGTCAGGGTAAATGCCAGACTACACACGGCCAGTACTGCGGTAAGTTTTTTCATCTGCTATCTCCTTGTAGATTGATTGCATCAAACCACCCGCGTTACGCTAACCAGAGGCAGCCGATAAGTGAGATCGACTATATAACGTCCGATCGTTATGCGGGTTTGGTTCAAACCTTGCAATATTCAGCATAACGCGCTTTTCCAGCTTTGCCAGACGCTGACCATTCTTTCAGTTTGGTCCTAATTTTTCTCATCATGGGCCAGGCATGACCGCATTTAATCCCACCGCATTTCGCCAGCAATTTCCCGCGCTTGCCGACGCCGGCGTTTATCTCGACAGCGCAGCCACCACGCTGAAGCCGCAGGCCGTCATAGACAGCACGCAGCAGTTTTACAGCCTCAGCGCGGGAACCGTACATCGCAGCCAGTTTACCGCCGCACTTGCCTTAACCCATCGCTACGAGCAGTCACGAGACCAGGTTGCCCGCTGGCTTAACGCCGCTGAGGCTCGTGAAATTGTCTGGACGCGCGGCACCACCGAAGCCATCAACCTGGTGGCGAACGGCTGGCTGCGCCCGCGCTTACAGCCCGGTGATGAGATTGTGGTCAGCGAAGCAGAACATCACGCCAACCTGGTTCCCTGGCTGATGGCTGCTCAGGCGTGTGGTGCCCGCGTCGTAAAATGGCCGTTAGGGCCGGATCGCCTGCCGGATATTAGCCAGTTACCCGCCCTGCTCAACAGCCGCACCCGCCTGCTGGCTGTCGGTCAGATGTCGAACGTCACCGGCGGTTGCCCCGATCTTGCTCAGGCAATTCCGCTGGCCCATGCCGTGGGCGCTAAAGTCATGGTCGATGGCGCGCAGGGCGTGGTGCATTGTCCGCCTGATGTGCAGGCGCTGGATATCGACTTTTACGCCTTTTCCGGACATAAGATTTACGGTCCGATGGGCATTGGTGCGTTATATGGCAAAGCGGCACTGCTGGAGGCGATGGAGCCCTGGCAGGGCGGCGGTAAAATGCTAACGGAAGTTGATTTCAGTGGCTTCACGCCGCAACCGGTGCCGTGGCGTTTTGAGGCAGGCACCCCGAATGTGGCGGGCGTGGTGGGCTTGAGTGCGGCACTGAGCTGGCTGGCGCAGTACGATCTGCCCGAAGCGGAGCGCTGGAGTCAGCAGCTTGCGACGCTGGCGGAGGAGCAGCTGGCAGAATTGCCCGGCTTTCGCAGCTTCCGCTGTGGTAACGTCAGCCTGCTGGCATTTGAATTTGCTGGCCTGCATCACAGCGATCTGGTGACGCTGCTGGCTGAGCAGGGAGTCGCCCTGCGCGCCGGCCAGCACTGTGCGCAGCCGTTGCTGGCGGCGCTGGGCGTAAGCGGTACGCTGCGGGCTTCTTTTGCACCCTATAATAATGTGCAGGATGTTGATGCGCTGGTGCGCGCCATGAAGCACGCCATTTCGTTGTTATCGGAGTTTTGATTATGCGTTCATCGCTGTTAGCGCCACACCCGTTTGGCGAACAGATTACCGTTGCCAGCCTGAAAGAGAGCTTCAACCGCTTTCATCATTGGGAGGAGCGTTATCGTCATCTGATCCAGCTGAGCCGCCAGTTGCCTGCAATGCCGGAGGCAATGAAAACAGCGGAAATTGAACTGAGCGGTTGTGAAAATCGGGTCTGGCTGGGTAGCCAGTTATGTGAGGATGGCTCGCTGCATTTCTATGGAGAGAGTGAAGGACGTATCGTGCGCGGCCTGCTGGCAGTATTGCTGACCGCTGTTGAGGGCCAGACGCCGCAACAACTGCTGGCAATGGATCCCTTAACACTGTTTGATGAGCTGGGCCTGCGCACCCAGCTCAGTGCCTCCCGCAGCAGCGGCCTGCAAGCGCTGGCCGCTGCGGTAAAGCATTCAGCGCGTCAGGCGCTGACGGCGTCCTGACGGGCGGCGCGCGCCAGAAATTTCTTCAGCGCATGCGAAACGGCAACAAAGCCGAAGGTGGCGGTTACCATGGTGGCCGCGCCAAAGCCGGATGTGCAATCCATTCTCTTCGGACCCTCTGCGGTGCTGCGTGAAGCACAGACGCTGCCATCCGGCTGCGGATAGACCAGTGCTTCGGTAGAAAAGACACAATCGATGCCGAGTTTACCTTTGCTGCTTTTCACCACGCCCAGGCTTTTCAGTCGCTCGCGCAGCTTTGCCGCCAAAGGATCCTGAATGGTTTTCGCCAGATCAGCCACCTGGATCTGAGTCGGATCAATCTGCCCCCCCGCCCCCCCGGTGGTGATCAATGGGATCTTATTCCGGCGACACCAGGCGATCAGGGCCGCTTTAGGCCGCACACTGTCGATAGCGTCGATCACATAGTCGAAACCGTCTGCCAGCAGGTCGGCAGTGTTCTCTGGCGTAATAAAGTCATCAATGCAGATCACCTCGCAGTCAGGATTGATCCCGCGCAGCCGTTCCGCCATCACGTCCGTTTTGGCTTTACCAACGTTGCCCTGCAGCGCATGGAGTTGGCGATTGGTGTTGGTGATACAGACATCATCCATATCAATCAGGGTGATTTTACCAATACCGGTGCGCACCAGCGCTTCCGCCGCCCATGATCCGACGCCGCCGATACCGATGACACAGAAGTGTGCGTCAGCAAAACGTTGCAGCGCATCCTGTCCATAGAGACGCGCCGTGCCACCAAAGCGCTGATGCCAGGCGTCATTTAACACTTTCATAGTTTAACCTGTCACGTCGTGCGGGCCCGGAGGCCCGCAGAGAAGAAGTTAATTAGAGCCAAGAAGCAGTGAACCATTATTCCCGTTTTGCGGGCTGGAGAACAGCGGCTGTCCTGCACCCGGTGCGGCTTTGATCACCCATACACGTCCATAGTGATTATAGAAGCCCGCCAGATGCGCGGCGTCCGGGCCGATGCCCTGATAGATATCAAAGTGCTGCCCTTTAATCGCGCCCCCCACGTCGAGTGCCACCATCAGGCGCATCTCATATTTGCCGTTGAATTTGCCCTTCTCATTTAACTGCGGCACTTCAGCCAGCAGCACGGTGCCCGCCGGAATAATTGAGCGGTCAGATGCGACAGAGGCTTTCGCCACCAGCGGTACTGCGCTGGCACCGCGCACTGGCGTAAACGGCTCCGCCTTAAAGAAGACGAACGATGGGTTGGTTTCCAGCAGCGCACGTACCTCCTGCGGTGAGTGCGCCTGCGCCCACTGGCGAATCGCCTGCATCGACATATCTTCGCGCTTCACTTCGCCGCGATCGATCAGCTCTTTACCAATGCTGTGATAACCCCAGCCATTTTTACCGGCGTAACCAAAGAAACTCATCGGGCGGCCATCGCCAAAGTCGATGTAACCACTGCCTTGCACATCCATCATGAAGTTATCAATCAGCGAGTTGCTGTAGGCGATGATGTAGCGATCATCGAGTCCGCCACTATAGATAGAAGCGCGGCTTGGTAATTTTTCACCGCGTTTGCGCGGCGGCATGCGGTAGATTGGATACTGGAACTCACCCTGACGGGTGTAACGCGCTTCCACCACCGGCGTGTAGTAACCCGTGAACTGCACGTTACCGTAGTTGTCCGTACCCTCCATCTGCCAGGCATTGAGCCCATACTGACGAAGCTGTCGGGTATCAGCACCCGCCATCAGCCAGCTTTCAATCGCGCTGTATGTACCGTTCTGACGACTATAAAGGGCGGATGAGGCAGACTGAATCTGTCGAACCTGCTCGCCAAAGTCCCTGCCATTAACCGGCGCACCTTTGGCATTGGGCTGATTCACCAGCGCCAGCGGCTGTTCCAGTTTGCCATCTTTATATTGCTGACCGCGATCGGTCGGTTTAGAGCTACAGGCCGCCAGCAGCGTGATTAACGCGCCCGTGAGCGCATACTTCACCCAATGTGATTTCATTATTTTCTCTTTTTATAACTGTTCGCCCCGCGACGATAGCAAAGCCCCCGACAGAATGAAATGCATCCGCTTTGACGTGGCGCATATCAGTTCAATAATTAGTCAGATGGTTGAATCCTTCAGCAACTGGCTGTTAATTTGGCTTTTATCTTTAAAAAGGGGTTGCATCAATTAGCGCGGAGAGTATAGTGCGCTTCCACGGACGCGGGGTGGAGCAGCCTGGTAGCTCGTCGGGCTCATAACCCGAAGGTCGTCGGTTCAAATCCGGCCCCCGCAACCAATACTTCTGCAGCAGTTTTACAGAAGTCACAATGTGAAAAGTCGCAAAGCGCAATACGGACGCGGGGTGGAGCAGCCTGGTAGCTCGTCGGGCTCATAACCCGAAGGTCGTCGGTTCAAATCCGGCCCCCGCAACCAATACTTCTGCAGTTGTTTTACAGAAGTCACAATGTGAAAAGTCGAAAAGCGCAATACGGACGCGGGGTGGAGCAGCCTGGTAGCTCGTCGGGCTCATAACCCGAAGGTCGTCGGTTCAAATCCGGCCCCCGCAACCAATCATTTAAACACCTGAAAGGGTGTTTTTTTGTTTCTGCCGTTCCTGAGTTACTCTTTAGCCTCCCTGCGCCATAAAAAGCGCGCGGCTAGCCTTGCCTTCTACCCGCCCCCCTTTACCGATGGGCCAGCGCCGCCCCACTCTCCACATAAGCTTTGATGCCGTTCAGAATCGCCTCCGCGACCTGATGCTGATAACGGGTGGTTCGCAACTTTCGCTCCTCTTCCACGTTACTGATAAACGCAGTCTCCACCAGGATTGACGGAATATCAGGGGCTTTCAGCACCGCAAATCCAGCCTGATCTACGGTGCGCTTGTGCAGATGGTTGATGTGCCCCATGCGATGCAGCACCTCTTTGCCGAATTTAAGGCTGTCACTAATCGTCTGACGCTGCACCATATCGAACATGGTGTGATCCAGATAGCGGTCACCGCTTTTGCTGACGCCGCCAATCAGGTCTGATTCATTCTGGGTCTGAGCCAGGAAACGAGCGGCCGCCGAGGTGGCCCCGCGGGTTGATAAGGCAAAGACCGAAGAGCCACGTGCCGCACGACTGGTAAACGCATCCGCATGGATCGATACAAAGAGATCGGCGCGCTGTTTGCGCGCTTTGGCGACCCTGACGCGCAGAGGAATAAACACATCTTCATTGCGTGTCATATACGCTTTCATATTGGATTCTTTATCGATCAGCGCCTTAAGTCGCCGTCCGATCTTCAGCACAATATCTTTCTCGCGGGTCTTATATTTGCCGTGTGCGCCCGGATCCTCCCCCCCGTGACCGGGATCGATCATGATGATAATAGGACGATCGCGCCCCGCTTTGCCCGGCAACGGCGCCTGCACCCCTTCATCTTTCTCCATATCGCCCTGGTTATAATCTTTCAGTAAGGCCAGCAGCGGATCGTCTTCAATTGTGTTCTGACTGGGGTAGAGATCGACCACCAGCCTGTGATTGATCCCGGCGACCGGTGCCAGATTAAAGATTTTCGGTGCCACGTTACGTTTTAACTCCAGTACGACGCGCACCGTGTTGTTGTCGAACTGGCCAACCCGGGCATTTTTAATAAAGGGATCGTCGACCCGAACCTGCTTATCCACCCCTTTCAGAACCGGATTGAGATGCAGGCCCTGAATATCTATCACCAGCCGTTCAGGATTGCTCAGCGCAAACTGCTTATACTTCAACGCGACACTGGACTCCAGCGTCATGCGCGAGTAGGTGGATGAAGGCCAGATACGTACCGCCACAATGTGGTTCTTTGCCGCCATACCTGTTCGGCTGACGCTTAACAGCAGTAAGGCGCCTGTCCCCTGTAAAAATCGTCTGCGGGAAAAATGGGAATTAACGTCTGACATGCCGCTCCCGCTGCTGTGTTATGTGTAAAAAATCGCCTGTTAATAAAATGGCGGCGAAAACTTTACCGAATCCGCAGCATGATGTCACCCCGGAAACCCTAAATAATGCAGGCTGTTAGCGGCTTTGGCACCCGAAAAAACGTAAATTTTCGTCAGGATTAAGGCTTGCAAAATCACAGCTAAAAGCATAAAAATACAAAAAATACGAATAATCATTCACTGAGGGTTGGCCGTGAAGGAACGTAGTACTGAATTGGTTCAGGGTTTTCGCCATACCGTTCCCTATATCAATGCCCACCGGGGTAAAACCTTTGTCATCATGCTGGGTGGCGAAGCGATTGAGCATGAGAACTTCTCTGGCATTGTTAATGATATCGGTCTGCTGCACAGCCTGGGCATCCGCCTGGTGGTGGTTTATGGCGCACGGCCGCAGATTGATGCCAGCCTGGCCCAGCAGCAGCTGGAGCCGGTTTATCATAAATTTACCCGGGTGACCGATGCGCAATCGCTGGAGTTGGTGAAGCAGGCAGCCGGCCGGCTGCAGTTAGATATCACTGCCCGCCTCTCAATGAGTCTCAACAACACCCCACTTCAGGGCGCGCATATCAATGTGGTCAGCGGCAACTTCATTATTTCACAGCCGCTCGGCGTGGATGATGGCGTGGATTACTGTCACAGCGGTCGTATCCGTCGTATTGATGAAGAGGCCATTCATCGCCAGCTGGATAACGATGCTATTGTGCTAATGGGCCCGGTTGCGGTTTCTGTTACCGGGGAGAGTTTTAACCTGACCTCGGAAGAAGTTGCTACCCAACTGGCGATCAAACTCAAAGCGGAAAAAATGATCGGCTTCTGCTCTGAGCAGGGCGTGCTGAACAATGAAGGTGAAATCATTTCCGAGCTCTTCCCAAATGATGCGCAGGCCCTTATCGACGAGATTGAAAACGAAGGCGATTATCTTTCCGGCACTGTCCGCTTCCTGCGTGGTGCCGTGAAAGCCTGCCGCAGTGGTGTGCGACGCAGCCATTTAATCAGTTATCAGGAAGATGGCGCGCTATTGCAGGAGCTCTTTTCACGTGACGGTATCGGTACGCAGATTGTTATGGAGTCAGCAGAGCAGATCCGTCGCGCCACCATCAACGATATCGGTGGCATCCTCGAACTGATTCGTCCGCTGGAGCAGCAGGGCATTCTGGTGCGTCGCTCACGCGAACAGCTGGAAATGGAGATTGATAAGTTCACTATCATTCAGCGCGACAATCTCACCATCGCCTGTGCAGCACTCTATCCGTTTATGGATGAGAAGATTGGCGAAATGGCCTGCGTGGCGGTGCATCCTGACTACCGCAGCTCTTCACGCGGTGAGATGCTGTTGCAGCGCGTGGCGCTTCAGGCAAAGCAGATGGGTCTGAAAAAGCTCTTTGTGTTAACCACCCGCAGTATCCACTGGTTCCAGGAACGCGGCTTTACGCCGGTGGATATCGAGTCACTGCCGGAGAGTAAAAAAGAGATGTATAACTATCAGCGCCGTTCAAAAGTGTTGATGGCCGATCTCACCTGATTCATTCCATAAGGGACATGCACCACCATCGTGGTCTGTCCCCCCTCTTTTCAGCCGATTTCCCCCAGTCGATCCACCAGACCGCTGCGACGCTGCGTTTGCAGTTGCACGGCACGCTGAAACACGCTTGGTTCGCTGTAAATTGTCAGTTGCCGACGTGCGCGTGTAATCGCGGTGTAGACCAGTTCACGAGTCAGCACCGGCAGAAACTGCGTGGGCATCACAAGGGCGGTGTGATCAAACTCCGAGCCCTGCGATTTGTGCACCGTCATCACCCAGGCCGTTTCATGCGAGGGTAATCGGCTCGGCTGGATCGCCTTGATCGACCCATTCGGCAGTGGAAAAAAGACCTTCAGGTTGCCCTCTTCCTCACGCAGCGTAATGCCGATATCGCCATTAAACAGGCCGAGCGCGCTGTCATTTCGGGTGATCATTACCGGACGCCCGGCATACCAGCGGCTGCCGATGCCAGGACGCCGGATCCGCTGCAGCTGCATCAGTCGCTGCTCAATGCGCTGGTTCAGGCCCTGCACGCCAAATGGCCCATCACGTAATGCACACAGCAGCCGATAACGGCCAAAAGCCGCAATCACCTCAGCAGGTGGTGCCTGCTGTTTGATCAGTTGCAGGAAGGGTTGATAGCCCTGGGCGACCTCATCGAGCATTGTCTGATACGCTTCCGCGCTGTTCAGCGACTGGTAACTGACATCTTCAGGGGCCGCTGCAAACACCGCCCTGACCTGCTCTGCATCGCCACGGTTAATCGCTTTTGCCAACTGGCCGATGCCTGATGAGGCGTCAAAACGATAGCTTTTCTGCAGCAGACAGATGCTGTCACGTACCGCCGGTGCCTGCGCATCGTCACTGCCCTGCAGGGTGCAGCCGGTCAGCAGTGCGAGCTGTTCTGCCCGCGCCAGGCTGTAGCCGCTTTCAGTGCAGCGGCAGATATCGCCCAGCACCGCGCCCGCTTCAACAGAGGCCAGCTGATCGCGATCGCCCAGAAACACCACGCGGGCATGGGCAGGCAGCGCGGCGATCAGTTTTGCCATCATAGAGAGATCGACCATTGACGCTTCATCAACCACCAGCACATCAAGATGCAGTGGGTTACCGGCATGGTAGCGCAGTCGTTGAGTATCGGGCTGTGCGCCCAGCAGACGATGCAGCGTGGTGGCTTCAGCGGGGAAACGCTGCCGTTCTTCGTCGCTGACCACCAAATCCTGCAGTGCCCTGCCTAACGACTCGGTCAGACGTGCGGCAGCTTTGCCGGTCGGTGCCGCCAGCTGAATCCGCAGTGCACCGGGATTCAGACGAATCAGGGCGGCGAGCAGTTTCGCCACGGTGGTGGTTTTGCCGGTCCCCGGCCCGCCGGAAATGACCGCAGTCTTACGGGTTAGCGCTACGGCAGCAGCAATTTTCTGCCAGTTCTCTGGCTGGTCACCAAACAGACTGTTCAGCACGTCGCCGGCGGCACGCATATCAAACGCGGTTTTTACTTCCTGTGCAGCAAAAAAGTCGGCGACCCGGCCTTCGCTTTGCCACAGCCGATGCAGATATAAACGCTGGTTACTCAGCACCAGCGGCGTAACCAGGCTGCCGTCACTGACAGCCGACCAGTCAGCAAAGCGTAATGGCCAGTCATCTGGCGCGCCAGCAGCCTGCCAGATGGCCTGCGCCAGCGCAGGCTGACGGCCGGCAAACAGATTGGCTTCGCTAAGATTGCTCAACGGCAAACAGACATGTCCCTCACCCGCCTCAGCGCTGACGCAGGCGGCGGCAAGCAGCAGCGCAGGCTGTGATTCCGGGGCCAGCAGCTGGGCAAACTGAATATCCAGCGGCCGCAGGAGACGCTTGTCTACCGCCTGCAGTAGCAGACTTAGCATGTCACTCATAACATCTCCCCGGTTTCACCAAACAGTGCATCGATCTCATCCACAAAGGCTTCAGAAGGTCGGGTAGAAAAAATGCCGTTGTCCGGCGATCTGCCATCCATCCCGCGCAAAAACAGATAAATTACCCCCCCAAAATGGCGCTGATAACAGTAGTCCGGCAGACGATGTTGCAGATAGCGATGCAGCGCCAGCGTATAGAGCTGATACTGCAGATCGTAGCGGTGGCCAATCATCGCCTGAGCCATCGCCTCTGGCGTGTAAGCGGCGTGATTTTCCCCCAGCCAGTTCGATTTGTAGTCGAGCAGATAATATTTTCCCTGCCAGCGGAAGACCAGATCGATAAATCCTTTCAGCATGCCCTGCACCTGACGAAACTCCAGGACGGCGGCCTGCTGAGACAGGCTGTCGTGTCGGCGCAGCAGATCGTCAAGATCAGCCGCAGTCAGGAGATTGTTGATGGGCAGATAGAATTCCATCTCAATCAGGCGTTCGCTGCTTTTTATTGCCGATAGCGTCAGCCCCTCAGTGTTGAGCGGCGTATGTAAGACCCGCTCAATCCACTGTTCCAGAACCGGCATCCAGCTCAGCGGATAGCCATTATTCTGCAGTTGATCTTCCAGCCAGATGCGGTCCGGTGGTTTGGTAAAGTCGAGAGACTCAAACAGACCGTGCAAAAAAGTACCCGGGGCCGCACCGCGCGGAAAATGATGCGGCGTCAATGCCGCCTCTTCCCCCTTCTCTTCTTCGCCTGCCGCATCAATATCGAAGTTGGGCAGCGCATCCAGCAGCGGCGAACTATGATGCTGTTGCAGGCCTGAATAACTGGTTACCCGCCAGACATCCGTCAGCGCGCGGGTAACGTTGCGGCTGCTTAACGCCTCATCGCCGTGCTGCATGTCATGCCACATTACTCCCGGCAGTAAATCGGCTTCAACCAGCGCAATCCCTTCACCGGTTAACGCATTCAGTCGCTGACTCAGCTGCTGCGCATCAGCCGCCTCGCCCTGCTGCACCAGATAGCCCAGCGCGCTCTTGTGCAGATCACTGTCGCCCTCTTTTTTGCGGGTGCCCTTTATTAGCGGTGCGATGCCGACGCTGCAGTGATAGACAGAACGGGTCAGGGCCACGTAGAGCAGACGCAGATCCTCCGCCAGACGCTCCTCTTCGGCCAGCGCCAGACTTTGTACATCACCCTGTACATCCAGCAGCGCCGTGAAATTGTCGCGATCGTGATAAAGTGCGCTGGCCGCCTCGCGGAACCCGGCAGCAAACGGCAGCCAGACAAGCGGATATTGCAGCCCTTTTGATTTATGGATGGTGATGATCTGCACCAGATGGCGGTCGCTTTCCAGCCGCAACTGCTGACTGGAGGCCTGGCTGTTTGGCCGGGCAATCTGCTGCGCCAGGAAGCGTATCAGTGCGTGCGGACTCTCCAGTTGTACCGAGGCTTCCTGCAGCAGCTCTCCCAGATGCATCAGGTCAGTCAGGCGACGCTCACCGTTCGCCGAGGCCAGCATATTCTCAGCAAGCTGCCGCTTGATCATGACATCACGCAGCATCGGTAACACGCCGCGCTGATGCCACAGCTGCTGCCAGACGGCAAACTGCTCCACCAGCGCATCCCACTCGCGTTCATTCTGTGTCAGCGCGTCCAGCGTCGCCGCATCAATGGCAAAAACAGAGGTCGCCAGCGCGCTGCGCAGCAGCCGTTCCTGTTCAGGTGCCTGGATCGCCTGTAGTAACCAGAGTAATTCCCGCGCTTCCGGCGTGGTGTAGACACTGTCCCGGCTGGAGAGATAGACCGACGGAATCGACAGCGCATTCAGCGCGTCGCGGATTAAACCGGCCTCATTGCGACTGCGCACCAGCACGGTGATATCGGAAGCCCGAACCGGCTGTAGCGCCTCGCCTTTACCCAGCCAGGCTCGTCCCTGCTGTCCTGCCACCAGCCAGCGGCTGATATCGGCGGCACACTGCTGCGCCATAAACTGCTGGTAATCGCTGTTACCGACGCCCTCACCAGGCTGTAGCCAGAAACGTAACGCCGGTTGCTGCTGCTCGTCAAAAATCAGCCTCAGCGACTGATTGGGCGCAGCGGGCTTCACCGGCTGAAAGGGGATCGCCGAGAACAGGAAAGGCGAATCAAGCGGAGAAAAGAGGCGGTTAACGCTCTCTACCATCTCAGGTGAAGAACGCCAGTTGGTATCGAGTGTGTAGTGAGCACTGACTTCATTTCGGGCCCGCAGATAGGTAAAAATATCCGCGCCGCGAAATGCATAAATTGCCTGCTTGGGATCGCCAATCAGAAATAGTGCCTGTTCTGGCTGATTAATATAGAGCGAGCGGAAGATGCGGTATTGCTGCGGATCGGTATCCTGGAATTCATCAATCAGGGCCACCGGGAAACGCGCCCGGATGGTTTCTGCCAGCAGAACACCGCCAGGCTGCTGCAACGCCTCATCCAGCTTACTCAGTAAATCGTCAAAGCCTAACAGCGCACGTAACCGTTTCTCGCGCTGCATGGTGGCACGCACCTCGATTAGCGCCTGAGCAATAATCACATCCCGCAGTGACAGCGGTTCTGCCAGAAACTGATCAATCGCCTCAAACAGCGAATGACGCGGAGCTTCGCCCTTTTTGGTTTTCTCATCCAGTACCTGCTGCCCAAAGCGCTCCAGCTCTTTGGGTAGCTGATAATCCAGCGTATCGCTGCTGGCCCACTGCGTGACGCGGGCGACCCAGTTGGGCAGATGTTTACTGCTGTAGCTGCGCTTATCCACGCCCGAGGCACTGATAATCCTCTCAATGTCGGCGCTGATCGCCTGCCACTGCTGCTTGATAGCTTTGATGCGCGCCAGGTTGCGGGTGTGGCGTGATTCCAGCGTCTCATCGGCTGCGGGCGGACATTTCAGTTCTGGCGACTCCCCCTGTAGCCAGGGGCGCAGCGTAGCCAGCAGGCTGTCGGGTCCGCTCCACTCTGTGGCGATGACGCGTGCCACATCCAGACTCAGTGGATAGCACTGACGACGCCAGAAATCGGCGGTCGACTGTTTCAGCAGCGCCTGCTCATCTTCAATCAACTCCTGTTCGAACAGCATGCCCGATTCAAAGGCATTGAGATTGAGCATTCGCTGACAGAAGCCGTGAATGGTGAAGATGGCAGCTTCATCCATCTGCCGTTCAGCGGCCAGCAACTGCGCTGCGGCCTGATTCAGGTCTGGCATCTGCTCCAGCAGTAACTGATGCATCGGATTGCTGCTTTTGCCACGGATACAGGCCAGACGTAACTGATGAATGTTCTCGCGGATTCGCCCGCGCAACTCAGCGGTTGCAGCCTCGGTAAAAGTCACCACTAAAATTTCTTCTACCGAGAGCGGTCGGCTGTACGCGTTTTCACCGCCCAGTCCCAGCAACAGGCGCAGATAGAGCAGACCAATGGTAAAGGTTTTTCCGGTGCCCGCTGACGCCTCAATCAGCCGCTCGCCTCTGAGCGGCAGCGTTATAGGATTCAGAGAAACGGAAGGTAACTGCTTCATTGGGTCTCACTCTTTACCGACAGCGACTGCTGCAGTTGCGCCACTTCATTCCAGGTTTTCCAGCTAGGCTGGCGGGCAAATTCAATTTTGCCATTGCCGGTGCCTGCAATCTGCGAGGTCATCACCATGCCCTGGTGCTCGATCACGGCCTGCCGGAAAAAGTTTGCCAGGCTGGCCGGGGTTAACTGCTGAACCTGCTCTATCACTTTTTGCCGGGTGTTAAATTGATCATTCTGCCGATCAAAGTCGCGGCTAAAACGATCCGCTTCCTCAAAGAGCGTTTGAGGTCGCTGTTGCAAATCATTGATCATCGCCTGCTGATACTGCGCAAAGTCTGCCTGGCTCATGCTGCGCAGACGTTTTTCCGCCTGTGGATAGAAGGCCCGGTAGCGCTGCAACAGCCAGCCCGGTTGTTTACTGTTACTTTGCAGCAGGAAGCCGATGCCCCACTGACGACCCACTGGCATCTGAAAGGCAAATACCGCGTAGCCAAGCTGCTCTTTGGTCCGCAGCTGATTGTAGAACCAGGGCTGCACAATCTGGCTCAGCATAGAGCTGTGCGCCATGCTCTGATATTCACTGTATCCCAGTGGAACATAGAGAGCGGCAAGGGCAGAGTCGGTGCTGCTGCCCTGCTTTTGCAGGTTGGCTTTCAGCGGTTTTTTAATGGTCACATACGGGCTGTGCCAATCGCGGGTCGCATTACTCTGCATCTGTTGTCTTAGCTCGTGTCCCAGCTGCTTCACGCTCTCAGCACTGAGATTACCCACCACCAGCATCTCAGGGATGGCGTCACGGAATAGCGTGTCGCGGTAGGTCGTCACATCCTTAAGTGAGAGTGTACTTACCAGCTTGCGGCGGGTTTCGCGCTGGGTATAAGGCAGCTGCGACAGCAGTTGCATCGGCTGAATCGCCTGTTCAAACGCCTTGCCTTTTTCCGCCGCGTCCAACTGCTCCAGATACCAGGATTTGGCCTGCTCCAGCTGCTGCTCTGTCGGCTGGAAACTGGCATAACCTTCTACCAGTTTCTTCAGCAACGTTGGCAGGCGCTGAGTGAAACCGTTGGCGCTAAACACCAGCCCTTCATCTTCACCGGTTGAGAAGCTGATGCCGCCCACTGAGGCCTGTGAGTTAAGTTCATCCAGCGCCAGGCTTGAGAGGTAATCATTGAGGCCAAACAGCACCTGCTGACGGGCATCGCTAATGGCGTGCCTGTTGCGTAACGCCAGGGTGATCGCCGCTTTTGGCTCGTCAGAATAAAAACGGCTGGGCATCCAGTAAATGCGCATACCGTCTTCGTTATCCAGCCTGACCGGGTGCTGATACGTTTTACCGTCTGACGGCAATAGGGTGAAGTCATCCGGGATATAAGGGTTCAGCGCGGGCATCGCCAGCGTAATCTGGCTGGCACGTTGCTGCCAGTCTGCAAAGGTTTGTGGGGTGATCTTCTCAACCTGATACGGCGCATCAACAAAATAGGCTGTTTTGTTGTGCGGCTCCTGCGGGCTGGTATACCAGATGCGCGCATTCTGCGGGGTCATCTCCTCCAGCCGGGCTTTAATCGCGGCGGCATCGTACTGGTCCGCCAGATAAGGCGCATCCAGCGTGTGTTCAACCGGCACGCGCAGCATGGTATCGACCAGCCATTCGATGTAATCCATATCGCGGGTGATGGAGGGATAGCGGAAGTCGAGCGCCAGCACGTGTGAAACTTCATCGAAATAGCGCCTGTCATCGGCCTGCTGACGCAGCAAATTGATGTAGCTGAATATGGCCGCTACCACTTCGTCCCGCTGTGCCAGTCCTTTATCGGTGAGTGATGCGGTAATCGCAAATACACCACTGTTACGCTCGGTCATCGGGTCAGCGCCCGCATTGACCCCGTCGGCCAGCCCCTGCTTTTGCAGCCAGTCAGTCAGCGTGTTTTTGCTGCGATTACTGAGTAAGTAGCTAATCAACGTGTCGGTTTTACTGCGGAATCTATCGCTATTGTTGGCAATGCGGAATTCAATTTTGAGCTGCTTGCGCGGCTGGGCCGGAACGTAATGAATGATGATGCCCTGCTGCGCATCCGTCACCACCGGCACCGTAATTTCCGGCACGCTGGCATCATGATTTTTCACCCGGCCAAAGGTTTTCGCCGCGATCGATGCCATCTCCGGCAGCGGTTTGTTGCTGTAGATCACCGCCTTCATCAGGTTCGCGGAGTAATGGGTGTGATAAAAATCCAGCAATGCCTGATGCAGTTGGCTGCCGGGCTTATCTTTTAGCGTCTCAAGATTGCCGCCCGAGAAACGTGACGCCGGATGCGCCGGGTTCAGGGTTTCTGCGCCGACCTGGGCCATACGCAGGCCATCGCGCGATCGCGCCATGGTTAGCTCGGCGTTCACGGCATGGCGCTCACGGTCTGCGTTAACCGGATCCAGCAGCGGCTCAGCCACTGCATCTGCCAGTCGATCAACCGCCGGTTCCAGCGAATCATTTTCCACTTCCAGATAAAAGGCAGTGCGGTATGAGGCTGTACTGGCGTTGTGGCTGCCGCCATGCTTTTTCAGGAATTCGGCCAGGTTGTCCGGCTGCGGGTAACGCTTTGAGCCCATCAGTACCATATGCTCAAGGTAGTGCGCCAGTCCCGCCTGCTGGTCGGGATCGTCCAGCGATCCTATCGGCAGCGTCAGCGCCGCCAGTGATTTAGGTGCGACAGGATCGGAAACCAGTAACACCGTCATCCCGTTATCAAGCCGGATAGCCTGATAGTGGCGGGGATCCTGTTCACTTTTGCGAATGGTGCCGTTAACTGGCTGCCAGCCTGATGATGCCTGCCCCAGTGCTGTACAAGCCACCAGGCTTAACATTAGCGACGCTATCCAGCGTGCGTGTACCCGCATGTAAACCCCTCTCGTTTCCCGATAAGCCGCCAATGTCTGACGCGGCGGCTCAAAGCAGAGCAAAATTTCTGTGTAATGAGTCAGTAAGCAAAACTACTCTCTGACCTGCTATTCATCATCCTGATGTGCAGCAAGCACCGGTAAATACCAGCGCTGTGCCGCCTCAGTTATTTGCTTCAATTGTGGCTCATCCAACACCCGGCAAAGACGTTGCAGGTAGGGATCGCTGCCTTCACCCTCAACCTGATAGCTGCCTGACCAGGCCGTCAGCAGGCGATTACGCGCCTTGAGCCGGGTTGCCTCGTCAGTCAGTAACTGCTGACTTTTTTTGTCATAGCTGGCAGTCAGCCATGCGCCGCCAGTCTTGTTAAGCAGCATCAGCGGCTGACGCATCCCGGTGAGATAGCCGCTGACATACTCATTCAGCGCAGCAATGGCCTCTGTCTGCGGCACGGCAAGGAAACACCAGCGGCTCTGCTGCCGGCCAAACATCCGGCTGCTGCCGGTGCCTCCCAGCGCGCAGTAAACCAGATGCTCCAGCCAGAGTAACACTCCGTCGTTCATGTTGAGCACGCCAGGCCGCCAGCGCAGCAATCCATCACTCTGAACCTGCGTCAGCCAGCCGGTTAAGCTAACCTGCTCCAGTTGCAGATTCACTTCCCAGCTCTCACCGTCGCTGCGCTGAGTGACCACGTCTGCGGCCACTTCCTGCATCTCATCACGCTGCGCCTGCCAGAAAAGCTCACCAAACGCACCATAGGGCAGATTACCGGCTGCACGATGGTGCGAATAGAGACGCTGGGTGTCCTCGCCTTCGACCAATGCATTCAGCAACTGCGCGTTGATCTGGTAACGCTCCAGGTTGTCGAGCGCAAACGGTTCACTGTCGGGCAGTTCATTCTCCTCCAGCCAGAAACTTACGCCGAGCCGCTGATGGAACCAGGCACGAACCGGATGTCGCCAGAAGCGCAGAAACGCCTCCAGCGTCAGCGCATCAATTAACGGCATCTCAAGCGGCTGAACAAAATCGGGTTGGGGCTGCCCCGTGCCCTGCGCGGCAGGCAGCCACTCGCGGGCAAAACTCTGCAGTCTCGCAGCAGGCTGGAAGTTTTCTGCGGCAAACGGCATCCTGCTGTGCAGGTGCTGCAGGTGCATCTGCACCCGTTCGGCACTCTCATCCAGCTCAAGATGACCCTCGCCGTCCAGATAAAAACTCTGTCCAATGTAATCCAGCAGTTCTGTGACCAGCACCGACGGGTAGCGTTCCGTATTATCCTGAATCGCCCGACCGATGTAACTGATGTAAAGCTGTCGCTGTGCTGAGATCATCGCCTCAAGAAAGAGATAGCGGTCGTCATCGCGGCGGCTGCGGTCGCCTTTACGGGACTGCTGCTGCATCAGATCAAAACCTAACGGCGCTAAGGTACGCGGATAGACGCCATCGTTCATGCCCAGCAAACAGACCAACTGAAAAGGAATGGAGCGCATCGGCATCAGGGTACAGAAGTTGATCTGTCCCGCCAGAAATCGCTGGCTGATGCGCTGCTGATCAAGCCGGCTCCGCAAATCATCGCGCAACAGTGCCACCGGAATCGCCTCGTCAAACCGGGCATCCATGCCATATTCAATCAATTGCCGCCATTGCTCTTCCACCAGCAGCAAAGCGGCCTCTGTTTCTGCATCAGGGCTGAAAAAGGCGTTTAGGAGTTCCCGACACATTGGCAGCCAGGCCGCCAGTGGCCGGGGTACGGCCAGCAACTGTCGCCAGTGATTAAGCCGTGAGAGCAGATCTGCCAGATGTCCCGCCAGCTCTCCCACCAGACCACTCGACTCGTCATAAGGCAGAATCCCTTCCCAGTCTCCGTTATGGCTCTCCATCGCATAACCCAGCAGCATACGTTGCAGGCCAAAGCGCCAGGTATGCTGACCGGTAATCGGTAACGACAGGGCTTCTACGCTGGCATCATCCAGCCCCCAGCGTACACCCGACTCACTGACCCAGCGTCGCAGTAAACGCAGGCCGCTTTCATCAATGGAGAAGTGGGAAGCCAGCGCTGGGACATCCAGCAGCGCCAGCACATCCTCAGAGACAAAACGGCTGTCAGGTAGTGCCAGCAGATGCAGAAATGCCACAATGGCCGGATGAGCCTGACTGGCGCGGCGATCTGAAATCGCAAAAGGCAGATAGCGATCGGCAGGCGCATTGGCGAATACCGCCTGAATAAAAGGGGCGTAGGCGTCGATATCGGCCACCATGACAATAATGTCACGCGCTTTCAGCGTTGGATCGGCCTCCATCATCGCCAGCAGATGATCCTGCAATACTTCAACTTCACGCTGGGCGCTGTGGCAGACCTGTATGGCAATCGAGCGATCCTCAGGATCAAGGCAGCGCTTCTGATCGCTGTGTGCCAGTTCCGCCGCATTCAGTCCGATGATGGCGTTATCCTGCAGATTGAGAAGATCGTGCTGCATGCAGTGCAGCACGTTGTCCGGCTCAACATCCACAAACGCATCAATATCGTCGTTTGACTCCATCTGACTAAGAAGAAACAGGTTGTCACGTCCCAGCTTGCCCCATGAGGCGAGCAGTGGATTGGTCAGTTGCTGTTCGCCGGCGTCGTTAAACAGCGCCGGTGCCTGCTCTGCATCCCGGAAGAGTCCGCATGATTCATCTGTCCCATGGCGTCGGCGCTGACGGCTTTGCAGTTTCGCCAAAAAGGCATAATCCTGAATATCGCCCCAGTAATCGCGGCAGGGATTGGTGAACAGCAGATGGATGTCGATGTGACGTCCCAGCGCCTGCAACGCCTGCAGATAGACAGGCGGCAGTGCAGAGATACCACAGATGAAAACCCGTTTGGGCAGGTTTTCCGGCGTGCTTTTCGCCTGTTCCAGCGTCTGGATAAATCGCGCATAAAGGTTAGCGCGGTGCCATTCAGGCTGGCGCAGGGTCTGAGTATAACTGACCAGATCGCGCCACAGTGCGGCTTGCCAGCGCTGCGCTTCACCCAACTCCTCAATGGTTTCGCCGCGTTCCCAGCTGTTGAGCCAGTCAGCACGATAGACCAGATACTGGTCGAACAGATCGGCCACGCGGGAGCTGAGCTGAAACAATTTGCGTTTATCGCCGTCGTCATGGAGGTAGTGACGTAAAGAGGTGAACTCTTCATGTTCCAGCATCACCGGCAGCCGGTGCATCAGCTTCCAGCCCATGCTGGCCTTACTGAAGGCACTTTCTACCGGGATATCGGGCAGTACGCGGACGAACATCTCCCAGATAAAACTGGCGGGCAGAGGGAATTCGATATTGGCAGCAATACCAAAGGTTTGCGCCAGCTCCATTTGCAGCCATTGCGCCATACCTGGACTCTGCACCAGCACCATTTCTGAGGCGAAAGGATCATCAAGAGGATCATGTTTAATCACCGCAGCCGCCAGAATCTTCAGCACATCAAGCTGATTTGAGTGATAAACGTGAAACATGAAAACTCCTGTGATAACTCAGAACATGACGGCGGTATTGCGGCTCTGTCACTTTACCGCGTATCGCGGTTGAAACCCATCAAAAGGGCGACCCGCGACGTTTAACATCGCAGCCGTGTCAGGGTGGCTCTGCGCTGATAAGGCCCCGTCACGTCAGCCCGTTCCAGGGTGCAGCCTGAAGGGCCGCTCTGCTGTTGCAACGTTGAGGACCAGCCGGGATTCTCATGCCCCATCAGTTGCTGCTCAGCAACCCGCCAAGCCTCACGTTGATACCACTGCTGGCTGAATCCCACTGCCAGTACACGATGATAGTGCAACAGCGTGCTGCTGCTTAATGCCATTAACAGTAGAGCAAACAACACTTCTAACAGGCTGAATCCACCGCGCTTACTGGCAGGTTGCAGGAGGCGTGAGCGGACAGTAGTCGATCCAGCCGTGCGGCAACGCTGTAATCTGATCACCCCGCAACCGGACCCAATGCCAGACCGCCATGCCGCTGCCGCTGGCCTCACCTTTAAGCAGACCTTCATCCTTTTCACCTCTCTGTAAACAACTGCGCCAGCCCTGGCGATCATCCTGCTGACAGCGGGCCGTCTCACTGGCTGGCCAGCTTAGGGATAAGCCCCATTGCAGCGCAGACTGTGCCCGCCAGAAATCCTGAACGAATTGCTGCTCATCAGCCAAAAGTCGCATTCCCTGCTCTGACATCCTGCGGCTGGCATGTAGCGTAAAGCTACCGATGACCATAATCATCAACACCATGCCAAGGGCGCTGCTGCCTTGCTGCTTCACAGGTTTTCTCTCTCAACCCAACTCTCCACGGTTTCAAGCCAGTGACCGGCCCGCCCCTGTAGTACTATTCTTACCTGCGCGCCCTGCCAGCTGATGCTGAACTGCTCCAGCGTCATAAAGGCCGGATCGGAGAGCCGCTCCCAGCCCGCTGAGTCACACTGATCAACACCGCGCTGCATCTCTAGCTGTTGTTGTCGCAGGCGATAACCGTAATAGTCACTCTCTCCATGGCTCACCGCTTCCCATTTACCGTTACTGTTCTCATCCCAGCGTAACAGCAGACAGTTCTCACTGATTTTCAGTGCGCCATTGCCACACTCACCATGACAATATCCGGCTCGCCGCACCGCCTTTTCCAGCGTCGCCATAATCTGATGTAACTCCTGACGCAGCTGCGCCCGTTGCAGCAGACCGGCGTTCTCAGCTAGCAACAACGGCAGAAAACGACCAGCACTTAACATCACGACTGCACTGATTGCCAGCGCGATGAGCATTTCCAGCAGGCTGAAACCGGCGATTTTCAACGGCATGTCTCCTCATCCGTCATGCAGAGGCGAATACGGGATCTGGCCGAAATAATCAGCCTTATGCGTCCGGCGCTGTTGCCCAGCTCAATGCTGCCCGCCCGGGCTACATTGCGGCGGCCATAGAAACCCGGCTCCCCCCGGATGCCATAAAGCTCCACGCCAGAATATGGTGCCACGAAATGCAGCCTTTTCCCGTTACTACATCCCGTAGCAGGGAGTCTTCCGGCACCGATGCACCAGGGATCGCCAGGCTGCGACCATAAAACCAAATCGCTATTTTGCCGGTTGGCCTGGGCACGCAGTCGTAAGAGAAATACCTGCAGTTGCTGAGCGCTGTCGCGCAATTGCTGTCGCTGTTGCCAGCCCTGCCAGCCATGGAGCGCGGCAAGACTCAGCATGCCGGCAATCACCATTACCAGCAGCAGTTCCGGCAGGGTAAAGCCGCGTAAGTATGCTGTTTTCATAGCCCCAGACTGCGGGCTATAGACAGGTGAAACAAGGCGTGTTGTCGCAGGCTGGAAAGCGAGTCGCAGAGAAAAGGCGCGGCATACAGGCAGTGGCAGATGCATGCGAGGGGTGCTGCAGATTTACCGATGTGAGGACAAAAAAAAGCCCCGGCGACGTGCCAGGGCGTTATCTATCTATCGCGAATTAAATGGCGACAGGCGCTTTGATTGCGGGATGCGGATCGTAGCCCTCAATCTCAAAATCTTCGAACTTATAGTCAAACAGTGACGCCGGTTTGCGTTTGATCACCAGCTTCGGCAGCGGACGCGGTTCACGAGTCAACTGCAGGCGCGCCTGCTCCAGATGGTTGCTGTAGAGGTGCGTATCACCGCCAGTCCAGACAAAATCGCCCACCTGCAGATTGCACTGCTGCGCCACCATATGCACCAGCAGTGAATAGCTGGCGATATTAAACGGCAGACCCAGGAAGATGTCGCACGAGCGCTGATACAGCTGGCAGGAGAGCTTGCCGTCCGCCACGTAGAACTGGAAGAAGGCGTGGCAGGGCGCCAGCGCCATCTCACTCAGTTCACCGACGTTCCAGGCAGAAACGATAATCCGGCGTGAGTCGGGATCGCGCTTCAGTTGCGCCATTACCTGGCTTAACTGGTCAATTTCCTGGCCACCAGCCGTTCCCCAACTACGCCACTGTTTGCCATAAACCGGGCCGAGATCGCCTTGCTCATCCGCCCACTCATCCCAGATTGAGACGTTGTTTTCCTTGAGATAACCGATGTTGGTGTCACCTTTCAGGAACCACAACAGCTCATGAATAATCGAACGGATATGGCATTTCTTGGTGGTGACCAGTGGAAAACCATCCTGCAGATTGAAACGCATCTGGTGACCAAAAATTGAAAGCGTACCGGTGCCGGTACGGTCAGCTTTTGGCGTGCCTTCGTGCAGCACATGTTGCATTAAATCCAGATACTGTTTCATTTTTCCTCGCGAAATTGTGGCTGCGGGCGACGACGATACGCCCAGATCATCATAATAATACCGGCAACAATCATCGGCACAGAGAGGATCTGTCCCATACTGATTCCGCCTTCAAACAGGCCAAGCTGGGCATCCGGCTGGCGGAAGAACTCAACGATAATACGGAAGGCACCATAGCCTATCAGGAACAGGCCAGAGACACTGCCCATCGGGCGTGGCTTGCGAATAAACAGGTTCAGGATAATAAACAGCACCACGCCTTCCAGCGCCAGTTCATAGAGCTGAGAAGCATGACGTGGCAGCACGCCATAGGTGTTGAGCAGTTCCTGATATTGCGGATTGGTGGCAGCCAGCGCCACATCTTCGCTGCGGGAGCCAGGGAACAGCATGGTATAGCGGAAGCCAGGATCGACGCGGCCCCAGAGCTCGCCGTTAATGAAGTTACCGAGACGACCGGCGCCCAGACCAAACGGGATCAGCGGCGCAATGAAATCAGATACCTGGAAGAAATTACGTCTGGTACGGCGGGCAAAGATCAGCATCACCACAATCACCCCGATCAGGCCACCGTGGAACGACATGCCGCCATCCCAGACTTTGAACAGATAGAGGGGATTCTCCAGGAACAGCGGTAAGTTGTAGAACAGCACATAGCCGATGCGCCCGCCCAGGAAGACGCCGAGGAAACCGGCGTAAAGCAGGTTCTCGACTTCCTCTTTTTTCCAGCCGCTGCCAGGCTGATTTGCACGGCGTACCGCCAGCCACATGGCGAAAACAAAGCCCACCAGATACATCAAACCGTACCAGTGAAGCGAAACCGGTCCGATCGAGAAGATCACCGGATCGAACTGCGGAAATGCAATATAGCCGTTATTCATCATTCACCGTCTATTTTTTCAACCCTGAAAAAGGGCGTTGTCAGCCACGTAAATTAAGGCTGCGCATCATAGCACAGCCGGTTTTATGAATTGTCGCGCAAATGTAACGCGGATAACGCGTAAAGCCTGGCCCGTCAGGCGTACATTGTTGCAGTCAGTCTGGCCACAGACAGTGCGGAACAACCGGAGCGTACACGTCGTACGTGAGGACTGTGAGCACTGCCCAGGGCCAGGATGGCAAATAAATAGCCTGCCCCGTCAGGCGGTTAGCGCCCACCACGGATCAAACCGCCCAAGCCACGCCGCTCCATAAAGGCCGAGACCTGATGGCGAACTTCAGTGGCGGTGTGAGCATTCATCCCCTGCTCGCTGAGCTTCTGCGTTTCTTCATGATCCAGATGACGCAGCAGGTATTTAACGCGCGGGACGTTTTTACCGTTCATGCTGAGATGGTGATACCCCAGGCCCACCAGTAACGCAACGCACATCGGATCGCCCGCCATTTCACCACACAGGCACAATTCCAGATTAGCCAGACGGGCTTCCTGCGCGATTGCATTCAGTGCGCGCAGCATCGCCGGATGCAGCGAATCGTAAAGGTTAGCGACGCGGGTGTTGTTTCGGTCCACCGCCAGCAGATATTGCGTCAGGTCGTTGGTGCCGACCGAAATAAAATCGACCCGTGACGCCAGATGCGGGATCATAAAAAGCATCGACGGCACTTCAATCATGATGCCAATACGCGGCGCGGGAATTGCATAGCCCAGCATCTCTTCCACTTCGCGTCCGGCGCGATCGATCAGCTTTTTCGCATCGTCGATCTCGTCGATATGACTGATCATGGGCAGCAGAATACTGAGATTGCCGGATGCGGCATTGGCACGCAGCATCGCGCGCACCTGCACCAGGAAAATTTCCGGCTGGTCAAGCGTAAGGCGGATGCCGCGCCAGCCCAGGCAAGGGTTCTCCTCACTGATCGGCATGTAGGGCAACTGTTTATCTGCTCCCACATCCAGCGTACGCAGCGTCACAGGCTTGTTGTGAAACAGCTGTAACATGCCCTGATACTGCGCTACCTGCTCCTCTTCGGACGGGAAGCCGCTCTGCAACATAAACGGAATTTCGGTGCGGTAGAGGCCGATGCCATCCACCCAGCTGCCCAGCGCCTGCTCATGTTCCGGGCTTAATCCGGCATTCAGCATCACCTGCACGCGTTCGCCACTTTTTAGCTCACCCGGTTGATCGACCACGCCTTCCGCCATTTTGCTCAGCGCATTCTCTTCACTGATCAGCCGCTGATACTCCTGCACCAGCACCGGCTCGGGATCGATCAGCAGCTCACCGCGATAACCGTCGACGATCAGCAGACGCTTGTTGAGCTGATGAGGCTGGATATCAGCGCCCATGACCGTCGGAATCCCCATGGCGCGGGTCAGGATCGCCGCATGGGAGTTGGCTGCGCCATCACGCACCACCACGCCAGCCAGCCGCTCCTGCGGCAGTTCAGCTAAGGTGGTTGCAGTCAGTTCATCAGCCACCAGCACAAAGCGTTCCGGCCAGGCATTGGTGCCAACCAGGGTGTCATCGAGGTGAAACAGCAGACGCTGGCCCAGTACTCGCAGATCGCCCGCACGTTCACGCAGGTAGTTATCAGTAAGGCTGGCGAACTGTTCAGCAAACTTCTCGATCACCTGTTTCACCGCCCATTCCGCGACCGATCCGCGCTCGATTTCATCAAACAGATCTTTCTTCAGACGCGCATCGGTTAACAGGTGGGAGTAGAGGTCGAAAATGGCTGCGCTCTCTTTCTGTGCGCTGGCGCTGAAACGTTTGCTGAAACGACGAAATTCACTGGCCGCTTCGCTCATGGCGAGCGACAGACGCTCACGTTCACGCTGAACATCCAGCGTTGAGGCGGCCGATACCTGATCGAGCAGAGGCTGCGTTTCATCGACCCAGCCCGGCGCCACCGCTACGCCAGGCGCTGCCGCAATAGCGCGAACCCGCGTCTGCCGGAACTGACCAAACAGCTGCCCCATCTGAGATTGCGACAGCAGCGCTGCCATCTGGGTAGCCAGCGTGACCAGGAATGACTCTTCGCTTTCATCAAACTGACGGTGTTCGCGCTGCTGCACCACCAGCACGCCAAGGAGCTGGCGACGGCTGATAACAGGTACGCCGAGGAAGGAACGATAGCGTTCCTCTTTGACTGCGGGGATATATTTAAAGCTGGGGTGACTCTGGGCGTCAGCAAGGTTAATCGGTTCGGCCAGACGGCCAACTAAACCGACAATCCCTTCGTCAAACGCCAGGGTCACGGTGCGGCCACGCGGTTTTTTGAGTCCGCGCGTCGCCATCAGGTAATAGCAGCGATGATCGTGGTCGGCGAGGTAAACGGAACAGACTTCCGTTGCCATCGCCAGACAGATCTCATTGACCAGGATGTCGAGTGCTTCATTGAGACGCGGCGCACTCGCCACTTTTTCTACAATTTCGCGCAACTGAGTGAGCATAAAGGGCGTGGCCTATCCTCTCTTACGTCGATGGGCAGGATGATTTCGCTGCCCCGCACTCTCCTGCATAGACATCACCACGCCAGCGAATTCCTTCATCACCCGACGATAAACGTCGCGCTTAAAGGAGACAACCTGACGCACCGGATACCAGAAACTGACCCAGCGCCAGCCATCGAACTCCGGCGTGCTGCTGTGCTGCACATTGATATCCGCGTCATTACACATTAACTGCAGAAGAAACCACTTTTGTTTCTGGCCGATACATACCGGCTTTGTGTCCCAACGCACCAAACGTTTTGGCAACTTGTAACGCAACCAGTTGCGGGTAGAGGCAAGTATTCGAACATCTTTCCGGTGTAAGCCGACCTCTTCGAACAGTTCGCGATACATCGCCTGTTCTGCGGTTTCACCGGGATTGATGCCTCCCTGAGGAAATTGCCAGGAGTGCTGTCCAAAGCGCCTGGCCCATAACACTTGTCCCTGCCGGTTACAGATTACGATACCAACATTCGGGCGGTAGCCATCATCATCGATCACCGGACTACCTCAAAGCAAAATTTGAATGGTCTGATTGTTTCACACTCCTTACAGGCGGTAAACCACTGGATTCATGGGGGGTTCAGCCATCCATGCCGGGATAACTCACAGAAAAGGGCAAAGTTATAAACAAAGACCGCAGAAAAGATCGATCTTATTCACCTTTTCTGTGGATAGCTTTGTGCAGAACGCGGGAGTTAACTGAATAACCTTTTCGCCGTGCGCGGAAAGGACGAAAAAAGGGCACAGTTCATCTATATGATTTTTAATCAAATTAAATCTTTCAGACTTGCCATGAAACTTTCATAAAACGCTATTAATTTCGCGGCAACGAACAATTGATTAAAATTTAGGCACACAGCTTTTTATCCACAGATAATCGCTCAGGGTTAGGCCAGAGCGATGAAATTATGGTCAGATAGTGAAAAGTCAAGGCTGTAAATGGAACCAGTACCGCACGGATAAGGTGGTTATCCCATTTTTCTGTGGATAACCGGGCTGCAGATCCTGTTCATTGTTGCGGGTAAACTGGGATAACCCTGACTCACTGTGGATAGCGCAAGTTCAATCCGCTTAAAAAAGCATGATCTATCATGTTATTATCGATCCCTTGCCCGGTTTATTTTAGAAAGACAATTTACTCACCCGTCACTGTACAAATTTTAATCATTGTAGGTTATTAACATGAGTTACCAGCCAGGACCACCCGAAGATGAAATCGGCCTGCTGGCACGCGCGCAGGCTTTAGCTGGATTAACCCTGGAAACGCTGGCCGCTCGTGCTAGTTTGCCAATGCCTGCGGATCTTAAACGCGATAAAGGCTGGGTCGGCATGCTTCTGGAGTGGCATCTTGGTGCCAGCGCGGGCAGCAAAGCAGAACAGGACTTTGCCCATCTGGGTATTGAACTGAAAACTATCCCGATTGATGCGCAGGGAAAACCGCTGGAAACCACCTTTGTCAGCGTCGCGCCGCTGACCGGCAACAGCGGCGTGACCTGGCTCACCAGCCATGTGCGACACAAGCTGGCACGGGTGTTGTGGATCCCGGTTGAAGGCGGGCGTGAAATACCGCTGCGAGAACGCCGTGTCGGCGCGCCGCTGTTATGGAGTCCAAATGCGGAAGAAGATGAGATGCTGCGTCAGGACTGGGAAGAGCTGATGGATATGATTGTGCTGGGGCGTGTTGAGCAGATTACCGCACGACATGGGGCCTGGCTGCAGATCCGCCCAAAAGCCGCCAACAGCAAAGCGCTAACAGAGGGGATCGGCGATCAGGGCCAGCCAATCATGACTCTGCCACGCGGTTTCTACCTGAAGAAGAGTTTCACCGGGCCACTGCTGGCGCGCCATTTTCTCCTCTGAATCTCGCCGTCCGCGTTGACGGGTCGCAATTTTGTGGGAGATCGGCGAATTGAATGCGTATAATCGCCGTTTACTTTTCGTTTAGGATTGAATGTCGGTATGTTTGAGTGGATTTCCGATCCCAACGCCTGGCTGGCGCTGGGCACCCTGACCATCCTTGAGGTGGTGCTGGGTATTGATAACATCATTTTTCTGTCGCTGGTGGTCGCTAAACTGCCAAAGCATCAGCAAGCCAACGCACGCCGCATTGGGCTGATGGGCGCGATGCTGATGCGTCTTGGCCTGCTGGCTTCTATCGCATGGGTTGCGCGTCTGACTAACCCGCTGTTTACGCTGATGGATCATGCATTCTCGGCACGCGATCTGATTCTGCTGTTCGGTGGACTGTTCCTGCTGTGGAAATCGAGCATGGAGATCCATGAAACGATCGACGGTAGCGAAGGTGAACACAACACCCGCGTCCATTCGTTCCTTGGCGCGATTGTACAGATCATGATGCTCGACATTATTTTCAGCCTCGACTCGGTGATCACGGCTATTGGCCTCTCCGATCATCTGTTCATTATGATGGCGGCGGTAGTGATTGCTGTACTGATGATGATGTTCGCTGCACGCGCCATCGGTGAATTTGTTGAACGCCATCCGTCAGTGAAAATGCTGGCACTCTCATTCCTGATTCTGGTCGGATTTACCCTGATTCTGGAGAGTTTTGCGGTCCACGTACCAAAAGGTTACATTTATTTCGCAATGTTCTTCTCAATGGCGGTTGAGTGTCTTAACCTGATGCGCAGTAAGAAAAAGCACGCCTGAGAAAGTCAAGGGCGAGCCTGCTCGCCCGGTTATTTTCAGATTCCTACGATTAACCCCGCCGGCAAAACCATTTATTACTACACTGTTTGCACTTGACGATTTGTGAGGATAAGGCGTGATGAAAGGGTTGGCAGGCGTAGCACTGGTAATGGTAACCGCCGCATTTTTAAGTGGATGCAGTTCTGATTATGTCATGGCGACCAAAGATGGCCGGATGATCATGACTGAAGGCAAGCCGAGCATTGACAAAGAGACCGGTCTGGTGGAGTACACCGATCAGACGGGTCACGCGGTACAGATTAACAGCGATGAGGTCTCAACGATCATTGAACGTTAAGTGCCCGACTTAATCACCTGCCACCGATTCCCCGCTGGCAGGTGATTTCCCCGACTTTTCCCCCTTCCTTCCCCGCCATTGCTCGCGCTATAGTCCCTGAGGACACAACATTCCATTCCATAAAGAAAAGGAAGCTGGCAATGCACTATCATCGTATTCCCCACAGCACGCTGGAAGTGAGTCAGCTGGGGTTGGGCACCATGACGTTTGGCGAACAGAACAGCGAAGCCGACGCTCATGCTCAACTGGATTTGGCTGTCCGTTCCGGCATCAACTTTATTGATACCGCCGAGATGTATCCGGTGCCACCGCGCCCGGAAACCCAGGGTCTGACCGAACAATATATTGGTAGCTGGCTTAAACAGCGCGGCAGCCGCGACAAAATCATTCTCGCCAGTAAAGTGGCTGGGCCATCGCGCGGCAATGATGCTTCGATTCGCCCGGATATGGCGCTGGATCGTAAAAACATCCGCGCGGCACTTGATGCCAGCCTGAAACGCCTTAACACCGACTACCTTGATCTCTACCAGCTGCACTGGCCACAGCGTCAGACCAACTATTTTGGCAAGCTTGGCTATCAGTACAGTGAAACCACCGCTCAGGTAACACTGCTGGAGACGCTGGAAGCGCTGACCGAACAGGTGCGCGCCGGTAAAATCCGCTATATCGGGGTGTCGAACGAAACCGCGTGGGGCGTGATGCGTTATCTGCAGCTGTCGGAGAAACATGAACTGCCACGCATCATCAGCATTCAGAACCCCTACAGCCTGCTGAACCGTAGCTTTGAAGTGGGTCTGGCCGAAATCAGCCAGCATGAAGGCGTTGAGCTGCTGGCGTATTCCAGCCTGGCGTTTGGTACGCTGAGCGGCAAATACCTTAATGGTGCGCAGCCTGCGGGCGCACGTAACACGCTGTTCAGCCGTTTTATCCGCTACAGCGGTGAACAGTCACAGCTGGCGATTGCCGAATATGTGGCATTAGCACAACAGCATCAGATCGATCCATCGCAGATGGCGCTCGCCTATGTGCGTCAGCAGCCGTTTGTGGCCAGCACGCTGCTGGGTGCCACCACGCTTGAGCAGTTGCAGATCAATATCGACAGTTTCAATCTGACCCTGAATGCAGAGATCCTGGAAGGCATTGAGGCGATCCACCGTCGTTATACCTATCCAGCACCCTAAGCGCCTTGTTGCCAGCCGCCGCTGTGCCGGCTGGCCTCTCCTTACAGATCGCGATAATAGAGTTTTACAGGCTTATCGGGATACTCCAGCGCTTCTCCCTGTAGCAGCCAGCCAGTCCGTTCGTAGTAGCCGCCAAACGTTGACCATAGCCATAACCGTGGATAGCTCTGCGCCTGTGCATAGTCAATGACATGCTGCTGCAACGCCTCACTGATACCTTTACCCCGTTCCGGCTCATCCACATAGAGCGCCGCCAGCCAGGGAACGAGATCCTGACGGCTGATCAGATCGCAGCGCCAGAATCCCACGGTGCCGACTGCCCTGCCCGCCTCCACGGCGACAAAGGTGACCGGAAAATCGGCACCGATCAGGCTGCTGTTCACCACGCTGGCGAAGAACGCCCGGCTACTCGCTTCGCCAAATGCGCGCCACTGCCAGTCGATAATCTGATCGGCAAACCGGGGCACATCGCTGAGCGGTACAATTTCAATCACATCCGTTTCCTTTAAAAATGGGCAATGCGTCCGACGTCAAGATATTGCGGCAGCCTGTGCCAGGGAATGTCATCTCTTCAGAGATTCCGGACCGATACCACCCATTGTACGGAATACGGTGAGAAAGACAGGCGGCACGGTAGCCGCCTGAATGAGGTGATTAGCTGATTTCCAGTGCCAGCAACGACTGAATAGTTTGCGCACGGCGAATTTCGCGCGGCTGGCCCTGCTCAAACAGCACTTCCGGGATCAACGGACGGCTGTTGTAGTTTGAGGACATGGATGCACCGTAAGCCCCGGTGTCGTGGAACACCAGGTAATCGCCAACCTTTGCCGCCGGAATCGCGCGCGGTTCGACCATGCCGCCCTCCAGCTGGGTAAAGACATCACCCGACTCGCATAACGGACCGGCCACTACCGTGTCGAGGGTCTGCTGCTCATCAATCGCGCGCTCATCGCCCGCCATCAGCGAGATATGGTGATAGCTGCCATACATTGAGGGGCGCATCAGGTCACTGAAACCGGCATCGACCAACACGAAGTGACGGCTGCCCATCGACTTCACCGCCCGCACCTGTGATACCAGCACGCCAGCTTCGGCCACCAGGAAACGGCCCGGTTCGATCTCCAGTTTTACCGGGTGACCCAGATGCTGAGCAATACGCTGCCGCGCTGCGTCCCACAGACCAAAATAGTGCTCGGTATCGATCGCCTCTTCGCCATAGCGATAAGGCACCGAGAGGCCGCCGCCCGCGGAGATCGCTGTCAGATCCTGACCCGACCCCATCACCAGTTCGACCATCGCATCACAGACCTGCTGCAGATGCGCATAATCCACGCCGGAGCCGATATGCATGTGAATGCCCACCAGCTGCAGGCCGTGCTGCTTAATGGCTGTCAGCGCTTCGGCTAAATCGCCGTGCCAGATACCGTGCTTGCTGTTTTCGCCACCGGTATTGGTTTTCTGACTGTGGCCGTGACCAAAACCAGGGTTGACCCGCAACCACACTGCGTGTCCCGGTGAAACTGCGCCAAGCTGATGCAGCATATCGATCGAACCGGCATTGACGGGCACCTTTAACGCGGTAACCCGCTCCAGCGTTGGCTGATCGAACAGGTCTGCTGTGAAGACGATTTCGTCTCCGCCTGGCTGATAGCCGGCGGCCAGCGCACGTTCGATTTCGCCCAGCGATACCGAGTCGACTTTCACGCCTGCCGCGCGCATCAGGCGCAGGATATGAATATTTGAGCAGGCTTTCTGCGCAAAACGCACGACATCAAACGCCTGCAGCTGAGCAATACGCCCCTCAATAATCTGTGCATCATAAGTCCAGAATGGCCCGGCATAATGGCGTGCCAGCGGCAGAAGATTCGCGGCGTTGAGGGCGGTTTCGGTACTCTGTAAGGAACGTGGCATAACAATTCTCCTGTGGCGATAACTGCATTAAGCCAGAATCGTGTCATAGCGAAAAATATCTGTTTTAATAGCATCTATTCAGAATGGATATAGAGCAATTGCGTGGCGAACATTAACTGGCGACATATCGAGATTTTTCATGCGGTGATGACCAGCGGCAATCTGACTCAGGCCGCCACGCTGCTGCACACTTCACAGCCGACCGTGAGCCGGGAACTGGCACGTCTGGAACAGCAGCTGGGATTACAGCTGTTCGAGCGGGTTCGCGGTCGTCTGCAACCCACGGTGCAGGGATTACGTCTGTTTGAAGAGGTGCAACGCTCCTGGTACGGGCTGGATCGCATCATGGAAGCGGCGGAGGGGCTGCGCCAGTTCCGTCAGGGTGAACTGTCGATCGCCTGCCTGCCGGTTTTTTCGCAGTCGCTGCTGCCACCGCTGTGTCAGCCTTTTTTACAACGCTATCCGGATGTGAGCCTGAATGTGATTCCGCAGGAGTCGCCACTGCTGGAGGAGTGGCTGTCGGCACAACGCTACGATATCGGATTAACCGAAACCCAGCACGCTCCGGCCGGTACTGACCGCCTTGCCCTGCTGACCTGCGATGAAGTATGCGTATTACCGCAGCATCATGCCCTGAGTCAGCGTACAGAGCTGACGCCGCACGATTTTGCTGGCGAACAGTATGTGAGCCTGTCGCGCAGCGACAGCTATCGTCAGCTGCTGGATGCGCTGTTTCATGAGCAGGGAGTAGAGCGGCGACTGGTGATGGAGACGCACAGTGCCGCTTCGGTGTGCGCCATGGTCAGAGCGGGGGTGGGCATTTCGATTGTGAATCCGCTGACGGCGCTGGATTACGCCGACAGCGGTGTGGTGATGCGTAAGTTCAGCGTGGCGGTACCGTTTACCGTCAGCCTGGTGAGGCCGCAGCACCGCCCTGCGTCGGCGCTGGTCGATACTTTTGTCAGCCATCTGCAACAGCAGGTGGCTGACTTTCCGGCACGCATCGCCGCCCGCCTGGCCGCCCGCCTGGCCTAAGCGCGAACCCTGGCGGCTGCACGGCCCGATTTGCGGAAGGTGATCAGGCAGACCAGCAGGCCGATTGCCGCCAGTGCAGCGGCAGCAACCGGCACCGCCGTCAGGCCATATCCACGGCCAATCACCGCACCGCCGACCCAGGCACCCAGCGCATTGCCAATGTTAAACGCCGAGATATTCAGGGTTGAGACCAGGTTGGGTGCCTCTTTACCGTGACGTACCACGTTGATCTGCAGGCCCGGCACCGTTGCAAAGGTCGCCATCGCCCACAGGAACAGGGTGATCTCCGCCAGCCACAGCGCATGGCTGGTCCAGCTGAACAGCAGCGAGAAAATGGCGATCAGTGAAAAGCTAAGGATCAGGCTGAAGGAGACTTTCCAGTCAGCCAGTTTGCCGCCAAGAATATTGCCGGCCGTCAGGCCCGCGCCAATCAGAAACAGCGTCCAGCTAACGCCGCGATCGCTGATGCCGGTCACCTCTAACAATAGCGGCGCAATGTAGCTGAACAGCGCAAACATCGCTGCCGCAAAAAACACCGTCATCAGCAATGACAGCCACAGTTTCCCGCTGGCCAGTGCGCCAATTTCACTCGCCAGGTGAACCGGCTTTTCCTGTTTATTGTTGGGCAGACTCACGATCAGGGCGATAAACGCCAGCACGCCGATCACCGCCACGCCCCAGAAGGTAGCCCGCCAGCCAAACATCTGTCCGAAACTGGTCCCCAGCGGTACGCCCAGCACGTTGGCTAAGGTCAGTCCGGTGAACATCAGTGCGACAGCGGAAGCCTGACGACCGGCTGGCACCAGACTGGCAGCGACCACCGCACCAATCCCGAAGAAGGCCCCGTGACACAACGCGGTGACGATGCGTGCCAGCATCAGCAGGTTATAGTTGTAAGCCAGCGCGCACAGCAGGTTGCCGACAATAAATATCACCATCAGCAAAATCAGCGTTTTTTTGCGCGGCAGTCTGGCTGTCAGCAGCGCCATAATCGGCGCACCCATCGCCACGCCGAGCGCATAGCCGCTAATCAACCAGCCCGCCGACGGGATCGATACCTGAAGGTCACGCGCCACCTCCGGCAGCAATCCCATAATGACAAACTCGGTGGTTCCGATGGCAAATGCACTCAACGCCAGCGCCATTAATGCTACAGGCATAACACTCTCCCAATCCCATTTGCAGGTGAACCACGCAGATGCGTAGCCCCTCGACGCTTATTAAAATTTGATCTGCGTCACGGTGAGTATTACAGCACAGCCCTGATTCGCGACATAGTCTGCGCGCAGCAAAGGATTATTGCCGCGGCAGCAATAATCCTGCCGCTTTGCCAGAACAAATCGCTCTGCCAGCCTGCGGACAAAGCCCGAAAAACCCGTAAAGCGCGAATCACCTGGCGTCAGGTTGTCATTTCCCGCTAACCGGTTACGCTTTTTAGTGCGTAATTAATTAATAAATCCGTAACGTTGCCGATATATCCCTTATCAATTGCCAGGTGATGTAATCAACTTCTGACGCAGGGAGAGAGAATGCAACGACTCATAGCCTTAATGGTTTTTGGCTTAACCGGCTGCTCGGTGGGTCATTATGAGTACAGTAAAGAAGCGGAAAAACGGGTCGATATGACCGTGACTGGCATTCCCACCGTGCTGGGCTTAGGCACGCTCGGTACCACCATCCCATTGACCCCGGAGTACAGCCTGACCGCCGCGCACGTAGCGAAATTTTCGCTTTACCGGGTCAAAGCCTGGCATCCGGAATGCGATCTGGCGGTGGTCTACCACAAAAACAGTGAAATGAACCTGCCACCCAGTTTCCGCAACAGCCATATCGGTGACCAGGTCAATCTCTACGGCTACAGTTTTATTTCGGCAATGCCGGTCAGTTCCAGCGGTCAGAACCTCATTAATACCACGCTGGCGAACAGCTGGAATAAGCCGGACTGCGTCGTAGTGGCGGCGAATGCGGGTGTGGTTAAAGGCATGTCGGGTGGCGCGGTTTATAACGCCTCTGACGATACGCTGGCGGGCGTGATTATCGGCTACAGCAATAACATTAATGACAATCTTAGCGGCAAGACACTCTATAAGAACGTTGCGCTCTATGTACCCTATGCACGGTTCCAGGCCTGGCTGAATGGCGTGATGAAAACCTGATGGCCGCTGAACCGACAGATGTAAAAAAGGCCGGAGGATCCGGCCTTTCTATGACTCACAACGATTACTTGCTACCTGGACGCAGTGCCGGGAACAGAATTACATCGCGGATAGTGTGGCTGTTAGTAAACAGCATCACCATACGGTCAATACCGATGCCCAGACCGGCGGTTGGCGGCAGACCATGTTCCAGTGCGGTGACATAATCTTCGTCGTAGAACATCGCTTCGTCGTCACCAGCATCTTTGGCATTTACCTGCTGCAGGAAACGCTCAGCCTGATCTTCCGCATCGTTCAACTCGGAGAAACCGTTACCGATTTCACGACCACCAATGAAGAACTCAAAGCGATCGGTGATTTCCGGATTCTCGTCGTTACGACGAGCCAGCGGGGATACTTCAGCCGGATATTCGGTGATAAAGGTCGGCTGTATCAGATTGGCTTCTGCCGTCTCTTCAAAGATCTCAGTTACGACGCGGCCAAGACCCCAGCTCTTCTCCACTTTAATGTGCAGTGATTGCGCAATCGCCACCGCTTTATCAAAGTCTTCAAGATCGGCCAAATCCGTTTCCGGACGGTATTTCTTGATCGCTTCACGCATGGTCAGTTTTTCAAAAGGCTTGCCGAAATCAAACTCCTGTTCACCGTAAGGCACTACCGTGCTGCCGAGTATATCCTGCGCCAGTGTACGGAACAGGCTTTCAGTCAGCTCGATCAGATCTTTGTAATCCGCATAGGCCATATAGAGTTCCATCATGGTGAACTCTGGGTTATGACGTGGCGAAATACCTTCGTTACGGAAGTTACGGTTGATCTCGAACACGCGATCGAATCCGCCCACCACCAGACGCTTCAGGTAGAGCTCTGGGGCGATACGCAGATACATGTCGATATCCAGCGCATTGTGATGGGTGATGAACGGACGCGCAGACGCGCCGCCAGGGATCACCTGCATCATCGGGGTTTCCACTTCCATGAAGTCGCGGCCCACCATGAACTGACGAATGCCGGCCATGATCTGCGAACGAATTTTGAACGTGTTGCGAGATTCCTCGTTGGCGATCAGATCAAGGTAACGCTGACGGTAACGGGTTTCCTGATCGGCCAGGCCATGGAACTTGTCTGGCAGCGGACGCAGCGCTTTGGTCAGCAGGCGCAGTTCAGAACAGTGAATCGACAGTTCGCCGGTTTTGGTTTTGAACAGTTTGCCGCGCGCGCCGAGGATATCGCCGAGATCCCACTTTTTGAACTGCTCGTTGTAAATCCCTTCAGCCAGATCGTCACGCGAGACATAAAGCTGAATGCGGCCACCCACATCCTGCAGAGTCACGAAAGAGGCTTTACCCATGATACGACGGGTCATCATACGTCCGGCGACGCTGACTTCGATGCCGAGATCTTCAAGCGCTTCGTTGCTCTTCTCGCCATAGCTCTCATGCAATTGCTCTGAGAGGCTGTCACGACGGAAATCGTTAGGAAACGCCACGCCATTTGCACGCAGCACGCTCAGCTTTTCGCGACGCGTTTTCAGTTCGTTATTTAACTCAACGGCGGCGTCAGCGCTCTGCGGTTGTTGTTCAGACATGTCGGTTCCTTATAACCCTGCTTTTAAACTAGCTTCAATGAATCGATCCAGATCGCCGTCCAGCACCGCCTGGGTGTTACGCGTCTCTACGCCGGTGCGCAGATCTTTGATGCGTGCATCATCGAGAACGTAGGAACGGATCTGGCTTCCCCAGCCGATGTCGGACTTGTTGTCCTCCAGCGCCTGTTTCTCAGCATTTTTCTTTTGCATCTCAAGCTCGTACAGTTTTGCTTTCATCTGCTTCATCGCCTGATCTTTGTTCTTGTGCTGAGAACGATCATTCTGACACTGAGTGACGGTACCGGTTGGAATATGGGTAATACGTACCGCAGATTCTGTCCGGTTAACGTGCTGACCGCCCGCACCTGACGCGCGATAAACGTCAATGCGCAGATCGGCTGGATTAATGTCGATATCGATATCGTCATCGACTTCCGGGTAAATAAAGGCGGAGCTGAATGAGGTGTGACGACGGCCGCCGGAGTCAAACGGGCTCTTACGCACCAAGCGATGCACGCCTGTTTCAGTGCGCAACCAGCCAAAGGCGTAGTCGCCTGAGACGCGAATGGTCACAGATTTAATGCCTGCAACTTCACCTTCAGACTCTTCAATAATTTCGGTTTTGAAGCCTTTGGCTTCAGCCCAACGCAGATACATACGCATCAGCATGCTGGCCCAGTCCTGCGCTTCGGTGCCGCCGGAACCCGCCTGCAGATCAATGTAGCAGTCGGCGCTGTCATACTCGCCAGAGAACATGCGACGGAATTCCAGCTCGCCCAGCTTGCCCTCAAGCACATCCAGCTCGGCAACCGCTTCGTCGAAAGTCTCTTCGTCTTCCGCTTCTACCGCCAGTTCAAGCAGACCCTGCACATCTTCCAGGCCTTGCGACATCTGTTCCAGCGTCTGGACGATCGCTTCCAGCGAGGAGCGCTCTTTGCCCAGCGCCTGAGCGCGCTCAGGTTCGTTCCAGACATCAGGCTGTTCCAGTTCGGCATTTACTTCTTCGAGGCGTTCTTTCTTGGCATCGTAGTCAAAGATACCCCCGAAGAACGTCGCTGCGCTCACTGAGGTCCTGAATACGGTTTTTGACCGGGTTAATTTCAAACATGGCTTTTGCGTCTTTCTTATGTTCGATGGGACAGGAAAATTAACGCACAAGTTTACCCGAAACTGACGGCAGATTGTAGCGCTGAGACAGCGGGCTGATGCCAGGGCGGCGTGATGCGTCACATTTGCTTATCGGCCGAGAGTAAATCCTCTCACAATACAGATAGCGCAGGCGGGAATCAGGCTGACGCGCATCTGCCGTGACCGGAGACACGCGCACCATACCGAACTCAGTTCAGCGGCCAGAGATGGCTGATGATCAGCTGTACCGAGCGGTTACCCCGATACTCATTGATATCCAGCTTATAGGCCAGTTCGACCTGACGAATGCTGCTGTCGGGCCACAGCGTGGTATCGACATTAAAGGCGATCCCATCGATCAGCGGACCGCCGTTCAGCGGTTCGACCATCACTTTCAGATGTCGCTCGCCCACCAGCCGCTGTTGCAGTAGCTTAAATTTGCCATCGAAAGCGGGTTCCGGGAACGCCTGGCCCCAGGGACCCGCTTCGCGCAGCATCTCAGCGGTCTGTAGCGAAAACTCCTGCGGCTGCAACGCGCCATCAGACCAGATGATGCCCTGCAGAGATTCGCCATCCAGCCACTCACCGACCAGATCGGCAAAGCGCTGACGAAACTCTTCGTAGCGTGCGGTTTCCAGTGATAAACCTGCCGCCATGGCGTGACCGCCAAACTTCAGCATCAGGCCGGGGTTAAGCGTATCCAGACGCTCCAGCGCATCGCGCAGATGCAGACCGGCAATCGAGCGGCCCGAGCCTTTCAGCGTGCCGTCGCCCGCTGGCGCAAAGGCGATCACCGGACGATGGAAACGCTCTTTCAGACGCGAAGCGAGGATCCCCACAACACCCTGATGCCATTCGGGATGATAAAAGGCCAGCCCCAGCGGCAGATTGCTCTGCTCACGTTCCAGCGCCTGACACAGCGCCAGCGCTTCGCTCTGCATCCCCTGCTCTATCTCTTTGCGCGTCTGGTTCAGCGCATCCAGCTCACTGGCTAACATCCGTGCCTGGCTGAGATCGTCAGTCATTAACAGCGCCACGCCCACCGACATATCGTCGAGCCGGCCTGCGGCATTGAGCCGTGGCCCCAGCGCAAAACCGAGATCGCTGGCCGCCATCTGACGCGCATCGCGATTAGCAATCTCCAGCAGCGCCCGGATGCCTGGCCGGCATTTTCCCGCCCGGATGCGGCTAAGTCCCTGCCACACCAGAATGCGGTTGTTGACGTCAAGCGGCACCACATCGGCAACCGTGCCGAGTGCTACCAGATCCAGCATCTCCGCCAGATTCGGCTCGGTGCGGGTGGTGCCAAACCATCCCTGCGTGCGCAAATGGGCGCGAAGCGCCAGCATCAAATAGAACGCAACGCCCACGCCCGCCAGTGCGCGCGAGGGGAAATTGCAGTCGGTCAGATTGGGATTAACGATCGCCTCAGCAGCCGGTAAGGTCTCGCCCGGCAGGTGGTGATCAGTAATCAGCACCGGAATGCCGTGCTGATGCGCGCACTCAACGCCAGCGTGTGAAGAGATGCCGTTATCGACCGTCAGGATCATCGCGGCGCCTCGCGCCCGCGCCTGCCCGACCACTTCAGGACTGAGGCCATAACCATCTTCAAAGCGGTTAGGCACCAGATACTGCACATTGCTGCCGCCCATGCTGCGCAGCGCCATAACCGTCAGCGCGGTACTGGTCGCACCATCGGCATCAAAGTCACCCACCACCATAATGCGACGCCCATCCAGCAGTGCCTGATGCAGCAGTTCAACTGCGCTATCAATCCCGCTCAGGGACTGGAACGGCAGCAGATTTTTCGCACCGCGATCCAGCTCTGCAGCATCGCGCACGCCGCGTTGCAGATAGAGTCGTTTCAGCAGCGGCGGCAGCGTGGCCGGTAGCGCATCGTCAACCTTCGCCTCACGGCGACGGAGTTCCACATCCTGTTTTACCACCGATTAACCACCACGTTTCTGATTGTCCAGCACCTGCTTCAGCTCCTGCGGCGACTGATAACCCGGGATCATCATGCCGCTATCAGTCAGCATTGCGGGCGTGCCCTGAATGCCGAACAGCACACCCAGTTTATAGTGCTGGGCAATATCGATTTTACAGCTATCTGGTGCGGCCATCTTCGGCGCATTGCCTTTCATTGCCTCATCAAACGCTTTATTGCGGTCAGCGCTGCACCAGATCGCTTTCATCGCCGGTTTGATCTGACCATTCAGCCCTTCACGCGGAAACGCCAGGTAGCGCACGGTGATGCCCAGCGCATTGTAGTCTGCCATCTGCTCATGCAGTTTATGACAGTAGCCGCAGGTAATGTCGGTGAATACTGTGATCACGTGCTGCTCTTTTGCCGCTTTATAGACGATCATTTCCGGCACCAGCGCCTCGACTTTTTTATCCAGCAGTTGGTTGGTGACGTTGACCGGCTGTTTACCGCTGACGTCGTAGAGCGGTCCCTGGATCATATGTCTACCGTCGTCGGTAACGTAGAGCACGCCGCTTTCTGACAGCACGGTTTTAAACCCCGGCAGCGGTGACGGGCTGATCTCCGTCTGGTTCAGACCGAGCTTTTTAAGTGATTGCTGAATGGCGCTGTCATCGGCCTGTGCCAGACCGGAAAAGGTGCTGGCTAACAGGGCCAGCATGGCAAAATGCTTGTTCATTTTTGTCCTTATCGCCGCGGTTCAGGCCCGCGGATGGTGTTGTTGATGCAACTGACGCAGGCGCTCAGTGGCGACGTGCGTATAAATTTGCGTGGTGGAGAGATCGCTGTGTCCCAGCAGCATCTGTACGACACGCAGATCGGCACCGTGGTTCAGCAGATGGGTCGCAAAGGCATGGCGCATCACATGCGGTGATAACTTTTCGCTGTCGATGCCCGCCAGCGTGGCGTAATGCTTGATGCGATGCCAGAAGGTCTGGCGCGTCATCTGCTGCGCCCGATTACTGGGAAACATCACGTCCAGCGTCTGACCGTTGAGCAGCCACGGACGACCATGTTCCATATATTGCTCTAGCCAGTAAACCGCTTCTTCACCTAAAGGCACCAGCCGCTCTTTATCCCCTTTACCGATAACCCGGACAACGCCCTGGCGCAGACTGATGTCGCTGAGCGTCAGGCCAATCAGTTCGGAGACGCGCAGGCCAGTGGCGTAGAGCAGCTCCAGCATCGCTTTGTCGCGCAACTCCAGCGGAATATCACTATTTGGTGCCTGCAACAACCGCTCAACCTGCGCCTCGCTGAGATCTTTCGGCAAACGCTGCGGCAGTTTTGGCGCAGACAGCAGCGCGCTGGGATCGTCCGGGCGCAGCTTTTCGCGGTAAAGATACTGGAAAAGGCGACGCATGGCGCTGAGCAGCCGCGCTGAGCTGGTCGCCTTGTAGCCTCCCTCCAGCCGTTCAGCCAGAAACTGCTGCAGATCCAGCGGCGCCACGCTAAGCAGCGTCAGCTGATGATGCGCCAGCCATCCGGTCAGCGTCTGGAGGTCCTGGCGATAAGAGGAGAGAGTGTTCTGCGCCAGATTGCGTTCAATCCAGAGCGCATCAAGAAACTGTTCTGTCAGATCGCTGTCCTGCACGTTATCTCCGCCGTCTGGTGTAAAATCATGCTCATTATGCCTGATTCAGCAGCGCTTCTGGTACAATTGCGCCAAAGTCAGTCTTTACAGAGTGTTATCTGCATGAAAATCGGTCTTTTTTACGGTTCCAGTACCTGTTACACCGAAATCGTAGCGGAGAAAATTCGCGATTTTATTGGCGAAGAGTTAGTGACGCTGCATAACGTGAAAGATGACGATCCACGCCTGATGGAACAGTACGATTTGCTGATCATGGGCATCCCGACCTGGGATTTCGGTGAGTTGCAGGAGGACTGGGAGGCAATATGGACGCAACTGCCCGCGCTGAATCTGCACAACAAGATTGTCGCGCTGTATGGCATGGGTGATCAGATTGGCTATGGTGAGTGGTTTTTAGATGCACTCGGCATGCTGCACGAATTGCTGCAGCCGATGGGGGTACGTTTTGTCGGATACTGGCCACTTGAAGGCTATGAGTTCACCAGCCCTAAACCTCTGAGTGCCGATGGCTCGCAGTTTGTTGGTCTGGCGCTTGATGATGTGAATCAGTTTGAGGTCACCGATGAGCGCGTTGAACAGTGGTGCGAGCAGGTGTTAACCGAAACCGCCGCACTGCTCTGACCGGCCCGACCTGAGCGTTTGCCTGTGTCCAAACAGCATGCGAACAGATTAACGGCCGTCACCGGCTTGCCTGCCCGTCGGCTGTTAATGCCGCACCTTGCTGAAGCAGCAGGCGCGTAACGCCCGCCATTCGTCAGGCTGCATAGTGTCCTGCATCAGCCACCAGCGTAGCATAGCGCCCTGTTCGCTCTTCGCCACCAGCAGCACGCCAACCGGTAACCAGCGCAATGGCTGAGTGGGCCGCCAGCGTTTTCCCTGCCAGAGCCAGCAATGGACGCTTTCCCGCTGTAACGGGCCGTGCCGCTGATTCAACCGCCGAAAGCTGTACCCGCCCTCAGTCAGCAATAGCAGAATAATCGGTCCCCTGATTAACCAGCCGCCCACAGGTGGCGTCATCAGCGCGACGCCGGTCACTGCTGCCACCAGCCAGGCGCACAGTATTCCGCGCGCCAGGCGAGAGGGCCGCAGCTTACATTGCCACCGGGCCGCGATCATGATTACGCTGCTGGATCAGATTCACCATCCGCTTAAGTTCCGGATCCTTTGGCTCACCGTGATTCATCAGCCAGTTGAACAGGTCGGGATCGTCACTCTTCAGCAGGTCAACAAAGACCTGCTTATCGGTGTCGTTCAGCGTGTCATACTCAAATTTGAAGAACGGCATAATAGCCACATCCAGTTCCAGCATGCCGCGACGGCAGGCCCACTGAATACGTGATTTATCATTAATATCCATGCATCAATTTCCACCATTCACAACGTGGCGCCCAGTGTAACCTGGTTTTATATGGCTCGCAGGCGCAGCATCGCATGCTGTGCAACCTGACACACTTCAGACCGAATCTTTTCAGGGTTATCACGCCTTTTGTGCGCCGTTTTCCGTAAACAGGTTGCATTGCCAGTCGGCTCTTTTAACATTGAAAGCATTGTTCCGGATGAACCGTCTTATACAGGATATCTCCATGCCCACTTTTACTTTACCGCCGCGTCAGCCTGCCGCGTCGTCTCGTCTGCCGTTAACCCTGATGTCACTGGATAGCTGGGCGCTGGTTTCCATTACCGGTGCCGACAGTACCGCTTACCTGCAGGGTCAGTTAACGCTGGATGTCGCGGCACTGGATGCAGACCACCATTCACCTGCCGCACACTGCGATGCCAAAGGCAAAATGTGGAGCAATATCCGCCTGTTCCATCGCGATGAAGGCTATGCCTATTTGATCCGTCGTGAACTGCGCGACACCCAACTGACCGAGTTAAAGAAATACGCCGTGTTTTCGAAAGTGTCGATGGTGGCTGACGATGAGGCAGTATTGCTGGGCGTAGCCGGTTTTCAGGCGCGCGCCGCGCTGGCGAATCTGTTTGATAGCCTGCCCGACAGCGAAAAACCGGTGGTGGTGCACACAGAAACTACGCTGCTGTGGTTTGCGCACCCGACCGAGCGTTTTCTGATTGTCACTTCGCAGGCCATGGCAGAGGCGCTGAAGCAGAAGCTCAACGCTGATGCGCAGTTCAATGACAGTCAACAGTGGCTGGCGCTGGATATTGAAGCGGGAATTCCGGTGATTGATCCCACCACCACTGTGCAGTTTATTCCGCAGGCCACCAACCTGCAGGCGCTGGATGCCATCAGCTTTAAAAAAGGCTGCTACGCCGGTCAGGAGATGGTGGCACGGGCGAAATATCGCGGTGCCAATAAACGCGCGCTCTACTGGCTGGCGGGTCAGGCAAGTCATTTGCCCGAAGCCAATGCCCCGCTGGAGTTGCAGATGGGTGAACGCTGGCGTCGTACCGGCAGCGTGCTGGCTGCGGTACAGTTAGATGATGGAATCAGCTGGATTCAGGTGGTGCTGAATAACGATCTGGAACCGGATAGCGTGCTGCGGGTTGAAGGTGATGAAGGCGGGCATCTGACCATTCAGCCATTGCCCTACTCGCTGGATGAGAGCTGATTGAGCCGTATGGCCCTTCCGTGAAAGGAAGGGCCTTTGCCGCTGTTCAGCCTTAAATTAGCGCACATAAAAGTAAATAGCGCCGAAGTGGCAGAGACTGCCGCCCAGCACGAACCCATGCCAGATGGCGTGATTAAAAGGAATGCGGTACGCCACATAAAAAATCACCCCCAGCGAATAGATAATCCCGCCTGCCGCAAGCAGCCAGATGCAGCCCGGCGGCAGGATCATCGCCAGCTGATAAACCACAATCAGCGACAGCCATCCCATACAGAGATAGGTCACCAGCGATAGCGCTTCAAAGCGATGCGCAATCGTGAGCTTAAACAGAATACCGGCCAGCGCCAGCCCCCAGATCACCCCCATTAATCCATAAGCCAGCGGCGTCCTCAGTCCGACCAGCAGAAATGGCGTATAGGTGCCGGCTATCAGCAGATAGATGGCGCAGTGATCCAGCTTCTTCAGCCAGGGTCTGGCCGGTCCATCCGGAACCGCATGATAGAGCGTCGAGGCCAGAAACAGCAGAATCATGCTGCCACCATAGAGGCTATAACTGATAAAGGTGACGGTATCAGCCTGCCTCTCAATGGCCTGATTAAGCATCAACACCAGTCCGACCATGCCGAACAGGCAGCCGAGACCGTGACTGATACTGTTGGCAATTTCCTCGGCGACCGAATAGCCCGCAGCGGGGTGATGTTTGGGAGAAATTGTGGTGGTCATAACAGGTTCCTGAAGAGCGCTATAGCGGTGATAACGCTATCCAGCGTAGCCAACAATTTTTTCAGTGTACACTTGTACGCTAAAATTATCTGGTGAAATTCAGTAAGCGTTAAACCGGGTGATAAATCTGGTAAACTGACCAAAGGTCAACTGTTCAACGAGTCATCCATGTTTTCGCATCGCGATCTCGCCCGTCTTAACGATCTGGAAATGCAGGTCTATCAGTTCATCATTAAGCACCGCGAAGGCGTCAGCTATATGACGATCCGCGAGCTGGCTGAGCAGACGGGTGTCTCTACCACCACCGTGCTGCGTTTTTGCCGCAAAATGCACTGTGAAGGCTGGTCAGAATTCCGCATCCGCCTGCGCTTAAACGAAAAGAGTGCGCCGCTGCTCAACACGGCGGGCGTCAGCGAGATGCTGAGCTTTTTTAAGAGCATAAATAACCCTGATTTTGAACAGATCATCGCCCAGGCCGCGCTTAAGCTTAATCAGGCTGAGCGGGTGTTTTTTATTGGCGTCGGCACCTCAGGCAGCCTGGCAAAATATGGCGCACGCTTTTTTTCTAACCTGGGTAAATTCAGCCACGCAATAGATGATCCCTATTATCCGGTCAGTCCCGATCTCTATGAAAATGCCATTGCCATTATTTTATCGGTATCCGGCGAAACCGAAGAGATCCTGCGCATTGCCAGCCAGTTCAGCCTGAATAAGTGTAAAATCATTGCGATAACCAACACGGAAACCTGCTCTCTGGCGAAGATTAGTGATTTCAATCTCTGCTACCATGTGCCGATTATCCGCATGGCGGACAATTCTGACATTACGACTCAGGTCCCGGTCACTTATATTATTGAAGCCATTGGCCGCCAACTGGGGAAATAAAACAGCCTGTTTTTGGGATGTCACAAACACCATTATTCGCGCACTGTTATAACGTGACTTTCATTATTGCCTTGCTACACTCAGCGCAATTTCAATATCCGTAATGGGGTGAAGCATGAGTGCAGAATTGCAGTTACCGAAGGGCTTTCTTTGGGGCGGCGCGGTGGCAGCGCATCAGGTTGAAGGCGGCTGGGACCAGGGCGGCAAAGGCGTCAGTATTGCTGATGTGATGACCGGCGGTTCACATGGCGTTGACCGGGTGATTACCGATGGCGTGCAGCCTGGCCATTTCTATCCGAACCACAAGGGTGTGGAGTTTTACTCCCACTACAAACAGGATGTCGCGCTGTTTGCCGAGATGGGCTTCAAATGTTTCCGCACCTCGATTGCCTGGACCCGCATCTTCCCTAACGGTGACGAGCAACAGCCCAACGAAGCGGGCCTGCAATTCTATGACGACCTGTTTGATGAACTGCTGAAGTATGGCATTGAACCGGTCATCACCCTTTCGCACTTCGAAATGCCTTATCATCTGGTCAAAGAGTATGGTGGCTGGCACAACCGCAAAGTGGTCGACTTCTTTGTGCGCTTCAGCGAAGTGGTGCTGAACCGTTATAAAAACAAAGTGAAATACTGGATGACCTTCAACGAGATCAACAACCAGCGTAACTGGCAGTATCCGCTGTTTGGTTACTGCTGTTCAGGCGTGATCTTTACCGAACATGAGAAACCTGAACAGGCGATGTATCAGGTGATGCACCACCAGTTTGTTGCCAGTGCAAAAGTGGTGAAACTTGGCCACGACATCAATCCTGACTTTCAGATTGGCTGCATGATCGCCATGGTGCCGGTCTATCCCTTCTCCTGCCACCCGGACGATGTGGTACTGGCGCAGGAATCGATGCATCAGCGCTATGTCTTCAGTGACGTCCAGATGCGCGGCTACTATCCGGCCTACACCCTGACAGAGTGGGCGCGCAAGGGTTACGATATTCAGATGGAAGCGGATGATGCCGAGACGCTGCGCCAGGGCTCTGCAGACTATGTTGGTTTCAGCTACTACATGAGCAACGCCGTGAAGAGCGATGCCAGCGGGGTTGATGACCCGATTACCGGTTTTGAAGGTGTAGTAAAAAACCCGCATGTGAAAGCGTCAGACTGGGGATGGCAGATCGACCCGGCAGGCCTGCGCTATGCGATGAGCGCGCTGTATGAGCGTTACCAGAAGCCGCTGTTTATTGTAGAAAATGGCTTTGGTGCTATCGACAAGCCAAACGCTGATGGCCTGATTGAAGATGATTACCGCATCGACTATCTGAAGGCGCACATTGAAGAGATGAAGAAAGCCGTAACGTATGATGGTGTGGATTTAATGGGCTATACGCCGTGGGGCTGCCTGGATTGCGTCTCTTTCACCACCGGCCAGTACGACAAGCGTTATGGTTTTATTCATGTGAATAAAAACGATGATGGCAGCGGCGATTTTTCTCGTGCGAAGAAGAAGAGTTTCGTCTGGTATCAGCAGGTTATCGCCAGCAACGGCGAAAACCTGTAATTCATAACGACGCAGCTCAGACGAAGCTGATTAACGCCCACCGGCAGCGTCAATGATGCTGCCGGTGACGTAAGAAGCCGCGTCGCTGGCCAGCCAGACGATCGCTTCCGCCACCTCTTCTGCTTCACCGCCACGTCCCATCGGGATCATGCTGGCAAGCCTGTCCACTCTGCCTGGCTCTCCGCCATCGGCGTGCATCTCTGTATAGATGAATCCAGGACGTACGCCGTTAACCCGAATCCCCTGCTGCGCCACTTCCAGCGACAATCCTTTGGTGAGGGTATCCATCGCCCCTTTTGAGGCGGCGTAATCCACATATTCGCCTGGCGCACCGGTACGGGATGCTGCCGATGAGACGTTTACAATCGCGCCGCCCTGACCGCCGTGATGCGTGCCCATCCGCTTAACCGCCTCACGACAGCAGAGAAAGGTCCCGATAACGTTGGTGGCAAAGACCTTATGCAGGCGCGCCGCATCCAGCTGCTCGGTGCGGGACTGCCGAAACAAAATTCCGGCGTTATTCACCAGCAACGTCAGCGGCACAGCGTGCTGATCAAGCTGCGCAAACATCGCCATCACCTCTGCCTCATCACTGATATCCGCCTGAATCGCAAAGGCGTCACCGCCATGCTGCTGGATCTGTGCCACCACCTGTTGAGCTTCCGCCTCGCGCTGGCGATAGTTCACCGCAATCCGATAACCCCGGGCAGCCAGTAACAGCGCTGTTGCCCGTCCGATACCGCGGCTGCCTCCCGTAACCAGTGCCAGTTTCATGCTGCTTCTCCAGTAAAAAAGGGCCGACGAAGCAGCCCTTGATAGTTAACGTTTGTCTGCGGGGAGATTACTGATAGTCGCTCATCGGCACGCAGGAACAGAACAGGTTACGGTCACCAAAGACATCATCCAGACGTTTTACTGTTGGCCAGTATTTGTTGTGGCTGCCCGCAGGGAAGACTGCCAGTTCACGGCTGTAGGGATGTGACCACTCACTGACGATTTCCAGTTGGGTATGCGGCGCATTGACCAGTGGGTTGTCGTCCAGCGGCCATTCGCCTGTCCCCACCCGGTCAATTTCCATGCGGATAGCCAGCATCGCGTCGATAAAGCGATCCAATTCGATTTTGCTCTCTGACTCGGTCGGCTCCACCATCAGGGTGCCCGCCACCGGGAAGGACATCGTCGGCGCGTGGAATCCGTAATCGATCAGGCGTTTAGCAATATCCAGCTCACTGATGCCGGTTTGCTCTTTTAGCGGACGGATGTCGAGAATACATTCGTGCGCCACGCGACCGTCACGGCCTGTGTAAAGCACCGGATAAGCAGACTGCAGGCGGCTCGCAATGTAGTTGGCATTCAGAATAGCGACTGAACTTGCCTGTTTAAGCCCTTCTGCGCCCATCATGCGAATGTACATCCAGCTGATTGGCAGAATGGATGCACTGCCAAACGGCGCCGCGGATACGGCACCCTGTTGCGTTAGGACACCGTCGATCTGCACCACGCTGTGTCCCGGAACAAACGGGGCCAGGTGCGCCTTGACACCAATCGGTCCCATACCCGGACCGCCGCCGCCGTGCGGAATGCAGAAGGTTTTATGCAGATTAAGGTGGGAAACATCCGCACCGATGTAGCCTGGCGTGGTGATACCGACCTGCGCATTCATGTTCGCGCCATCCAGATAAACCTGACCGCCATACTGATGCACAATCTGGCACACTTCACGAATGGTCTCTTCATAGACGCCGTGAGTAGAAGGGTACGTCACCATAATACAGGAGAGCTTGTCGCCGGCCTCGGCCGCTTTTTCACGCAGATCGCCAAGGTCGATGTTGCCCTGTTTATCGCAGGCCACCACCACCACGTCCATGCCCGCCATCTGGGCTGATGCCGGGTTGGTGCCGTGCGCCGAGCTCGGGATCAGGCAGAGATGACGCTCGCCCTGGCCGCGGCTTTCGTGGTAGCGACGGATCGCCAGCAACCCGGCATATTCCCCCTGTGCGCCGGAGTTTGGCTGCATACAGAGTGCATCATAGCCAGTAAGTTGCACCAGCCACTGTGAAAGCTGACCGATCATCTGCAGATAGCCCGTGGCCTGCTCAGCCGGGCAGAACGGATGCAGTTCAGAAAATTCCGGCCAGGTGATTGGGATCATCTCTGCTGCGGCATTCAGCTTCATGGTGCAGGAACCGAGCGGGATCATGGCCTGGTTCAGCGCCAGATCCTTTTTCTCCAGACTGTGCATGTAGCGCATCATCTCTGTTTCGCTGTGATGACGGTTGAACACCGGATGGGTCAGGATTTCGCTGTGGCGTTGCAGACCTGCAGGAATAGCGTGGCTTTCGCTGGCCACTTCGCTGTCGAGCTTTTCCAGATCCTGACCGTGCTCGTCACCCAGCAGAATGGCGAACAGCGCCAGAATATCTTCGCGGCAGGTGGTTTCGTCCAGCGTGATACCGACTGCATTATGGATATCGCTACGCAGGTTAACGCCAAAGCTCAGGGCACGGCTCAGCACGGCGGCTTTGTCTGCCACCTCGACCGTCAGCGTATCGAACCAGTACTGATGGCGCAGCTTCAGGCCGCCTTGTTGCAGTCCGGTCGCCAGAATAGTGGTGAAGCGGTGAATGCGTGATGCAATGCGTTTCAGACCCGCCGGGCCGTGGAACACCGCATAGAGACCGGCGATGTTCGCCAGCAGCACCTGCGAAGTACAGATGTTGGAGTTGGCCTTTTCACGGCGGATATGTTGTTCACGGGTCTGCATCGCCATACGCAACGCCGTGTTGCCCGCGGCATCACGTGAAACACCAATAATGCGGCCTGGCATAGAACGTTTATGCTCGTCGCGGCTGGCGAAGAAGGCCGCATGTGGGCCGCCATAACCCATTGGCACGCCGAAACGCTGGGCCGAACCAAAGACGATGTCTGCACCCTGCTGGCCTGGCGCTTCCAGTAAGACCAGTGACATAAAGTCCGCCGCCACGCTGACCACCACTTTGCGTGCTTTCAGCCCGGCAATCAGCGCGCTGTAATCGTGCGCTTCGCCGGTGGTACCCACCTGTTGCAGCAGCACGCCAAACAGGTCGTCATGATCGGGTGCTTTGTCGGCGCTATCGATGATCAGTTCGAATCCGAATGTCTCCGCACGGGTACGGACCACATCCAGTGTCTGTGGATGGATATCATCCGCAATGAAAAATTTATTGGCGTTTTTGAGTTTACTGACGCGTTTTGCCATCGCCATCGCTTCGGCAGCCGCGGTCGCTTCGTCCAGCAGAGAGGCGGATGCGATATCCATGCCGGTAAGATCCAGCGTCAACTGCTGGAAGTTCAACAGCGCTTCCAGGCGGCCCTGCGAGACCTCGGGCTGATACGGGGTATAGGCGGTGTACCAGCCCGGATTCTCCAGCATATTACGCAGGATGACTGGCGGAGTGATCACCGCGCTGTATCCCATTCCGATCCAGGATTTGTAACGCAGATTCTGGCTGGCAATGGCTTTAAGTTCGGCCAGCGCCTGCTGTTCAGTGGTGGCTTCGCCAACCGCGGGCGGCCCTGGCAGTTGGATGTCTGCAGGCACAATCGTGCTGATTAACGCTTCCAGAGAACAGGCACCCACAGCGTCAAGCATCAACGCCTGGTGCTCAGGTGAAGGACCAATATGGCGCTCAATAAACGCACCGTTGTGTTCAAGCTGGCTGAGAGTCTGAGTCATTAGCAGTAAATCCTGAATCGGGCTGGGGAAACCGGAGAGCAAACAGAAATCTGCGGCCTCTGCACGAGGCCGCCTGACGACTACTCGTCGATAGAGGCTTTATAAGCATCCGCATCCAGCAACGTGTCGATTTCAGACGCGTCGCTGGCTTTGATTTTGAATAACCAGCCGCCTTCATAAGGCTCGCTGTTGACCTGCTCGGGTGAGTCGGTCAGGGCATCGTTGACCGCCACAATCTCACCGCTGATTGGCGCATAGATATCCGAAGCCGCTTTGACTGATTCCGCAACCGCACACTCTTCACCCGCAGCAAACGTTGCGCCCACTTCAGGCAGATCGACAAACACCATGTCGCCCAGTAACTCCTGCGCATGTTCTGTAATACCCACGGTGTAACTGCCATCGGCTTCTTTGCGCACCCATTCGTGGCTGTCGCGGTACTTCAACGCATTCGGCACATTGCTCATTGGCCATTTCTCCTGAATAAATTTTACTGAGCGACCGGTTTACCGGCGCGGACAAAAACGGGACGGGTAACCTGTACAGGCATCTGGCGGTTACGGATCTCAACGATGGCGGTGCTGCCGACGGTGGCAGGAACACGCGCCAGGGCGATGCTGCAACCCAGCGTCGGTGAGAAAGAACCACTGGTAATGATCCCTTGCTGCAGTTGCCCCTGGTCATCGGTGAAACGCACCGGCAAGCCGTTACGCAACACCCCTTTTTCTGTGAGGATCAGCCCCACCAGCTTTTCGGTACCGCGTTCACGCTGCAATTCCAGCGCTTCCCGGCCGATGAAATCGCGGTCAGCGGGTTCCCAGCAGACGGTCCAGCCCATGTTGGCTGCCAGCGGTGAAACGCCTTCGTCCATCTCCTGACCATACAGATTCATACCAGCTTCCAGACGCAGCGTGTCGCGTGCGCCCAGTCCGGCAGGTTTTACACCAGCGGCCAGCAGACGCTGCCAGAAATCGGCCGCCTCGCCTGCGGGCATGGCAATCTCATATCCCGCTTCGCCGGTATAGCCGGTCGTGGCGATAAACAGGTCACCGGCCTGAACACCGAAAAATGGCTTCATTCCTGCGACAGCCTGACGCTGCTCCTCGCTGAACAGCGTCTGCGCTTTCTGTTGCGCCTGCGGTCCCTGCACGGCAATCAGCGCGAGGTCATCGCGTTCGGTGAGCGTAATTCCATAGCCCTGAGCGTGTTGGCTGATCCAGGCGAGATCGTTTTCGCGGGTGGCGGAGTTCACCACCAGCCTGAAAAATGACTCGCTCATAAAGTAAACAATCAAATCGTCAATGACGCCACCTGAGGCATTCAGCATACCGGTGTAGAGCGCTTTGCCCGGTTGTGTCAGTTTTGCCACATCATTTGCCAGCAGGTAGCGCAGAAATTCCCGGGTACGCGGGCCTGCCAGGTCGACAATGGTCATGTGAGAGACATCAAACATACCGGCGTCAGTGCGCACCACATGATGTTCATCCATCTGGGAGCCATAGTGCAGCGGCATCATCCAGCCATGAAAATCCACCATGCGGGCACCGCAGGCCTGGTGCTGTTCAAACAGAGGTGTTTGCTGAGTCATAACCATCCTGTGCAGAAGCGAGTGAGTGCAAAAGTGCGCCGGAATTCAGTACCGACGCAAACGTTCTCTTACGGCTGACGTTACCACCGAATCTGACGATTAACCATAAGCAAAACGGGGTCGAAAACAGAAGAACAGCCTAACCAGGATCGCCTGCTAACAGGATAAAAACCTATATTTTTGTGATTAATCGCGCAGTAAATGCAGAGTTTATAAATATGCGCAGCAAATTTATGCGATATACGGTTCAGGATGTTAAAAAAATCCCGCTGGTAGTGGAGGCATAAATGAGAAAAAGTAATGCGAATACAGCCGCAAAATTAGAATAAATCAAACGAAGATCGCTACTGGTGCAGCATTGCCTTTTTGTGGTGCAGAAGGGGGGCAGACATAAAAAAGCCAGCATAGGCTGGCTTATCAGAAGGCACTAATTTAGCGTAGCCAGGCGGGCAAATCATTCAGGCCCATCGCCTGCTTCAGCATCACGGGTTTGACCCCCGGCAGGCGGTCAGCCAGTTTCAGACCGACGTCACGCAGCAGTTTCTTCGCCGGATTATTGCCAGCGAACATTTCACGGAAGCTCTGCATACCCGCCAGCATCATGGCGGCGCTGTGCTTACGACTGCGCTCGTAGCGACGCAGATAAAGGTGCTGGCCAATATCTTTGCCCTGCTGATGCAGACGGCGAATCTCACCAATCAGTTCGGCTGCATCCATAAAGCCAAGGTTAACACCCTGACCTGCCAGCGGATGAATGGTGTGAGCCGCATCGCCCACCAACGCCAGACGGTGTGCTGCGAAGTTGCGGGCATAGCGCGCCACCAGCGGAAACGATTTGCGCTCGCTCTCCAGCTGACACAGACCGAGCCGCATATCAAACGCCACTGAGAGGTGCTGATTGAACAGCGCTTCCGGCATGGTTTCCAATCGGTTCGCTTCCTGCGGCGAGAGCGACCAGACGATTGAACTTAGATGCGGATCCTGCATCGGCAGGAAAGCCAGAATGCCGTCGCCGTAGAATACCTGGCGTGCCACCGCGTCGTGCGCCTTTTCCGTGCGGACGTTAGACACTAACGCATGGTGATCGTAATCCCAAAAGGTCAGCGGAATATCAGCTTTGTTGCGCAGCCATGAGTTCGCACCGTCAGCAGCAATCATTAATCGCGCGCTTAACATGCTGCCATCCTGCAGGGTAATAAAGGCTTCGTTGTCGCCAAATGCAACCTGCTGTAACTGCGAAGGTGCCATCAGCGTCACGTCGCTGCAGGCGCTGGCTCGTTGCCAAAGCGCATTGTGGATCACAGGGTTTTCGATGATATGGCCCAGATGCGATAAGCCCTGATCCTGGTCATCAAAGGTGATAGAGCCGAAACTGTCCTTATCCCACACTTCCATGCCGTGATACGCGCGGCAGCGCAGCGATAGTATGGTTGACCAGACATCCAGCTTCTGCAGCAGCCGTTCACTGGCGGCATTAATAGCGGAGACGCGAATTGACGGTGACGCACTCAACGTCAGTGGCGGCTCAGGCGATTTTTCCAGTACGGCGATGCGCAGTCCGCTGCCCTGCAAGCCGCAGGCCACCGCCAGCCCCACCATACCGCCACCGGCAATCACCACATCAAAAGTTTGCATCTGAGCCTCTTTATTAACGCTTAACCCAGCCAAGCGTGCGCTCAGCCAGTTGATTTCGTAGCCACGGCAGATGATCCATCGCCAGCAGGCCCAGGTTACGTCCTGCCACCAGCGGGCCATAGCGATTCGCAAAGACACGAACCAGTCCGTCAGTGATACCAATGGTGGTAGCGCGATCGGACTGACGACGCTGCTGATAGTGATTCAGCACCGCATAGCTGCCGGGATCCTGCTGTTGCCGATGCGCCATTGCCAGCGTTTCAGCCAGCGACATAACATCGCGCAGGCCAAGGTTAAAGCCCTGCCCGGCAATCGGATGCAGCGTCTGCGCCGCATTGCCTACCACCGCCACGCGATGCGTCACCGGCGAGACCGCCTGGTGTAGCCCCAGCGGGTAATATTCGCGCTGGCCGGTGTGGGTGAATTTCCCCAGTCGCCAGCCAAAAGCACGCTGCAGCTGGCTGAGGAATTCAGCCTCGCTCCACTTCGCAATCTGTTCACGTTGCGAAAGAGGATGGCACCAGACCAGCGACAGACGGTTGCCGGACATAGGCAGCAGCGCTAGCGGGCCGTGCTCGGTGAAACGCTCAAACGCCCGGCCCTGATGAGGCAGCGTGGTGGAGACATTGGCAATTACGGCAAGCTGCTGATAGTCGTCCCGGTGCCATTGAATGCCGCACGAGGCGGCCAGCGCAGAGCGCGTGCCATCCGCCGCCACCAGCAGTTTGCCGCTGAGTTGCTCGCCACTGTCCAGCGTCACCTCAACCTGCTGCTCGCTACGGTGAGCCTGGGTAACGCGTGCCGGACAGCGCAGCGTCACGCCTGGCGCTTTTTCCAGTTCAGCAAACAGCCGCTGGCCGACGTCAAACAGCTCGACCACCTGTCCCAGCGCCGGAATACGGTAGTCCGCCGCCGCCAGCGACACAAAGCCAGCGTGACCACGATCGGAAACATGAATGTCGGTAATCGGCGTGGCACAACTGGCAATGTGCTGCCACAGGTTGATATCCGCTAACTGCTGGCAGGTTCCGGCAGAGAGCGCAATAGCGCGGCCATCGAAACCGGGATGCGCCCGGCTGCCAGGCTTACTGCTCTCTATCAGCGTGACTGGCAGTGTGCCCTGGGTCAGATGGGCGATCGCCAGCGCCAGCGTCGCCCCGGTCATGCCGCCACCGGCAATCAGAATCGTCATGCCTGTTTTGCCGCCGCCATCAGCGCCTCAATATCATCGGCCTCTTTCACCACACTGTCTGTGAGATTTTCATTGCCATCTTCAGTGATCACAATGTCATCTTCGATTCGGATACCGATGCCGCGATACTGCGCTGGCACGTCCGCATCCGGCGCGATATAGAGGCCCGGCTCGACAGTTAACACCATGCCCGGTTCCAGTACCCGTTCGCGGCTGGGAGTGCCGTAGTGGCCGACGTCATGAACATCGAGCCCTAGCCAGTGGCCCAAACCGTGCATGTAGAACGGCCGATGCGCTTCTTCAGCGATCAGGGTATCGACGTCCCCCTCCAGGATGCCCAGCTCAACCAGACCAGTGATCATGATGCGCACCACTTCATCATTCACTTCACGAATGCTAACGCCAGGCCGGAATAGCGCAAGCGATCGATTCAGTGAAGCCAGAACGATGTCATAAATCGCGCGCTGCGCCGGACTGAATGTGCCGTTAACCGGGAAGGTGCGGGTAATATCGCCCGCATAGCCGTGAAACTCACAGCCTGCATCGATCAGCACCAGGTCGCCGTCACGCATTTCACTTTCGTTTTCGGTGTAATGAAGAATGCAGCCGTTATCCCCGGCACCCACAATGGTGTTATAGGAGGGGAAGCGCGCACCGTGACGGGTAAATTCGTGATGAATTTCCCCTTCTAGTTGATACTCGAATAGGCCCGGCCGACAGGCTTGCATGGCGCGGGTATGCGCCATTGCGCTGATTTTCCCGGCGCGGCGTAACAGCTCAATCTCATCCGCATCTTTAAACAGGCGCATCTCATGCACCCAGGGACGCCAGTCAGTAACGGTGGCGGGGGCGCTGAGATTTTGTCGGAAACCGCGACGCAATTTATCCAGGGCGCTGAACACCAGTGCATCCGCATGGGCATATTCGCCCTGGGCGTGGTAAATCACATCCAGGCCATTAAGCAGTAGGTGCAGCTGTTCACCGATATCGTTCCAGGGCAAGGCGCGATCAACACCCAGTTTGTCGGGCGCGGCCTCCTGGCCAAGCCGACGGCCAGACCAGATTTCCGCCGTCAGGTCACGCACGCGGTTAAACAATACGCTGTGATTGTGATTCTCATCGCTCTTGATCAGCACCAGCAGCGCTTGCGGCTCGTTAAAACCGGTGAAATACCCGAAGTCGCTGCTCTGGCGGTACGGATATTCAGTGTCATTACTGCGCGTCACTTCTGGCGCAGCAAAAATTAACGCTGCGCTGCCAGGCGCCATCTTCGCCAGCAGCGCCTGACGACGCTGCAGGTATCGTTCCAGTGAAATCATCTCTGCACTCCCTGTAAACTGACCAGTTGAATTCGTTGACTTGACACGTCAGGCTTAGTGTAGCGTCGGTTTTTGTACTTCTGGCGCGGTTGACTGCGGACGGGTAAATGTATCGTGGCACAACAGTGCGGCAACACGCACATACTCAATCACCTCTTCCAGCGACTGCTCCAGCTCTTCCTGGTCTTCATCTTCTTCGTAACCGAGCTGTGCAATAGTGCGCAGGTCATCGATTGCTTCGCCGGTTTCGCCGGTGACTTTATCTAGTTTAGGCTGTGTTACGCCCAGCCCGAGCAGAAAATGGTTAACCCAGCCTGCCAGCGCATCAGCTCGGTCAAATACGGTGATGTCATCATCAGCAGGCAGCAGCAGCTGAAACAGGAAGCCTTCATCTTCCAGCGTGGTTGCCGTGTGCTCGTGCAGCGCCGCCAGCGGCACGGCGAGACTGTGTGAAAACGCCATGCCTTCGTTAGCCAGATCGTGTACCAGCGTCTTCCAGCTGGTGTCCTGGTTACCGCCGCAGAGGATCCCGCTTAGCAGGCCATGCATTTCCGCGGGCGTCATTCCAACGCCCTGCTGTAAGAGCACTGCTGCAAGCGCGTTGTAATCGGGGGTTGCGTTCTGTGAGGACATAAGTTTTCATCGTCGTTGGCAGAATAAGTTCGTGTTATGCTACCACTAGCTGCCTCAAGGTTTCCAGAAAAGGGGTTGTATCTTATTTCGTGGGTCTATATAGTTGCCCGCCTCCCAAGCCATTGACTGCTAAGGGAGTTGCGAGCGAAGTAATCAGTCAGGAAGGTGGCATGTCTGCACAACCGGTAGATTTACAAATTTTTGGTCGTTCGTTGAGAGTGAATTGTCCGCCAGAGCAGCAAGATGCGCTCAATAGCGCGGCTGAAGATCTCAATCAACGGTTGCAAGATCTAAAAGTTCGCACTAGAGTCACCAATACAGAACAACTGGTGTTCATCGCCGCGTTAAACGTTTGCCACGAGCTGGCGCAAGAGAAAGTGAAAACGCGCGATTATGCTGCTAATATGGAACAGCGTATCCGTATGTTGCAGCAGACGATTGAACAGGCATTAGTTGAGCAGGGTCGCATCTCTGAGCGTGAGGGTGCGAAGTTCGAATAAAACTTCATGGTTGCTATACTTAAGTAACGGTGAGGTAAATTTTCTCTGAGATGTTTGCATGTGGGCCAGTCCCCTGAGCCGATATTTCGAAAAAACAGAATGTGACGCTCTGTAACCTGTGTGCATGCTCGGTTCGTCCGAGAAGCCTGATGGTTACGACGGCATGTTCACCTTGAACCAAGGGTTCAAGGGTTACAGCCTACGGCGGCATCTCGGAGATCTCCCTTCCTGTAGTCCTGCTTTTTTCCCCTGAACGACATGTTATAGTCGCTGCTCAGCGACTTATCCGGCGGGGAAATTATGTCAGAACCTTCCATGTCAGAACCTTCAATGATACAGCGTCAGGCTATCCGGCAGCAGATGCGCCACCTGCGTCGTGCATTGACTGATGAGCAACAAACCCTGGCGGCTGAACATCTCGCTGAACTTGCCCTTAACTACGCTCCCCTTTCTGCCGCTCGCAATGTTGCCCTGTTTTTATCGGTTGATGGTGAGCTAAATACCCGTCCGCTGATTGCCAGGCTCTGGCACCAGAAAAAAGCTGTCTATCTGCCGGTTCTACACCCCTTCTCTCCCGGTAATTTGTTGTTTCTACGCTACTCGCCTGATACCCCGTTGATTACAAATAAACTGCGCATTCCTGAACCGCCACTGGATATCCGGCAGTTGATCACCCTTGATCAGCTGGATTTGATGGTGGTGCCGCTGGTGGCGTTTGATCAGCATGGGCAACGTCTGGGGATGGGCGGAGGCTTTTACGATCGCACCCTGCAGAACTGGCGACAGCACGGTTTTTTGCCCGTGGGTCTGGCACACGATTGTCAGCAGGTCGATACCCTGCCGAATGCGGAATGGGATGTGCCTTTGCCGGCGGTGATGACGCCGTCAAAACTCTGGCTGTGGGAGTAAAAGAGTCGCTTTTTCAGGCGGCTGAAAAGCCCGGACCAGAGTGAATCTGGCAGCGATGAAATAGCTCAACGCGCAGGGAACACGGTCAGAAGAGGAAAGCGGCCCATGACAGCGACAAAAACGCCGGGAGCGTTTTTGAACAACGCAAAGCGTTGGCGCGGCCAGGCTTGCACCTCAGGGATGAGGTGCGTAATTGCGCGGGCCGAGCAGTCATGGATGACGTCTTTGCGACTTTCCGATCTGACCGTGTTCCCTTAGCAGGCTCAGTCTCACAGCAGATCGGGCCAGACTTTGCCAGTAACCCCGAGTGTCGCCATCCAGCGCGACCGGCGGTACAGATCGCTTAGTAAAGCAGACGGGCACGGATGGTACCTGGAATCGCCTTCATTAGCTGCAGCGCGTTCTCTGCCACTTCTGGTTCCGCATCAATGTCGATAACCACATAGCCCATAAACGGCGAGGTTTGCAGATATTGGGCGGCGATGTTGATGCCCTGCTCAGCAAAAATCTGGTTGATGGCCGTCAGCACGCCTGGACGGTTCTCATGAATGTGCAGCAAACGACTGGCGCTGACACCGTGTATCGGCAACGACACTTCCGGGAAATTTACCGCCGACAAGGTAGAACCGTTATCGGAGTATTTCGCCAGTTTGCCTGCGACTTCAATGCCGATGTTCTCCTGCGCTTCTTCGGTCGATCCGCCAATGTGCGGGGTCAGGATCACGTTGTCGAACTCACTCAGTGGAGAGATAAACGGCTCGCTATTGGTGGCCGGCTCTACCGGGAACACGTCGATAGCTGCGCCACCCACCTGTTTACTGGCCAGCGCATCACACAGCGCCGGAATATCCACCACCGTGCCGCGTGAGGCGTTAATCAGCAGCGCGCCAGGCTTCATCTGAGCCAGTTGCTCTGCGCCGATCATGTCCTGCGTGGAGAGGGTTTCCGGTACATGCAGGCTGACAACGTCGCTCATGTTGAGCAGATCAGCCAGATGGCGTACCTGAGTGGCATTACCTAGTGGCAGCTTGTTTTCAATGTCGTAGAAGAAAACATGCATGCCCAGACTTTCTGCCAGCACGCCCAGTTGCATCCCGATATGACCGTAACCGATAATACCCAGTTTTTTGCCGCGTGCTTCAAATGAGCCTTTGGCATTCTTGTTCCAGATGCCACGATGTGCTTTCGCATTCGCTTCCGGGATGCCACGCAGCATCAGCAGCATCTCACCAATCACCAGCTCCGCAACCGAACGGGTGTTAGAGAACGGCGCGTTGAACACCGGAATACCCCGGCTGGCAGCCGCCTGCAGATCCACCTGGTTGGTACCGATACAGAAACAGCCAACGGCAACCAGCTTTTCAGCCGCCGCAAAAATCTCTTCAGTAAGCTGGGAGCGGGAACGGATACCGATGAAGTGCGCATCGCGGATCGATGTTTTTAACGCGTCGGAGTCCAGTGCGCCCTTGTGGAATTCGATGTTGGTATAGCCTGCAGCCCGCAGGTTTTCCAGCGCGCTCTGATGGACACCTTCCACCAGCAGGAACTTAATTTTATCTTTTTCCAGTGATACCTTTGCCATTTCCCGATCCTATTCAGCATTCAATGAGGACTACCATAAGCCAGCCTTCTGTCAAAATATCAAAAAAATCGCGCCGGGCAATACAAACGATTGCCCGACAGCCAGCACGGCAATAGCTGACAGCAGCACATTGCCGGACAAAATCATGAGGTCGGGGGATAAGAGAGAACGAAACCGCTGCCGATGGCGGTTATGTGACATAAGTCACCAAATTTAACCCAGGCGAGAAAAGATGATTTGCAGGCAGAAATAACCGGCGCCGGACGGACGCCGGACAGATCATTTTTTGATGGTTTTGACCCCATCTGGCCTGCCAATCAGCGCGATATCGGCACCGCGCGCGGCAAAAAGGCCCACGGTGACCACGCCAGGCAAGGCGTTGATGGTTTTTTCCAGCTCAATCGGATCGAGAATCCGCAGATTATGCACATCGAGAATAATGTTGCCGTTATCTGTGACCACATTCTGACGATACTCAGGTAAACCGCCCAATTTCACCAGCTGACGCGCCACGTAACTGCGCGCCATCGGAATCACCTCGACCGGCAACGGGAAACGTCCCAGCACATCGACCTCTTTTGAGGCATCAGCGATACAGATAAAGGTCTGGGCCACCGCGGCCACGATCTTTTCGCGCGTCAGCGCTGCGCCGCCCCCTTTAATCATCTGCATCTGGGGGTTGATCTCATCCGCGCCATCTACGTACACCGACAGCACGTCAATCTCGTTCAGGTCGAATACCTGTATACCCAGGCTCTTCAGCTTCTGGGTTGAGGCGTCCGAGCTGGAGACCGCGCCTTCAATCTGATGCCTGACCGTGGCAAGCGCATCGATAAAGTGGGCGGCGGTGGATCCGGTGCCCACACCAACAACGGTGCCCGGCTGCACGTACTCAAGTGCAGCCCAGCCAACGGCTTTTTTCAGTTCATCCTGGGTCATGGTATGTTTAAAACCTGTGCGACAACGAAGTGCGCGTAGTATAAAACAAGGCTTGCTGAAAATGCTCGGCTGACTGACGTGGATTTATCGCTTTGGAAGCCAGCCCACAAAAAAAAAGAGAGCCATCACAGATGACACTTTTGTGACATAGTGACGTCCATCCTGAAGGAGAGAGAAGAATAATGAAACGCCCGGATTATCGAACGCTTCAGGCGCTGGATTCAGTAATCCGCGAACGCGGATTTGAGCGTGCCGCTCAAAAATTATGCATCACTCAGTCGGCGGTTTCGCAGCGTATCAAGCAGCTGGAGAATCTGTTTGGTCAGCCGCTGCTAGTGCGCACCGTGCCACCACGTCCGACCGAACAGGGTCAGAAACTGCTGGCGTTACTGCACCAGGTGGAACTGCTGGAAGAGGAGTGGCTGGGCGATGAGAACAGTGGCACCACGCCGCTGCTGCTGTCGCTGGCGGTCAATGCTGACAGTCTGGCGACCTGGCTGCTGCCTGCGCTGAAAGATGTGCTGGCAGATTCACCCGTACGCCTGAATCTACAGGTAGAAGATGAAACCCGCACCCAGGAGCGTCTGCGTCGTGGTGAAGTGGTGGGTGCGGTGAGTATTCAGCCGCAGCCGCTGCCTAGTTGCCTGGTGGATCAGCTTGGCGCACTCGACTACCTGTTTGTAGCATCACGCGACTTTGCCGATCGATTCTTCCCTAACGGCGTCACCCGCTCTGCCTTGCTGAAAGCACCTGCTGTGGCGTTTGACCATCTTGATGACATGCATCAAGCCTTCCTTCAGCAGAACTTTGACCTCTCACCAGGTAGTGTGCCCTGCCACATCGTCAATTCCTCTGAAGCCTTTGTGCAAATGGCAAGACAGGGTTCGACATGCTGTATGATCCCGCACCTGCAGATTGAGCGTGAGCTGGCGAGCGGTGAGTTAATTGATCTGACGCCAGGTTTGTGTCAGCGCCGGATGCTTTACTGGCATCGTTTTGCGCCGGAAAGCCGGTTAATGCGTCGGGTGACCGATGCGCTGATTGCGCATGGACATCGGGTGCTGCGTCAGGATCACGTTGTAGCCTGAAAACAAAAACGGGGCGCAAACCCCGTTTTGCATTATGGCGTGTTGGGCTTGATCTCAAACACCACATCAACCTGATCGTCAAAGTTGATGCTCTGCTGATCGTAGGTCTCCTGCGCCGAGGTATCTGCCGCTGAAGCCGCTTTATACATGCGGTTCATCGGCATCGGCTGATAATTGGCAACCTGATAACGAATGCTGTAAATTGATCCCAGTTTTGCGTTAAAGCCTTCAGCCAGTTGCGATGCCTGCTGAGTCGCATTTTTAATCGCCGCTTTACGCGCCTGCTCTTTATAACTCTCCGGGTTTGCCACGCCTAACTCGACGCTACGCACCTCATTCAGACCGGACTTCAGCGCCCCATCCAGTAGCTCATTCAGCTTATCCAGCTGACGCAGGGTTACCTGTACCTGACGCACCGCACGGTAGCCTTTCAGAACTGATTTACCCTCTTTGGTGTAATCGTACTCTGGCTGGGTGCTCAGGTTAGCTGCATCGATATCTTTCTTCTCAATGCCGTTTTTCTGCAGAAAATCGAAATATTGTGCAACCCGACTATCTGCCTGCTTTTTTGCATCTGCGGCATCTTTTGATGACACGTTTACCACAATAGAGAGCGTCGCAATATCGGGACGGGCATCGACCGTTGCCTTGCCTGAGGTCACCACATGCGGCCCGTTCGGTAACTCATCAGCGTATACGCCAGGCAATGCCCCGGCACTCATGATTGCGGCCAGAGCCAATGCTTTCAGTCTCATGAAAGTCCTCCTTGAAAAGGTCACTATGACGGCTTCCAACCGGCGAAGCCAAACAGCGCATCGGTATGCGCCATGCTTTGAGTGGTCATTATGGCAAAAGTTCGCCCGCAGCGCGGCAATTACCGCTGCGGACAGGCGCTGTGATCACAAACCGGTTATGCCCTGGCGCGCCAGTTGCAGGGCGATAAACCACATGACTGCACCCACCAGCAGGTTAATGATTCGCTGTGCTTTGGCAGTACGCAGACGCGGCGACAGCCACGCGGCCAGCAGGGCCAGGCCAAAGAACCACAGGATCGACGCGCTGATGGCGCCCAGCGCGAACCACTGACGCGCAGTGGTAGTCGGCAACTGACCGCCAAGACTGCCCAGCACCACAAAAGTGTCGAGATAGACGTGCGGATTGAGCCAGGTAACCGCCAGTAGCGTCGCGATAATGCGTCCTCTGCTCTGCTTTAACGGTCCACCCTCTGCCAGACTGACGTCGCTTTGAAAAGCGCTACGCAGCGCGCCCCAGCCATACCAGAGTAAAAAGGCTACGCCCGCCCAGGTGATCACCATCAGCAGCAACGGAGACTGGCTCAGCAACGCGCTGCCACCAAAGATACCGCCGCAAATCAGCAGAATATCGCTTAACGAACAAAGTGCCGCCGTCATCAGGTGGTATTGACGCTTCACACCCTGATTCATCACAAAAGCGTTCTGCGGCCCTAGCGGCAGAATGAGCGCGGCGCTAAGGGCAAACCCCTGAAAGTAGAGAGATATCACAGGATTACTTCCTCACGTCGTCAGATGTTGAGAAGTATAGAGAGAGGGAATGATTAGCGGAAATTGAAAAAATTAATCAGGGATTAGCAAAATGAATGGGCGACGCAGGCCGCCCATTGGAAGATTACTGTGGCTGAGTCTCTGGCGCAGTTGCGTCAGATTGTCTGACACGGTGCAGATGCACATCCATCTGCGGATAAGGAATACCAATCCCTTTTCCATCCAGTGCGCGCTTGAAATTCTTCAGCAGATCCCAGTACACGTCCTGCAGATCTCCGCTGTTGCTCCAGCAACGCACCACAAAATTCATTGAGGAAGCCGCCAGCTCATTCAGACCGATCTGCACGCCTTTATCCTGTAATACACGGCTGTCAGCATCGACCACATCACGCAGCAGCGTCAGAACTTGATCAACATCGGCATCGTAAGAGACGCCAATGATAAATTCATTACGGCGTACCGGCTCACGCGAGAAGTTAACAATGTTTCCGGCAATGATTTTCCCGTTAGGCACCACCACTCGCTTGCCGTCGGCTGACTTGAGCGTGGTGGAGAAAATCTGCACATTCATTACCGTACCCATAATACCGCCAAGATCGACAAACTCGCCGGCACGGAAGTGACGGAAAATCACCAGCAGAACGCCCGCAGCAAGATTTGACAGCGAATCTTTTAATGCCAGACCCACAGCCAGACCGGCCGCACCGAGGATTGCAATGACCGAGGTTGTCTGTACGCCAATGCGCCCAAGCGCCGCGATAAGTGTGAATGCGATAATGCCGTAGCGCACCAGCGCAGACAGAAAATCAGCAACCGTCGTATCAATGTGGCGGGCGCGCAGCAGACGATTAACAGTATTGGAGATGATACGTGCAATCATCATCCCCACAACGATAATCGCAATGGCTGCGACAATGTTTACCGCATAGCTAATCAAGAGCTCCTGATTACGTACTATCCAGTTTCCGGCGTTGTTAAGTTCACCGAGCATACCCGTATCCTGCATGTAACCATCCTGTAATTAAATTCCCAAGGGAAGTTGACAACACATTGCCAGAACCGCTCTGACAATCCCTGACAAAAGGGTAAACAATAAATGCCAGTGTGCCAAACCTGCATGACCTTTGATGCAAATCTGGCGATAAAAGGCCAAAAAAAAGGCCCTTTCGGGCCTTTTTTGTACGGTAACTGAATTTCAGTTACAGCACGTCGACAGCGTTAAGCTCTTTGAAAGCCTGCTCCAGACGCACCACCATAGAGGCCTGGGCAGAACGCAGCCAGACGCGTGGGTCGTAATATTTCTTGTTTGGTTTGTCATCGCCTTCCGGGTTACCCAGCTGCGACTGCAGATAGCCTTCGTTCTTTTTGTAGTACTGCAGGATGCCGTCCCAGGTTGCCCATTGGGTATCGGTATCGATGTTCATCTTGATCACACCGTAGCTGATAGACTCTTCAATTTCTGCCGCTGAAGAACCTGAACCGCCGTGGAAAACGAAGTCCAGCGCATTGTGCGACAGGCCATGTTTTTCACACACATATTTCTGCGAATCACGCAGAATGGTTGGGGTCAGTTTCACGTTACCTGGCTTGTAAACGCCGTGTACGTTACCGAATGATGCCGCAATGGTGAAACGCGGGCTGATAGCGTTCAGTTTTTCGTATGCGTAGTTCACATCTTCTGGCTGGGTGTAGAGCGCAGAAGCATCCATGTGGCTGTTATCAACGCCATCTTCTTCACCACCGGTGCAGCCCAATTCAATTTCCAGCGTCATGTCGAGTTTCGCCATGCGCGCCAGGTATTTGCTGCTAATCTCGATGTTCTCTTCCAGGGACTCTTCTGACAGGTCGATCATGTGAGAAGAGAAGAGTGGCTTACCATTTTTCTGGAAATATGCTTCACCCGCGTCCAGCAGACCGTCAATCCACGGCAGCAGTTTCTTGGCACAGTGGTCAGTGTGCAGGATAACCGGCACACCATACTGCTCAGCCATCAGATGAACATGGTGCGCACCAGCGATAGCACCAAAAATTGCCGCGCCCTGTGGTTTGTCAGTCTTGAAGCCTTTGCCGGCGATAAATGCGGCACCGCCGTTTGAGAACTGGATGATGATTGGCGCTTTGACTTTTGCCGCTGCTTCCAGTGCCGCATTGATAGAGTCAGTGCCGACGCAGTTTACGGCTGGCAGTGCGAATTTGTTCTCTTTCGCAACTTTGAAGATCTTCTGTACGTCATCACCAGTGACAACGCCGGGTTTTACGAAATCAAAAATTTTAGACATGATTGTGTCCTGTTTCGTGACCGTTGTTCCCCTTAGGGAACGTCGATTTAAACGCCCATACGGGCAAGACTTCAGGCGATGCCACCAGGCATCACCCCCAAAGGATTACTGCTTCGCACGCTCTTCCAGCATGGCAACTGCAGGCAATTTTTTGCCTTCCACGAACTCAAGGAATGCGCCGCCGCCGGTAGAGATGTAGGAAATTTTGTCTTCGATACCGAACAGGTCGATAGCCGCCAGGGTATCGCCACCGCCTGCAACAGAGAAGGCATCGCTGTCTGCAATGGCGTTAGCCACGATCTCGGTGCCTTTACGGAAGTTAGGGAACTCAAACACGCCCACCGGGCCGTTCCACAGGATGGTTTTGGCATCCTTCAGGATAGCAGCCATTGCTTGTGCAGTTTCATCACCAAAGTCCATAATCTCTTCGTTATCCGCCACTTCCGAAACCTTTTTCACGGTAGCTGGTGCAGTTTCAGAGAATTCTGTGCCGACACGTGAGTCAGTTGGAACCGGGATACCGTGCTGATCGCGCAGGCCTTTGGCCGCTTCAACAAAGTCTGGCTCATAAAGTGATTTACCGACATTGTTGTCGATAGCCACGAAGGTGTTAGCAATGCCGCCGCCCACAATCACGGTGTCGGCGATTTTGACCAGTGATTGCAGCACGTCAAATTTGGTAGAGACTTTAGAACCGCCGACCACAGCCACCAGCGGACGCTCCGGGTTGCTCATGACTTTGCCCAACGCTTCCAGTTCTGCAGAAAGCAGCGGGCCAGCACAGGCGATAGGGGCAAACTTGCCGACGCCGTGCGTAGAAGCCTGTGCGCGGTGCGCGGTACCAAAGGCGTCCATCACGAATACGTCGCACAGGGCAGCATATTTTTTAGACAGCGCTTCATCATCTTTCTTTTCGCCTTTGTTAAAGCGAACATTTTCCAGCACAACCAATTCGCCAGCGCCCACTTCAACGCCATCGAGGTAATCTTTTGCCAGCGTCACGTTCGTACCGCTAAGCTTCTCTTTCAGATAGTTAACTACCGGCAGCAGCGAGAACTCTTCGTTGTATTCACCTTCGGTCGGACGACCCAGGTGAGAGGTAACCATTACTTTCGCGCCCTGTTTCAACGCCGCTTCAATGGTGGGCAGAGAAGCACGGATACGTGCATCAGACGTCACTTTACCTTCTTTAACTGGTACGTTCAGATCAGCACGGATCAGAACGCGTTTGCCAGCCAGATCCAGATCGGTCATCTTAATTACAGACATGGTGAACCCTCTCGTTGATTCTCATAAGTTTTGCCAGACGCAAACCGCGTCTTACCTGAAACCGCTTGCGGCCATCGCTAACGTCGTGTCGAGCATTCGATTAGCAAAGCCCCATTCATTGTCACACCAGACCAGGGTCTTGATAAGGTGTTGACCGCTGACCCGCGTTTGTGTTCCATCCACAATGGCACTGTGCGGATCATGGTTAAAATCGACTGAGACTAACGGTAATTCCGTATAGTCAACTATACCACGAAATGCCCCTTCTGCCGCGCTTCGCAACAGGGTGTTAACTTCATACGCCGACACCGCCTGATGCACAGAAACACTGAGATCAATGGCTGTCACGTTAATTGTCGGAACGCGGACGGCTATCGCCTCAAAGCGATCGTTGAATTTCGGAAAAATACGGGTAATCCCTGCCGCCAGGCGAGTATCCACCGGGATGATCGACTGACTGGCGGCACGTGTACGGCGCAGATCGCTGTGATAAGCATCGATCACCTGCTGATCATGCATCGCCGAATGGATCGTGGTGACAGTGCCGGATTCGATACCAAACGCATCATCCAGCAGTTTAATCACCGGGATAATACAGTTTGTGGTGCAGGACGCGTTGGAAACAATGCGGTCGCTGGCGGTCAGTGCCTGCTGGTTCACGCCATACACCACTGTTGCGTCGAGATCGTTGCCGCCGGGATGAGAGAACAGCACTTTTCTGGCACCAGCCTGCAGGTGCGCTTCGCCATCAGCGCGTGAGCCATAGACGCCGGTGCAGTCAAGGACCACATCCACGTCAAGTTCACGCCACGGCAGATCGGCAATGGCTGCCCGGTGCAAAATGCGCAGGGTATCCCCCCCCACCCACATCACATCGCGCTCCTGCCGGACATCGAAAGCAAAACGGCCATGGCTGGTATCGTATTTCAGCAGGTGCGCCATACCGGTGGCTTCTGCCAACTCGTTGATCGCGACCACGGTGATCTCTGTACGTCGGCCCGTTTCATAAAGCGCACGTAGGACGTTGCGTCCAATCCGGCCAAAACCATTTATCGCTACCCGTACCGTCATTTCTCTCCTGCCACGTCAGATTGAAAAAAACGTGCCGTTAGCCTGAGCGTTTCACTGCATTTTGTACAGGAGATTCTTACCCGGCATTGTCCGAAACCAGGGTTGGTTGCCCGGTAACTGAAACGGTTCAGCTACAATAATAGAAGGAAGGAATAACAGGAATGACTGTGATCAATCTGGTTGCTTAAAATTGGATCTTCGTCACAATTTAAGGCAAAAGGTAATTATTACTACAGGAATAAATAAGTAAAAGGGACGAGATTTTCGCCCCTTTGTTTTTGTGAAAGCCAGACGGGAGCAGGCCCCGCTAACTGGCTTTTTACGCCAGCAGCGCTTTCGCTTTCGCGACCACGTTGTCGACGGTGAAGCCAAACAGCTCAAACAGCTGATCCGCAGGTGCGGATTCGCCAAAGCCGGTCATCCCCACGATAGCGCCGTTCAGGCCAGTGTATTTGAACCAGTAATCCGCAATGCCCGCTTCGATCGCGATGCGTGCACTGACTGCTTTAGGCAGCACCGATTCACGGTACTCATCGCTCTGCTTGTCGAAGGCATCCGTTGACGGCATAGAGACGACGCGCACTTTGCGGCCTTCGCTGGTGAGTTTGTCCCATGCCCCGACAGCCAGTTCAACTTCTGAACCGGTGGCGATCAGGATCAGCTCAGGGGTGCCGTCGCAATCTTTCAGCACATAACCGCCGCGTGCCACGTTAGCCAGCTGTGCAGCGTCACGCTCCTGCTGCGCCAGGTTCTGACGAGAGAAGATCAGTGCCGTCGGGCCATCTTTGCGCTCAATGGCATATTTCCACGCCACAGCGGATTCAACCTGGTCACAGGGACGCCACAGGCTCATATTTGGTGTGGTACGCAGGCTCGCCATCTGCTCAACCGGCTGATGCGTCGGGCCATCTTCGCCCAGACCGATGGAGTCGTGGGTATAGACCATGATCTGACGGATCTTCATCAGTGCCGCCATACGCGCGGCGTTACGCGCATATTCAACGAACATCAGGAATGTCGCGGTGTAAGGCAGGAAGCCGCCATGCAGCGCCAGTCCATTGGCGATAGCGGTCATACCGAACTCACGCACGCCGTAATGGATGTAATTACCCGCAGCATTTTCGTTGATTGGCTTAGAGCCAGACCAGATAGTCAGGTTGCTCGGTGCCAGATCGGCTGAGCCGCCCAGGTATTCCGGCAGAATTTTTCCGAAGGCTTCGATAGCATTCTGTGAGGCTTTACGGCTGGCGATCTTCGCCGGGTTCGCCTGCAACTGCTCAACAAACTTCTGCGACTCTTCCTGCCAGTTCGCGGGCAGTTCGTTGCTAATGCGACGTTTAAACTCGGCAGCCAGTTCAGGATATGCCTGCGCATAAGCGGCGAATTTCTCATTCCATGCAGATTCTTTCGCCTGGCCCGCTTCTTTCGCATCCCACTCCGCGTAGATATCAGAAGGAATAACGAACGGTGCGTGGGTCCAGCCCAGCTGTTTGCGGGTCAGAGCGACCTCTTCATCGCCCAGCGGTGCGCCGTGTGAATCATGGGTGCCCGCTTTGTTCGGTGAACCAAAGCCGATAATGGTTTTGCACATCAGCAATGAAGGCTTGTCACTGACGCTCTTCGCTTCGTCAATCGCTTTAGCAATCGCATCAGCATCGTGACCATCGACACCACGCACCACGTGCCAGCCGTACGCTTCAAAGCGCTTAGCGGTGTCGTCGGTGAACCAACCATCAATGTGACCGTCGATTGAGATGCCGTTGTCATCATAGAACGCCACCAGTTTGCCCAGCTTCAGCGTACCGGCCAGTGAGCAGACTTCGTGCGAGATACCTTCCATCATGCAGCCATCACCCATGAAGACATAGGTGTTGTGGTCTACGATGTCATGATCCGGGCGGTTGAACTGTGCGGCCAGCGTGCGCTCAGCAATGGCGAAACCCACGGCGTTAGCAATGCCCTGACCCAGTGGACCGGTAGTGGTTTCAACGCCCACGGTGTAGCCATATTCCGGGTGACCTGGAGTTTTTGAGTGCAGCTGGCGGAAGTTTTCCAGCTCGCTCAGTGGCAGATCGTAGCCGGTCAGGTGCAGCAGACTGTAGATTAGCATTGAGCCGTGGCCGTTAGAGAGCACAAAACGGTCGCGGTCAGCCCACAGCGGGTTGGTTGGGTTGTGATTCAGGTAGCCGCGCCAGAGTACTTCAGCGATGTCCGCCATACCCATTGGGGCACCCGGATGTCCCGATTTCGCTTTCTGTACTGCATCCATACTTAACGCACGAATGGCGTTGGCAAGCTCTTTACGAGAGGGCATTTTCTACTCCAGGTCGGATTAATGCTTCACACCTTAACTTATTGTTATTGATGAGTTAATGGGCAAAACAAGGAAAAAGTTGCCCATCAATGTACATGAAAATCGGGGCAAAAGTACATGTTGTAAAACGCTAAATGTGCCGCTTCGTATGGCTTTTCCGGCCAACTCTGCTAGCAAAGTGCAGACTGGCACGCTATAACCAAATCGTTTATTCACCTGACTGAGTTTCAGGTATTTGTTTTTCTTACCTTGTTATGAATGGGATAGAGCATGAAAATCCAGAAAACGGTGTTAGCGCTTGGGCTGGCAACGCTGCTGAGCGGCTGTCAGGGTTTAGACAATAATGCGCTGATGCAGTCGGGCACGCAGGCATATCAGGCTTATACCCTGAGCGACAATCAGGTAAAGCTACTGAGCGACAAATCCTGTGAGCAGATGGACAAAGATAACCAGATTGCGCCTGCTAACAGTGAGTATCAGCAGCGCCTGAACAAGATCGCGGCAGCACTGGGCGATAACATCAACGGCGTACCAGCTAACTACAAGGTTTATCAGACTAAAGATGTCAACGCCTGGGCGATGGCAAACGGCTGTATTCGCGTTTACAGCGGCCTGATGGATATGATGACCGACAATGAAGTAGAAGGCGTGCTGGGTCATGAGATGGGTCACGTCGCGTTAGGTCATACCCGTAAGGCGATGCAGCTGGCGTATGCTACGACCGCAGCCCGCACGGCGGCCGCTTCGGTTGGGGGTGTGATTGGTTCACTGTCGCAGTCGCAGCTGGGCGAATTGGGTGAAAAACTGGTCAATGCGCAGTTCTCCCAGACTCAGGAGTCACAGGCGGATGACTACTCCTACGATCTGATGAAGAAACGCAACATTGATCCAATGGGCCTGGTCACCAGCTTTGAGAAACTGGCGAAGCTGGAACAGGGACGTCAAAGTTCGATGTTTGACTCCCATCCCGCTTCTGAAGCGCGCGCCGCACACATCCGTGAGCGTATCGCTGCTGACGCGAAGTAATGCAAAACGCGGGCGCATGCACGCTGTTACGTGCATGCGCCCGTATAGTGAATCAGGTCACACTATCACTGACCTAACGTTTGAATATCTGATCCACCATTGAGCCTAAATCGAGTTTATTCTCATGCAGCGACGCTTCATCCATGTGCCCCTGGGGTGACATCTTGTCGATCAACTGCGGCAGGATAACGGCCAGCGTGCCCGCTGCGCCCTGCACGTCTGTTCCCAGCTTATCCGCCAGTGACTGTAGCTCAGCCTGACCAAACACCGAGTGGATGTCGCTGTGCGCCACAGGCTGATTACTGCCGGTACCGATCCACGAACCAAACACCTCACCCAGCCCGCCCTGCTGGAATTTTTGCAGCAGCACTACAATCCCCCCCTGCTCCTGTACCCAGTGCCAGACCGCCTGCAACTGTCCAGGTAAATGCCCTTCACTCTGGCTGCCCTGCAGTGATCCCGCCAGTTCATCAAGAAAGCCCATGGCTGCCTCCACGTTGAGAATTGATATCAGTCAGTTTAGTTGCTGATGCGAGTTTGCGCCTGAGGCGCGTGGATGGGACCAGCAGGGTGTCACAAGGGGAAGCAAGGTACAGGGGAAAGCCGATGGGAGTTATTGTTGGCACTGCGCCGCGTCAGGCGGCAGCGCAGTGCCTGCCAGGTAACCCCGGCTGGCCTCTCTTGCCCTGGAGGGGGATTAGCCTTTGTTGACTGCCTGAACATGCAGCATATCCAGCGCCAGCGTAGCTGCCGCCAGTGCGGTTAGATCAGCATGATCATAACCGGGTGCAACTTCCACCAAATCCATGCCGACAATGTTCATGCCCTGCAGACCACGGATCAATTTGGTGGCTTTATCGGTGGTCAGCCCGCCAATCACCGGCGTGCCAGTGCCAGGCGCATGAGCCGGATCCAGACAGTCGATGTCGAAGGTCAGATAGATCGGGAGATCAGCAACGGTGCGTTTCACTTCGGCCAGGATATCGTCAACACTGCGATCATTGACCTGCGCGGCATCGAGCACGTTGAAACCCAGGCTTTTGTCGAATTCAGTACGGATACCGATCTGCACTGAGTGTTGTGGATCGATTAGACCCTCTTTCGGCGCAGTAAAGAACATGGTGCCGTGGTCGAAGGTCGGGCCGTTGGAGTAGGTGTCGGTATGCGCATCAAAGTGTACCAGGGCCATCTTTCCGAAGTGTTTTGCATGAGCGCGCAGCAGTGGCAGCGTGACGTAGTGGTCGCCGCCAAAGGTCATCATGCGCTTGCCATTAGCCAGCAGCTTCTCAGCATGGGCCTGTAATTTGTCGGAGAGATCCTGCGAATCGCCGAAGGCGTAAACCAGATCGCCGCAATCAACGACGTTCAGACGCTGACGTAGATCGAAATCCCACGGCCAGCGGCAGCCTTCCCAGGCCAGATTAGTGGAGATCTGGCGAATCGCGCCTGGCCCCAGGCGGCTGCCCGGACGACCAGAGGTCGCGGCATCAAACGGCACACCGGTGATAACCCACTCGGCGTCGCTGTCATAAGGCTGGAAATTCAGCGGAAAACGCATGAAGCCAAAGGCGTTAGAAACCAGGGAGTTGTCGTACTGATTGCCAAGCGTGTTATACATAATTGCTCTCTCTATGTGCGTAAGTCGGGCCAGGCCCGCAAGCCATTAAGGTTGAGATGAAAAAAATCCCCTCCGCGTCGTTAGGCCCGACGAGGAAGGGATTGAGTGAATCAGATTATCGACATAGTTAACGGCAACTGCAATATGCGATTGCGGGCTGCCTGGGTCGATTATTCATCTTCTAAATAGGTGTATCCGTAGAGGCCGCTCTCAAACTCTTCCAGGAACTGCGCGCGCAGCTCCTCGTCAAGATCGGACGCCTGAACCTGATTACGGAACAGCGCCATCAGCTCATTGGGATCAAGCTGCACGTAACGCAGCATGTCTGCCACGGTGTCGCCTTCATCGGACAACTGCACTTCCACTTCACCATTTTCACGCGCGTAGACATCCACCGCTTCGGTGTCACCAAACAGGTTATGCATGTTGCCCAGGATCTCCTGATAAGCACCCACCATAAAGAAGCCAAGCATTGGTGGGTTATCAAGGTCATATTCCGGCATCGGCATGGTAGTGGCGATACCGTCGCCATCCACGTAGTGATCGATGGTGCCATCGGAGTCACAGGTGATGTCGAGCAATACTGCACGGCGCTCTGGCTTCTTGTTCAGCCCTTCCAGCGGCAAGACCGGGAACAGCTGATCAATCCCCCACGCATCCGGCATTGACTGGAACAGCGAGAAGTTAACGTAGATCTTATCTGCCATCCGCTCCTGCAATTCGTCGATGATCGGGCGGTGTGCACGGTTGCTTGGATCAAGATGCTGCTGAATATAGTGGCAGATGCTCAGATAGAGCTGCTCAGCCCATGAACGCTGCTTGAGATCGTAGGTGCCGGAAGAGTAGCCGGTATGGATATCAAACAGATCCATCTGGCTGTCGTGCAGCCACTCACGCAGCGAACGACGGGTGCTCGGCTCATGCATCTCCTGCCAGGTTTCCCACATGCTGAGGATTGGGCGTGGCGCATCTGCATCTGGCGTTTCGGGTTCGCTGAACTCGTTGCGCTCCACACCAATGATGTTGGAAACGAGAACGGTATGGTGCGCAGTCACCGCACGACCCGATTCCGTGATCACCGTCGGATGCTCCAGACCGTGCTCATCACAGGCAGCACCAATCGCCCAGATTACATTATTGGCGTACTCATTCAGGCCATAGTTGACCGAGCAATCAGACTGCGAGCGCGTTCCTTCGTAATCGACGCCCAGACCACCGCCGACGTCGAAACATTTGATGTTCACGCCCAGCCTGGCCAGTTCGACATAGAAGCGCGCAGACTCACGCACACCGGTGGCGATATCGCGGATGTTGGACATCTGTGAGCCCAGATGGAAATGCAGCAGCTGCAGGCTGTCAATACGACCGGCTTCGCGCATGATCTCAACCAGTTTCAGCACCTGCGTGGCTGACAGGCCAAACTTCGACTTTTCGCCGCCGCTCGACTGCCATTTACCGGAGCCCTGCGAAGCCAGACGCGCACGGATACCAAGACGCGGCACCACATTCAGACGTTCCGCTTCTTCCAATACCAGCCGCACTTCGGTCATCTTTTCCAGCACCAGATAGACCTTGTGGCCCATCTTCTCGCCGATCAGCGCCAGACGAATGTATTCACGATCTTTATAGCCGTTACAGACGATCACCGAGCGTGTCTGTCCGGCATGCGCCAGCACCGCCATCAGCTCTGCTTTCGAACCCGCTTCCAGTCCCAGCGGTTCGCCGCAGTGGATCAGCGACTCAATCACGCGTTTGTGCTGGTTAACTTTAATCGGATAAACCAGGAAGTAGTCGCCGGTGTAACCGTAAGATTCACGCGCACGTTTAAAGGCGGCGTTGATGGAGCGCAGACGGTGTTGCAGGATTTGCGGGAAGCAAAACAAGGCGGGCAAACGCTGGCCCTGTGCTTCACGCTCTTTGACCAGGCGAGCTAAATCGACACGCACATCCGGACGATCCGGATCGGGGCAGACACTGATGTGGCCCAGTTCGTTAACGTCATAATAGTTGTTGCCCCACCAGGCGATGTTGTACGTACGCAACATTTTGCTCGCATCCTGATCGTTCATTGCAACCTCCTGCATAGAGCGGAGCGTACCCTGTTCGCCAGCTGACGAACCTTTGATATTCTTCATGTCGTCAGACATCGCGAACCTCAATTTTCCGTTGAAAGATTAAACTGTTAACCGGCTTTATGGCCGCTAATCTGAAAATCTGTTGCCACATTAAACGCAATGTCCTGTTCACCTGACGTTGCCGTCAGCACCATTCACGCATGAGAGATAAGTGTAAAACACCCTGGCCATTTCCGTTTCAGCAGAGAACATTTAACCGATCTGTATTGACCATGGATAACCTGCGTCGTTCCACTGCACGCGCGCAGAGAAGAGACAAACCCTGAGAACAGAAGTAAAGATTAGCCGGCGCCTGTGTCGGTAAAATTACCGCATCGGGCATCGTGTCGCAGGAAAGAGAAACAGATGGGAGGCAGGAAAGAGCCAGCGCCACAGCGCAGATAACAGGAAGAAGAGAAAGCGTGGTTCATTACTTGTATCACCTCCGCATATGCCAGGGACACATGGAAAACAACCTGGGTGAAAGCCAGACCAGAGTCTGACAGGCGCGCCGCAAACCGTGGCGTCATCCTTGCTGCTGCTATCAAAGCAGCGGCGTTTTATACCGTTTACAGCGGTAAAATGCAAAAACATTCTCCGGGGATTGCGTGCAGTGTCAGCAAATTATGCCGATAACGATGACAGGTTAAATGCTGTAACAGAAAAAGGGCTGGTAATTAGTTTACCCTCTATCCTAAAATAGCCGTCCAGATGGTTTTCCATCTAAACAGGTTACTATTCAGGCGGTGTTGGCCTGCTGTGCTGACACAACCTCACTGCTCGCGGCTTTGCCTGAAGGGGCGTCAGGTCAGACAACCTCACTGGCGCTATGCAGTCGTACTCAAACCATATTTAAGGTAAAGAACAGAATGGCTAAACACCTTTTTACGTCCGAGTCCGTATCCGAAGGACATCCCGATAAAATCGCCGACCAGATCTCCGATGCTGTGCTGGATGCAATCCTTGAACAGGATCCTAAAGCGCGCGTGGCCTGCGAAACCTACGTTAAAACCGGTATGGTGCTGGTTGGCGGTGAAATCACCACCAGCGCCTGGGTCGATATTGAAGAGATCACCCGTAAAACCGTACGTGAAATCGGCTATGTTCATTCCGATATGGGCTTTGACGCCAACTCCTGCGCGGTTTTAAGCGCGATTGGTAAACAGTCTCAGGATATCAATCAGGGCGTTGACCGTACCGATCCGCTGGAACAGGGCGCGGGCGACCAGGGCCTGATGTTTGGCTATGCCACTAACGAAACAGACGTGCTGATGCCTGCGCCGGTGACCTATGCACATCGTCTGGTACAGCGTCAGGCTGAAGTGCGTAAAAACGGTACACTGCCGTGGCTGCGTCCGGATGCCAAGAGCCAGGTCACTTTCCAGTATGACGATGGCAAAATCGTGGGCATCGATGCAGTCGTGCTCTCTACCCAGCACGCTGAATCCGTCAGCCAGAAAGATCTGCAGGAAGCGGTGATGGAAGAGATCATCAAGCCGGTTCTGCCAGCAGAATGGCTGAGCGCCGCAACCAAATATCACATCAATCCAACCGGTCGCTTTGTGATCGGCGGCCCGATGGGCGATTGCGGTCTGACCGGTCGTAAAATCATCGTGGATACCTACGGCGGCATGGCTCGTCACGGTGGCGGTGCGTTCTCCGGTAAAGACCCTTCAAAAGTTGACCGCTCTGCAGCTTATGCGGCGCGTTATGTGGCGAAAAACATTGTGGCAGCAGGTTTGGCATCCAAATGCCAAATTCAAGTCAGCTACGCCATCGGTATCGCCAAACCAACCAGTGTGATGGTCACGACATTTGGCACAGGCAAAGTCTCGGATGAGGAAATCATCCACTTGATCAATGAGCATTTTGACTTGCGCCCGGCTGGGATTATCCAGTCACTTAACCTGCGTCGTCCAATCTATCAACCTACAGCCGCGTTCGGTCATTTTGGCCGCACAGATATCGATGCGCCATGGGAGGCGCTCGACAAAGTACCCATGCTACGCAAAGGCATTGGAGCAAACCTCGAGATCACTGGACATGAGCCCGGCTTAGCATTGACCCAGGGAGAAATGCTTGAATAACCAGACATAGCGGCACATGTCTTT